>RRZU011460062.1_pt1 | contig 14792 bp, 12 predicted proteins | sample 2165561 | NCBI WGS metagenome assembly RRZU01 (sample SAMN10456909, study PRJNA506462) | wastewater metagenome | isolation source: wastewater sludge | place: USA: Moscow, Idaho
TAGATTATAATAGAGATATTGTAAACTCAAGTGATGATAGTATTATACAAAATGTAGAAAATTATAAAATCAAACTAAGAAATGCTAGAGGATATGCTCCTACACATATAAAAATAGAAAAAGATTTAAAAAATAAAGTTCTTTGTCTTGGTGCAAATCAAAAATCAACAATAGCTTTAGGCTTTAAAAATAATTTTATTTTATCACCTTATATTGGTGATTTAAACTCTATTTCTTCTATGGAATATTTCAATAGAACTATAAATAGTTTTAAAAACTTTTATGATTTTGTTCCTGATACTGTTGTTTGTGATTTTCATCCAAAATATGAAAGTACAAAATATGCTTTTAAATTGCTTCAAGATAACCCAAATATAAGGCTTATTCAAGTTCAACACCATTATGCTCATATTCTTTCCGTGATGGCTGAAAATGGCTTAGAAGATGAAGTTTTAGGTTTTGCTTTTGATGGAACTGGATATGGAGATGATGGAAATATCTGGGGTGGAGAAGTTTTTATTGCTTCAAGAAAAGAGTATAAACGAATAAATCATATAAAATATTTTAGGCTTTTAGGTGGTGAAATGGCTATAAAAGAGCCCAAAAGAGTTGCTTTAAGCTTATTATTTGATATTTTTACTTTAGATGAAATCCTAGCTTTAGATAGTTTTGTAGTAAAAGCTTTTAGTAAAGAAGAGATAAAGACTTTATATACAATGTGGCAAAAAGGCCTAAACGCACCATTTTGTAGCTCTATTGGACGTTTATTTGATGCTATTTCTTCATTTGCAAACATTTTACATACTCAAACTTTTGAGGGAGAAACAGGGCTTTTAATAGAAGAAAATTATGATAATTCTATAAAAGATAACTATGAATATAAAATATTAGATGAAAATATAGATATAACTCCTATGATAAGGCAAATTATCGAAGATAAAGATAAAAAAGTCATCTCTTCAAAGTTTATAAATACTTTAGTAAATATCATCATTGAAATCTCAAATAAACATAAAAATTTACCAGTAGTTTTTAGTGGTGGAGTTTTTCAAAATAAAACTTTACTTGAACTTTTGATAAAAAAATTCAAAGAGCAGGGTAGAGTTTTCTATTTCAATATTGATGTTCCAACTAATGATGAGGGTATTAGTATTGGACAACTTTATTATCAATATCAATAAATTACAAAATTTACAATAATCCTAAAAAATATCAACTTTATATAAAGAATATTTATTATACAAAATATATCTACTTATATAATATAAGATTTATAAAAAATGTTATAAAAATATTTACAAAATCCTATAAAATAGATATTTATTCAAAAAATAATTTTTTCTGAATTTTATATTAAAATACTAATCAAAATTTGCATATTATAATTATATATTTTGTATAAGTTTATATATTAATACGTTTATACAAATAAAATAAAAAAGATGGATATTTTTTAAAAATTAAGTTTTTATAATGTAAAATGAAAAAACACTCACATATGTTTTTTTAAATATCTCAAGCTTAAATATGTAAATGTTTACAAAATAAAATTTAATAAAAAGGATTCGCCATGCCTCCTACTACTTTACAAATAATTGCTGCAGTTATTTTTGCTTTAGCAATTATCCATATCTTTTCTGTAAAATATTTTGAGCATCTTGCTCATAGAAGTACAAAACATTCTGGGCTTTTTCATTTATTGGGTGAAATTGAAGTTGTTTTTGGTGCTTGGGCTTTAATTTTAATTCTATTTATGTTTATATTATCAGGAAAACAAGCAACTGTTGATTATATGAATTCAAGAAGTTATATTGAAGCAATGTTTGTTTTTGTTATTATGATAATAGCTGCAACAAGACCTATTTTGCAAACAGTAGTTTTATTTGTAAAAAAACTATCTACTATTATTCCAACTAAAGGTGCTACTGGATTTTATTTTGTTGTTATGTTTTTTGTTCCAATTTTAGGTTCAATTATAACAGAACCAGCTTCGATGACTTTAGCTGCTCTTATTTTATCAGATAAACTATTTTCTCAAGAGATAAGTAAAAAATTCAGATATGCAACTTTAGGTACTTTATTTGTAAATGTTTCAATAGGTGGAACACTAACTAACTTTGCAGCACCTCCAATTTTGATGGTAGCAGGAACTTGGGATTGGAGTACAACTTTTATGTTTACAACTTTTGGTTGGAAATCAATGATCGCTATTTTTATAAGTACAAATTTGATGATTCTTATTTTTTATAAAGAGTTAGTAAATATCAAAATTAGAACAACAGTTTCAGATAGAGAAAATATCCCTTTTGGTATTATCTTGACTCACTATTTATTTTTATTTTTAGTTGTTTTCTTTGGACACTATCCAGCTATATTTATGAGTATATTTTTACTTTTTTTAGGAATTACTCATGCTTATCAACAATATCAAGATAGATTGATGTTAAGAGAAGGATTGTTAGTTGCATTTTTCTTAGGAGGATTAGTTATCTTAGGAGGACAACAACAATGGTGGCTTCAAGATTTAATTATGAAAATGAGTGATTTACAAGCATTTTTTGCTGCAATTACAATTGGTTCTGTTACAGATAATGCAGCAATTACATATTTAGGTTCTCTAGTTGAAGGATTAACTGATGAGTTCAAATATGCTTTAGTTGCTGGTGCTGTTTGTGGTGGAGGATTAACTGTTATTGCAAATGCACCAAATCCAGCTGGAGTTACTATTTTGAAAAGTCATTTTGAAGATAGTACAATAGATCCTTGGTATTTATTTTTAGGAGCGTTAGTTCCTACAATAATTTCAGCTTTATGTTTTTTATTTTTGTAAGATTATTTAAAAGGAAAAAATTTATATGGCATCTAATTTAGCAAAATATGCAAGAACAAATAAGAGTCTTATTGTTTTCTCAAATGCTTTTAATCATGTAGAGGCATTTAAAAAATTTTATAACATAAGAGTAAAACCAAAAGAGTTTGGTTATATAAAAATAGATAAAGACAAAATAAACTTAATAGAAGAGAGTCTTTATTGTGATTTAGTAAATGGTAAAAAAAATGAACTTATAAGAGATAGTTTATTACACTCTTGCACAAATCATGCAAGATATATTTTAACTTCATCAAGGTTTGTTATTTTTCCTACGAAATTTAGTTTTAAAAGAGTTGCAAATAGGTTATTTAATGGTTTTGTAATTCAAGGAGCAGGTGAAGTTTTATTTAAAAATGAAAATGGTCGTATAAATATTACTTGTTATGGTGAAGCAAAAGATTTAAATATAAAAGCAAGAAAAATTGATGAAGAGATTATAAAAGAGGATTTGGAAGCTAATTTTTAAGAAGGAGTATTAATACTCCTCTTCATCTTCTGCTTCTGTATCACAACAATAGATACACTCTTCATCAAAAAATGAATATTCATCATAACAATAAAAACTCTCACAGCTTTCACATTTGAAACAATCATGTTTTTTAGAAAGTATCTGTTCTAATTCTTCTTCGTCCATATTATTAGCTTTAGCATAATCTTCAAAAAGTTTCATAGCATTTGTTGTTTTGCCAGATTTTAACTCTTTTGCTAAATCTTCTAAAGTATCTATTTCCATCTTTTTACCTTTGAATTTAATAAAAGATATATTATGTCAAAAAATGATATAATCGCGACTTAAAAAAATATAGGGTTTTAAAAAATAATGAATAATTCTCAAATCAAAACACAAAAATTTATAATCAAATATTTCACGGAAATAATGATAAAAGGTCAAACAGCAAAAAGACAGATGATTGCACAAGTTTATAACAATCTTGTATCAATCTTATCAAAAATATCACCTGAAATTAAGATAAAAAGATTCTTCGATAAAATTGAAGTTGTTTGCCCAGTTGAAGTAGTTGATAGTGTAAGAGCTAAACTTCTTGAAACTCCTGGAATTGAACAAGTTTTAGAAGCTTTACAGTTTGATAATATGCATACACTTGATGATATTAAAGTAAAAGTAAATGAGATGATGAGCCATGAGATAAAAGATAAAACTTTTGTCGTAAGAGCTAAAAGAACAGGTGCCCAAGAGTTTAAATCAACTGATATTGAAAAAACTGTTGGTGGATATATGTTAGCTATGAATAGTAAAGATACTAAAGGTGTAACACTAAAAAATGCTGAAGTTACTATAAATATTGAACTTGAACATGCACAGTTAAATATTATTACAAAAAAATATATGGGACTAGGTGGATTTCCAATAGGAACTCAAGGAAGTGTTATATCTTTGATGTCTGGTGGATTTGACTCAACAGTTGCTTCATATTTAACTATGAAAAGAGGAATAAAAACTCATTTTATTTTCTTTAATCTTGGTGGATTAGCACATGAAATAGGTGTAAAACAAGTTGCATATTATTTATGGAATAAATTTGGAAGTTCTCATAGAGTTTCATTTATAAGTGTTCCTTTTGAAGATGTTGTTTCTCAAATTTTTAAAGATGTAAGTCAGCCTTATATGGGAGTTATGCTAAAAAGACTTATGTTACTTGCTAGTGAAAAAATAGCTGATAGTTTAGGAATAGATGCTTTAGTAACAGGAGAGAGTGTTGCACAAGTTTCTAGTCAAACATTAAGAAATCTTGCTTTAATTGACCAATGTACAAATAAATTAGTTTTAAGACCACTTTCTATGATGAGTAAACCTGATATTATAGAAATTGCACAAAAAATAGGAACAAGAAGATTTGCTGAAGCAATGCCAGAATATTGTGGAGTAATTTCAAAAAATCCAGTGACTCACGGAAGTTATGAAAGAATGGAAAAAGAAGCACGAGGTTTTGATTATTCTATTTTAGATGAAGCAGTTAAAAAAGCATCTTTTGTAAATGTTGATGAAATAGATGAAAATGTAGGTGAAATAGGTCAAATGGAAATAATTTCTGATTTGAGTAATGCAGAATATATTGTTATTGATATTAGACAAACACCTGATTGTGTAAAAACTTCTGTTGAAACTATAAAAATTCCTTTTTATGATTTGAAAAAAGAGTTTAAAAAACTTCCTCAAGATAAAACATATCTATTTTACTGTGATAAAGGAATTATGAGCCAACTTCACGCACAATATTTAAGAGATAGTGAAGGGTATACAAATATAAAAGTTTATAGACCCTAAAAGGATTTTCAAATAGATGTAGATATAATGAACAACTGTATAGTTTATTTAAGACAATTTAAAAAATAGTAAAGGAAAAGTAAAATGAAAAAAATATTTTTAGGACTAGCTATTGTAATAATAGTTATTGGTGCTATATGTTTAGGATTGAGATCTACTGTAAATAGTAAAATTCAATCAAAAATTGAAGAGTTGAATAAAAATGGATTTCTTGTAAGTCATGAACACTCTTTTGACCATTATCAAACGATAGGAAAAGGTAAAATAGAAATTATCTATCCTGATAAAGTTGCTTCTTATTTATTTAGTAAAATTGAAGATGAAGATACAAAAAAATCTTTAGAAAAACAATATAACTTACTTGATAGAGCTACAAAAGATAGAGTTTTCGAAGGTATTACTTTTGATTATAACTTTGTTATGAATAATATATCTTCAAAACTTGATTTAGATTTATACTTAACAAATCTATCTCAAAGAACTATGTACAAATTAGAGCAAACATACTCTTATGCTCCACAAACTAACTGGTTAAAACCTCTTTTAGAAAATAAAAAGATTCATTTAAATATAGATGAAAATAAAAATTTCAAATTAGATGATATAAACATCACTATTCCAAATGACTCTTTTATTACTATAAGAGGAGTTCATGGAACACAAAACAATATTAAAGTTGCTTTATTTAAAATAGCAGATGTTTATGATGATAGTTATACAAAAGGTAGTTTATTAATAGATAATTTAGCTTTTGATTATAGCAGTCAAAAAGAGAAAAAAAGTTCTAAACTAGATATTGAAAACTTAGAATTTATCGATTATACAAATGTTGTTAGTATCAAAAATCTAATTTTAGATTCTCAATCTTTACAAGATAAAGATAATATTTCTGGAAATAGTAAAATTTCTTTTGATGAATTAAATATCGTAAAAGACAATAAACTATATCTTACAAGCAGTTCAAAAAATATTGGATTAAACAAAACATCATTAGATATCGCTTTTGATAAAATTCCATATAAAAAATATGAAGAGATGTTAAGTTCTATATCAGATAAAGATTTCTTACAAAAGTATGATGATTTTATGAAAGCAGTTTCGCAAAATGGTTTCCAAATGAATATAAATGGAGCATCAAATAATTTTAAAATTGATGAAAATAAATATTTTAATATTTTAAAAGTTAACTCAACATTTAAAATGAATCAAAATTTTGATTCAATGAATAAAATAAAAAGTATAAAAGATATTTTTGAAGTTGTAAAAGCAACTTTAGATATAGATGCTGATTCTGTTAAGTCTTTAAGCAGTTTATTAAAAGATGAAGAGTTCAAAGCAATAGATATTGAAAATAACCAAAAAAGATTTGAAATAGAACTAAAAGATGATGGTTTATACTTTAATAGTAAAAAATTCTTAGACCAAAAAGATTTAGAATTTTCATCATTAAACACTTTAGGTAGTTCAGTTTTAGCTGAAAATGGAAAAGTAGTAAGTTCTTATGAATTAGTAGATAAAAACCTTTTAAGAGTGACTTTTAAATATACTACTAATTTAGAAAATGTTACAGCAGGTGGATTAGCAGTATCTTTCCCTCAACTTAAAGATGCTTCAAAAATAAAAGCACATAACACAAAATCTTTTGACAAAATCGATTATTATAAAGGTGGTCAAGAAATTTACAGTGGAATGTTAGGTAAAAATGTAAAAGCTGAATATCTAATGGTTGAAGGTTGGGATAAAAACTGGACTGATACAAAACAAGAAAAAGAGTTTAGTTTAGATATTGATATTTCAGAACTTAAAAAAGATTATAGTTATTTAGAAATAAATTTAAGAGGTGGTTCTTTAAATGAAAATGTAGCAACTACTTCACCTAAATATTCAGAAATTGTTCCAAATGAAAGTCAAAGTTTCACAACTGACCAACAAAGTTATCCAGTAAATATAGCAGATATTTATCTACTAGATTTAAAACTTGATAAAAAATAAAAATATTAAGGTTTAAAAAACCTTAATATTAAATCTCTTTATTGTGAATTTTCATAATAGTTTTTTCGATTGGAATAAATCCAAAAGGAATCACAGAATATATAAAAAGTAAAATTCCAGTTCCTATTTTCCAGTTATACTCTTTCATCGCTTTATATAAAAAAATACAAAATAGAATAAATAAAACACCATGAGCCATTCCTACTATCTTAACAGCTATTGGCAATCCTACAAAATATTTTAATGGCATTGCAATAAATAATAAAATTAAAAATGATAATCCTTCAATAAACGAAATAGTTTTAAATCTGTCAAAATTTATATTGTTCATAAATACTCCTTTTTTGAACTTGAAGTATATTCCAGTTTGGTTTATAAAAGGTTAATATAAGAGTTTTTTTGTACAATTTTTGGTGGTTTATTTATAAATAATGAATCAAATTGCAAAATAATTAAGGATTAAATATATGAATAAAATTATAAATAAAATTTTTATTATATCTTCAATAACTACATTTTCTTACTCTTTAGATTTTACTAAACATTTAGAATTATCTTATGTTGATACAAGTGGAAATAGCAATACAAGTACTTTTTCAGCAAAACTTGAAACTCTTACAAAACTTGCTGAAGGTGAAGAACTAAAAGCAAAAGCAACAGTTTTATATAGTAAAGATAATGATGAAACATCAGCAAATAAATATGATATTGAAGTTGATTATAATCATATGATAAATGAAAAACTCTATTCTTATATGGGAATAAATTATATAAATGATGAATTATCAGATTATGATTATAGATTAAATATAGGTCCTGGATTTGGATACAAATTTATAAATGATGATATTCAAACTTTAGATATTCAAGCTGGATTGGATTATGCTTTTGATAAGTATGAAAATGGGAAAAAAGATGAATATATCGCTCCAAGAACAGAGACAAATTATAGATATAGAATAAATGACAATATGCAATTCAAACAAATGTTAAGCTTCTTAATATCTTCAGAAGATAGTGAAAAATACTTCTTTACGAGTGAATCTAGTCTAAATCTAAAAATGATAGAAAATATCTCTTTAGGAATTAGTTATAGAATAGATTATGTAAATCAAACAGAAAAAGAAAATACTGATAGAAAGTTTTTAACTTCATTGATTATAGATTTTTAAATCCTAAGAATTATAATTAATTTTATTTAAAATATAAAACTGTGACGCTAATTGTGACGCAAAAAAGTTATAATCTATTTATTTAAAATTAAAAAGGATTGTTTAATGTATGGTAAATTGATGAATGAGTCTTTAAAAGCATTGATTGAAAATAAAAAGGCTTTATTTAAAGCTTTGTTTATTCCTATATTGTTTTTACTTGGTATAAATTTGTTTTTTCCTAATATAATGGTTATTCAAGATGGAAAACCAGTTTTTGATGAAAATGCTAAACAAGTATTTATGATTATTCTTGTTTTTGTCTTTTATATTAACATTATAATGGCTGTTTCTGTTCATAGAATTATATTAATTAAAGATGATATTTCATTATTTAAAAGTATTTTTCCTTCAAAAATAGATTTTAAATTTTTCTTCAAAGGTTTATTTTTAGGAATTCTTGCAGGTTTAATTTTTTTAGTAATTTTCTTCCTTTCAAAATTACTATTTTCACTATTTATTGGACAATTTGGACTTGGCATTGCTATTTTATTAGCTTCATTAATTACACTTTTAACTGCAAGTAGATTTTCAATGATTTTTCCTGCTACTTCAATAAATCAAAAAATGGGCTTTTTAGATTCATTAGAATTTACAAAAAACTATAAATTTTTATCTTTATTTATGGTTGTTATATTTCCTATTATAATATCAGTTTTAATTGCATTTGTTTATGGGCTAATCATCAAGTTCCTTTCAGGAGTTGTATCTCCTCATTTTGAATTATTATCTGTATTCTTAAATGTTTTTATTACAGTATTGACTATTAGTTGTTTATCCGTTACATATTCTTATATAAAAGAGGAAAATGATAAAAAATTTTTAGAAAATGAAATAGAGTAGTAGATTTTAATAAATACTTATGAAGGATAATATGTGAGAAATTGGTTTTATTTTTTGATATTATTATTGCCATTTACTCTAAATGCAAATGAAAAAAAAGTACCGTTTGATGTACCAGTTGATTTTTCTAAAAAAGGAACGGTTTATGAAACAGACTTTCAAGCTCCTTGGAATATTTGGGGGTCATTAGTGAGTTTTAATTTATTTTTTACTTGTAATCCATCTATTCCTAAGTATGCAACAAATGGAAGTTTATATTACATGTGTACAGAGGAAGAAAAACAAATAAAATATTCTATAGATTTTGCAACTAGAGATGGAAAACTAATACCAAAAGAGGAGAATCAATATTTTAAATTAAAAGTAACCCTTACACCTCTTGGTTGGGCAAGTAATAATGTAGAAATAGTAACTATCGATTATTTAAAAGCAGAATTTAGTGGACGAATTGATGGCACACAGTTTTCTTGGTTATATAAAAAGGGTATATGGCAAAAAAAAGAATACAAAGATGATAAAAAGATAGAATTTACAATATCAATTCCTCTTTATGGTGGACATAACGATGGTGGGAAAACTATTATGGTAGCAGATTTACAAAGGCTTAGTAAATATCATATAAAAGTAGAGAGTTTAGAAGATGTAGAAGTACCAGATGGAATTAATATAGGATTTCGTATAGAAAAATCTAGCACAAAACATTAACAAAGGGAGAAAAGTATGGTAAAAATAGAAAAATTATATTTAATAGAAATGATTTTATGAATTACAGTAAGATTATTTTTGCACTTTTAGTGCTTTATATTTTAGCAGATATGGCAAATACATATTTTATTAAGTAAGTATTTTTACTTACTTAATTTTACTTTTTTTGCTACTTTTAAAAATATTGGTACTACTAAAACAACAATATATCCTACTATTGCTCCCAATAGTATTTCACTAAAAAATCCACTAAGAGGAACATCTTTCAAAGTTTCACTAAATGAGCTTAAAATATGCGTTTCGTGTGCTATTATTCCTCCACCAACAGCAAGCATAGCAATAGTTCCTAAAACACCAATAACTTTTATAATATATGGCATAGCTTTTACAAAACCATCTCCAATTTTTTGTAAGATTTCACTTCTTTTTTCTTGTAAATAAAAACCTATATCATCAAGTTTTATGATAAATGCAACTATTCCATATACAAAAATAGTTGTTAAAATCCCAACACTAATTAGAACAAAAAGTTTAGTTAAAAAATCACTATTATCAAGTAAACTTAAACTAATTACAATAATCTCAAAAGATAAAATAAAGTCTGTTTTTACAGCACTTTTTACTTTTTCATCTTCAAAGTTTTCATTTGAACTCTCTTTTTTATTGTCATCTTCATTATGTTCTTCATGGTGAAAAAACTTTTCTAATATACTTTCAACTCCTTCATAAGCTAAATATGCTCCTCCGATGATTAAAATAGGAGCTATTGCCCAAGGCGCTAGATAACTTAAAAGTAAAACAATAGGAATAATGATAAATTTATTTATAAAACTTCCTTTTGCAATTTTATAGACAATTGGAAGCTCTCTAAGTGCTGCTTTTCTTTTCGCTTCAAGCATTGCTATATTTCTTATATGTTCTAACTCTAAAATAATTTCTTGTTGAGTTTTAGTATTTAGTTTTTTTATATTTTCTTGAAATTCTTCAACTGATTTTGCTTTTTCTAGCTCTTTTTTTAGGATTTCTGAAGTTGTTTCATTTGTAAAATTTGCAATTGCTGCAAGGTCATCAACTAAAAGACCACTTGATTTTATACTTGCAAGTTTTGTATAAGTTGCAATATCATCAAAAAGTAGCCCAATATCATCTAGTGAAGTAGCAAGAGATTTTGCAGTTGTTGCCATAGTTTTTCCAGCAAGTGATCCAATATCATCAGCTAAAATAGATAAATAGCCCAATATTCCAGCCATTAAAATCCTTTTTATAATTTTTAAAATAGAATATTATTTAATTTTAGTTAATATAGCGATAATAAAAAGGTTTATTTTGAAAAATATTTATGATTGTATAGTTATTGGTGGGGGACCTGCTGGAATCCTAGCTAGTATTAGTTGTGCTAGTGAAAAAAATAGTGTCTTACTTCTTGAAAAACTTCCAAAAATCGCAGCTAAACTAAAAGCAACAGGTGGAGGAAAATGTAATCTTACAAATACTTTATCAACTGAAGAGTTTATGGCAAAGTTTGGTAAAAATGGTCGTTTTATGAGCCATGCTTTGGAAGTTTTTAATGCAAGTGATTTAAGAAATTTTTTTGCCAAAATTGGTGTTGAAACGATAGCACGTGATGGTTTTAGAGTATTTCCTGTAAATCATAGCTCAAGTATAATTTTAAGTGCATTAGATGAAGAGCTTCAAAGAGTTGGTGTTGATGTTGAATGTTTAGTTGCTATACAAACTATAAAAAAAGAGGATGATGTTTTTATCATTACTTCAAAAGATAAAATCTATAAATCAAAAAATATCATCATATCAACTGGAGGTTTAGGTTATCCAATTTTAGGAGCAACTGGTGATGGATATATCTATGCAAAGGATTTTGGTCATAGTATCACATCAACTCATCCCGCTATGATGCCACTAATGACAAAAGAGAAAAACTTTGCTTCTTGTAAAGCTGATACAATCGCAAAAGCTATTTTAAAAGTAAATATTCCAAAATACAAAAACTTAAAACTTGTTGGTGATTTGATTTTTACAAAAGAGGGTTTAAGAGGTCCAGTTATTTTAGATTTTGCTAGAGAAATTACTCCTATTTTAGCAAAACACAGTGAAGTTCCACTTTTGATAAATTTTTTAAAAGGGAAAAATGAAGAAGAGATTTTTTCTCATCTAAAAAATGAGATAGCAAAAAATCCAACACATACTATCTTAGAAAATTTAGAAACTCTATTAGCAACTAGTGTTGCAACCGAGATTTTAAATATTTGCCAGATTGATACAAGTTTGCGATTTAAACAAATTGAAGGCTTTAAAAGAGAAAAATTGGTTAAAACATTAGCTTGGACACCTTTTACAATCACAGGTCATGAGGGATTTAAAAATGCCATGATTACAAGAGGTGGAGTTGAACTAAAAGAGATAGAACCTAAAACTATGCAAAGTAAAATAGTAGATGGGTTGTACTTTTGTGGGGAAGTTGTAAATATAGATGGACCTTGTGGCGGATATAATCTCCAATGGTCTTTTTCTAGCGGGTTTTTAGCTGGAAAATTAAATAAGAATTAGGAAAAATATGAAAAAAATAAATTTAAAACATTATATATTTATAGTATTAGGTTCATTAGCAATGGCATTTGGAACAGTATGTTTTTTGTCTCCAAATCAGATAATTACAGGTGGCGGAGTAGGAATCTCTTTACTTTTACATGCACTTTTTCCTCAAATTACTTTAGGTATTTTTATGGCGATAGTTAGTATTCCATTTTTGATTATGTCATACATATATTTTGGAAAATACTATTTATTTAAAACATTTATTGTAGTTATTCTTTTATCGACTTTTACAGACGTTTTAAAAGAAGTTTTACATATAAAACCGATGACAAATGATATTTTATTAGCTGCAATTTTTGGTGGGATTTTTATAGGTTTAGGTGTTGGTTTTGTAATAAAAGGAAGAGCATCAACAGGAAGTACTTCGGTTGTTGGAGAAATAGTTGCTAAAAAAACAAAATATAAAGCAGCAGAAGTTTTACTTGCTATTGATGCAACTATTATGTTTGCCTCAGTTTTTGTTTACAACGATATAAATAAATCCCTTTATAGTATGATTAGTGTTTATGTTGGAATTAGAGTTATTGATATGATTTTAACGGGACGTCCTTCTAAAAAAATAGTAAATATTGTTTCAAATAATGTAGAAGTTTTAAAAGAGCAAATAAGAGAAAGAATCGAAGAACACGGTACGATTTTAACAGGAATTGGACTTCATCAAGGACAAAATAAAACTATTATTTATGTTACAGTTGAAGCTAGTAAAATTGATTTATTAAAAAATTTGATAACAAAATATGACCCAGATGCTTTTATGATAATAACAGAAGCTTCAGAGTTTTTAGGTAGAGGTTCAAAATAATCTAAAATAGACAAGTTTTAAAAACTTGTCCATTCATCATCATCTTTTGTTGTTGGTTTTATTTCATCTTGAGATTTTTTGATTTGTGTTTCTTGTTTTTTTGGCATTGATTTTTTGATATTTACAACTCCTATATTTTTTGTTGTCTCTTCTAGATTTTTTGCTTTCACTTCATCTTTACCAATAAATTCTTTTGCATTTGCATTTGAAAGAACTAATTTAGCAATTGTATCAGTTTGAACAGCAACACCATACGTTTGAGATGCAATTTGTGCATTTTCTTGAGTTTGTTGGTCTAAAGAGTTGATTGCATGATTTATTTGTTCAATTCCTGCAAGTTGTTCTTTACTTGAAGATTCAACACCTTTTATAAGCTCAATAGTTTGTATGATATTTTCATTTAGTGCTTTATATCCACTTATCATATCTTCTGATATTTTTTTACCTTGATCTGCTTTTTGTGTTGCACTTTCAACTAGATTTTTTATTTCACGTGCAGCTTCAGCACTTCTACTTGCTAGATTTCGCACCTCTTGTGCAACAACAGCAAATCCTTTTCCAGCTTCTCCAGCAGTTGCAGCCTCAACAGCAGCATTAAGTGAAAGAATATTTGTTTGGAAGGCAATTTGGTCAATTACTGTAATTGCTTCATTTATAGCATTTACTTCTTTGTCTATTTCATTCATTGCACTTGTTGTTTGACTTGCTAGTGTTTGTCCATTTGTTACAGAACTTGTAACACTTGAAGCAAGTTTTGACATTTGAATAATGTTATCTGTATTGTTTGAAATGTTACTTGAAATCTCTTCAACAGCAGCTGCAGTTTCTTCTAAAGCAGCTGCGGCTTCATTTGAGTTTTTATTTAATACATCAACATTTTTAAGTAAAATTTCACTACTTCCACCTAAAGTTAAACCATTTGATTTATTTTCAACAAGCATTTCATTTATAATATCTGCAAGGTTATTTAACCCAGTTGTTACACCACTTCTACAATTAGGAATTCTATGTGTAAAGTCAAGTTTTGCATATCTTTCAAGAGCTTCTGTTACGTGATTTATATTTGTACAAATTTTTATTTGTAAACTATGGAACATATCATTTAGGTGCTCTCTTAAAGATTCTAAATTTCTAGATTCAGCTTTATTATTTAGCCTTTTATTTAAAAATCCATTTTTTATATCTTCTGCAATAGCATCAATTTCGCCTAAAAACTTTTTATCAGATTCTAAAGTTCTTTTTGTTTTTTCAATATTTTCATTTACAGCTTTTGCCATAGTACCAAATTCATCTTTTGAACTATCATCTAAAAACTCTATTTTACCTTTATTATCATTGTTTATAAAGTCAAAAAAGCTTAATAATCCATTTTCAAAATTAGCTAAAGATTTTATCAAACTATTTGCTAAGAAAAGAGAGAATGATACGAAGAAAATAATAGCAAGGATTATAGTTATAAGTAGTACA
>RRZU012542370.1_pt1 | contig 14790 bp, 10 predicted proteins | sample 2165561 | NCBI WGS metagenome assembly RRZU01 (sample SAMN10456909, study PRJNA506462) | wastewater metagenome | isolation source: wastewater sludge | place: USA: Moscow, Idaho
CGTCATGGGCGTTGTCATGACCATGGTGCCGACGAGAGGGCCCGATGCGCACGGCTACGGCGTCTACGCGTACCAGATGTACGGCGAGGCCACCGTGGCGGCGCCGAACTCCGTCGCGGTCAAGCAGGAGCCGGTTGAGGAAGAGCCGGAGCCGGCCAAGCAGGAGCCAGTTGAGCAGGAGCCGGAGCCGAAGGTGGATGACAGCGAGGGTGCGAGCCCGGACGCTGCGTTCAGCCCGAGCACGCCAGCCATGCCAGTCACTCCGGCCAGCCCGATGAGCCCGGCCGAGGCCGTTCCGAGTCCTGGTCCCGAGGTGCGGGATCCGAGCGACCTTCTGAGCGTGAGCTTGAAGGTACCAACAGATGGTGTGGATGCCGCCGTCGTCCCAGAACACTCCGACACTGCTGAACGGGACCCGCGCGAGCCGGCCCGCGCTCTCGGCAATGATGCCGAAGCGACCGCGCCGAAGGAACCGGATGCCCGCACCAAGGCCGGGGAGGATGTCGCGGGCGGGCTGGAAAGGGCGGAATCGTCAGTCTCCTAGGTGGACCAACTCGAAGGCCGCCGCGTGTTTGAATTTCCCCGTTCCTTGCGTCGCCTCGCTGCCGGAGGTCACGGGGCCGAGTGTGTGGAGGTGGCCAACCGGCAAATGTGGTGCAGTACAGGTAGTGCTCTGGTGTAAGGCTCTGGTGAGATGATTCCGTACGTGCTTGTGGCGGCCGTGGTGCCCCTGCTCTTTGGCGTGTCCGAGCGCGTGTTTCGCGGCCCGAAGGCGAAGGGGCGGCTGCGTTGGATGCTCATCAGCCCGTTCGAACTGGTTGCGGTCGCGATCCTCATTTGCTTTGCCGGGCTGCGCTACCGGATCGGCACGGATTACGACATCTACTCCTACATCTTCGTCAAACTTGACGATTCCAACTGGCAGCGTGCCATAGCGAAATCACCCCAGGAGACGGGCTTCACGGTTCTCTCCCTCATCATCAAGTCAATCAGCGAGGATCCGCGCTTCTTCTTCTTCGTGATGAGTGCGTTGACGATTCTCTGTACGGTGGTGGGAATCTATCTGGCGTCGCCCTCGCGCACAATCTCCATCGCCACCTTCATCCTCCTGGCGCACTACTCGGGGCCGATGAACACGGTGCGGCAAGGGCTCGCCGCATCGGTGTTCTTCCTGGCCTTCGTCCTCTACTCGCGGTGGAGACCCGGCGCAGTTGCTCTCGCGGTGCTCGCCTGCACACTCCATGTCTCTGCAGTCATCGCCGTGGTCCTCTTCACGGTGGCGAAGGTTGTGAAGCTGACAAGATCGACGATGATCGTCATGGTCGCGGCGTCGGGGGTTGGCGCCTCGGCCATAGCGTTGCTGCCGCCCGTCCAGAATCTGCTGGCGTTGTTCGGCGACCGGTACGTCTTCTACGTGGACAACGCCCACGGCGCCGGCATTGGAACCGTGTTGGCGCTCGTGTTCCAGATCGCGGCGGCGTTCATACTGCTCAGGATTCCCCTGTCCTCACCGTTTCTGCTCTGGTCGCGAAACATCTATCTCTTTGGCCCCGTTCTCACGGTGCTCGGGCTCAGCTTTCTGGAGGCAACCCGAATCGCGGGATACTTCAGCACCGTGTTCCTCATTCTGGTGCCCTACGTGTTCGAGCATTACAAGGACCGCCCACTGGTCAGAGTCGCGATGGTGATTGCCGCAATCGGCTACTTCGTGGCCGACCTGCTCAACTACGGAGGCCTGCTCCCGTACCAGTCGATCTTTGGGGGCGTGTAGGCGATACTTCGGGGCGTGTGGGCGACCGCCCTGGCAGGCTACTCCCAGGTGGTGCCGGAATCCGAGGAACGGAGCACGTTCTCTCCGGACAGCAGCCACAGGGTTCCGTCAGGGGCGGCGGAGACACTCGTCTGACCGGCGGCACTGGCCCCGGCCGGAGCGCAGGTCTCTGCCGTCAAGGCGAGCGAGGAGTCAAGGTTCTGGATCGCTACGCCGTCAGCACACTGCGGTTGGCCGACCGCAGTGACGACCAAGCCACTGTCAGTCAATGCAATGGCATCGACACCCGCAATGGATTCGGACTGAAGCCACGAGGAACCAGCGTCCGAGGAGAGGACCACGCGTCCGTCAGTGCAGATGCCGGCCACGGAATCTTCTGTGCCGCCTGTCAGGCGCCCCAGAGCACACGGAGCCTCCACAGCGATGCCTCCCGGGGCGACGAGCGCCTGAGGATTGGTGGGCTCCATGTACCAGGTGGTGCTCAGGACCCTGCTGGCGGCCTCCCAATCATTGCCCGAACTGTACGTCTGCCCGGCGGAGGCGGAGGCGCAATCCTGCAGGTTCTGGCCGATGAGCGACGCGTAGCCGGTTCCCCCGGGCGTCACGCTTTGGATGGCACCGATGCCAAGACTCGCGCCGACGTCGAACGAAGTCCAAGTGGCGCCGCCGTCGTCCGTCACTCCGATCGACGAGCCGCCATCGGGGCAGGAGCCGGCGATTGCCCGGTACGCGGAATCCTCGCCGGTGGCCACGAGTATCTGGGTGGCTGAGGAGAGGTTGGAGGCGGCCGGTTCCACCTGGGCCGGAGGTGAATCGGTGGTTGCCTGCGCGGAGGGATCGGCCGGAGCAGCGCTCCCGGACGTGGTCGGGCGTGCCGAGGTGGCCGCCGAAGCGTTGCCGCGACCGTGTTGAATCGCGAGGTAACACAATGCCACCACCGCAAGTGCCAGAACGATCAGAGCAACAGCCTTGAGAGCCGATGGGATCTCGACTCCAGCTCTTCCTCGCGACCGCCGTGACTTCTTCCTCATTTTGAATACCGCCGATGCTTTCCTCGATCTGCCTTCGGGGCAGGAACATTGCGTGACGTGGACATGATCTGGTGCCGGCTCTTCGCGTGATCAGGATTCTTCGGATTGAACGTATGCTTTCCCGAACGCTGCGAGGGTGCCGATGCATCCAAGCCTAACTGAATTCCCTTCCCAAGGGTTGGCGGGCCGTCAACCGGGAAGGGCGGAAACTCGAACGTGTTCGTCGAGACCTTCGGGAGCGAGCCGGTGGTCCCATCAGCACGACCGGGTTGAGGCGCCGCAGAGAACGTGGACTGAGCTGCCGTGGGGCGAGTGGCGAGGTGAGCGGTCGAGTGCGGCGCCGCAGGCGTATGTACTGCTAGAGGCGCCGGAACCGCATCCGTGGTCTGAGAGGAAGGAGCCAGCCGGGCGCGACTCAGGGGGTGTGGGACGGGAGCATCAGGGGGCGCCACCTCCTGACTGCGCAGAGAAACGGGAGGGAAAGGCATCTCTCCCTTGCCAGAGGATGTATGAATTCTCATACCGTGGGAGGTTTCCAGCTTCACTGCGAGTCGTTCGATCCGCTGCAGGAACTCCACGATCGGTTCATGGGCGGCAACCAGCTGTTCCGCCGAGATGCGGTACGTCTTCTTGTCCTCCCCGAAGGGATCGACGATGTCATAGGCGTCGTCCTCGGAGGGTGGAGGAACGGTGCCGCGCAGCTGATGCACGGCAAGGGCCGCCACGGTCAGCTCCGGGATCTCCTGAGCGAACAGTTCAATGAGGCTCGCATCCTCCACGTGGGGAGCCAGATGGGCGTATTCGCGCATCGTGAAGACGCGGCTCGACGCCGAAGGAAGGGTACGCACGATACGGCGGCGGTGGCGCAGCGTGGCGGTGAGGAGCAGGTCCGCGTTCTGGATGTCATTGACGGTGATCTGGTGCGGCTTGTGCTCCGCGATGGAGTCCAGTCCGAGCTTGTTCGCAATCTTGATCTGCCGCTCGGGGACCGTTCCACCGCGGACAGCACGGGTTCCGGCACTGGAGACCGAAAAATGCTCTGGATTGAGCGAGTTCTTCAACAGGTACTCGGACAGGGGTGAACGGCAGATGTTTCCCGTGCAAACAGCCACGATGTTCAGTGGCTCCATGATGTGCCCCCTGTGGTGGGTCGGATGAGCAACCAGTGTGGGCGTGATTTATGCCTGCATCGGGCGGCGCGCCCGTGAGGGAGAAATAACGACAGATTCAAAGATACCCCACCGAGAATACGGTTGGAGGTGATGTTGCTCAATCGTGAGGTCGCTCGCTCGTTTGTGCTTTCGCCCCCAACGCGATTGAATACGGAGGGCCGAGTACCGATGTTCGATTGAACCGGGACCGCCAACCACCGATGTTCGAAGGAGAGCAAGATGAGCGTGCCCAATCCGGGTGATGAGTTCCTCGCGAGAGTGGGACTCGGAGGCATGGAACCCGAATTGCGCAAGTCCTTTCTGGCCTACATGTTCGAGTGGGTGCAGAACGAGATCGGTGATCGCCTCACCGATGGCCTGTCCGAGGAACAGATGGCCGAATTCGAGGCCATCATGGGCGGGGATGGCGCCGCCGTCGACGGATGGATTGACGCACACGCGCCCAACTACCAAGAGGACGATCTCTACGTCCGCCTGCATCAGAGCTTGCAGGAGGCGGATGAGGCGGCCCTCCGCAAGGAATACGCCTCCACGCGCTGGATCGAGGTTGCTCGGCCGGACGTCAAGGAGGTCACCAACGCGGTGTGGCTGGACGTGGAGTCCATGATCCGCCACAACCGGGACGAGATCCTCGCGGCAAGCGTCGAGCCGAAGTAGCTCCGGCCGCGGGTGGGTTGGCGGCGATGCTGCGGACCGTGGCCGAGTGCCCGTTCAATGGCTGCGCCGCTACACCGCAGCCAGCAGCTTCTCGATCCTCTTCGCGCTGACCTTGCCCTGCGTGCCCAGTTGCTGGGCGAACAGCGAGACCCGTAGCTCCTCCAGCATCCAGCGCGCGTCGTCCAGCGTGCGCGCGACTGCCGGGTCGTACGTCCGATCCGCCGCCTTGCGCCGCGCCGCGGCGATCTTCTCCGCAACATCTTGCACCTGCCAGGCGAGGGCGTCGTCCGCCGCGGGATTGAGCTGCGCCTTGCCGATGCGCAGCTGCGCCGCCTTGAGATAACGCCGCAGATGAGGGAGCCGGCCCTCAGGAGTTGCGTACACGAATCCGGACGGCATCAGCTCCGCCAACTGATCGCGCACGTCCGCCACCGTGCCCAGCAAGGCGATCGAGGTATTCGCCTTGCTCGCCTGCTGCACCCCGGCCCACTCGGCGCAGATTCCGGCCGTGAGCTGCGCCAGCTGGAGGACCTCGTCCTCATGGCGCTCGCGCGCCCACGCGACCATCGCCTCCCACTCGCCCTTGGCCCGCAGCTCGCCCACCACGGCTCTGTTCTGCGCGCACCAGCGATCGGCCAGATTGCGTGCCGAACTCAGCTGCAGATCCCCCACCAGCGCGGACGTGCTCGGGTACGGCGTTCCGGCCAGCGCCAGCGCCTGCTGCCCGCTCCACCGCGAGGTGATCCGGGCCTCGGGCAACGCGATTCCTTGCGCGAGAAGCCGGATGACGCCCTGCCGATGCTCGCGCACCTGATCCGTGGGCTCGGCCAGCACCGAGAACTGCACCTGCTTGGCGCGCCCGCCCGCCGCACCGCCCGCCGCATCCGAGACGACCAGCGCCGGGTACCCGCGCACCACCATCCCGTGCGGACCGGTTGTTTCGATCGACGCCGGTATGACACCCTCGGGTACGCTGGGCCAATCGGTGAGGGGCTCGGTCGAAGCCAATTGTGCCCGCGCCTGCTCCTGCGCCGCTCGAATTGCTGCGCGAGCCTCGCCCTCCGCGCGCGCAGAAGCCGAGGATTCCCTGCCACCCTTGGATGATCCATCCGAGAGCAGACCGCGGCGCGCCTCGTCAAGAGCCATTGCGACCGCACCCTTGACCACGTTTTCCACCGCCGACTTCGCGCGCGGAGCCAGTGATCGCTGCACGTACGCCAAGCTCGTGCTCTCCTCGAGCACCGCGCCGCGCTCGGAGCGCACCCGGAAGTTCATCTGCAGGTGAGGAGGCAGTTCGACCTCCGCCCAATCGGCATCCTCGATCCAGAATCCGCGCAGCTTGAACGCCGCGTCGGTGAATGCCTGCCGGAAGCTCTGGGATTCGTCCAGCAACGGCAGGATCGCACGGGCCACGTCCGGCGCGGGCACGAGCTGGCGCCGGACGCGCTTGGGAAGCGCACGGATGGTGCCGGTGACCAGCTCCTCACGCAGGCCGGGAACCAGCCAGTCGAAGCCGACGTCGCTGACCTGAGGCAACAGCGTGACCGGAATGGTGAGCGTGACGCCGTCGCCAAAACTGCCGGGACTGAACGAATACTCCAGCGGGAGGGTCAGATCACCCTGCACCCACTCGGTGGGGAATTCGGCGCCGGAGGCGGAGGTTTTGCCCAGCAGGAATTCCTGCGTGAAGTTCAGCAGGTCCGGGCTCTCCACCCGGGCCTTCTTCCACCACGAATCGAAGTGGCGGCCGGAGACTATCTTCTCCGGGATGCGCTCCTCGTAGAAGGCAGCGAGGGCGTCCTCATCCGCAATCAGGCCGTGCCGGCGCAACTTTCGCTCCGTATCGGCCGCCTCCTCGAGCGCGGTGGCATTCTCCTTGAGGAATGTGTGGTGTGTGCGCCACTCGCCCTCCACGAGTGCGTGGCGGATGAACATCTCGCGGGCCAACTCGCGCGCCGATTCGGTGCCCACCGAGGAGAGCAGGATCTGGCGATCGGCCACCAGAATCATGCCGTACAGCGTCACCTTCTCCTTGCACATGGCCGCGCCGCTCCGCGAACTCCAGATCGGCTCGGAGAAGGAACGCTTCGTCAGGTGCTTGGCCAGCGGCTCGATCCACTGCGGCTCGATGGCGGCGACGGTGCGCGCGAACAGGCGCGATGTCTCCACCAGCTCCGCCGCCATCACCCACGCGGGAGTGCGCCGATGAAGCCCGGAACCGGGCCAGATGACGAAGTGCGTGCCGCGGGCACCGAGGTAATCGCGCGTGCGCTCGGACCAGTTGCCGAGGTTGGACAGCAGGCCCACCAGCATGGAGCGGTGAATCGCTCCCGCCTCCGGAGTGTCCGAGGAACGGCCGAGCTCGCGGCATGCGGTGGCTACGGCGCCGGAATCCGTGGTGGCACCGAGCGTGACCGAACCTGAGAGTCCGGCCTCGCGGATCTGTGTGGGGGAAGGGAGCGCGAGCGGATGGATGTCCAAGCCGAGCGAGCGGGACATCTGCTGCAGCTGGAACACCACATCGGTCCATTCGCGATAGCGCAGGTAGTTGAGGAACTCGCCGCGGCACATGCGGCGGAACTGGGAACCGGACAGCTCGCGCTGCTGGGTGTGCAAGTAGCGCCACAGCGTGAGGTAGGCGAGGAAGTCCGAGGAGCTGGCGCTGAAGCGGGCGTGCAGCTGGTCCGCCTGGGCGCGCTTCTCCGTGGGGCGTTCGCGCACATCCTGCACGGAGAGGGCCGCCACGAGGACGAGGACCTCGGACGCGCAGCCATTCTTTTGCGCCTCGATGAGCATGCGGGCCAAGCGGGGGTCAATCGGCAGGCGCGCCAGCTCCCAGCCGATGGAGGTCAGGCGCGGGCCGAGCTGCTGGCCACGGGTTGCGCGCGAGTCAATGGCGCCGATCTCCTCCAGGAGCTGGGTGCCCGCGCGCACGGCGCGCTCCTCCGGCGGATCGATGAACGGGAACTTCGAGACCTCGCCCAGCCCGAGCGAGACCATCTGGAGGATGACCGAGGCCAGCGAGGTGCGCTGGATCTCCGGCTGGGTGAACTCCTCGCGGTGCTCGAAATCCTCCTGCGAATAGAGGCGGATGCAGGTGCCATCCGCCACGCGGCCACAGCGGCCCGAGCGCTGATTCGCACTCGCCTGCGAGACCGGCTCGATTGGCAGGCGCTGCACCTTCGTCTTGTTGGAGTAGCGCGAGATGCGGGCTGTGCCCGGGTCCACCACGTAGCGGATTCCCGGCACCGTCAGCGACGTCTCCGCGATGTTCGTGGCCAGAATGATGCGGCGGTGCGAATGACGCTCGAAGATGCGATGCTGCTCCGCCGCGGAAAGGCGGGCAAACAAGGGGAGAACCTCCACCGCTCCGGGAACTGCGCTGCGCCCGCCCGGTTCGATGAAGCGATTCTTCAACTCGTCCTGGAACGCCTGCTGGGTGTCCCGGATCTCGCCCTCGCCGGAGAGGAATACGAGGATGTCGCCCGAGCCTTCCGCCATGAGCTCCTCGCAGGCCTCGACAATGCCGGTGACCTGGTCGATCGCGTTGGCGCGGCCGGGGGTGTCCGGCCTGTCTCCCCTGGAAGAGCTGCGTGATTGCGCCTGCGCCGCAGCCTTGGAGGTTGCCGGGCGCTTCGTGGCGGAACCGCGTTGGCTGCGCGCTTGCATCGCGCCATGGGTGGCCTTGCTGTTATCCGACCGTCGGCGGTCGTCGGAGGGATCGGAGGGGTGGTTGGCATCGTCGTCGTCACGGCTGTCGTCGAAAAGCGGGCGATAGCGGATCTCCACGGGATACGTGCGGCCCGACACCTCGATGATGGGCGCGCTGGCGCCGGGTGTGCCGCCGGCGCGGTGCTCGCCGAAGTGGGCGGCGAAGCGCTGGGTGTCGATCGTGGCCGAGGTGATGATGATTTTGAGCTCGGGGCGGCGCGGGAGGAGCTGCGCGAGGTAGCCCAGAATGAAGTCGATGTTGAGAGAGCGTTCATGGGCCTCATCAATGATGAGGGTGTCATAGCGCAGCAGGTCCGGATCCGACTGGATCTCCGCCAGCAGAATGCCATCCGTCATGAGCTTGACCAGCGTGGTTGGGCCAACCTCCTCCGTGAAGCGCACCTGATAGCCGATGGCACCGCCGAGCTTGACGTCCAGTTCGTCGCAGATGCGCTCAGCCACGGAGCGTGCCGCAATTCGGCGTGGCTGTGTGTGGCCGATGAAACCCGAGATGCCGCGGCCGAGCTCGAGGCAGATCTTGGGCAGCTGGGTGGTCTTGCCCGAGCCGGTCTCACCGGCCACGATGACCACCTGATTGTCACGGATGGCGGCCGCGATCTCCTCGCGGCGTGCCGAAACCGGCAGCTGCTCGGGGTAGGTGATGCGCGGGGCCGCAGCCCGGCGCTGCTCCAGGCGTTCCGGGCTGAGCGGCCGGTGCGGTCTTGGTTTCCCGGGTGATCTGGGCGGGTTGCGGCGCTTGCCGCGAGTTGTGGACGTGGCTTCGCGAGACCTGGCAGTTGCGGTGGTTCCGGGTGTGCCGCGCTCGCGGGCGTGCTTCGGGTTGGGCTCTTGGTTCCGCTTGCGCTGAGTGCGTTGGCCCTGCCCGCCGCGCGAATCAGATTCCTGCGGGCTCTTTGAAGGAGGTGTCTGTGCCATACTATTGGCCATTCTTGCACGAAAATACGGAGAATCCACACGGGCATCCTTGACAGCTGACCGGTCAAGTCCGAGTTGACCCGTTCTTGGTGGGTGGATCAGGAGTTGATTGGTCCTGAGTTCGTCGACTCGCTGGTGGTCAGCCCGGAGCTGGCGTGTTTGGAGTCGGCCTCATGGAGCGAGGGTGCCACGTACTGTCCGTCTCGAGAATAACTGGCTACCCAGCGTTGACGTGCGCCCTATTTGGCGCATCTCAACGCTGGGTAGCCACGAAGGAAAGTGAAAGCTGTGCCGGGGTGCAACTGGGGGACACCACTGTTGCAGTGGCGCCCGCCCACAACGCATGGTGAGGGCTGATATGGCTCAGTTCTGGTGCGATTGTTTCCACAGGATGGCCAAGTGTGTTGTCTTTCCACAGGTGAATCATGGTGCCGGAACTCCTCGCGCGGTTCATGTTGAGATTCTTCATGCGTGAAATCGGAGTAGTTCATGTCAGCCAGCTCGTGAAGCGTGGAGTCTCACGATCGTCGCTGTACGATGCCGTTGAGGCTGGCACCCTCATGCGATTGCAGCGAGGTTGGTATGCCACACCTCGGGCCGCGGTGGACGTGATACTCGCGGTGCGTCAAGGAGTTCGGGTCACATGCGTCAGCGCAGCCAAGTATTACGACCTCTGGGTGCCACTCCATAGTAATCTTCATGTCTTTGCGGCCCACGGGCGCACCAGTGACCTCTCCGCTTCAGGTGTCACGCTCCATCCGCGACCTCATCTATGCAGGTGGCCGGACAACAACCCGATTGCTCCACTCGAGCTCATGCTGCACCATGCGAGCCTGTGCTTACCGGTACCAGATGCGGCCATTCTTCTTGAGTCGGCGGTGAACCTCAAGAAGGTGACGTTGGATGACGCACGGGCGATCGTTGACCAGCTGCCACACCACCGCCGCCTCGCGCTTTCTCGAATCGGGTCAGCAGCACAATCCGGAACCGAGACGAAGGTGAGATGGTTCCTCGAATCCCGTCATGTTCAGGTTCAGGCGCAGCCACTGATCGAGGGGGTCGGTCATGTGGACCTGCTCATTGGAGAGAGCCTGGTGATCGAATGTGACTCCGTTAGGTACCACACCGATCCAGCCCAGTACCGTGAGGATCATCGGCGTGACATCGAGTTGACCAGGCTTGGTTATCGGACAATACGCCTGACATGGGAGGATGTCTGCCTCAACTGGGAAGCCACCAAGGAACGGCTCCTGGGCATCCTTGCCACGCGCAGGCATCGATATCTTCGTCCCAATTGATCGAATCGGAACAGGCGCGAGAATAACTGGCTACCCAGCGTTGACGTGCGCCTTATTTGGCGCATCTCAACGCTGTGTGCCCATGAAGGAAAGTGGAAGTTGTGCCGGGGTGCAACTGGGTCTGTGGAGCGCTCGTGCTCTGCACTGCGCCCAAGGTGAGCGGTGTGGGTAATGCCAGAGATGTCAGTATCGCTTGCCCGAAGGCGAGCAGGTACCCGCGAACCTCCGTGGGAGTTATCCCCACTACTCTCTGGGCTCACACTCTAGGTTCTTTCAGTGCGTCGGACTATGCTCGACGATCTGGGCCATGCTCAATTCGTTGCGAAAAGGGAAGGACACAGATCCGTGAGACTGACACCAATTCGCCTTGTATGGGGCCTATTAGCGCTGGTCATCGCTGTTGCGGGACTAGTGACGGTCAAACCTGAACTCTTCGACGTGACCGCCGAATACGCCCTGCGGGCACCTTTCGCACAGGTCCTGGCCATGCGAGGGTGGCTCGTCGTGGGATTCGCCGCCGCCGGCCTCTTCTTCCTGATCGTCGCGGCCATCCGCCGCGCGGCAGTGGGCCGCGGCCGCATCGCTTTCACGCTCTCGCTCGCGATGTTCCTCGTTGCGGGCCTACACGGCGGCACGATGTACTCGCGAGGAGTCGAGCAATCGGACAGCCTGAGTACTGACACTGGCTTTGCCACCGGCACCTCGGGAGACGGCTCGATCACAGTGCTGCAGTACAACACATTGGGCGGCTCCGTGGACGTCGATGCCCTGGCCGACGTCATCGAAGCCAATGGTGTGGATGTGATAACCATGCCGGAGACCTCCACGGAGACGGCCGAGGATCTCGTGGTGACACTTGCCGAGCGAGGCAAGGGTTTCCAGCAGTTCGACACCGGGACCTCGGGTTATGACGCCGACTACCGATCGACGGCCCTGCTCGTTTCCCTATCTCTCGGTGAGTACACGCAGACGGACCTCTTCGAGCCCACCAACGAACCGACCCAGTTGGGTGTGCGAGCGGTTCCCGTCAACGGCGAGGGTCCAACCCTCTTGGCCGTACATCCCGTGGCTCCGTCCAGTGCCCGTCTGAGCATATGGCGTGAGGAGATCAGCAAGGTCTACTCCATGTGCGCCACCGAGCCGAATGCGATCATTTCCGGGGACTTCAACTCCACTGCAGATCATGAGGCCGCGCTCAGGTTGGGCGCGACGTGCAATGACACCGTGGCCCAAGCCGGTTCCGGCGCCGTGGGCACGTGGACCGTGAAGCTTCCCGCACTGCTCGGCTCGCCGATTGACCGGGTTCTGACCACCGCAGCCTTCGAGGGCAGCGAAGCCGCCGTCATCGATCTGGGCGGTTCAGACCACCGAGGAATTCTGGTGAGGCTGGAGCCGAGCGCCTGATCCGCGGTCTCGAGATTGCAGTCGCCGGTGGCTTCGGTGACATCGCCGAATGGGGAGGCCACGGAGCCACCGGGAACGAATTCGAGGATCTTCGGTCTGGACGCCACTCAACCGGTGGGCCCACTCAACCGGCCTTCACCAGACCGGCGAGTTCTCCGAGGCACGACTTCCAGAAGGCCTTGGTCTCCGGAATCTCCTGCGCCGAGGGAAGCTTGGAGTGCGTGATGTCCACACGGGTGCGCGGATCCCCGTCCACCCCATCGGGTAGGGCGTACAGCGCAATATTGATGCGCGAGCCGTCCGCGGCTTCCATGCGCAGCGACTTGCCCGGGGTGCGCCCGCGCACCTCGAACTCGCAATCAAGCCACGCGCGCCGGCGTTCGTCGTCGTCAATCAACGGCCAAACATCCTCGGGAGTCAGACGGAGCGACTTGCTGACGTTGGTTTCGAACGAGCCATCCGAGCGTTGGCCGTAGATGCGTTTGCCGCGCGCGTACTCGTAATCGACGGTGACGGACTGCGCCCACCAGCCGTCAACTTCCTGCTTGCCTCCCAGCCAACGGGCGATGTGCTTGTGATCCCAGTCCTGCGCGCCAGCTTTGTCCAGGGCCTTGAACCACTGCTTGCGGGTGCGGCCCGTGGCTTCTTTGAGCCGATCGTCGCTGATGAACTCGCGGTTGGGCAGATCCTGCGGGGTGGGCGTCTTGCCAGGACTGTCGCTCGTGGTGCGGGGCATCGCGATGTTGTCCACAGGCGCGTCATCGGCGCCTGCGGGTGGGATGAGTTCTGGCATGTCAGGCATGATCGCTCCCCGGAAGCCAAACGTAGTTTTTCCAGTCTAGAGCGTGCAGAACCCAAGTGCACGGGATTCGCGAGCTCGGGCGGTGGATTGCCCACGGGCAAACCGGTGTGGCTAGGATCGTAGGTGGAACGGAAGAGACCCGACTGAACGCAAGGAGAATCATGAAGATCAGAACACTGCTGCTGGGCGGAACGATCGGCTATGTGCTGGGTGCCCGTGCAGGGCGCAAGCGCTATGACCAGATCACGAACATCTCATCGAAGGTCTGGCATTCCAAGCCGGTGCAGTTCGGCATGGGCAAGGCCAAGGACGCGGCCAGCGACGTCACCGACGAGCTCAAGAATCGGGCCGTCGCCCATGTGCCGTTCGTTCGCACTGCCGCAGCGGACAGCACCGCTGGTCCGGCAGCGGATTTCGCGGCCGGCCGTGACGGATCTGACGATGGAACCGTGAGGGTCAGTGCCGTGGAATTCTGACCTCGCCCGTAGAGTGTAGGGCGTGGATTTCTCGGACATCTTTCCTACGGTTTTTCACGTCTTCGACGTTGGCGGAGTGGTCGTGGCGGGCATCCTTGGAGGATGCGTCGCGAGGGAACGGCACTTCGATTTGGTGGGCTTCATGGCGCTCGCGGTCATGGCGGCGCTCGGCGGAGGCATGATCCGTGACGTGCTCCTGCAAATGGGACCACCAGTGGCACTCACCAATACCTACTATTTGGCCGGAGCATTCACGGGCGCACTCATCGCGTTCCTGCTGAGATTCGACGGAAAATGGGCGCGACGCTCGCTCATCGTGGCCGACGGCTTCGTTCTGGGAGCATGGACCGCCACGGGCACCCTCAAGGCTCTCGAAGGCGGGTTCAACGTGCTGCCCGCGATCCTCATGGGCGTCATCGCCGCTGTGGGTGGTGGAATGATTCTCGACGTCGCGGTGGCGCGGGTCCCGTCAATCTTCGGGGGAAACACTCTCTATGCGACGCCCTCGCTGGTGGCCACGATTCCCGCCATTGTGCTCTGGGAGCTGGGCCAGCCGAGCCTGGCCACCTTGGCCTCGACCGCCGTGGGTGGTGGGCTGTGCATTCTCGCCCGAGCGTTGCGCTGGAGCCTGCCAGTCAACAATGACTACTCTCTCCAGAAGTCCTACGTGCGCCTACGAGTTTCACTTGCTCAGTACGCGCGCGCTTACGACGACGCCCGGAAGTCCAGACACCACGCACACTCGGGTGTTTCCTCCGGTCAGGATGCCGCCTTGCGCGAGTTCCAGAAGGAGCAGAACTCCAAGGATTCAGGCCTGCTGGCACGATCGCGGCGCACCAAGCGCGAACGGAATCAGGTGAATCAGTAGGGTGTGGTGAGGCGCGGAGGTTTGGCGGGCTGCGGGCTTGTGAGCAGCGTGCGCCTGGCATTTGGGTGCGTAGGCTGCGGTGTGTTCCTGTCGTCCCCGTGCGCGGGGCATTTGGTAACTTGATGGCGGCGAGGGTGCCCGTTGTGACTATTAGGAGATTGCGCCGATGGGTTCGGCTGTCACGAGGATGGCGCGGGGCTCAACTGGCAAAGCGGAGGACGATCCTGCACCGGGAATGCAGGTGAGGAGGACAACGATGACAGGCAGGATTCCGTGACATCGGCAGTAGGCCACGACCTCTTGGCGTGATCTCCAAGCCGTAGCGCGCGGTCTCACCGCCATGAAGCTGGGACACCCGGCCGCTGGGCCGGTCAACCTCCACTCCCAATCGTTCAAGCATCCACGCGGAAGCTCGTGATCGCCTGAATCGCGCGTTCCGCGGCGTGACCATCCCCGTACGGATTGGGAATGTCGCGCATGGATGAGAGGGCGATGTCGTCTGACAGGAGGCGCGACGTCTCAGCGACGATGCCCGCCGGGTCGGTGCCGATCAGCTTTGCGCAGCCGGCGGCAATACCCTCGGAGCGCTCGGTGTTGTCCCGAAGCACCAAGACCGGTGTGCCCAGACTGGGGGCCTCCTCCTGAAGGCCCCCCGAGTCCGAGA
>RRZU013128798.1_pt1 | contig 14789 bp, 15 predicted proteins | sample 2165561 | NCBI WGS metagenome assembly RRZU01 (sample SAMN10456909, study PRJNA506462) | wastewater metagenome | isolation source: wastewater sludge | place: USA: Moscow, Idaho
GTCTAAATCATCTAATTGATATCCACTATTATTTAAAATTAAATTTCTATAATAGTCTTTATACACAGAAATAGAACTAGGTTTTATATGTATTTTATTTTGTTGGTCAATTACTTCTACAAAAAGAGTAGAAAAACTTGATAGTTGAAGAGTTTTTAAAATGTGGAGTGGAGATAATTCTTCTAAGTCAGTTAAAATAGAAGCGAGGGAATTTGATAAAGGTTTTGCAGCTTTGTTAGAGAACGTTGGGTCTATATTGGCGGGTACACCGTTACTATTAAATTTATCTACTAACCTATCTGTTAATAAGTTGGCAGATTTGAAAGAATTAATTTTTTGTAATAAATTATTATTATTTTTGACTTCGTTGTACAATACACTAGAAAGTCCGACCCCTGCAGATACTTTTAAAAGAGAATTAAATTGATCATTTTCTCTTTGATTTTGTTGTTTATTATACAAATCAGAGGAACTTAAATTATTAGTTCCTCTGTAATCGTAAGCTACTTTTGCATCTAAATATTCATTAAAATTTAGAGAAATAGTTTCATTTGGAGAAGTATACTCACTCATAATTTTGCCCTATATCTTTGTTGCGTATATCGTTTACTTGATTAGGAAACGCTCTGGCACAAATTGAATGTCTTTTAAATATTTCTGATATAGGTAATTCTTTAACTATATCGTAAGGAGTACTAGTGTAATAAGAGATAATAGCACACATTTGGTCTACTGGTGTTACATCAGATATATGATAACCATAATTTATTTCTACATTAGCTATGTAGTCATAGGATTTATTAAAAATTAATCCAGCTATTGTAGAAATTATACCTGCAGGGCTTTCAGGTATACATATATTTTTATCTTTATACCCGACAACCTCTACAACCTTATCCCTTACTATTACATTTTCGATGTCTACTTTAGACTTTTCTGAAAGTTTAGATAAATTAGCATAGCGTTTTAATTCATCAATTGAAAGTAAATCTACCACTATTACAGGGTCATCTACAATAATTAATCTTTTATTTTCAAAGTCTTCTAAATTTATAAACTGACCTTTTAATTTAATTACAGCGCTGTTTATACCGTAGACTGTTTCATTTGAGTACTTAAAACCCATATAACCTATCCTATAACATTGATTGAATTAATTGCTTGTTGTTCACTAATAAAACCAGATTGATAAAAAATTTGTTGCTCTAATGTATTCAGAATACCAGCTCTTGTATTTAAAATAAAATCTGCACTTGGATGAGGATAAAGTAAACATTTTTTAGCTACTTCTTTTTGTCTGCTGAAATCATCAGACCAATTAACTTCACCATCATTTTTACCAGTACCTAACATTCTTTGGTACTCTGTTCTGAACAATGGTTTCCAAATATATATCATAGCATCGTCTGTGATACGAGAAATGTATATTTTCCCAAACTTTGATTTCCAGTTCTGAAGCATAGCAACTGTTATTTCTTTACTTTCACCTTTATCATTTACAAATTTCTCAGACATCATATCGCTGTTTTTAATATAGTCTAAAATTTCTTGAAATTCTGCTTCTTCTTCTTTTTGTCTTCTTATTTCTTCTTGAATTTCGTTATAGACTTCATTTTCTTCAAAATCATCTGTTTCACTACTTAATTCAATGTTTTCTTCGTTGTTGTTTTCTTCGTTATTAATAACTGCTTTAACCATATAGATTTGTTTCCTCTATTTTTTTAAAATAAAACTTATACCCTGTTGAGACGAGACCGTCTTGTGATGAAGATAAATCCATTGATTCACCTACTAATTTACAACCTTTTAACACTAATGCTTTTGGTTCTGAGAGATAATACGAATTAGTGTTATCAAGAACTATCATTATATCAAATAAACTTGATATAGTCCCGATATCTACTATTCTTTCTTTAACAGAGTTAGTTATTGCAGATGTAGCAAATGTTCGGAACTCTGAATCGCTCGCTTTAGACCAATCAACACTACCCCCTTCTAACTCAGAAAGAGTTGATTTTTGTAAGTCCACTGGGACTGCTTCTCCAAATGCAAATTGTAGCATAGACTTTAAGTATAAGTTATCCACAAAAGGTAAAAGTAACATTCCTTGCCCCAACGAATTACCTCTACTATAGAAAGCAGGCTCTGAAAGACCTAACGTATAAATAGGGGCAGAGGTAATACTATAATCATAACCTATACCAACAATTTTATCAATATTAACAATGTTACTTGAGCCTGAAATAAATACTTTTGCATCAGCAGAGGTGTAATAATGTGTATATAATCTTGAAAGAAAACTTTCAGTTAAAGCACTATTAGATGTAGAAGTTGAGTTACTATCTTCGTAATATTTTTTAACATCCAAGCTTTCTAAAGCTTTTTTCATATCTTGATCTTCTGGACTATAAGCCATTAAACCATTCTCCCCATTTTTCTTAACAAACTTGTTCCAGTTGTAATACCTTCACCCTTAACTGATTTTTCTGTTCTATTAATATCTTTATGATATACGACAGATTGAGCCATAAAGCTAATAGTTTCTTCAGTTATTAAGTTTTCAATTGAAGATACTTTACCAGTATTGATGATAGTACATCCTATTATACTATCAACTGCCCTATCATTCATACCTTCTAGTGCTACATATTCACTCATACTAATTAAATGGATATTAAATGGGGCAATATCGTCTCTCATATAATCTATAACTTCTTTAAAAGGAATACTGTTAGTATTTACATCATATAGTGTTGCAACTTTTTGAGTATTTAAATTTTCATAACGTTGTTCTACAAAAGCTTTAATATATTTTGTTATTTTATCTTCTCTACTAAAAAGTTTTACTATACTTCCTGCTACCATTTTTGTACCAAGACCTATACCTGACACGGTTGTTTCACCTAAGGATGTAACTGGAATTTTTGCTCTTGAAACAGAGTGAGAGACTGTTATCATATCTGGCATATAGATATACATTGATTTATGGATATCATTTGTAGGGAATTCAAAAACTACTTGAGTTTGTGTTCCAGATATAGAATCCATAATAGCAAAATCTTTGTTAATACGAGTATCTTTTAATTCCTTTAATGGGGCTGTTAAAGTAGCAATTCTATCAGCTTCTTGTTGAGTTAAAATATCTCTTATAATATTAATATCTTTACTAGCATAGTTACTAGTACCAGTATTGTTAACTGGTTGCCCACTATCTAATAAGATTATATTTTCTTTTGGGATAGGTACAATAGGATCCAAATTATCATCAATAAATTGTTCTGCCATTTCTTTTTCCTTATATAAAAAAATAAGGTGAGGATATCCTCACCTTATTAATAATTATCTTAAAACTTAACGCTTTTCCAGCTATCCACTGAACGAGCAATAAATGACAGTTGTTTTTCAATTACCAAGTCTTCAATAGATGTACCTGAAGCTTCAGAAACGAATTCTACACCACGGATAATTAAAGATTGAGGTAACACTTTAGCTGAGCTAACATCACCAGCAACTGTACCAATAGTCTCTGGAATACCTACTAATGTAATATCAAAAGGAGGTAATTGGTCTGCCAAATAAGCTTCAGTAACTTTACCAAAACTTTCTAACTGTAACACGTCTTGACCTACTGAGAAAGGATCAAATGTACTTTGATTATCTACAATACCAACTTTAGCAATAGTACCACCAGCTCTTAGAGCTAAGCGTTGTTCTTGAGATAGTTCTCCGCCTTTCATGTAATCGCCATTATAGTTCGCTAATTCATCATTAGATAAGAACACTTTAGCACCAGCTTTAGACATTTGCTCTACTAGTCCTTGAGTACTTAAATGTGAAAAGATAAGTGCACCGTTAATTGTACGAGTACCACGAGCTACTGAACGTAGGTCTGCACTACCCATAGTATATATTGGCGCTTTTTGGCGGCTGATTGCATACTTGATCATTTGTAAATCTGCAAACTTAACATTACCAAATACAGCATGTATCTCAGTACCAGAGATTGATTTAAAGATTTGTGAATCCATTAATTAAATTCCTTAAAAATTTTTAATTAAACGGAGGTGTTGTACCTCCGTATGTATTAGATATCTATAACAGTATCTGAACGTGTTAGTCTTACTAAGCTACTAATTTGTCTTAATTCGTCTTTTGCTTCAATTACAAAAGGAATTAAGATTGTATTAGGACCATCTCTTCTGATACGGAATTCATAAGATATGAACCAACCAGCTTTTTGAGCATTAGCCATCACAGTAGTTAAGTTTGTTTTTAATGCAGTTAGAGCGATAATATCTAAACCCTTACCGATAAATGGGTCTGCAGTGTTTGTGATTAATTTTGAAACCTCAGATACAGCAATTGCTGTTGAGATATAATCATAATCAGAGTTATCTCTTGTAGCTAAGTCTCCAGAGTATACACAAAGACCTTTTGGTTTTTCTAAGAATACAACATAACCAGCAGCAGATAATTCACGTCTTTTTGATTCTTTAATATCTGAAGACAAGAATAAACCATTTAAAGCAGCATTTGTAGTTGATTCACCTGGAGTTAAGTTAGATACTAGACCAGCATATGCAGCAGCACCTGATGTAACAACGTCTGGAGAAGTTGCCGAACCTACTTGCGAAATAACAACACTGATGTGTTTACCTAAGTCAATAGGGAAACCAGTACGATCGACAAGTATATCACCATCTACAAAACCAGTTGATGTTGCAAAATATCCACCACGATAGTCAGTAGTACCAACCATTAAGCGATGACCTAAAAGTCCAGAACCATTTTCAACGATATTACCTTGAAGGTCACGAACAGGTGAAGCACCTACCCAGTCGACTAATGCTTTAGGGCTACGGTTAATAGGTCCCTTAGCACCAATAACGATATTTAAGAAGTTACCATCCTCTAGACGACGATGAGCGAACATTCCTAAACGATGTGTAAAATCAACTTCATTGTATTCTTTAACAAGAATAGGCTGACCATTAGGGTCTAAGTCTGCAAGAGTAATATCTGTTGTAGCGGTAACAACACCACCAACACCAGTGTGTTTATATTCATATTTGTGTTCAGACCAGTTATAAATAGTCTCTCCATATTCGTTTTCTGTTTTTAATAAATAGTCTAAACGATTAGGAGCCTTGGCACCTTCAGCAATATTAGGAGTGTTAAACCAGTCACCAGCAACTACCGCTTTAGTTGGTAAAAGTTCAAGTTTCTCTAAAGCTTCGTCCAATGCTTCATAGATTTCTTTAACATTAGCGTTAATAGAATCTTTACCTGGTACGTATTCTATACCAGCAGCTTTTAATTCATCAGCTGTAAAAGGTTTATTGTAAATAACATTTAAAGTATCTCCACTATTAACGTCACTTGCGCCAGCAACACCTGAAACTTCTAAGTTGATAAGAAGAGAAGTCTTATCAGAACTTACTGCAAAAGTTACTGAGTCACCAGTTAACTTTTGAATTCTAACGCTGTCTAGAGCATCAGCTGTTAGTCCTGTTACACTAGCTACGTCAACTTTAACCCAATTCTTACCATCTACAGTACCTTTAGAAGCTACAGCTGAAGTTGTTACAGTTCCACCAACATGGTTTAATATTTCTGTAAATGGTACTGGTTGTTTAAGTGTACCAACTCTTAATGTATTTGTTTGTTTATTGAAACCGTCAATAACAACTTTATAAGAATTAATTTCTCCACCAAGAACGTTAGAGTAAATAATTCTTGAACCTTCATAGATAACAACAGCATCTAGTTTTGGATTTTGAGGTTCTGGTCCAATATAGACTTTTAAATTTTTAGCTGCATCAACAGACTCTTCTGTTAATCTTAAAGAAGTTGATTCACCAAAAATATTAATATATTGATGCGCGCCCCCACCTATACGGAATAGAGCGATGTTTTGAGCTTTACCAGCTCTTGTTCTGTTAGCTAAATTAATGATAGGCGATTTATCACCATATAGCATTTTAGCTTCTGTCAGATCTTGTACGATATAAATAGTATCAGATGGCCCTGAGTAAGCTCTTTCAACTACAACTACCAAATCTTCTGGTACTGATGCAATAGGTAATAGACTACCATCAACTATTTCTAATCTATTTTTAGGGTAAACATAACCTGCCATAGAATTTCCTTTAATTAAAATTTATATATTTTATTTCTTCAGAGACTAATGAATAAGTCTCACATGTGATCACTTGTAATACTATACCCCTAGAGAATAGTCTCCTCTCCGAGTAATCTTGATTATTTATAGTAGGTGTTTGTCCTATATAAATAATATCTTCAACATAAAGTTTTAGTCTACCCTTATGTTTTAATATAACAGATTCAATTAATTTAGACATTAATTGACATTTTCTTAAGCTAGTTGAGTACACTTCTAGCTTAACCTCTGTAGTAAATTTATACCCATAATCTGCTATTAAATTATTAGAAATATTATCATATCTCTCTTCAAGCTGTAAAGGTTTAGTCTGCTTAAAATTTCCAAAGGATCTTTCCCCTGAATTCTTAAAAAAATACCTTTCTCCGAGGCTATAAATTACTACATCTTCTCCAGTATATTCTTTATCTGGGTATTCCTCTAAAAGCTCTATTTTACTAAAGGTGCCTCCATCAAAATCTTCTAAATTAAGATCATCAAAAAGTTCTTTTAACTTGTAGTAAAATTGAAAAGCATCTATATAATCTTTGTAAGGTTGCTTACTAGATTGTGTGACTGTTTCAAAAATATCCTGACCAGCATTTAAATTTGTCGATTTCATATTGATAATCCTGCGATATTAAATTCAGAGTCTGATTGATTACTTGAGTACCTCTGTGAAGAAGAACAAGTGTAAGTTTCATAGTATGTTATAGGGATATATATTTTTTTATTTTCGTTTAATTTTAAAACTTTAATCTTATCTCCGATGTTGATAAATACTGGTGGAACTGTTACTAATCTGATTGTTTTATCTATATCCATACCAACATTTTCTGGGCTTTCTAAGCTATGAGCTGTTCTTAAATTAGCTCGAAATAACCACCCAGTAATTATTTTTTCATCCCAAAGATAACTTTCACCCTGACAAACTATGCACTCTTTTATAGAGTCATAGTTGGGGTTATTACTTTCATTACAAGAAGGACAATTAATTTTTACGTTTTGGTTATTTGTTCTAAAGTTTCTCCAAACTAAAGGTATATTTAAAGGAGTACAATCTACATCACTGTAGAGTAAATCTTTAAGTTCATCTATTATAATTAATTCTGGTGTCTGAAACATCAATTATACCCTCGTTACTCACTCTATCTTTATAAAGAGAACCATTAAACCAAATCTTATCATTAGCTAAAATTTCTTGAGATCTTATTGGTAAGTTATTATTAATCCATGCTCTATAAGAAAATTTATTTGTAAAGTTTAAGTGCCCCTTGTCGAACAACACCCCTACACTATCTCTCATAGTTTGTAAATCAATTATACTTTGTTTTGCTTCTTCAATACATTGTTTAGAGTTTCCTATTATTTCTTTCAAAGCTTCTGGAGAATTTTTAACTGTAGTTGCAACAGAAAATTCAGCAAAAGATTTTGATCTATGAATAGACTCTGCAAACTCTTTATGAAAGAATGTTGCAAAATTATTTAAAGCTAGGCATAAAGCCAACTCTCTTTTTAAAAGAAGTATATGTTCCTTAGAGTATTCTGGTAACCTATTATACATAAAAGTATCTGCTCGAAGTGAAGCATTGAAAATAATTTCTCTAGCTTTTGGTCTATACTTTATATAATCATCCTCTGTTGTGAAAAAACTCAGCAGAGAATCTTCAGAGATATAGTATGGTTGTAATAAAATATTTACGCTAAACTGTAAAGTGTTTTTTGCAGCAGATTCACTATTAAGTAGAGGTATTGATATTAAATATTTTTTATTCATTACTATTCCTTAATAAGGCGAACATGTAGTTCCAATATCTTTTCGTGTAAAACAACATTCAGTTTCTGTTACAATAACTAAATCTAATTCTACTATGTCTTCATGATGGTCATCCCTAAATCTTTTATCTAATGGTAACATTTTCATAGATACAGTACTTGTAGATGATTTAGGCATCGGTGTAAATGAATCTTTGTAAGAACTAATATTTTCTGGAATCCAATAAGATCTGTACTCATTTATCTGTTTTATATTTGCCATTATATCTAGAGAACAACTATTATTAATACTAATATTTTCTATTGTATAATTACCTAGTAGTAAGAAATTTGGAGGTACATTTTGTCTATCAATAAGAATAGGATCATTTATACTTTTAATAAATACATCTTGATAAGGTGCAGCATTATAATCAAACCTAATTAGTTCATATTTAGGAGGATTTGAAAAATAAAAATAAACCTCATCATTTTCAATAAAATGTTGTAAATACTCATAATCAACATAGACTTGGAAAGAGATGCAATGAATTACTTGTTTATTTACCGTCTTCTCAATGTAATAAGGTTTAACAATACACATATCCGAGAGAGTTAAATCCCATTTAACTTTTAATTCCTGGGTTCTAAAAGAAGATACTTCGGCTATCCAATTAGATTTAAAAATTATTTTTTCAGTTTTTAATGGTTGAGTTTCCCAAGAAGTAATTAAAAACTTTTTAGTAATAACATCCTCGGGAAGTGTTTCAACATATCTAAAGACATATTGGTCTTTAACTTTTTTGGTAGCTTCTCGTTCATAAGAAGTTCTTAATCTTAACCTTTTTGAAGTTAAGTTTACATTCCTTTCCCACTTTACTTTTAGTTTCTGCTTATAAGTAGTATCACCAGCGGACCACTTTATTTTTAGTCTTTCAGTTAATGTTTGGTAAAACTCTGATAAGTATGTGAAAGAAAATTGTTGTTTTATCTTCGGAGTAACTTCAGGGCCATTAGTGAATAAAACCAGTGATTCTGCAATTAACGTAGAAGCTGTAGAACTTTCTCCTGTACTCTCTGCAGCTGAGTAAGTAAACTCAAAACCTTCTTCTTGAATTACAGCCCCAGGATTGGAAATATAGCTTGTAGGATTGTTAACTAACGGTTCTAAAGCTATTGAAAAAATATTAAGTTCATTTGGTGCTAATTTAAAACCAACTCTATACCCGAATTCGGATACAGAGGAAGAAGTTAAATTTGAAAAGTAATAAGAAGGTTTAAGGGAACTATAAACAGTTCCCGGTTGTGAAGCACCTTTTAATTTTAAAACTGGAAGGTCATATTTAGTTTGAACATAACCTTGTGTTTCTTGTGTGGTTGTACTTTGATTAACATCTGTCATACTTTTAGACCTATATCAGGGATAACTTCAGATGTATATTTAGTTATAATAGGTAAAGATCTTGGACCTCTTTGTACTATAGAATCATAATCCGTATCTTTGTAAACAATACCGATAGTATCAAACTCGATTACAATACCTGGATTACTAAAGACATATCTAGAATCACCTTCAATATAAATATTTGATTTTACAGTAGAACCATCTCTAAAGAAAAGAGCTAGGAAAGTATTTTTTGTAGGTGACACAATATAAGTATTAATAGAGCTCCCTGTATATCTGTATAGGGGTTCTATTGTAGGTCTTATCGGTTGAATTTTACTAGGGTTTAAACTGAGTTTAAAACTCTCAATCCTAGCACCAGAATACCTATCTTTAAAATTAATTAAACCATTCAAATAAGAGATATCTCCATTGCCACTGTTATAAGTACCTATTTTTAAAACACCGTCAGGTGTTCTGAGTAAGTTATACTCTCCAAAACTTGAACTAGGTGCACTAAAGTAATAAGCTTGATTGATCCCAGTATAAGTTACATTATTACCGCCCTCTTTTGAAAGCCTTACAAAGCAACCGCTATACATAGAAAAGTTACTGCCTTCTGTTTGTGTTACAGGACCATTAAAGTCAAAGTAATCAGAACCTATTACTGCCGTAGAACTATTTAAGTAAAATTCTCTAATACGTATTGTACCAGCATTAATCTCATTCACCAATAAATCAGGTAACGAAGTAAGAGACCATATACCAGTTACAGTATCGACTGGGAGTGTAAAAGCATACTCGGAAGTATACAACAGTACGACAGCTCCTGGAGTACCAAATCCTTGAATACTCTTCGTACCATAAGAGGTATAGTAAACCTTGGATATAGTTGAAGCTTCACTTACCAAGCCATTCAAGGGATTGCTATTAAATATTGGTCTAACTTGACTAGGATTCAGATTATAGGATGAGACGGTAGTATTAGTAGTACCTGAACCAGTTGTTGATCCATTACCTATCATCCCTCCTGTGGTTCCTCCAGTTGAACCTCCTGTGGTTCCTCCAGTAGAGCCACCAGTTGAGCCACCAGTAGTACCTCCTGTTGAAACATTATTAGAAATATTTACTGAAGGAACGGGGGTTGATAGACTTGTTGTAGTTTTAGAAGCACCTTGCGTATAGAAATTTAATTTAGAAGCATTTTTTAGAAAGTAATTAACATTTGAATTACTTGTAGGGTTCTTCAAAAAATATACTATAACACCTGATCTTGAAGGTGATACTCTATTAGTTTCAAAATCAACTGTAACTATGTTTGAAGTATCTATCTGAAAATTACCACTAACTGGACTTTGAGCAAGGGCATAACCTTTAAGTGGTAAGTTACTTCCATATATATCAGAATTTTTTAAAGCTTTTTCTGGGTTTTGACTCTCCCAATAATTAATTTGTTTCTCTAAAGATATTGAATAACCTGTTATAGTTCCATCTGAAGTTATAATATATATTGACGGAAGAATATTTACTGTCACATCTATACTTTTTGTATCAGACTTATTTTCAACAATCATATCAATATAGTTTGTAAAATATAACTTATTATTTCCTGAAATGTGTTGAACAATTTTATTATTTTTATCTACTGGAAGTGTTCTAGCTAAAGAGTTCTCTCCTGAAACTTCTAAAAAATCTGAAGTTGAGATATTTTCAATTTTTACAAACGGAGTATTTTCAAACAAATAACTACTTGATGACGACATTGATTGGTCAGCAGCAGAAGCTCTAAAATCCATTATATATTGTTGTTTAAAATTTTTAAATTTGGCAAGTTCTTCATCAAATTTATAAGGGGCATAAAAAGAAACTAGAGATGCATACATGACTAAACCTTTTTTTAATTCTGATATTCAAGTTCTAATACAAATTCTTCTGTAATGGTGCCTGAACCTGTTGAACCCTTAACTTCTCTTTTTATCCAAATGCCTGCATATTCACCTGGACCTAGTTGAGTAGTCCCTGGAAAATTATAGTAGCCACTTGGCATAGCGTTAATTTCATCCTTTGTTTTAAATGCAGCAGCAGGTGCAGAGGTCTCCGATGCTAATACAGCTGGTTCGATATTTTTACTTAAAACGCCTAAGGATATTACTGTATTTTGAGGAGTGGAGATTAACTTAACTCTTGGATTATACACTATAAAACCATCTTCATTACAGATATAAATTAATCTATACTCAGTACTACCTGTAATATTTTCTGTTTTTAAAACTTTGTCAAATAAACTATTTATAGGAGTAATTCCTTGGATCACGCCTGTACCAGTAGTGTCTCTAGGACCACCAACACTTTTAACTCCACTTGCAATTCCTGCAGAATATCTTATTACTAATGCCATTTTTTACCTCTCTTGGGTTGTTAAATCTTTTGCTTTAATTTGTATTTTATAATTCTTATGTTTAGCTAGAGCTAATTGAACATTATTAGGTATTGAAAATTCTATTAATACACCATCTTCAAATGTTTTTAATTCTGGAGACATCAAAGAATTAACTTGACTAGTATCTACCCTTCCTAATATATTTGAAAACATATAGTTATGCTCTATAGTATCAAAAGAAAATAAGATTTGATTTGTATCTTTATCTATAAAAGATATTATATATATTTTATTATTAATAGTATAGGATCTATTAGCTCTAAAAGATACTTTTTCTAAAGTCTTTAATTTCGTAGTTTGTAAAGGATATACAATTTTAATATTATCCTTGAACGACATTCTACTAATATAAGGTGGATGAAGGATAAAATTAAAGTCAATGCTGTTTGACTTCATACCTTTTAAAAAGTAGGACATTCTATTATCGGTTAATGATTCTTTTAACCAAGTTAAAAATAAGTCTTTGTTTATTTCCACTTTAAACTTACATACAGTAGCTTTTGTAGTTTTTAACTTGACAGTCTCACCAGGAGGTATGTAATACCACTCAAAACAATTATCTTCCATTGCCAGAAGCTGCTTGCAACATAAGCTGTCACCATCTTCTAAAATAATTTTTGGATCATAAACTGCTACATACCTGTAACCTAAATATAATTTAAGCATACCTTCAGGGTAAGGCTTAAAAGACATTCCAGTGAAAACAGTTTGCTCTTCTAATAGCTTACTGTTTATTGCATCCCCAGGACTTATCATATTTATAGTAGATTCTTCTGAGTCAGGTGTTATAGCTCCAGACTTATTAAGAGATAGGTCATACTTAAAAAATATACTCTTTATTAACTCTAAGTTTTTTGAAACATCTAGAAACTCTGGGAAATTAACCGTTATTACTTTTTCTTCTGAAGGTATTACTTTATTATTTATATAAACATTAAAATCACCATCAATATTAATAGGTAAAATTTTATAGTAAAAATCTTCTAAGTAATATACTGAAGGGTTTTTATACCGCAGACTTTCATACTTCTTAGTAAACCCTTCTTCAAAAATCATAACCTACCCCCTTTATGAATCTAAACAAAATAGTTTTATCATCTAAAATATCATGAGTTAAAGTATATTTTTTTAAAGGACTATAAAGTTTTATTTGACTTAAATCATATTTATTAAAAGCTGGAAAATCTCTCAAAGATATTTTATCTAAGTTTAACTGATCTACAGTTAACTTATTCAGATGAAGTATAAACGCGTCTTGGTCTACATATTCAATATTAATTTCCGATGCCTGCCAGTTTTTATCGTTAAAATTTATTGAGTTATTCGTGACAGTGGTAGTTTGATTATAAAAATTCAAAACATCTTCATTCGTAACTTGATGAGAAATATTAGCATTCTCTACAGGTTTTATATTTTTACTGGTAACAGTTACTATCTTAATAGCATAACTATCAGGTAAACTAATTTTAGGTGATTCACTAATAATAGTGAATTCTTCTCCAATTGCAAAAGGTTTGTCTAAGACCTCTAAAGTAACATTTTCAAATACTATTTTATTCTTAGTCGTTTTAGCATCTACGGTGTAAACAGTTTTAGCAACATCATTAACGTAGTGCTGAAATTTAATAATATTACTTGTAGCTGTAATCATCGGACTAGAAATTACTTTTAATTTATGACTATTTTGGTTAAGATTTAAAGTATTAGTCTCAGAAGAGACTAATAGTAATTGGGAAGGACCTTTACTAACTGTTTTTTGTAAAACTATGAATTCTGAACTTAAATCCTTATCTATATATAACAAATATTTTGAAGCTGTACTTAAAGGGTTCTTAGGAGTAATATTGATATAAAATTTATTATTATCTTCAAAAAGTTTTATATCAATAGGTACAGTATCATATTTTTCTTTTATATAGCCAATATTATGATTATATAAATCACTGTAGTTTAACAAACCAAAATCAGTAGTTTCTCTTAGTAAAACTATGTTATCACTTATTAAAGAGTCTTCAACTTGTATTGAAGACTCTAAAATAATAGAGCCTGTAAGAGGAAAAAATAACAATTCTTCTGGTCTATTTAAAACTTTTAAATTAAGTTCTGCCATTAAATACCTCCTAGTAAGAACTCTGTTTCTGTGTGTTTATAATTGTTAATAGCATGAAGTTCAATCTGAAACCTAAAGTTTTTAGTCATACCCATTTTTGCTACTTTTGTAAAAGGCGGTAGTTTTAAAAGAGGGTATTCCACACCATATCTTTCTCTTTGATATCTTACGCAAAATCTTGCATCAGCATTTATATAAGAAACTATAATGTCATTGAACTTACCAGCATCTTGTCGTTTATCATCTAAAGTAATATTAAGCTCCGAAACATTTTCAAGAGTATTTTGAACAAACTTATTAGAGATAACATCATACCAATAAAATCTACTAAAGTTAAATACATTATTAATAGGGTTGTTTAATTTGTAGGAATATCCCCAAACTTGTTTCATATTTTGATCAAACGTTAATGCTACTTTCAGTACTTTGACGTTACTGTCATCTAAAGTTTGAAGAACTAACTCAAAACCACTTTCGTTAGTTAGTTTAAATTGTTTCGACTCTCCTACATACGCTAATGACCAGTCTTGATAAACTAACCCTCTAGATGTATCACCTAATGCTAATCCACCCTTCTCTACACACACAAGAGGGTTACCTTGTTCCTTAATATTTGTGGTATACAAAAATTCTAAAGGTTTTTCATGGATAGTTAATTTGTTTTGATCTGGTAACATGAAAATCCTTAGGACAAAGCCGTCATATTTGATAAAAGTATTTTTAGGTCTGTTATGGCTAAGTAAGCATTTGTACTACTGTTCGAGGCTAAATCATAGGTTATTTTTAAAGATTGTGCTTGCAACCCTCCTGTGCTTACGTTTGCTATACTATATGTATTTGTAAAAGTACTATAGTAAAGATCTTTCATATCAGTTAGTGTTTGTGTATCTAGCACTCCACCATCTGCGTCTATATACTCTATTTTAATACTTTTAATAGA
>RRZU013187787.1_pt1 | contig 14789 bp, 12 predicted proteins | sample 2165561 | NCBI WGS metagenome assembly RRZU01 (sample SAMN10456909, study PRJNA506462) | wastewater metagenome | isolation source: wastewater sludge | place: USA: Moscow, Idaho
CCTTGCCGCACGCAGCTATGTTAACTTTATTGAGGAGCGTACCGGTGTTCCCGTGCTGCTTATCGGCGTGGGTGTGGGACGTGAGGATACTATCCTCCGCGGCATTTAACTTTTCCCAGCAACGCGGCAATGCCGCTAGTAGGTGTGCATGATAGCGAGAACGGCGCGGACTTTTGCAAGGTCAGACTTTGAAACGGACCAAACGCCGAAAATCGCATACAGCGGTGAGAATGGCGCAAGCTTTGCTATCGCTTGATATTGCCCTGCTGATTTTGAGAAGTTGCTATCTAACTTTTACTTTACTTTTCATCATAATGAAAAAACGCGTAAAACTTGGGCTATACCCTGTTTTACGCGTTTTTTGTTTCACTTGGACGAAAGAGGAAGGCTATTTTGCCGAGGCCTCTTCTTCGAGGAAGCGCCGCACAAGGTTGGCGGTCATGTTTTTGCGCCAGAGGCTGCTCTTTCTGGGGTTCACCTCGTCGGCTGCCGTTTGCGCCGCCTCCGCAATCAGATCGGCGGTGAGGCGTTTGCCTTTGAGCACCGCTTCCAGGCGCGGCAAGCGTATGGGAGTGGGCGACATGCTGCCTGCCCCGGCGCGGAATTCCCAGATGATACCGCTTTCAACTTCGGCATATAAGCCCAGGGAGATGCGCGAGAGGGTCAGAGCTTTGCGGCTGCCCCGTTTGTAGAATTTCTGCACCGCATTGGGCGCAGGCACGGGAACGATGATTTCTCTGATAATTTCGTTTGGCAGGCGGTCGGCGTCTCTGTAGCCGCGGATGAATTTTTCCAGCTTCATCTCACGCGTGCCATCTTTGCTTTCCAGCACAACAGATGCCTCAAGCGGCAGCAGTATGGAGGGCAGGTCTGCCGCTCCCGAGGCCGTGGCCAAGTTACCGCCGATGGTGGCTCTGTTCTGCACCGCAGGCGCGCCGCTGCGCGCCGCGGCTTCCCAAAGCGCCGGCAGATATTTTTTGATGATGGCACTGCGGATAATGTCACCGTTGGCGGCAGAGCTGCCGATACTGATTTTATCGCCGATTTTGTTGATGCCCTTGAGCTCTTTGACACGGCTAAGGTCGATGGCTTTTGAGGGCTTGTATTTGCCGTTTTTGACGTCGGGAATGATGTCCGTCGTCCCCGCCATCAGTGTAGCGTCTTGATTTTTATCCAGGATTTCCAAGGCTTCGGCTAAGTCCTGCGGTGCAAAGAAGTTTTTGTCCTCTTCGCAGGTTGGTTCGGGCATGTCGCCGGAGCAGAGGTTTTCTCTTTTGCGGAAGGTCTCGCAGTAACCATCGGCTATGGCTTTGTTTACCGATTGATAGATTTTTTCGTAGCCTGTGCAGCGGCAGATGTTGCCGGAGAGAGCCTCTTTGACCTCGGCCTCTGTGGGGGCGGGATTTTCTTCCAGCAATGCGCGCGCGGCAATAATCATGCCGGGAGTGCAGAAGCCGCACTGGATTCCGCCTTCGCTGACAAAGGCCTTTTGCAGCAAGTCCATATCAGCAGAGGAGCCAAGCCCCTCGATGGTGAGGATTTCGCTTCCCGATGCGGAAATCGCCGGCACTAAGCAGGCGTTGACGAGACGTCCGTCCATGATCACTGAGCAGGCGCCGCACTCGCCCTCGCCGCAGCCCTCTTTGGAGCCGGTAAGGCGCAAATCTTCCCGCAGTACCGCCAACAGCAGTTTCATCGGCGGAACGTCCGCATGTCTGAGTTTTCCGTTAACTGTCAGTTCTATTCTCATTTTCGTCCGCCTCCTTTAGTTTTCGCCCTGAGCTGATTTGGCGGCTTCCAGCAGAGTGAAGAGTTTTTCTCCCGTGAGAGGAATGGAGTCCGCACTTACACCCACAGCATTTTCCACCGCAGCGATAAAGGCGGGCGCACCGGCATTGGCAGGGAGTTCCCCGATGCCTTTGGCTCCGTAGCAGCCTGCCTCGCATGGGTCTTCGAGAAGTTCCACCTTCCAGTCGGGGCAGTCAAGAGCGGAGGGCACCAGGTAGGAGCTCATGTGAGAAGCTGTGTACCGTCCCTTATCGTCAATGCGCAGATCTTCGATGTGCGCCCAGCCGAAACCTTGGAGAACTCCGCCTGTCAGCTGAGCACGCGCCTGCATTGGGTTGACAGCGCGTCCCACTTCCGCGGCGATGGCCGATTCTTTGACCGTCACTTCGTAGGTGTCCGTCTCCACTTCTACTTCGGCGGTGTTGGCTATCCAAGCGTAGCCTCGGTAGGCGTCGCCGGTGAAGTTTTCTTCGTCCCAGCTGCAGCCGTCATTAAATATGTTCGTACCAAGGGCTTCCAGTTCTTGGTGTTCTTTTAGGTAATCCGCCGCCAGTTCTTTGAAGGAGGCGGCCTTCAGTCCCTTTGTCTCCGCCCAGTCAAGAACGGTCTTTTTGAGGTTGGTACAGGCGTTCTGAACCGCTTTGGCGGCATACATTGTCGTGCGCGAGGCAACCGTCGGCCCGGTGTTTGGCGTTTTTGAGGTGTCGGGAACGATGTAGAGTACGTCTTCAAGCTCCGTCCCCAGGGCCTCCGCCGCCACCATCGGCATCACAGTGGACGCGCCCTGTCCCATTTCGGTGCTGCTGGAGTAGATGCGGAAGCTCTCCCCGTCAAAGGTCATCTTCGCCGTGGTTCCCATTTTGTCCTCTCCCGCTCCGGTAAAGCCGCCGCCGTGAAGCCCTACGGCGATACCGATACCCTTCATCACCCGACTTTTAGGCTGACGGGCATATAGGTCATATTTAGCGCGGTAATCGGACATTTCCGCCGCATGTTCCAGCACGGCGCGGGCGTTCTCTGCCTCCGTGAACTTCTGTCCGTAGGGGAAGGTGTCGCCGGTTTTGAGCACGTTGAGTAAGCGAATATCCAGCGGGTTCATCGCCAGCTTTTTGGCTGCCAAGTCCATTTGACGTTCCATGGCGAAGATCGCCTGAGGCGCGCCGAAGCCTCGGAATGCTCCCGTGGGCGGCGTATTGGTCGCCATCGCCCTGCTGTGAATACGCACGTTGGGAACGTAGTAAGCTCCTGCCACGTGCAGGTGAGTGCGCTGCAATACCACGCGCGACAGCGTGGTGTAAGCGCCGCTGTCCAAAAACATCTCCACATCAAGAGCGGTGATTTTCCCCTCTTTGGTCAGCCCCATTTTGTAGCGGCTTTCAGATGGGTGGCGTTTGGGGGTACAGAGGATATCCTCTGAGCGGTCATAGATTATTTTTACGGGGTGCGCTGATTTCCACGCCAAAAGCGCCGCATAGCAGCCCAAAATAGAGGGGTAATCCTCTTTGCCGCCAAATGCGCCGCCTGTGGCGCTCTGACGCACGATCACCTGTTCCGCGCGCAAACCCAGTACCTTTTGCACGGCTCCGTGTACATAGAAGGGGCACTGCATAGAACCCAAAACCTCCACAGAACCGTCCGCACGGCTAACGGCGCTCATACCCTGCGTTTCCAGATACATTTGTTCGTGAAGCCCCGTGCGCCATTCGCCTTCCACCACAACATCGGCGGCAGCGAAACCGGCGGCGATGTCGCCGCGCTCGGTGCGGTATTCATCTATCACATTATCTTCTCCCCAGATAATTTCTTTTTTCGCCAGGGAGTCCTCAATCGTAAATATCGGCGGCAGCGGTTCGATTTCCACCTGCACCAATGCCATCGCCGCTTGAAGTGCCGCGGCATCGGGAGCCGCCACCAAGGCTATCGCCTGAGAGACATAGTTGACATAGCCGTCCGCCAAAGCGGGATAGTCTGTTCTCACAATGGCAACAAAGTTTTCGCCGGGAATGTCTGCCGCTGTCACCAGCACTGCCCCCAGGGCATCAAAACCAGCTAATTTCTTTACGCCCAAAAGCTTGCCGCGCGCAATGTTTGAACGCACCACGCCGCCAATCCAGCAGCCCTCTATGTCAATATCAGCAAGAAACTCCGTCTCTCCTGAAGCCTTCACCGGCCCGTCAAAACGCGGATAGGATTTCCCGATTATTTTAAACTCTGTCATCTAAACGCCTCCTTTTACAAAACATCAACCGATGCAAACAACAGGTTGATAATTATAGCTTTAATGTAAAGATATTATATCCCTTTCATAACTCATACACCATGTTTTACCGCCGATTTTGCCCGCAGGCGATATGGGAAATTATAGTGCAAAGCAAGCCTCAATGAGAAGGGTAAACACAGAGCAATGCGCATTATCTGCGCCCTTTGGCTTTGAAAAGTATATAATTAATCAGTAAAAATACTTTCAAGGGGGGATGTTTTATGGCGATAGTTTTTGCCGCTATGGTACCGCACCCGCCGCTGATTATTCCTCAGGTGGGACGCGGAGAAGAGCAGCTGATTGAAAAGACCGCAGAAGCCTTTCGCAGTGTGATGCTGGCCGCAGCTGCGGCGCAACCCGAAACAGTTGTAATTATCTCGCCCCATGCCGCCTATGCCGGAGATTATTTTCATATTTCGCCCCGCAGCGGTGCTGCCGGAGATTTAAGTGCCTTTAACGCCGCCTCTGTCAAAGCCAATGTGAGCTATGACGAGGAGTTTGTGCGGCAGCTGTGTCAGCTAGCCGCGGCAGAGGATTTCCCCGCCGGCACAATGGGCGAACGCGAAGCTGATTTAGACCACGCCTCGTTGGTGCCGCTATATTTTCTGCGTGAGGCCTGCGGCGGCTCGCTTCCATGCCGCGTGGTGCGGCTGGGGCTTTCGGGGCTGCCTCTGTCTGACCACTACAAATTGGGCATGATGATAAAGGAGACTGCGGAGAAACTGGGACGGCGCACGGTGATAATCGCCAGCGGCGACCTCTCTCACGTGCTAAAGGGGGACGGTCCTTACGGCTTTCACGAGGAAGGTCCTATATATGATAAAAAGATTATGGCGGCCATGGGCAGTGGCGATTTTGGCGCGCTTTTGGAGTTTGACGCCGATTTTTGCGAAAAGGCTGCGGAATGCGGACACCGCGCTTTTGTGATTATGGCAGGAAGCTTAGACCGTACGGCGGTTTTGGCGCGCGCCCTCTCTTATGAAGGTCCATTCGGCGTAGGCTATGGCGTCTGCTCATACAGGCCGTTGGCGGAGGACGGCACTCGCTGTTTCCTTGACCTCTTTCTCGCCGCTTACCGTGAAAAGCTTAAAGAAATTAAGGCTCATGAGGACAGCTATGTTCGTCTGGCAAGACTCTCTTTGGAAGCCTACATTTCGCGCGGGGAAAAAATCGCCCTCCCCGCCTCTCTGCCTAGGGAGATGACGGAAACGCGCGCCGGAGTGTTCGTCTCTTTAAAAAAGTTCGGACAGCTGCGCGGCTGCATCGGTACAATTTCCCCGACAACCGCCTCTGTCGCTGACGAAATTATCCGCAACGCCAGAAGCGCCGCAGCGGAAGACCCCCGTTTTGACCCTATATCGGAGGAAGAGCTGGCAGAGCTTGTTTACAGCGTTGACGTGCTGGGGGAAGCCGAAGAGACCTCCAAGGAAAATTTAGATGTCAAACGATACGGCGTCATCGTCTCTTGCGGCAGCAAAAGGGGACTGCTGCTGCCCAACCTTGAGGGAGTGGAGACAGTGGCGGAGCAGATAGCCATAGCCTCGCGGAAAGCCGGTATCCGCAAGGGAGAAAAGGTGCGTCTCATGCGATTTGAGGTGACACGCCATTATTAGCAGAGTATGCAACATCTGCATGCACCGCTGCGCTCTGGCTGAGGGCGAGACAGGGCGGTGCCGTGCGCGCAAAAATATCGGCGGCATCATCCGTGCCGTAAACTACGGCAGACTGACGGCAATAGCCCTTGATCCAATTGAAAAGAAGCCGCTGGCACGCTTTTGTCCGGGGACAATGATTCTCTCTGTGGGTAGCTATGGCTGCAATATGAGCTGCCCCTTCTGCCAGAACGCCGCCATCTCCATGGCGTCAGCAGAGAGTGCGCAAACCAGACTGGTGAAGCCCGATGAGCTGGCGGAAGTGGCAATCAGCCTCAAGGAAAAAGGCAACATCGGTGTGGCTTTCACCTACAATGAGCCGCTGGTGGGCTACGAATATGTGAAAGACGCGGCAAAAGCCGTCAAACGGCGAGGCATGAAGACTGTAGCCGTCACCAACGGTGCCGCCTCCCTTGAGGTTTTGGCGGAGCTGCGCCCTTGGATAGACGCTTACAATATCGATTTAAAAAGCTTCAGCAGCAGCTATTACCAAAAGCTCGGCGGTGATTTGGAGATGGTCAAAGCCTTCATCAAAGAGGCGGTGAAAGATGCTCATGTGGAGCTGACCACGCTGATTGTCCCAAAAGGCAACGACAGCGAGGAGGAGATGGCAGCTCTCTCCTCTTGGGTGGGCTCTCTTGACCGCAGCATTACCCTGCATCTCAGCCGATTTTTCCCCGCCGCCGCCATGAGCGGCCATGCGCCCACGGAAATAGCGACGCTGCACCGCCTGCGCGAGATCGCTTTGAAAAACCTCGACGAGGTTATCTTAGGCAACGTTTAACGGCAAAAGTTAAAAACGGCGGCAAAAAGTTTTTCGTAAAATGTCATGGGAGGCACAATGATGAACTATTTGACAGCAGCAAAAAAATACGAGGAGGAATTACGCGCCTTCAAGGACGATCTCCACGCTCACCCCGAGGAAAGCTTTGCCGAATTTCGCACCACGGCAAAGATTCGCGCCGCTATGGAGGATTTGGGGGCGGAAATAATCGACCTTGGCATGGAGACGGGAGTGACAGCCATGCTGCGCGGCGAAAGGGAGGGTAGCACGGTAATGCTGCGCGCCGACATCGACAGCGTGAAACTGGACAACGGCTGCGCCCACCTTTGCGGACATGACCTGCACACCGCCTGCCTTTTGGGTGCGGCTAAGGTGCTCTTTGAAAATCGCCGCCGCATATGCGGCAATGTCGTCTTTCTCTTTCAGCCGGCAGAAGAATTTACCGCGGGAGCAAAGGCACTCGCAGACCATGGGCTATTTGAAAAGCTCCGCCCGCGTGCCCTCTTTGGGCTTCACTGCCGTCCCGAAATCGCCGTCGGCAAAGCGGCGGTCAAAGAGGGGGCGCTGATGGCACGCAAAAGCAACTTCCGCATCACCATTCACGGAGTTGCGGGACATGCGGGAATGCCCCACAAATACAAAGACGTCATCGTCGCCGGAGCGGCAGTCATCAGCGCATTGCAGACCATCGTCAGCCGCTGCGCCGACCCGCTGGAAACACTCGTCTGCTCCATCTCCTCCATTCACAGCGGCAATGAGGAAAACTTTCCCACCGACAGTTTGACCATGAGCGGTGACATCCGCTCATATTCCGACGAAATTCATGAAATGGCACTTGGCAGGCTTAAGGAAATTTCCTCTCAGGTCGCTGCGGGCTACGGCTGCAGTGCGCAAGTGGAAATCACGCCCAAAGTTCCCGCTCTGCGCAACTCACACCACATGAGTGAAATAGCCTATAAAGCAGCGGCGGCGGCAGTGGGCGAAGAGAACATCGTCTGCCCCGCGCCTAGTCTCGCCTCCGAAGACTTCGCCGTACTGGCGCAGCACACCGACTCCTTTTTCTACTGGCTCGGCACAGGCACGGAAGGGACGGAGAACTGCCCTTGGCACAACCCCGCCTTCACCACCGACGACCGCGCCATCGTTATCGGCGCCGCCTTGCTGGCGGAGTCAGCGGCACAGTTTTTGGAAAAAGAGTCAGCCGCAAAAAATTTCACCTTGGCATAATGACAGCAAACAAGCGCAATGTCTCACCCAAAGCCAGCTGTAATGAAGCACCGGCTGCGGATACTGTCTCTGTATGCGGCACTTGCCGGTAAAAGCGCACGGCAAGTGAAAAAAAACAAAGGCACGGTTGTGATACCAACTCACAACAGCGCAGCGCCCATATTCGTCCATTTTGGCGAATAGGGGCGCTGCTTTTGTTCGGCTGCGGAAAAACAACCGCTGACATCGGGATTTTCACATAATCAGCGAAAAATTATCTGCGGGCCGCAGTCTGCCTGCGTATCAGTGCGGCTGCGTCTCAGCGCGGAAAAAATTCCACCGGTACGGTATCTTTCGCTATGTAGAGCGGGTGTCCCGGCGTGCCGTCGCTAAGTATCTTTAGGGCGTAGAGAGGGTAGCCGTTATCCGCCAGCAGACGGGAAAGTTCCGTCCCCCTTTGGCGGAGCTTGGGCGATTTCGGCTTGCCGTATGCCATGATAATGCGCTCTGACATAGCCGCCATCTCCAAAATGGCGCGGTCGTTGCCGCCTCCCACCTTATCAACGCCGTCCTCTAGCACAAGGTCATCTTGGTCGGTTGCTCGGAAAGCGAAGGTATTGCCGATAAATAGCCCGCCGTAACCCCACATCCGCGCAAATCGTCCGCACTTGGCGACAGAGGCATCGTCAAAGTCCACATCGGCACAGCTGGGATTCATCATGATAAACATGATTTTTGGCTTGCTCTCGTCCCATACCCGCCACAGTTTATACCTATAGGAGCGGTCGGGACTGCTGAAAAGTGCGCCCTTATCAATAACATCGCCGCCCAATTTAAAGGCGTGAGAAGTGATGCGCGGTTTGTTTGCCATGCGAAAAAACACTCCCATATCAAAAAATTATCAGGACATTATACCGCTGCGCATGCGGAGATAAAAAGCGGGAGGCGAAATTCTCCGCTTCCCGCTTGTTTTTCTGTCAAGCCGCCACAAAGCCCGCGGTAAAAAATCCATGCCTTGGGCAAGAAAGATTCTCTGCCCACAGCAAAGGAACTATGCCGTAGCTTCGCCCTTATCGGGGCGTGAGTCGGTGATGTTCTTAACAGGACACTTCGCTGCGCACTGACCGCAGTTAATGCATTTGGAGGGGTCTATGACCGCCAGTGCGCCCTTCATCTCAATCGCCTGAACGGGGCAGACCTTGACGCAGAGAGTGCAGCCAATGCAGCCCGCGGCACAGGCCTTTTTGACATCAGGGCCTTTGAGGGGCGAGTTGCAGCTTACCTGGACACGGGAATGTTTGGGGATCAAAGTCAGCACTCCGCGCGGGCACTGTTCCACGCAAGTGCCGCAGCCGACACAGGCTTCGCGGTCTACCACTGCCAGCCCGTTTACCACCGACATGGCGCCGAACTGGCATACGGAAACGCACGTACCAAGCCCCAAACAGCCAAAGGTGCAGGCAGAAGGGCCTTTGCCCGGAACGACAACCGCTTCGCGGCAATCGGCGACACCATGGTATATACAGTTTCTCGCTGTTTTATCCGGAGTACCCTTGCATTTGAGGAAAGCAATCTTCGGTTCTTCAGCCGTGGCCTCGACACCGATAATCGCGGCGATTTTTTCCGCTACGGGAGCGCCGCCGGCGGCGCAGGCAGTTACCTTAGCTTCTCCCTTTACCACTGCTTCGGCATAGCCGTCGCAGCCGGGAAAACCGCAGCCGCCGCAGTTCGCGCCGGGCAGGATCTCACGAACTTTTGCCTGTCTTTCGTCAACTTCCACATAGAATTTTTTTGAGGCGAAGGCGAGCATCGCTCCGAAAATAAGCCCCAGTCCTCCCATTACAAGCGCAGGATACAAGATTCCGTTCATCTTCCCGCCTCCCTACTTGATGAGTCCGCTGAAGCCCATGAAAGCTATTGACATGAGCCCTGCCGTGACAAGTGCGATTGGAAGTCCGCACAAACATTTTGGCATGTCGCGGCTGATTTCTATTCTCTCGCGGATACCGGCCATCAGCACAATCGCCAGAAGAAAGCCTGTGGAAGCGCCGAGAGCATGGACTATTGATTCTATCAGCGAATATTTTTCGTTCATGTTAATAACCGCAACGCCAAGCACGGCGCAGTTGGTGGTAATCAGCGGCAGGAAGATGCCCAGTGATTTGTAGAGTCCGGGCTGAACCTTCTTCAGCACTATTTCCACAAACTGAACCAAAGCAGCGATGATGAGAATGAACGAAAGAGTGTACAGATATTCCAGCCCAAGCGGTACCAAAATAAGAGTGTATGCCAGCCAGGTCATTGTGGAAGCGAGCACGATGACAAAGACCACGGCGATTCCCATGCCTTTAGCTGTTTCCAGCTTGCTCGATACGCCCAGGAAGGGACAGCAGCCGAGGAAGCGTGAAAGCAGAATGTTATTGACAAAGATTGAGCCGATGAACAGCGCTAAGAGCGACATTAGGCATCACCCTCCTTTTGCTTGGCACAGGGGACTTTATCGTTGCCGCCGCCGCAAAGAGCGCGCAGGGAACAGCCTTCGCAGGCGCCGAGTTTCTCCCAGCCGTCATAGGCAGAGATTTTGCCCGTCTTCTTCTCTTCCTTTTTCATCTGATATTTACGGAAGAGGGCGATGAGGATACCCAAGGTGATAAATCCGCCGGGGGCGAGAATCACCAAAAGCGCAGGCTGATAGACGGCGGGCAGCACATTAATATTGAAGATGGAGCCGTTGCCGAGAAGCTCTCTGATGCTGCCGATAAGGGTGAGAGCACCGGTAAATCCCAGCCCCATACCCATACCGTCAAAAAGTGATTCAATAACACCGTTCTTAAAGGCGAATGCCTCGGCGCGCGCCAAAATAATGCAGTTAACGACAATGAGGGGGATGAATATACCCAACGCTCTGTCCAAAGCCGGCGCATAGGCGGAGATCAGCAGCTGAACCACGGTAACAAAACCGGCGATTACCACGATAAAAGCCGGAATACGAATTTCATCGGGAATGATGCGGCGAATGGCGGAAATTGCCAGGTTTGAGCCCATTAGTACCGCCGTGGCGGCCAGCCCCATACCAATGCCGTTGATGGCGCTTGAGGTGACGGCGAGTGTCGGACAGAGCCCCAACACCAAAACAAAAGTGGGGTTTTCCGTTAAGATGCCGTTTTTAAGCAGCTTTAGAGGATTCATCATCAGTCTTTGTCCTCCTCGTCTTTATCGTCTTTCTTCGATGCGGAACTTACCGCATCTGCCGCAGCGCTGTTATCCGCCGGAGCTGACGGCTCCGATACCGCACTTGCCGTCTGAGCCGCACCGCCGCTGAAGTTGCCCTTCCAATAGTCAAGAGCGGTATTCACGCCGGCTGCCACAGCACGGGAGGTGATTGTCGCTCCTGAAATCGCCTGGATTTCGCTTGTTGATGCAGGAGGCGTTTTGGAGACCTCTATTTTAGGGACGGATTTGTTCTTAAACTGACCGGAAAAGAGCGGTTCCGTAGCCTTAGCTCCCAGACCCGGCGTCTCTGCGTGTTTGAGAATTTTAATATCCATCAGCCGTCCATCTTTTGCCACACCGACGACCATTTCTATCGGGCCGGCGTAGCCTTTGGGAGTAACGGTGAAGTTGTAGCCGACAACGGCGCCTGCCGCCGAGCCTTCGTTAATCTCCAAAATTATTCCCGCATCGCCCTTCACAGGCAGAGTTTTAAACTCTTTCGCTCCGGGAAGAGTGGCAGCGAGTGCCTCCATCTTTTCCCGTTCTTTGACCTTACGAATAGGTTCGAGAGTCACAGTATAGACAGCACCGAGAATAATTCCCGTAATCGCCGTAATCAAAAGCAGGACTAATGATAGTCTGATAATTTTAGCCACGCTTTTTCACCTCCCCGAAGATGTGAGGACGCAGCGCCTTGTCAATCAGAGGAACTGTGAGATTCATAATCAATATGGAGTAGGAGACACCTTCGGGGTAGCCTCCGAAAGTTCTGATAAGCGCCGTCAGGAAACCGCAGCCGACAGCGAAAACAATCTGTCCCTTCACTGTCATCGGCGAAGTGGTATAGTCTGTCGCCATAAAGATGGCTCCGAGGAAGAGTCCGCCGGCAAAAATCTCATAAAAAGCGGGACGTCCGAAAGCAGCTGAAAGAGCAGCCGCCGTCACTACATAGACAACGGGAATGTGCCATTTGATAATATCCTTGGCCAGCAAAATGGCAAAGCCCAGCAAAAGAGCAGCAGCTGAGGTTTCACCGATACAGCCCCCGACATTGCCGATAATCAGATCGCTTATCGGCGGCAAAGTGCCAAACCCGCCCTTAATCATCGCCAAGGGCGTGGCTCCGGAAACTCCCTGCACCGTCCAAGTTGTCATCGGCACAGGCCAGCTGGTAAGCATCATCGCACGCGCCGCCAGAGCTGGGTTGACGATATTACAGCCTATACCGCCAAAGAACTGCTTGACGATGATAATCGCAAAAACGCTTCCCACCGCCGCCATCCAGTAGGGAATCGCAGGCGGCAGGTTATATGCCAAAAGCAGCCCGGTGACAGCCGCGGAAAGATCGCGGGTGGTATCTTTGCGTCCCGCGCGCGCCTGCCAAACTTTTTCGGAAATCACGGACGCAGCCACACATACAGCCATTACCAAAGCGCAGCGCAGACCAAGGAAATAAACCCCCGCCAGCCCCGCCGGTGCGAGCGCAATCAGCACCCACATCATAATCTTGTCTGTTTCCAGTGGCGCGTGAATATGCGGTGAACTTGAGACAACCAGCAAACGCTCCATTATTTCGCCGCCGCCTTTCTGCGCATCTCCATAATAGTCGCCTTGCCGTCGCGGCAAGACTGAGTAAGGTGGCGGTTCGCGGGACATGAGTACGTGCAGCAGCCGCACTCAATGCAGTTGAGACCGCCCTTTTCTTCAAATGTCTTATAATCCCGCATCAGCACCAGAGGGTTAAGCTCATGGGGCATAATCCCCATCGGGCAGGCAGCAACACAGCGTCCGCAGCGAATGCAGGCCGTTTCCTCGTGCAAGTGGGCAGAGTCCGCGGAGAGAGCCAAAATTCCGGAAGTTCCCTTCACTACGGGAATGTCAATGGAGCGCAGCGATGTACCCATCATCGGGCCGCCGGAAAGAATTTTCGCCGGCTGCTCTTTAAAACCGCCGCAGAGCTCTATCAGCTCCCTAACGGAAGTTCCAAGAGGCACGCGGATATTCATCGGGTGAACTATCGTCTCGCCGGTAACAGTGACAATACGGCTCACGGCAGGTTTGCCCAGGGCTATAGCTTCATATATCTGATGCGTGGTGCGGACATTGAGAATAATACAGCCCACATCGGCAGGCAGGGCAGACATCACATATTCCTGCCCCGTCAAAGCCTCGATCAGCATCTTTTCCGCACCCTGAGGATATTTCACCGCCAAGGTCTTCACCGACATATTGGGAGCGTTCAGCTTTGCCAGCTCACTCGTCATCAAAGCGGCGGCCTCGGGCTTATTGTTTTCAATGGCGATAATGCCTTCGGCGTCGGGAAAGAGCCGCATCAAAAGCTTGAGCCCCAAAACTATTTTTTGCGGATCCTCCAGCATCAAGCGGTTATCGCAGTTGAGATATGGCTCGCACTCAACGGCGTTGATAATCAGATAGCGTATTTTCTTCTCAGGCGGCGGTGAGAGCTTCACCGCTGTGGGAAAGGTAGCACCGCCGAAACCGACAATTCCGGCCTCTCTGATGCGCTTAAGGTATTCCTTAGGGTCGGTGGTTTCATAATTCTCCAGCGGCGTCCAAGATGGATCCATCTCATATTTCCCATCATTTTCAATAATCACGCACAGTTCTTCCGTACCGGAAGAAGTCATCCTAGGAGCTACGTCCTTCACAGTCCCGGAAACGCTGGAAAGAATGGGCGCAGATACAAAGGCATCATTACCGCCGAGCTTCTGTCCTGCAAGAACCGCGTCGCCTTTCTTAACTAATGGTTGGTTTGGCGCTCCGATATTCTGCGCCATAGGAAAGACAAGTTCCCCAACCGGCAGGTAGTCCACAATTTTCTCATTAACAGTAAGATCTTTTTTCTGAGGCGGGTGTATACCCCCCCAGAATGTCGGGAGATTCATAACCTGCTTCCTCCTTGACTACATCACGTTAAAAACCGAAATGGCAAAATCCGCATCGATTAATGATGCGTTAATAAATGATTCTATCATTAAAGCGCAAAAAAGGAAGATAAAAACAGGAGATTTACCTTACGTAAAAAAATTTTTACAATAATTGTCAATTATAAATTACTAACAGAAAAACAAAACCCAGAAATAACGCACGAAACGCAGCTTATCCTGTCGGCAAACAAACCGCTTCACGCCCATGTGTTCCCTTTAGCCGTCAAACTCATTCAGGCAGATGTGCGCCGGCAACGGTGAAAAAGACCCGCCTCGCGCTGTGCCTTCTTCCACTCGGCATACCACTCCGTCTTCCATAACTTCCGCTTTTCAGATACTTCTTTACAAGGTCTGCTACGCGTTTGTCCTGAATTTGTTTGCGCAAAAGATTTACGGGCAATTCGCGGCTGCGGGTGTCAAAGTATTTGGGCAGGTCAGCTTCCGCTGCATTAGTATAACCTTGCCCCGTATGTTCTTTCACCAATATAAACAGCGGGCAAGCTTTTGTCAGAAAAATTCACCCACAGCTAGTCATTGCTTTATTGTTTGCAAACGATAATTATTCAGATATGGGGATTTTGCGTCTGCAAAGTGATTCTGCAAAAAACAGCGGGGCTTATTCAGCCCCGCTGTTTTCTTATTCAATTCATTACGGTAATAAGCTAGTTCATTTCAAACGACAGTCCCGCATATACCGTGAAGGGTTCTCTGTAGCTGGTGCCGTCTGAGTATTGGAAGCGAAGGTGCATAAATTTGCCTTGGGCATATCTGTAGTTCGCACCGAGTCCAATGGTCGTCCAGGTGCCGCCGAGGCTGCTTTTGTGTTCCGCTCCGCTCATGCGCAGCACCGCATCACCGTCAAAGTCGTGGATTACTGAGAGGTCTCCGTAGAGGTCAAGCAGTCTGCCGTCCGCAAAGGTTATTTGTTTGCCGATGAC
>RRZU010099632.1_pt1 | contig 14786 bp, 11 predicted proteins | sample 2165561 | NCBI WGS metagenome assembly RRZU01 (sample SAMN10456909, study PRJNA506462) | wastewater metagenome | isolation source: wastewater sludge | place: USA: Moscow, Idaho
GTTGGTCGATGTAACCAGTTTGCGGTCCGCCCCTTGATTCCGGTAGAACGCGACAAAAACGCCGACGTTCCGATCGTTTTCAGCATACGTGCTCCTCACATAGGCCGCGGCGTTCTCAAAGCGCGGTATCCAGCCGGCAAGTCCCCCGTCCTGCCGCCCCCATCCGGGTGCCGGATCGATGGATTGAATGGCGGTCACTTCGGGTTTGACATGCGCTTCAATCTGCCATTCGGCTATTGGCCAGGCGACAACCAGCGTAAATGCCGGTATCGATGCCCAATATGCGCCGCGAGTCGCCGGTGCAGCCGGCCGCTCCTGCTTTTCCAGTACTGCCGTCGCATGGTAGGCATCGACGTCCTCTCGCCAACGCGCACCGATCCAGAACATGATCATGATGCCGATGCCAAAGAACAGCCATCCATAGATCAGGTGGTCGACACCAACAGCCAGCGTGTTACCGGACACGTGCCCCAGAACGACGATCATGTAGGCACGCAGCCAGTTCGCCAGTATAGGAACCAACAGCGAGACACCGACAAAAATCAGCCGGCGCTTGAACGATCGGTAGGTCAGGTAGGCGAACAAAGTGCCGACCATTGCCGACGCAATCAGATAGCGAACGCCGCTGCAGGCTTCTACGACCGACCAGCTGCCCGACGGAATGACGAAATGCAGACCTTCGCGATACACCGGAATCCCACTCAGGCGTAATCCGGTAATCGTGGCGCTGGCCGTCCATTCCATCAACTGGGGCAAGGCAAACTCGCCGAACGGCACCGCGAAGAACAGAAAAGCCAGTGGGAAAGCCAGTTTCTTGGTGACGTGGATACCCAGCAAAGCCGGGACGCACAGAACCAGAAGCGCGGTAAACGCGAACTGCGACAGCGCGGCGACGTGGGCCATCTCACCCAATAGCCAGAGGAAGCCGGAACCGGCCATCAAGGGCAGAATCCACACACACGGCGCAGGAAGAATCGTCTTGACCCGGTCTCGCGCTCTCCAGATCAACCAGAGGGAAATCGGAGGCACCAGGAAACCGTGGGTAAACGTGTCGCTGCGCGCCCAGATGGTCGCCATCGCCATCACGGTATCGCGGTACAGGACAAAGAGTGCAACGAAAACAATTGCCAGGGAGAGCAAGGCACTACGCCACCGTTTCCCGACTTCGGCGGCTGCCACGCGCGGGAGGACCTCTGCATCCATGGGTTCATCGGCTCTCATGACCGGCCTCCGGCAGTATCGAGGTGTGTATCGATGACCGACAGGTGCGCATCCCAACTGTAACGCGCGAGAATCTGGAGCCGTGCTGCACGCCCCATCGCCTCGCGCTTTTCCGGAGATTCGAGCAATGCGTTGATCTGTTGTACGTGATCGTCGACACTGTCGGCCAGCAGCAGATCCCTTTCTGCCACGGCATCGACCGCTTCTCCGCATCCTTTCGCGACAACCACCGGCTGGCCCATGGCCATTGCTTCAAGAACCTTGTTCTGGATGCCGCGCGCCACGCGCAACGGCGCAACGACAGCCGCGGCATGGCGCAGGTAAGGCCGCACGTCGGGGACCGTCCCGGTCACGACTACGCGCTCGGACGCGAGCGCCTGGACGGCCTCGGTCGGGCTACGGCCGACGATATAAAAACGCAAAGTTGGCCAACGCGGCAGAAGGCGCGGCATCATGTCGCTGACGAACCACTGCACCGCGTCGATGTTGGGCCAATAATCCATGGCGCCGGTGAATACCAGCGGAATTTCGTCCGCCGCAAAGGGAGATGCCAGCGGGTGATCAGGTGAAAAAAAGTCCGCATCGACACCGTTACTCATCGCGGAAACCTTGTCCCGGCATTCCGGAGCGGCGCGCAGGAACAACTCTGTCTCGCTCTCCGTCACGAAAAACGAATGAGCCGTCGACATCGCGACGGCCCTCTCGAAGGCCAGTAGTTTTTCTCCCTCGCGCCGATAGATCCAGGACATCGGCCATCGGTGGTTCGGTGCGTATTGAGTCCATTTGGCCGAATCGACGTCGCAGAAATCGACCAGGGTCGGCAGCCGGGCATGCTGGGTGACGTACTGCGCCATGGCGGACGAAAAAACGACGATGGCGTCGATCTTCTGTTCGCGGATCGTACGGTCGACCCATGACTGCAGGGCTGCATCGCGGTAATACGGCAGCGTCAGCGCTTCGCCGCTGAGCAGCCCGGTCAGACTTTTTATCTTGGCGCATTTCGGCGACAGACGCGCGATATGCGTTTCGACACAGAACTCGGGCAGTTTGTCGACGTAGGCCTCGTCCTGTGGATCGTCGATGAAAGTGCCGAGAAAAATGCGATGCTTGGCTGCCAGGTGCTTGAGCAAGTGGAACGAGCGCACCTTGTCACCCTTGTTCGGCGGGTAGGGCAAGCGGTGAACGAGGTATAGCAGGTTGCTCATGGCGTCTGTCTATCCAAGATTGCGCACGATGAACGGGCCGAGCCAGTTCGCGACGCCAACCGGCAAGCGGCGCCATCCTTCGATGAACAGCCGGTATTTGGCATTCGACGGGTTGTTCTGCGGGATGCTGTCGCGGCGGTACAGGCAGTATTCGTAGTACAGCGGCTTGGGTTCGAACCCCCAGTTCTTCTTGAAGGAGTAGGAACCGGTTCCCTGTTTGCTGCGCCCGTAATCGAACACACGTAGCCCTCGCTCGCATGCACGACGCATCAGTTCCCAGTATTTGAAATCGTTGCCAGCCAGCTCGCGCGCTGCGACATCATCGCCGGCGTAGTACGGCAGGATTTCGTCGCGGAAATAGAAGCTGAGCACGCTGCTGATCGGACGCCCCTCCGGATCGACAACAGTCAGGACGTCGCAGTCCTTGCCGAAGATTTCGAGCAGTTTAGCGAAATACCGTTTTGGCATCGCCGGAGTGCCATGTCGGAGGACGTTATCGGCATACAACGTGAAGAAGCGGTCGACACTCGCGTCGATCTCGCTGCGCAATCCGTTCTTGATGCCCTTGCGCACCATTGCGCGCTGCTTGCGCGGGATGGCCTGCATGTTGGCGTCGAGATCCGGGTCGATCTCTTTGCGGAAGCAGACGTAGAGATCCTGCGTCGGCCAGTCGGCATGGCGCTGGTTGAAATTTCGCAGTTCAAGATGCTCTACCCCGAGCCGCCGGGCAATCGATTGCGCTTCGTCCTCCAGAACCGCAACCGCTTCGGCGCTGTCGGCCGCCACGCCGCCGTATACGGCGAACGGCAGTGACACCAGTGCACTGCCAAATAGCAGGCTTTTGACGTGCGCCAACGGCAGGACTCCTTCGATCCGGCCATTCCGCTCAGCGTAGAGGAAATATCCCGGATGCTTGAAGACCCCGGAGACGATGTCCAGCCAGCCGGCGCGATGGAAGAACGTGGCGTCCGGACAGGCGAAAACGAATGCGTCCCAGCGCTGCGACGTCACACCGTTGCCGGCATCCAGGCGCTTGACAACGAGCGGCGCGCGCTGTGCCTCCGTGATCTCGGAACCAGTTTCGGTCATCGGGCAACGGCTCCTTTTCCGGGCATGAAAATCTCATCCATCCGGCCCCATCGGAAATCTGCCAGCAAGCGCCTGATCCGCGCTTCGGTGCGGTGCAGATTGACGTAGTGCCTGAACCGGGTTTTCAGATTGATCCCCGGAATACGCGGTTGCTCGGCGTCGATCTCCCATGGATGGAAGTAGAAGACAGCTGGCTGCCCATCCTGTTGGTTGACGCGCCGAAGCAGCCAGCGCGATACGGGATAAGGCATCAGGCGGAAATAGCCGCCGCCGCTGGCTGGCCAGTTGCGCTCGAAAAACGAAGCGGTCGTGACCGGTATTTCCAGAAGCCCATCGCGGACCGGGTGCATGAAGCGTGGGGCGTCGGGCATCCCATAATGATCGTGACGGATCGGATAGATGCTTGAACTGTAGCGGTAACCCGCCTCGGCCAGACAATCGAAGGCCCACAGGTTCTTTTTCCCAATCGAGAAACTGGGTGCGCGGTAGCCCGTAACCTGAACGCCCGAGATGTCTTCGAGCAGTTTACGCGCCGAATCGATGTCGGCGAAAAACGCTGCCCGGTCGAGGTCGCTGGCCCGCTGGTGCCCATATCCGTGACTGGCCAGTTCGTGCCCGGCCTCGACAATCCGGCGGATCAGCGCCGGATAACGTTCGGCAATCCACCCGAGCGTGAAAAACGTGGCCTGGGTCCGGTGGTCGTCAAGCATGCCGAGAATGCGGTTGACGTTCTGCTCGACGCGACACGGACGCTGGTCCCAATGACTGCGCTCAATATAGGGCGCAAACGCCGAGACCTGGAAGTAATCCTCAACGTCTATCGTCAGGGCGTTCGTGATCGATTGCGTGGTCATGTCGACGCTCCTGGAGATGATTTCAGCAACGATGTCGGGCAACCAGCCACCCGGCAAGATGCGCGGCGATACGTTCGGCGGCGCGCCCATCCCAGAATTCCGGAATGCGGCCGCTCTTCCCGCCTCCCGCGAGAATCTCCGAGACCTCCGAAAGGATGGCCTCGCGGTCACGCCCGACCATGGTGTTTGTCCCCTGCTCCACGGTTATCGGACGTTCGGTGTTCTCGCGCATGGTCAGGCACGGAACGCCGAGCGCTGTCGTTTCCTCCTGCAAACCACCGGAGTCGGTCAACACCAGGCGGGCAGCGGACATCAAGCCGAGCATTTCGAGATAGCCTTGCGGCGGCAGGAGCACGATGCGCTCCCCTGAAAGCAGCGGCGTCAGCCCCAGTCTTTCGACATTGGCACGTGTTCTGGGGTGCAAGGCGAAAACCAGTGGCAGTTTTTCCGACACCTCCCGCAATACGCCCAGCAGCGGCTGCAACGTCTCTTTTTGATCGACGTTTGACGGGCGATGCAAGGTAACGACGGCATATCCTTCGGGCCGTGCGACGATACCGGCGTCGAATCCTGCGCCTTTGAGGATATCCGCTGGCTTGCGCGCATATTCCCGGTTGGCCACCAGCGAATCGATCATGACGTTGCCGGCAAAATGCACGCGTTCCGCCGGAATGCCCTCGCGCAAAAGATTATCCAGTGCCGTTCTCTCGGTGGTGTAAAGCAGATCGGCAACCTGATCGGTCAGGACACGATTGATTTCCTCCGGCATGCCGCGATCGAAGCTGCGCAACCCTGCTTCGACGTGCGCAACCGGAATCCCTTTCTTGACACCGACAAGCGTACAAGCCAGCGTCGAATTCACGTCGCCGACAACCAGAATGCACGAGGGCTTGTGTTCATCGACGACCGGTTCGAAGCGCTTCATGACCTCGGCCGTCTGGACCGCATGCGTGCCGGACCCGACGCCGAGGTTGATGTCCGGATGCGGTAAGCGCAGGTCTTCGAACAAACGGTCGTTCATGTCCTTGTCGTAGTGCTGCCCGGTGTGGATCAGCAGAGCGGGGATTGCCGGCCGATGGTTGGCGAAGGCGCGGAGGACCGGCGCCATTTTCATGAAATTCGGACGGGCTCCCACCACGCAAAGAACGGGGCCAAGTCCTTCCGGCCAGATTTCATGACTCACGTTTGTTTCTCCTTCTGAACCCGGATGGTGTTGACCAGTTGCTGCAGCAAACTCAACGTCGCAGCCGTACTGCGTTCAATCCGAATCATGCTGCGTTCGAGGCGCACGATGCGCTGTTCATTAATGCCATGCTTGAGGTCGGAAATGGCTTGTATCGTTTCGTCAGCACTCTGCGCGTCAAGTTCCAATCGCGCGAGATTGAGATCCATGATCGCGGTGTCGGTCATCCGTGCGTCATGTCCGCGATTGTCAACGACACCGGGCGGATCTTGCGGAATCAAACCGGGCGCGAGTGTTTCTTCATTCAGCTCTTTCGCCACCTCGTTGACATCGTCCGCTCCGAATTCCGTTTTTCCTCCGAGAAATCCGGACAGCAATATCCGGTCGCACAGGGAATTTATACGCCGCGGCACACCGCCGCTGGCCTTGAACAGCGCCGCGTAGGCGTCGTCATCGAACAGTGGCGCACCAGAGTATCCGGCACATTTGAGCCGATGTTCGACGTATCCGTGTGTTTCTTCCAGATCCATCGGACCGATGTGACAGGCGGCGATGACACGCTGGCGCAGTTGCTGCATATGCGGACTCTGCATGATGCTGCGGAATTCCGGTTGTCCGATCAGAAAGCTCTGCAGCAAGGCCTGGGTTTCGAACTGGAAGTTCGACAGCATGCGCAGTTCTTCGACCGCATGCGGCGTCAGGTTCTGCGCTTCATCGACGATCAACAGGCAACGCTTTCCTTGGCTCGTGACATCGACGAGGAAGGCTTCCAGCGCCAGCAGCACATCTGACTTTCCGAGATTCTTGGTGCGGACGCCAAACGCTGCGGCCACCATGCGCAAGGTATCGTCGGCATCGAGTTGCGTACTGACAAGCTGCGCAGCGACGACCTTGTCCGAATCGAGTTTGCTCAACAATCCGCGCACAATCGTCGTCTTGCCGGCACCGACTTCTCCGGTTACGACGATGAACCCTTCATTCTGATGCAGGCCGTATTCGAGATACGCCGTGGCCCGACGGTGCTGCTTGCTTCCGAAATAGAAGTTCGGATCGGGATTCAGTTGGAACGGCTTGCTGACCAAGCCATAGTAGGACTCGTACATGATAAAAAACCTGGTTGTCAGTCACGAGGAATCAAAACGCTGTACGGAATGACGAAACCGGTACGATCCTTTTGATTCCTTGTGACTGCCTGCTAGAACCGGTGTGAGAACGTGCCTGTAATGGCGTTTTCCGTATAGTTCGACGAGCCATCCACCTCCACGCGACGCGCCCCCAATCCGGCTGTCGTCTTTGGTCCCAGTTGGGTAACGAAGTTGATGGAGTAGAGGTTTTCGTCCGTCTGGAGCGAGGTCGTTCCTGTGCCTTTGCTCGTCAGGCGGGAAACACTCCCGACCAATGAGGAAAGCCCGGTCAGCTTGTGCGACCAGTTGACGCTCAGCCCCTTCTGCTTGATGTTGTTCAGAGTGGAAAAGTCACTGCCCGTGAACCAGCCCGATCCGACTCCGCCAGAGAAATTCTCCGTTTCCGAAGTGGTCGCGGCGAAGGTAACCGTATTACGCACACCAATCAGCGCGAACGACAATTGCCTTCTTTGCTGCAAGGTCACACCATTGGTCAGGAAACCACCTTGCAACTGAGCTGAAGGGGAAATACCGCTTGCCGCCAGGAGGGCGTTAACGAAAGCCGCTCGTAATGCCGCGTTGGGGATCGCAGAGGCATAGATACTATTGAACAGATCGAAATAGGTTCCGGCCGACCCCGACCATTGATCCGTCGACGTATACGCATCCTTCGTCTGGCGGTATTTCCACGCCGTGCCAGCCGTACGGTGATCGAAACTGATGCTATCGCTGTTGCCGAAGAACCGATCTTCCCGGGAAACCGACAACAAGGTCCGATCGGTTGGCGCCCAGTCGAACCCTGCCCCCTTGATCGTGTGGGACTCCTTGCCGATGCTGCTGTAGTTATTGGACTCCCTGCCGCCAATCAGGGAAACCCTGAACTGGGGGTCGTATTGATAGGTCAGCGTCCCGCGTACCAGATCGGACTCGGTATCGCGCCCACGGTCGAACCGGTTTTCTTGCGTATTGCCATCGACCGCCCAGCCGAATATCGAACCACGGCTTATGCCCGCAAGCCTGCCGCTAAACCCTTTTGTTTCGGTATTGTTGCTGTTGCCGGAATCGGAACTTGTCCTGGCCACGTTGTACCGCAACTGGTAGTCGGCCACCATGCCCAACGTGCCTTTGAAATACGGCGACACGCGGTACGTGGTGGTTTCAGCGGTATTGCTGCTGTTGTTGGTATCGACGCTTGAATTGGTCGATCCGCCGAATGCCGACAGGTTTTGCTGCGATATCGATGCGTTGGCATCGATGTAGAACCAGTTTTCCAGCGCTTCCAGGGTTCCTTGCGTGTTCAACGCGTGCTGGACGTTGTTTCGGGACGAGTCATTGACGTAAAACAGGTTGTTCATCTGGTAATCGAAGCGCAGCTTGACCCGATCGCCCGTCCCCGCAATGCTTATACCCGGCGCAATGTTCGAAACCAGATCACTGGACTTGTTCTTGCTGGCTTGGCCAACGTTGTCTGTGGCTGTCTCGGTGACCGCAATCGTCGGGGAGATCGTCCATTCCCCCGCAACTACCTGAACGGCAAGGCACCCGAGACCGATGCCCAGGACCGTACAGCGAACACTACGCTGACTTGCCATAGCCATACCCATAGCCATACCCGTAGCCATATTCGTCCTTACTTACCGTCATTGCTTGATTGAGAAGCATGAGCCGCACCGGACAAGATTCTATGGCCGCCAATGCATTCTTGACATCTGAATGAGAGCTGCTTTCTGATTTGACCACCACCACCACCTGGCCCATATGCGAGGCGAGCGTTCTTGCCTCGGTCGTCACCAACAAAGGAGGTGAATCGAAAATGATGATCCGGTCGGAATAGCGCTGGGACATTTCCTCCAGCAAGCGCACCATGGCATCGCTGGCAAGGAGTTCTGTAGCCCGCGGATGCTGTGTTCCACTAGGAAGAATGGTCAGTTTCTCAATATTGGTGCGCAACAATACCTGCGAGAGCGAAATCGAGTCATCCACCAGCACATCCAGCAGACCCTTCTGCGGAGCTAATCCAAGTCGGCTCAGCAAGGTTGGCCGTGCCACGTCGGCATCCACCAGCATCACAGTATTGTCAAGTTCCATGGCGATGCTGATCGCCAGGTTGGCTGCGGTAAACGTCTTGCCTTCCCCGGGAAGCGCGCTGGTGACCATGATCAGGTTGCCGTCCTTGACGCGGGCGGCCCCCTTGCCCATAGCGTTGTCGATCAAAGGCCGCTTGACGACCCGGAACTCGTCGGCAAGACGCGACCGGGGTGAATCCGGGCGAATGATTCCGGAGGCGGACAACACATCGAGGTTGATCTCGACGCGACGCGAAATGGCCATTTCCGGCGTCTGTATCGGCGAAGAATCCTTTGTCGACGGGGTTTCACCACTTGGCTCTTTTGCGGTAACCGGTTCCGGAACAATGGGTTTCGCAACGCTCGCCGGTTTCACTTCGTCGGAGGCCTGGGTAGGCACATCGACCCCGGCCTGCTTCAACTGCTCCAGACGCTTTGCTGCTTGTTCAATAATGCTCATCGTCATTCCTCAAGCAGTGCGAGTCGCGAGAAAACTCAACAACGCCATACCGGCCCCATAGGCACCAAAAAAGGCTATTACGCAACCGACGAATTGCCTGAACCGTGTTTTCTCTCGGGCGACATCGGCGACTGAAAGCGTCCTTGAGACGACTCCGAGCAAGGGCAGCTCTGTCACATCGCGCAATGAGCGCGCATCGAAAAACACCGGGCGCACCTGGCTCGCGGCAAAAGCGACAAACAACCCGCCACCCAGCGCCAGAACAAGCGTCAGCGGGATCATCAGTAAACGGTTCGGATATACCGGCTTGGGTGAAACGCGCGGAGGATCGATCAGCCTGAACTCCACACCAGCGGCGGAAGCATCCATTTCCCCCGACATCGTTGCCGATTCGCGTCGCGCAACCAAAGCTTCGTAATTCTTTGTGTTGATGTCGTAATCGCGGTTGAGTTGAGTTAGTTCGGCCTCGATCTGGGGAATCATCTTCATCGAGTCCTTCAGTTGGGCGTAGCGACTCTGGTATTCGGCCACCCGGACCCGCAGGGAAGCAACCAAGGCTTCGTTCTCAGCCAGAGAGATCTTCAACTGTTGATAGACAGGATTGGTGTTGGCCACCGAAGCGGGGCTGGAAACAGCGACTTTCTTTCGCGCTCCGATCTCCTGGCGTTTCTGATCCTCCAACTCTTTGATCATGCGGCGCGTCCCGACAACATCCGGATGCAGGTCGGTAAAACGCTGCAGCAAACCGTCAAGATTTCGCTTGAGCGCTTCGATCCGCCCGTCGATCTCGGGAACCGAAATGCCTGACGTGATTTCCGGCGCATCCGGAAGCAGGACAGGTTCTTCCCCGACAATCTGGCGCTTCAAGGCATCGCGCGAGTTTTCTGCTTCGCGCAACTCCAGCTTTGAACGTTCAAGTGCCGCACTGACCTCGCCGATGCGCCCGAAGTAGTCTTTTCCGTCGGTTGTCTGGGCTGCAATGTGCTTGAGCTTGAAGTCTTTCAAACGCGCTTCGGCTTCTTCGAGTTTCGTCTGGTAAACCTGGATCTGCTCGTCAATGAACTTCTTCGCCGAGTCCGTATCCTTGCGTTTGTCCCCCAGGCTCGACTCAACGAAAATCGAAGCCAGAGCCTGGACAACGCGCTTGGCTTTCTCCGGCTCGGGATCGGCATACGCCAACGTATAGAGGTTGTCCCGTGAAGTGCTCTTGATGGCCAGAGACTTCATCAGATCATCGACCAGCGCTTCCTGTCCGGCCTTGGTCTTGACGTTCAGATCAAGGTCGGCCATGCGAATCAGCTTTTCCACGTTGGGACGACTGATCAGCGTTCGACTGAGGATCATGATCTGCTGATCGAGATTGGGCTCAATCGCCAGTCCGGACATCAACGGTTTGAGTATCGATTGCGTATCGACGTAGATCCGCGCCGACGCTTCGTACCTGTCCGGAATACGGAAAACCACCACTACGCTCACCGCCGCGACAAGCCACGTCACGATGAGTCCAAGCCAGCGATGCTTCCACATTCCTCTCAGAATGGTTGTTGCCTGGCGGAGGATTTCATCCATCGGTCAATTGTTTCTTCAAAGGTTGGGAAATCGCATTGCGTTGCAAAAACGCAATGCGAATCGGAGTATCAGGCGATCAGAACCAGCTGCGCGGAATGATCAGGACATCACCCGGCTTCATGTCCACATTGGCAGAGACGTCGCCCCGCTTGATGAGGTCGGCAACGCGGACGCTGTACTGCTTGTCACCTTCCGAGCCCCTCAGCAAGGTGGTCGAGTTTCCATCGGCGAATTCGGTCAGACCGCCAACAGCAATCATTACGTCAAGCAAAGTCATGCGCTGCTTGTATGGGAGAATCTGAGGCTTGCCGGCTTCGCCAACAACCCTGATCTGTTCGCTGTACGGCCCGACAAACTGGGTCACGACAACTGTCACGACCGGATCGCGAATGTACTTGCCCAGCTCTTTTTCAATGTCACGCGCCAGAGCCGTCGGATCCTTGCCGATCGCACCCAAATCTTCGACCAACGGCGCGGTGATCTTGCCGTCCGGACGTACGGGAACCGACATGGATAGCTCGGGATTGCGCCAGACAACGATGTTGACCATATCACCCGGCCCGATGAGGTAACTGTAACTCGACGAAGCGGAAGACGCTGGAGCCGGCGGATTCTTGCCCCCTGTCGCACAACCGGCAAGCACCGCACCGATTGCCCCGACCATGATCCAGCGCATGACTGCAACGACACCGTTCTTGAGGCTGACCGACATTTCATTCTCCTTAAGCAGCAACCAATCCATGAAGGGAAGATAATATTCAGGATTAAATCTTATCCGAAAACTTATGATTTGAATAAACAATTCCAAAAAACAAACAAGACTGCAAACAGGTTTTTAGCAGATTTGCAACGAAGTTGCCTATGCACTGAGCAACACAATACGGCGTTTCCAGACATCGAAAAACCAAATAAGTCACACTCCCTGCCGCAAAGCTTCAACCACTTTCAACCGGGACGCTCTACGTGCCGGCAACAGGGCAGCCAGACACGTTGCCACCAACCCGATCAACCCGGACAAGGCAATTTCGGTAGGCACTAGCCTGATAAAAGCGGTGTAACCGATATTGGCATTGGGCGGCGGCGGCATGGGAATCCCGATGGCGGAAATAGCCAAAGCCGCCAAGCAGCCCACAATAATGCCCAAAAGCGCGCCGAGGACTCCCAGCACAACGCTCTCGAGCATGATCAAGCGAAAAACAGTCTTCGGTTTATCGCCCAGCGCCAGCAATGTTCCAAACTCGCGCGTCCGTTCGAACAACGTCATGTTGACGCTGTTCGTCACACTGAGCAGGACCATGAGCAAGATGATCAGCCGCAACACGCCGAACTGTTGAGCATAGAGATCAACCGCCTTCCCATAAAAATCCGAGAGCTGATCCCAGCGATCAACATCAAAGCCTTGCGCCGCGAATCGGTCGATCAGGACGGTCGACACCTGCCGCGTATCGTCGGTTCGTTGCAACATTACCACCAGCAGGTGCGCCCCCGGGGTATCCATCAACTCACGCGCGGCCTGAATCGGAATACGAATCGCGCGAGCATCGAATTCCTTGGAAAAACTCTGGAATACTCCGATCACTTCAAAATCAAGCGTATTGACCGCTCCCTGAGCCAAGCTGATGACCAGATTGACCCGGTCACCCGGTTTGAGCCCCAAGGATTTCGCCACGCCCTGCCCCATGACGATTCCATCACGATCCTCATCCCGGAGCGGCCGCCCCTCGATGTACTTCATGTAAGTACCGAGCTTCTCCTCCGCGGAGGGTTCGACGCCTTCGCCGATAATCCCAAGATCGCGTTTCCCATTGTTGATCACCCCGGAGAAATTCAATCGAGCGAAGACCTTATCAACCCCCGACACACCGGCTGCGATCTTCTTGAGATCGTCCGGCATATCGATCAGATACTTCTCGGGAGAACGTGTTTTGCCTTCGCGGTAACCTTGACGCGTAATCTGGATATGCCCGGTTTGAGCATGGATGGTCGCTTCCCCCAACTGGATGAAGATATCCTGGACAAAACCACCGGCAAGGATCAGCCCAGCCACTCCAACCGTGATGGCAATCAGCGTCGCGGCAGAACGCGCCTTCTGGCGAAAAACGTTGCGCAAAGCAAGCAGTAACTGGAATTTCACTGGCTGTACCTCAGCGCATCAACAATATTCATGCGCCCGGCTTTCCAGGCGGGAAAAGCGCTCGCCAGCAAGGTGGTCGCCAGCGAGAGCACCAGAGCATCGAGTACCAGATCCGGCGTGATCAGGATGGCCGCCACATAGCCGTGAGCCATGCCCGGCGGAGCAGGCATCGGAATGCCGATAGCAGAAATGATCATGGCCAGGATGTAACCGAGAACGACTCCGGCAGCCCCCCCCAGAATCCCGATCAACACACCTTCAATGATGAACAAACGTGTAATAAGGCGCCTAGGAAGCCCAACAGCGAGACTCGTCCCGATTTCGGTCGTTCTTTCCATCACACTCATCGTGAGCGAATTCATGATCGTCAACACGATGATCAAACCGATAATCGCCCTGACAACGGCCACCTGCTTGGTAAACAAGGCCTCGGTGCTATTGTAAAAATCGGCCAAGGCCCGCCACGGAACAACCTGGAACTGTTTGTCATCAAGCTTTGCGCGCGCAGCCGCGACAAAGTCCGCAGTTTTGTCCGTATGATCAAGCACAACCACCCACGACGTTGCCCCGGCCACTCGCATCAACTTGCGAGCCAGAGGAATCGGCAAGCGGATCGCATGATCATCGTATTCTTTTGTGATGGTTGAGAAGATCCCGGCCACTTTCAGCTCCAACGCATTGGCCCCGCCTTTTGCCGTGGTGATCAACAACACAACAGTCGCGCCGGGCGCTGCTCCCAACGCCTTCGCCAGCCCCTCGCCCAGCAACACTTCTTTTTCATCGCCCCCGCGAAGATCCTGCCCCTCCCTGATCGTCACCCGGCTGCTGATCGGACGCTCACGGATCGGATCGACCCCCTCTCCCGAGAAGACCAACGTCGTCTCTCCATGGCTGATCAGGCCACTCAACACAAGACGCGGCGTGAGCGAGACGACCCCGGGCAGCGATTCGATATATTTTTGCTCGGAAGAGTCTGCTGGCAGAAGAAAGGCGTAGGGATCGGCGATACCCTTCTCGAAAAAATCCGGCCGCACTATTTGCGCATGCCCCAACTGCGAATGAATGGTCGCCTCGCGGCCTTCTTCAAGATTCCAGGCGATAAATCCGCCCGCCAACATGAAGGCGACAACCCCGCTCGCCACCGTAAGAATCGCCACGATACTGCGATTGACGTTGCGTCGCAGATTGCGGATGGCTATACCGATGTTTTTAGCCCAGTTCATCGTGGCACGCTATCACTATCCTGCTAAGGTAGAGTAGAGAGGTTTTCTGCGTAAGTATAATTCCATTTCAGAGGCGACCATGGAACGATTCGACTATGATGCTGCGTTCTCGCGGAACATCGGCTGGGTAACCGATGCCGAACAGAATCGATTACGGCAAGCCCGCGTCGCCATTGGAGGACTCGGGGGCGTCGGAGGGGTTCATCTACTAACGTTGGCGCGCCTCGGTGTCGGAAAATTTTCCATTGCCGACTTCGACGTCTTTGACATCGTGAACTTCAACCGCCAGGTCGGCGCGACAATGAGCAGCTTGGGGAAACCCAAGCTGGACGTGTTAAGTCAAATGGCCCGGGACATCAATCCCGAAATCGAACTCCGCTGCTTTCCAGACGGAATCACCCCTGCTTCCATTGATGAATTCCTTAAGGATGTCGACGTCTATGTAGATGGGCTTGATTTTTTTGCATTCGATGCTCGTCGCATGACATTTGCAGCCTGCGAACGCAAGTCCATCCCCGTCGTTACCGCCGCTCCATTGGGAATGGGAACCGCACTGCTGGTTTTCGGCCCTGGCGGCATGGCGTTTGAGAACTATTTCGGTTTCGAAACTTGCTGCGATGAACTCGATATGGCCATCCATTTTTTGGTGGGGCTATCA
>RRZU010969662.1_pt1 | contig 14785 bp, 10 predicted proteins | sample 2165561 | NCBI WGS metagenome assembly RRZU01 (sample SAMN10456909, study PRJNA506462) | wastewater metagenome | isolation source: wastewater sludge | place: USA: Moscow, Idaho
GTACAGACCTAATAAATTGCCTGTAGCACCTAAATATTTCGAATCTAAGGCTTTTGAAAAATCATTGAACCATTGCTTTTCTGATAATGTACTGTAAGCTATCTTTTTCATATAAATATCTGTTGTTCCGTCTGCATTTTTCACAGGTACTGCTTCCCATGATACAGATTTAGAACCTAATTTTATTTCTCCTGAATCCAGTCCACTGAATGAACCGCTGTTTATAACATCTTCTAATATGTATGTCTCGAAATTTGTACCTTTTGAGAAGTCAGAAGCAATATAGATATTTCCGTTTCCTGTCAGACTTCCTGCTACATTTATTGAATTTGCAAGTAATGTTACACTATCCCCTGTTTTATTGATAGTTTGAATTACATTTGCAGGGTCAGGCTTCACAATAATATCAAGACCTGTTGTATCAAAGTTTCCTGCAACATTTATCTGCCCTGCATTTATTATTGTAGGTTTATCATAATATTTAATAGACGATACCCCTGTTGCACTTGTTCCTGTTCCTGTTCCTGATGTTACTATACTTCCTGCTGTATATCCTACATTTTCAGGTGTTATTATTCCTATAGAATTATCTCCATTCAGATTAATAGTACCGCTATTTACTATTACTGAATGCTGATCGTACATATAAATTCCTGTACTATCTTTACCATTTATATTAATTGTTCCTGTATTTACCAGACTTGAATTTTCCTGAAGATAAACACCGATTGAGTTATCCCCATTCATTGTTATAACTCCGCTGTTTGTTGCACTTGCTCTGTCTAAGAAAATACCTACTGAATCATTTTTATTTGCCGTGATATTTCCTGCATTAATTACATTTCCTTTATTGGCATAAATACCGATTGCATTTTCTCCTACTGTAATATTTCCTGTATTTGTAATCTGTGAATTTTTGCCATATATTCCTACAGCATATTTATTAAGCTTTGAGTTTGTTGTTGAATTTATTTCTGAATCTGTAACTGTTATATTACCTAGATTATCTATTACAGAATCTACCCCGTAAATTCCTATATTCCCTACCCCTAAACCTGTAATATCTGCATTGTTAGTTATTTTTGCATTATCAGAATAGAAAAATATAACTTCATTGTTATTAGCGGTAATAATACCGTTATTTTCTATTTCTCCCGCTTTTGAATAAAATCCTGTGCTTTCAACATTCAAATTGGCATTGTTTACAAGCTTTCCGTTAATTCCGGCATAACCTAAAAAGTTTGATTTTAAATCTACAGAATTATTTGTCAATACTCCGTTTTTAACAAGCAGGGCTACCTCTCCGGCATGTATTTTTGAAGTGTTATGTATTGTTGCTGTTCCACCGTCAGAATATACTCCGACAGCTCCCTGTCCTAAAGTAATATTTCCGAAATTATCAAAGTTTCCTGCATTATATACACCAATCGTATTATCTCCGCCAGTTATATTATTGTTATTCACAGCATTACTGCTATTGCTGTAAATTCCTGTATTTGCTTTTGAAATATCAGAAGTATTTGAGATAAATATATCCTGATTATTAACTATATTTGATAAATTTTCTCCGTACATTCCGATTGAGTTTTCCCCTGTAACATTTATTATGTTAACATTCGCTACATTTGAATTATCCCCGTACATTCCTACTGTAGAATTATTATTTAAGTCTATAATACCTGAATTTTCTAAATTTGCAGAAATTCCGTACATTCCGATCGCTTCGTCTGCAGTTGATGAAATGTTATTATTATTTTCTACTTTTGAACTTTTCCCGTACATTCCAACCGCTTTATTAGCTATTTCTATTACTGAATTATTATATAATTCTGCATTATTTACCCCGTACATTCCCAAAGAGTTATTTCCTGCTTTTATAACTCCCTGATTATCTCCACGTGCATTATCTAAATACATAGCTGTTGAATTTACAGCATTTGTGAAGTCTAATGTACCTAAATTATTTGCTTCATATGTATGTAACCATGCTCCTGCTCCTTTTAAGCCCTCTGCATACATTCCGATAATTTTATCTCCTGTTGCATTAACAGAGACTCCTGAAAATACGTTCATTTCTCCATTAACAACGTGTCCTAATATATTATTATCTGCTATATTAGTATTTGCCACAATATTTATAGTTCCGTTGGCAATACGGGTTCTTTCTACATTGTAACCATTTGTATTTATGATTCCGCCGTTATCATTTATTATTGCTCCTGCATTTCCGAACAGTGCCACTCCGTCACCATAAAAATTCATAATTCCTGATGAATTAAAGTTGAAAGTTGAACCATTATCAACATAAGCACCTATTCCGCCTACTCCATTTAAATTAATTACACCCTCTAAGTCCACTGTCGAAGTATTTAATCCTGATGTACCTACATACAGGCCTGTTCCCGCTGTCGTTCCGTCTCCTGTATTTATTGTTCCTGTATACTTTATATTACTTCCATTCTGTGCATATAGACCTACTCCGTTAGCCCCTGCTGTCAGAGTATTTGCAAGACCGCCTGATAAGTTTTGACCGTCAGTATACAGGGCTACAGAGTAATTATTCCCTGCTGAATCTCCAACTTTTATATCTTTAGAATAATTAAAGTTTGAAGTTCCTGAAAGAACTAATCCGACTTTTCCTGCTCCCTGATCGCTTGTTCCTGTCAAGTCAATAGTAGCGAAAGTGTCATCCATTGTTATGTCTTTTCCGTAAACTGCTATTCCATAACCTTTTATATCTCCTAAATTAGAGACTTTTGCAGTATCAGTCAAATAATACGCTGTTTGTAGTTGATTTGTAGTTCCTAAATCTATTGTGTGGTAGAGGTTATTATACTTCCGTCTGCTCCGTAAATTCCTATTGTATTACTTCCTGATAAAGCCATATTCCCTGCATTAGTAACTGTTGATTTAGGGGCATATATTCCTATAGAATCATTACCAATAATATTTATACTTCCTGTATTGCTAATAACAGAATCAGCAATCATTGCCCCTGCTTTATTGTTATTAACAGCTATTCCAATATTCCCAGTATTATTCAGATTTATAGTACCTGAATTTAATACATTCAAGTTATCTAATAAGCTGTAACCTTTGCCTGAATCTCCTTTTCCATATATCCCTACAGCATTATTTACATTTAAGTGTATATTTCCTTTATTTGTGATAATTGCTTCTTCTTCGGAATACATTCCTACCCCTGAATTTCCTTGAATATTAACTACTCCTGATGTTTCATTAATATTCTGTCCATATAGTGTATACATTCCTACAGAATTAGCCGAGTTCATAGTTACTGTTCCTTTATTTGTTCCACCTGTCTTGTTATTATCTACTGTTACAGGTGTACCATTACTAAAAACCTTATTATCTAGTGAAAAAGCACTTAATCCTGTACTTAGACCTGTTATTATAAAACCATTATTTAAAGTAAGCTTACTATTTTCAGCTACATATAACTGTGCATTAGTAGCAACCGGTACATTTATATTACTGTCTATCGTAATATCAGAGTTATTCGCTCCGTATAATACAGCAGAATTATTTCCCATACTATTTATTGTTACATTTGCAAGATTAGAGACACTCGCTGTACTTTCTTTTATATATCCCAGTACTGAATTTGCTCCTAAATCCGCTTTTAGTCCATTTATCTGAAATGTATTTGAAAATTTTGAGCCTGTAAGCGAGTAAAGCCCTACTGCATTCTGTCCTATGTTCAAACTTGCTTGATTTCCAGTTCCTGAAATATTGTTAAATACAGTGATTGCGTTACCGTCAGACATAACGGCAATACTTGTATTACTTGCTGTGCTGTTTCCTGTTATAATTGGTGCGTTTATATTAGCTATCGTTCCTGTATCTTTCACATACACCCCTATTGCACCATTTCCTGATTGAATTTTTGAAGTCATGGCGAGTGGGTCTGTTCCTGATTCAAGATAATGAGTGATTTGTGCTCCTTTTTCCGCATAAATTCCAACTGTATTTTCAGTGTTATTTTTTATAACACCAGAGTTGAAAAAAGTAGAAATTAAGCCTGTATTTTCTCTTGTCACAATTACTGCATGAGAATTTATACCTGTTGTTTCAATTGTTCCGTTTCCTCTGCTATAAGCAACTGGATTGTTATCGAAACCATAATTCCCTGTTGAACCGTTGTTTTGAAGAACACCCACAGAATTATTACCATTAACATTAATTAGGCTTTCATTCCATAGCCGACCATTATTATTAATAAATGCTCCTATAGAGTTATTTGAATTTACATTTACTTTTCCCTCAAAACCAGATAAAGTCCATACATGATTATTAAATATAGCTTGATCTGTTATAACAGCACCGTAATTATTGTTACCTGTTATATTTATCTGTCCTGTATTTCCTATTATTCCGTTGCCCTCTGATCTTACTCCTGATGATTGATAGGCAAAAGAACCTACGTTTATACTACCAGTACCTATTATTTCAGCATTACCACAGCTCCCTGTGATACTTGTACAAGGTACTACTAAGTTCGGTTGATTTGAATATAATCCTGTTGCTCTTTCCACAAGATTTACACTAGAATGTAGGTTACCATTTGTAGGGTCTTGATTTGGGTTTACCATACCTACATTTATAGTTCCTGCTCCACCCCATTCATTAATAGGCACCAATATAGCAAAACCAGTTGATTCATCACCATTTACATTGATTATACCTGTTGCAGTAAGTCCTAAAGCACTTGTTCCGTTTCCGATCGTAGGGTCTTGATTATAAAATCCTGAACTTTGTCCTGGTGTTGTCATCATTCCGTATGAACGATAACCATTTATTGTAATTGTTCCCTCATTTGTACCCTGCATAACAATAGAATTTACATCTGGTCTTAATTGAATTCCTATGCTTTCAGGCGAGTTCATAATTATATTTCCTGAATTTCTCATATGTACCAATGTTCCTGCCACAGAGCCGTCAGCTCCCACAGAAAACCCTGACTGATTTCTGAATCCTGCGTTACCTATAATAGTTCCGTCATTACTGATGTAACTATTGTGATTTGTCACATCAGCCGTATTTATTATCTGTGCCCCTCTGGCTTCCATTCCTACTGTCATTTGTTCATTTAAAATTATATTTCCTTTGTTACTAATATGTAGACTTGTATTTATCGGTTCGTCTACTTCCATAGCACGGGAATTTTGCTTTGAAACTGTTAAAGTTCCGCCGTTATTTTCTATATAGGTTAATGGGTTTCCCCACCCATAAAGAGTTATAATAGATTCTTGTATTCCTCCTACAGCAAGATTTTGAGAATACCCGACTACAGGCTGTACATTAAATCTATGCGATAATGAAGCATTATCAGAAGCAAAATATGGAAGTCCAAAACTAACCACCGTAATTGGTGACAATGCCACTGTTGGCACTGAAATATTAGTGTTCACATTTATGTTCGGACTGATCACATTAGGATTTACATTTAAAGTCGGGGCAGTTACATTTAATGACGGTAAACTTATATTCGGTATAACTATATTTGGTGCTTCTGCTACGACTTTACTTTGTATATTTATTTCCGGATTTAGGGAAATGTCGTTTACTTCCCTAACTGTTATAGTTTTTCCTAAGTTTATTGATTTAACCGTTGTGTCCTCACTTAATACATAAGGCACAGCAGAATTTTTTGAATTTCTATTTGAGTGATTATAAAATCCCGTGAAAAAGATTTGCCATTCATTATATTCGGGTTTTATGATATAATCAGATTGGAACCCTAAATCAATTAATTCACGGTTTCTTTTATCAAGAATATCGCGTAATATTTCGTAGTTGCTAGCTATCTTTTTATTATTTGTGATATTCTTGTTTTTTATTGGTACATTTTCACTTATTCCCGTATCAGCCAACGCAAATACATTTACAGCCAATAGCAAGAATAGAATATGTTTTAATTTTTTCATAGACGTTTCTCCTTTTTATTTTTGTTTTCCCGCCCCGTACTAAACCCGTACGGCTAATACCAAACAATTTTTTCAAAATTCTTTAGTATTTATTCGTTTTTTACACCTCTCTTTCAATTTTTTATATCTATATCAATTATTTGATATTTTTAAAATAATGGTATAAGGAAATATGCTTTATATAAAATTTCTTTTCTACATACTTGCCCGTAATATCTGCTGTCAAAACTGTTCGGTTGCTTGGATAATGTATAATAACAGCCTTTATCTATCTTTAAACTGGGCTTTTCTAAACCTAACGGCAACAATTCCCCGTAACTTTCATCATTTACAAATATTCTATTTCTTTTTATTTCCAATATATCATTAGAATCTGCCACAATCCTTTTCATTGGATATTTTATTTTCCGTGTTTTGTAATATTTATCGTACTTTTTATCTAAATCAAATATTACAATATCATTTTTTTTAACTTCTTTAGCAGGGATTATTACATATATACCTATTGGCAGGCTAGATTGTACATTAACAGCTAAGTACTTTGAAAAAACTAGCATAGATATGATAATTACCCCGTATACAATTAGTCTTTTTCTCATCATACTATCTGTGAAATCCTTTTTAAAATTTGTCTTAATATACCTGCAACAATCGAAAAATATATTATGTACGTGAATACTGCCAAATAATCAAATGCTGATTCCGAATTCATCTTTACACCGTCCAGTATTCTTAATGATATTGATATGAATACAATTGAAGCGAACATCTGTAATACTGCTTTACAGAAAATAGTCGTTGGATTAGGAATGTATTCTTGTAAAAAATTACTAAACCAAAACGGCAATAGTAAAACAATAATACTTGCTGATATTACATAAGTCATAATTACCCGTGTTATCTGAAATACTATATATGCAAATATCGCAGTTGTGTATAGTATCGAACCCATTATTATTGTCATTTTCAGCGGATTTAGCATAGTCATTGTATTTTGAATAACTTTTACAAAGATATTAGATGATTCCGAACTAAACTCTTTTATAAGAAATTCAATATTTTCAATATATGAAGTCATAATTTGATTAAGTACTTTATAATTCTTTAGATCACTTCCAAAAGCTTCGGCAACTTTAAAACATAAATCCAATGTCTTAGCACTGATAACAGGATAATTTCTTATTAATACTAAGAAAAACGCAAATTTGAGTAAGTCAAATGCAAGTTCAATAACAACATTTTCTAAATTCATCATTCTTTCTTTTATACACTTAAAGATAAAATTAATAATGAAAACAAATGTCATAATAACTATAAGAGTTGTACCGATATTTCTAATACCTTTTTCAAATTCATCAACAAACATTTTAATAACACCGTCAAAATCTACCATATAACCTGAATCATAATAATTGTTGCCGTCTCCGCCCATTCCACCAATCGGGCTACCTATAGAGGGTAAAACATTTCCGCCACTATCTACAGGAGTATGTCCATTGGCTCTTATAATCTCATCAAATGAAATTCCTCCTGCATATCCTGATGAATCTTTTAAACAATTAGGTCTTGGCGGTCGCTTTGTTGAAGCAGTATCTATATATTCAACTCCACCACCACATCTCGGCGAATTAGTGCTAATTACAATCCCCACGTGTCCAATTCCTCCCTGCGCACTTCCACCTCTAGTGAAAAATACTGCATCACCGGGTTTTAAAAGGTGCTCTTGACCCGGTGATATTTTATTTTGAATTCCATTGAACATACTTTGCGTTTGTCGTCCATTAAACGCTGATCCTTTTGGATAATTTAACCCTGCCTGCCGATATGCCGATAAAACTAATCCTGAACAATCATGAACACCGTCAAATTGATATGGTATTTTTTCATCAACCCAACGTTGAGCTTCCTTAATTGCTTTTTGCCTTGCTTCATCACTATTCACATTAGCAGAATATATACAAAGGCTAAAAATCAGGAAAAAACAAACAAGATATTTTTTCATACTCTAACCTCTTAATTTTCCGTCATTAAATTTTCTTGGAACTAATTCTCTTACTTCCAAAGTTTGACAACTTTTTAAAAATGCTAATTTTTTATACTTTACATCATAAGCAAAACATGTTTTGTAAACTTTCCCATTTGTTTCATCTTTATAACTCATTTCATAAATATCATTTCTAATTTTTTGAACAGGATAACTTCCCTCATCATCAACATAAAAAATTTTATTGCCTTTTAATATAATGGAAACATTATAAGAGGGTTCCGCCCACTTCCCTAGCAATTCTTTCAAGTGATCTTTACCGTCAGTATTAAGTTTTTCCGCCATTGCCACAACTCCTAAAAACATAATTCCCAGTACAATTAATTTTTTCATGGTATCACATCCTTTTTTATATTTTTGCTGTTAATACGTATCAATCCTTTCTTTAATAGCCTTATTTTTTACTTTTACCTTTTTGAAAAACTGATTTAGCTTTTTTCAATGTTTCCATACTTGAACTTGTTTTTGGTGGCTCGTCGCCGTCAGTCGCTTTTGCTATCCCTTTATTTAAAGTATTAGCACCTGTTTTCACAGCTTTACTACCATATTTCGCAACATTTGAAAAACTTTTTACTGTTCCGCCTGCCACTTGGGTGCCTTTTACTCCTACATCTACACCTAACTTAGCTAATCCCGAACCTCCTGCGAATATTCCCGCAATAGTAAGACCTGTGCTGACTGCTGTGTTAATTCCCTGACTTGCCATATTTCCTAGTCTTGTAAAACTTAGTCCTGCTCCGCTACCTGTCAAAATATACATAGCGATACCTTCCATGCTTAAAAACACTGCACAAATTATCCCTAAAAGTACTATGAAAAATAACATTGCCGAAATATCGTTCTTACCCTGACTTATCCCTATATTGTCTAATTCTTCTAAATAATTTTGTAAAACTTCAATAGATATATTCATTAGTACAAGATAGATACTTATTTTCAGTCCTGAAATTATAAAAGTCTTTATTACTCCTTTTGATAAATCCATAAGAGAGGTAAAAACATTTAACGGCAGAAGCAAAAACATAACAACTCCAACTAAATAAAATTCTAAAAGGCCTGTAAAAATTGCTATTAAAATTATTGAACATAAAATAACAACAACTAATATAATTAAACCATAAAATATTGCATGAGTTCCATTAAATTTTTGTCCTATCAGTGCAACAGTTCCGACTATCTCCCCTAAATGCCCCCATATCTGGTTAAAATTAAACATTCCGTTTCCGTCAAGAAAAGTTTTATCCCCTCCGAATGCAATTCCTACTTCAAGAAAGAATGCTAATGCAAAATTTATAATCTTTCCGGAGCCTTTAATTGAAATAATAATGATAGAAAATTTAAGGATTCTCTCTACAAATATAGCAATTACAGTCTCAAAATTTCCAAAATTCTTTATACTTTGCAGAGTTAAATCAATCACTGCTAAAAGAGTGGCTACAATTACTAAATCTAACGTTAAGTCTTCTATCCCTTTTAATAAAGGAGTTGTATATTCTCCCAAAAGGCTATTTAAATTTACTATGTTAAATAGGTCTTTTAAATTTTCCATTTCCCACCTACTTTCTTTGAGCCTTTTTCATTTCATTAATTCTTTTTTCCAAAATCTGATTCATAACTTCCTGCTGTTTTTGGTCTAATTTTATCTGATTGGCTTTCTCTAAATAATCTATTGCCTGTAATCTGTTACTATTATTAATCATATCCGTTATTGATGATATCTGCATTGATAAATTAGAGTTCCACGAATTTAATGTCTGTAATAACTGTATAGGATTCTCTCCCTTTTGAGCCTGTCTCTTTAGATATACAGCATTCGCATTAACTGATTTTTGTGCCTTTGACTGATAATACATTGACTGCTTCATTGAATTTTCTGACAGACTGTTTATTGTACTTGCATATCTGTCTATCATTGAAATATAGTTAGTATTTTTTACATCATCATAAACCTGACCAAGATATACCTCAAAATCCCGTACATCTCCTAATAATCCCTTTACTTCATTTTGTATTGCGACCAGATCATTAATCATTCCCGTATATTGCCCTAATTCACTGGCGAGTACTTCTTCAGGTAGATTCTTGATCTGCTCTATCATGATTCTCATTCTTTCCAGTTCACTTCTAAGCATTTGAACCTGATTAGCCTTTATTTCTACTGCTTCATAGTAGGTTTTCATCTGCCATACAACATCAGCACCGCCACCGCCACCTAAAATGGAAGCATTGCTAAGATTAAACATAAGCAGAAATAAAAGTAATAAACATTTTAATTTTTTCATTAATTACACCTCTTTTTCTTTGTAATCTAACCACTTTTGATTAATTTCATTTATATTATTAGTTTCTTTGCAAATTTCCTTTATTTTTTCTACATCACTTACATGGTTTGAACCGACATAATAAATTGCTTCTTTTCCTAACTCAAAACGTATGAGAGCGGATCCAATTTCATTTTTTACAAAATATTCTTTTTTAGGTAAGGCATTTCGAACTTTGTCAATTTCTTCTTCGTTTAACCCTATTTTTCCGTATAAATCCCTAATTCTGAACGCTACCTCATTTGGAAGCATAATTTTAGTTTTACAACTTTCAATGATTACTGGTGCAAGACTACTTTTATCTATTTCTGATAAACTTTGAGTAGCAAAAACAACAGAAGCATTTTTCTTTCTTAATTCCCGTAACCATTCCTCAATTTGCTTCTTCATATACTCATTATTTAAACTGACCCATGCTTCATCAATCAATATCAGTGTAGGGTTTCCATCTAACATTTCATGTTCTATAGTAAAAAACAGATAACTTAATATAAAATTTACAAGTTTAGTATCTTTTAAAATACTGTCCATTTCATATACTACAAAATTTTTCTTTTCCAGTTTCTTTTCACGGTTGAAATATTTTTGATAGGTTCCGCTTACGTAATTTTCATAAATTCTTTTTAGTCTGTTATTTGTCAGAAATCCCATAAATCCTGTAAATGTTCTTTCTTCTTCACTTTTGCTTGCTAATAAATTTAACCTGTCAGTTATAAGATTCTTTTCCTCAATACTCAATTCTTCCTTTTCTAAGTCCGCTATTGAGAACAGCCACTCTCTGACAAAGCTTTTATACTTTTCATCATTAATCTTCTCCATAATCTGAAAAGAGAAATCCGAACCTATGTCATAAAACTGACCGCCTGAACATCTACAAAGAACCTCACTACTTCTGTTTTTATCAAAAAATATTACTCTTGCATTCTTGTATCTCATGAACTGGGAAGCTATTAAACCTAATAAAACTGATTTTCCCGCACCAGTCGGACCGACTATTAATGTATGTCCTACGTCGCCTACATGTAAATTAAAATTGTATATATCCTCGCTATCCGTTAAAGCCTGCATTAAGGCATGTTCCCTTAAACATTCATTATATTGAAACCCTAGAAACGGTGTACTTGTTGATACCATACACAACAAAGATGTTGAAGCCGTTAGTCCTGTTCTTTTATTTAATTCATTATTTCCTGCCATTGCTCCAAAATATGAATGGTATGTGTTTAATGTGTCATCTTTACACCAAAAACCATTAAATGAAGCTATTTTTTTTACAGCATTTACTTTTTCCTGCAACCTTGAATGATTTTTATCCTTTATTATTATTGTTGAGGTTAACTGTCCAAAAACCGACTTTTTTCCTTTCAATTCGTTCATTGCTTCATGAACTTCATTTGCCTGCTCTCTCGCCGTTCCGTCTTCATATTCTGATTTTGTTTGTGATATAACTTCTTCGGGCGACTTTGTTAACAGATTATATATTTTCCTTTTTTGCTTAAATCTGAAATGAAGCTTACTTTGCTTTTCAACCCTGAATTTAACAACATATCTAAAAGGAAAATTAAGACTTTCCAGTTCTTTTAATACCCTCATTCTTATTGTGTCGGGAAATGTAACAAATGCTACACAGGCAACATACTCGCCATTTATTTTTGATTTTTTCCCGATTTCAAATTCTGATAATGACAAAAATTCATCTAAAGAATTATTATCATTGATAAATATTCTTTTATTAAAATCACTTGTTACCTGTGATAAAAGGAATGCCTGTAATTCTTCACCTTTTACAATTTCTACATCTAAAGTTACCGGTTCAATCTGACTTAAAAATTCATGGATTTTATCATTGAAAAATGATATTTGCTTTGAAAAATCCTGCTGTATTTTTTCCTCTAAATTTTTATTATTCCCTACCATTTTTATTTTTGACATTAAATTTTTTATCCTATGGAACTTTTTAATGTTAAAATTTATTGTAATGTAATTTTCAGTCATGTAACATTTATATTTCTCATTGAATTTAATCTGTTGATCCATAAAAATACGTTTTGTAGGTGGCGGTATATTTTCCCTTAGTTCTTCTGCTAAAAGAATTCTTTTTCTCTGTAATTCAAAATATACAGTGAAAAAATCCTCATAGTCTAATTTCTTTATAGCTTCATTTATTTTAGAGAAAATAAATACTTGTAATTCTTCACTTTCAAAATCTAAATTCCTGTATGTTATTTTTAAAGTCATCTGAATAGAATCATTTTTATTGTATATTATGCTTTCGTCATCATCTAAAAAACAAAAATACGGCACTAAATCTTTTAATTTTGTAGTTTCTTTCATTTTTTACCTCACTAAAAGCCTATTTTTTTAGGACAACTGGCATTTGATAATAATATTTCCATTACTAACTTATCTTTTACACCTTGAAAAATTAAATATCCTATGAATAAAGTTCCGCCTGTCGTCATTAATAATGTCTGAATAGAAACTATTTTTAATACAAACAAAGGACACATAAAACCGGTTATTGATGTTACCCCTTTTAAAAAACTCATAGGCATACCGAAAAAAGTACTTGGTTTCATTAAACTGTTATAAAATACTATTTCCATTTTCGCCACCTTTCACATATTCTAATTTAAATTTATCTTCTACATAGTTATATCCTTTTGTTTCAGCTATTTCTGTTATTTTTCTTTTCCCATTTACTTTTTGAATATTTATTAGTATATGTACTGACTTTACTATGAATGAAATAGAGTGAGACGGTTCTATTTTTTTGTAATTCATAAGTAATTGTTGAAGTCTTAAAAGTCCGCCCTCACAGTCATTTGCGTGTATTGTAGACATTCCACCGCTGTGTCCTGTATTCCATACTTCCAATAATGCCAAAACCTCGTCTCCGCTTCTCATTTCCCCTACAATCATTATTTCAGGATTTAAACGCATTGAACTTGCTGATAAATCATTCATTGGTGTTTCTTTTGTTGTTTTTAACTTAACTGTATCATCAGCCATGCATTGAATTTCTGCTGTATCTTCCAATATTATAAATCTTGTATCACTGTCCTTAAACTCATTTAGACAAGCATTTATAAAGGTCGTTTTTCCTGATGAAGTTCCACCTATAATCAGTACATTTTTTCTTTCTTTTATCTTCTCGATAATATAGTCTTTTTCAGCTTCTGATATGATCTGACTTTCTACATAATCATCAAGAGTGTATATTTTCCTTGCTTTTTTTCTGATACAGAATATTGTTTTATGCCCGCTTGCTTCTCCGTTTATTCCCTCGAATCTGTCACCTGTAGCTAAAATTCCTGAAATAATTCCGCCTGTATCTCTTGACATTTCCTTATTATTTTCAGAAGCAACAGCAGTTATTATTGACATTGCTTCATCATCACTAAGAAAGATATCAGTTTTATATTTTTTTATATTATCCTCAATCCTGATATATCCGTCAGCATTAAGCATTATTTCTGTTACATTATCATCTAATAAGTACTGTTTAATTTTTCTCATTTGCTGTAGAGGAAAGTTCCTCTCAATAATTTTCTCATCTTCGCTCTTATCACCAATTTCATTCATCTTGCACCACTTCTTTCGGCGGTTCCCCAGTTACTATTTTTTCTTGCTGATACTTTTTTATAACCCCTGTAATTTCCTTTGTAAATGCTTGTAGTATCTCTGGCATTTCCAGTAAATCCTCTATTTTATTCTTTTTAAAAAACTGCATGGCTGCTGTTTTTTGTTTATTTGCTTTTCTTTTTTTTAATTCCTCAAGCCTCCTAGCTGCTCTTTCGATTTCTTTATCTACTGACATTTTTTCTCCTTTACTTTGTTTCTTTGCAAGTTTTTTTTATAATTCTTTTGATATTTTAGACGGCATTTTTGTTGCTTTATCCATCAGTTCATCTTTGAAATACACTACTTTATTTACTAATGCCGTCTTATTTCCCATTAATAAGATTGCCTTATCCGTTTTCATACTTCTTATATCTTCTATTGATAAAACAGGCTTTTGCACATAATTACCCCTAATATTTACATTTCCTTTATTTCCTAACATTCCGAACATTGGCGGTCTTTCTTTTACTGTCTTTGTTCCTGTCAATTTTGATATTAATTCTATATTATTGACATCATCATCTAAATTGAAAAAACATTTTATTTTACAATTAGACCAAAAGCTTGAATTAACATCATATGTTTTATTTATTTGGTTAGAATCCTGAATTACAAGAACATATTTAATCCCGAAACTCCGTGTAAATGTAATTGTTTCCTCCACTACATCTATTCGCCCGCAGTTCGTGAACTCATCAAGTAAAAACATTACTTCCCGATTATTTTTATAGTATTCTTTACCTTTTTTCTCCTGTGGTAATAATTCAGTTACAATACTGGAAATTATTATATTAAACAGTGGCATTAATGTCTTTCTCTGTGCAAAATCTACCTTTAAATACAATGAA
>RRZU010259915.1_pt1 | contig 14781 bp, 9 predicted proteins | sample 2165561 | NCBI WGS metagenome assembly RRZU01 (sample SAMN10456909, study PRJNA506462) | wastewater metagenome | isolation source: wastewater sludge | place: USA: Moscow, Idaho
GTTAAACCTCAAGATAAAGTATATGTTGGAATGGTAATTGGACAACATGCAAAAGATAATGACTTAGATGTTAACCCAACTAAAGGTAAACAACAATCAAATGTTAGATCTTCTGGTGCTGATGAAGCTATTAAATTAGTTCCACCAAGATCTATGTCTTTAGAAAATGCATTAGAGTGGATTGAAGAAGATGAAGCTGTTGAAGTTACTCCTATTTCTATAAGAGTTAGAAAAAGAGAACTAGACCCAACGGTTAGAAAAAGAACTGCAAAAAAAGAGAAATATAATTAATAAGAAATTCTTTTAAGCAAAACTTGAAGCTTTAGCTTCAATGTTGAGAAAAAAAGAAAAGTATAATAAATATATAATTTTCTTCTAATTAACGCAACTCCCATATAAAGGAAAGATAGTAAACTATCTTTCCTTTTTTTTTGCCCAAAACAATAAAAAAAGTGTTTTTTCACACAAAAACTATACATTTACATAAAATTGTATACTTTTTATATAGATAAATAAGAAATACTACAAATTATTTATATATTATTTAGAATAATAAGACTAGAATTTATAAGCTCAGGAGGTGTAAATTGGTAAATATAAATGAGAGTAATGTAAACGATATATTTTGGGAAGTATTTTCAAAGCAAGATAGACAAAAAATAGATGAATTCCAAAAATATATGGATAAGTTTGCGGTTAATTTCAATCTTTATAAAGATGGAAATTTTATAGAAAGGTCTCTTCCTTTTGATGTTATTCCAAGAATTATCGAAAGTAAAGAGTTTGATAAATTAGACAGAGGTCTAACACAAAGAATTAAAGCACTTAATCTTTTTTTAGAAGATTTATACACTACAAAGAAAATTGTTAAAGATAATATTATTCCTGAAGAGTTTATTTATCAGGCAAAAGGTTATTTAAAAGAACTTCATGGTTTCTCACCATCAAAAAAAATTAGAACACATATTAATGGTATTGACTTAGTTAAAGATACAGTTACAAATGATTGGGTTATATTAGAAGATAATTTAAGAGTTCCAAGTGGAGCTAGTTATCCTTTATCAATTAGAGATACTTATAGAAAACTTTATCCTGAATTTTTTGAACAACTTAAAATTAAGCCTATAAAAGAATATCCATCAATATTAAGAGAATCGATGGATTATGTAAACTGCGGTGGAATAAATGTAGTTTTAACACCAGGAAGATATAACTCAGCATATTATGAACATGCTTATTTAGCAAAAAAAATGGGTGCACACCTTGTAAGAAACAATGAATTAATTGTTAAAAATAAAGTAGTTTATTTTAAAAATTATGATGGTAGAGACATTCGAGTTGGAGCAATTTATAGAAGACTAGATGATGAGTTTTTAGATCCTAAATTCTTCAATGAAGAGAGTTTAATTGGGGTTCCTGGAATTATGGAAGCTTATTTAAGTGGAAATGTTGCACTTATGAATGCACCTGGAAATGGAGTTGCAGATGATAAAGGTATTTACTATTTTGTTCCTAAAATGATTAAATATTATTTAGGTGAAGAGCCAATACTTAAAAATGCTCCTACTTATTTACCATATTTTGAAGATGATAAGAAATATGTATTTGAAAATATACATAAACTAGTTATTAAAGATGTTGCAGAAGCAGGTGGTTATGGTGTAATGTTTGGACATGCAATGACAAAAATTCAATTAGAAGATTTAAAAACAATTATTGAAGCAAATCCAAGAAGATTTATTGCTCAAGAATTAGTTGAATTCTATGATGAAAAATGCTATTTAAATAATGAAATAGTACCTAGAAAAGCAGATTTTAGAGCTTATGTTGTAATGGCAGAAGAACCAACAGTTTGGAAATGTGGATTAACAAGATATGCAATGGAAGCAGGAAATTATCTAGTTAATTCTTCACAAGGTGGTGGATTTAAAGATACTTGGGTTATGGAGGAATAAAATGGAGCAATTATTAACTGCAAACGTAGCAAATGGTTTATATTGGTTTGGAAGATATTTAGAAAGAGTAGAATCAACTTTATTAGAAGTTGTAACAGCTTTTGATGATATCATTGATATAGATAAAGACGCTGGTAAAAAACTTTATAATAAATTTGAATTAGAAATTGAATACGAAGATTCAAAAGAATTTCTGAATAATGCTTTATTTGGAGATCACACTTCTAATATAAATACATTAATGGAATGTGCAAGAGAAAATGCAATTATATGTAGATCTAATATGGATACTGAAGCATTTGGAACAGTTATCGAATTATCAGATTTTATAAAACAAGGAAGTGTTCATTTTCAAGTTGACAGTAATTTTATTGATACTATCTTGTCTTTAATTAGTGAAATCTGGGGTGAATTAACTAGAAAAGAAAAAAGAAATACAAGTGATTATTTTATTCGGTTAGGAAAATTGGTTGAAAAAGATGATTTTCATCTAAGATTAGAAAGAAACAAAAGACTTTCTTTAGTTGTTATGGATGAAATAGATAAAATAGTAGAAATCTTAGCACCAGATGCAAAATTTAGACCACATGATGAAAATGATTCTTATGAAGTGATATTGGATTCAATAAATGGTAAGATAAATAAAATTATAATTGAGTAAATAATGAAAACAACTGAAATTTTTAGTTCAGATTTACCTGTAGGTGAAAAGCTTTCTATAAGAAGAACAAGATTTGAATCATCTACTGGAACTTCAAAGAAACAAAAGAGAATTTCCATTGTAAGTGGTATTCATGGAGATGAACTAGAAGGTCAATTAGTGATATATTTGTTGGCTGATTGGTTGAATAAAAATAGTGATAAACTAAAAGGTATAGTAGATATATATCCAGCTGTTAACTCTTTAGGAGTTGACACTATTACTCGTGGTTTTCCTATGTATGAAGTTGACTTAAATAGAGCCTTCCCTGGTAGTCCAAATGAATTTCTACCAGGACAAGTAGTATATGCACTTGCTCAAGATGTTAAAGGAAGTAATATCGCTATAGATATTCATTCTAGTAATATCTTTTTAAGAGAAATTCCCCAAATTAGAATTAATAAAGAATACTCTAAATCTACTTTACCACTTGCAAAAATGTTAAACTGTGATTTTATATGGATACATGATGCTGTAACTGTATTAGAATCAACTTTCTCTCATACTCTTAACTCAATGGGTACAAAAACATTAGTTGTTGAGATGGGTGTTGGTATGAGGCTTACAAAAGAGTATGGTCATCAGCTTTTACTCGGGATTTTAAATCTTATGAATAAGGAAGGAATTATTGATTGTAAAGATGATTTTATTACAAGAGAAGCTTTTAATTCAGAAGTAGGTGAAGTGTTTTATTTAAATGCACCAAAAAGTGGTTTATTTGTTCCTGCTCTTGATCACTGTGCGATTATAAAAAAAGGTGATAAGATAGGTGATATTGTTGATCCATTAACTGGAACAATTCATTGTGAACTAATTTCTCCTGCTGATGGTATATTATTTACATTAAGAGAATATCCAGTTGTATATGAAGGCTCACTTCTTGCAAGAATTTTTGGAGAAAACGATGAAAAAAATTGAAATTTTAAGAATTGAATCATTAAGTAGAGCTCCATTAGTTGTAGAAGGATACTTATTTGAAGGTAGTGATCCAAAAGCTGCCAGTGTTGCAATAGTTGGTGCAATGGGCGGAGATACTATCTTGCCTTTATATTGTGCTTCAACTATGGTGGATTTTTTTAAAAATAAAATAGAAAAAGAAAATATAAAAGGTAATATCTTAATTATTCCATCTATTAATCACTATGCTTTAAATATTGGGAAAAGATTCTGGCCTTTAGATAATACTGATTTAAATATGATGTTTCCAGGATATGAATTAGGTGAAACAACACAAAGAATTGCAAAAAAAGTATTTGATGTATTAAATGGATATACATATGGAATTATTTTAGAAAAAAGACCAGATCCAGCAGTTTGCTTACCTTATATCAAATTATATAAAAGTGGATATGAAGATTTAAAAGCTGCAAAGAAATTTGGATTTAAAATTCTTCATCATAAAAAAATGAAATCAATTGATACGGTAACCTTACAATATAATTGGCAACTTTGGGGAACTAAAGCTTTCTCAATTATGTGTTCAAATGAAACTCAAATAGATAAAAAAATTGCAAGTCAGATTAATCAAGCAATGACGAGATTTATGGATAAAAGTGGAATTATTGATTATCATATTTTTAATGGTTATGAATCAACTGTTATAAATAGGGACTCAATTGAAGTAATAAAATCACTTAAAAGTGGTATTTTTATTGGAAAAGAACTTCCAGGAAATTATGTATCAAAAGATCAAGTTATAGGAGAGGTTGTTCACTCATTAGAAGGAAATATAATATATGAGATTCTCTCACCTTGTAATGGAATGATAACTTGTGTTTATAGTAATTCATTAATTTATGAAAATGCTGTTGCTTTCAGAGTCGCTAAAATTGGTTAGTTTGGCTCTGAAATTGGATTTGCTGAACTTGGCTTTCTTGAGCTGAAATAGTTTGTTTTTCTTCTACTCTTTGTACGTTTACTTTAACACCTAAAATACTATTTCCGCTACTTTGAACTACACCTTTTAATGGTGCAATGTCCAAATAATCTCTCCCATATCCTAATATAATATACTCTTCATTTGGTATTTTATTATTTGTAGGATCAAAATCAGCCCATCCAAAACCTGGAATATATGCTGAAAACCATGCATGGGAAGCATCAGCGCCAAAAAGTTTTTCCTTACCCTCAGGTGGCAAAGTTTCTAAATAACCACTCACATATCTTGTAGGAATACCGATACTCCTAAGAGAAGAAATAGCAAACTGAGCAAAATCTTGACATACCCCTTTTTTTTCTCTAAAGATTGTCTCTATAGGTGTTGTAACATCACTAAAACCAGATACAAATTTAAAATCAGTAAAAATTCTTTTCATAAATTCATTAATTGATTCAAATAAATTTTTGTTATCATTAAATGATTCTAGAACATATGCTTTTATATCATCAGAGGCTGTTGGAATTGAATCTGTTTCAAATAAGTATTGTTTTGCAAATACATCTTCACTATTAAATTTAGCTAGTCTATCTTTTGCTTCTTTAAAAGTTATCTTTACTTCTTGGAGTTTTTTTATGTGCTCATAAATAGCACTATTTATTCTTTCAACTTTTGAAATAGCTGTTACAATAAGTGATTTATGGGATTCTCGTATTAGCATAAAGTTATTTGTATTTTCAAAATAATCCACGAATTCATTGGTTTCATATGGCTTTGGTGAAATATTTAAATTATATTCAAGTAATGTTTGTGTTAGACAAGTTTTAGGTTTCAATCTAGCTATATTATGACTAAATGTAACAATAGCACCATATTCAAATTTTGTTTCGTGATATATTTCGTAAATCATGTTCTACTCGTTATTATGTGAAAAATATGTTTTTGTAAGCTCTTCTGATGTTTGAGCCAAATTGTCAGAGATTTGAGCTAAAAATTCATCTAATTCTTTATAAATGAATTCATCCTCTTTTATATCTAAAAGTCTTTTTGCATTTGATAGTTTTAGCATTGAATAACATTTAAATATAGGTTCTTCAAAACTACTAAGGTGTGAATTCTTTATATTATTTGGTAAATCATTTAAATCTGATAATAGTTCTTCTATTATATAAATTAAAGATTTAGGATATTTAGTATTAAATAAAAGAAATTCTAATACATTACTTATCTCTAGAGATGATTTATAATAAGCTCTATATGAATTATAACTTTCATAAGAATTAAGTAATGAATCTAAAACATCATATTCTAATAACATATCTAATTTATTTGTTAATAATGATCTTAATTTTGATATTAAAAGTTGAGAAATTTCTATTTTGCAACCAATATCATAAAGTATTAATCCTTGTTCTTTAAAAATACTTTCATCGATTAATTCTTTATATGCCATAAGATAAATAAGAAGTTTATCAAGTTCACTAATATGTTCTCTATTAGTAATTATCTGTTGTTTACCATATGATAACCACTCTTTTTGCATCTTTTCAAAGATTCTCCATGCTTCCATTGTAAGTAGATTTTTCACATTTGTATTTATACTTCCAAGCATATGTAAAGAAAAAGATAGTGTTCCTGCTCTATTACTATTTTGAATTAAATCAATAATCTCAACAATTGGTTTTATATCATTTTCTGTTAAAAAACCAGGATAGGTCATAGTTAGATGAGTAAGGGATGTATTTAAAATTTTTGTTGCTTTTTTAGCATTTGTATTATCATCGTATCTATTTATGTTTAGCATACTTTTAAGATTAAATCTAATCATTCTAGCAACTGTTATAGCTCTATTTAGATATCTTCCTAACCAAAAAAGATTTTCAGCACGTTTTGTAGATATATTTTCTAATCTTGAGTCAATAACCTCTCTATTTTTAAAAACATTATTTCCAGTAAATTCTTCATTTTTACCTAGGATCCATAAATCTTTACTTGTTCCACCTTTTTGGTTTGAAACAACTAATGAATCTTTTGATGCTGAAACTCTTACTAATCCACTAGGCATTACTTTAAATTCATTTTTATCCAAATATGCAAATGATCTAATTACAGCGTTTCTTGGTTCTATTTTCCCTTTATTAAAAGATGGAACAGTAGAGAAATCAATGATTTCTTGACCTACATAATAATTAGGGTTTCTTTGTATTTTTTTTATTAAATCAGACAATTCTTGTTCATCTAAATTATTTCCAATATGTATTTCAATACCATCCGTTCGATTTATTTTTTTAATCATTAACGTTTTGATATTTTTAATAACAAAATCTAATTCTTCTTTTTGTCCACACCACCATGTGGCTATTTGTGGAAGAATTAATTCCTCATTTAATAAAAATTTAGCAATATTTTTCATAAAAGGGTTTAGTCCAATGTTTTCTAAAATCCCAACACCAATAGGATTTATCATTGATATGTTATTTTTTCTAATAACATTTACTAATCCAGCAACACCTAGTTGAGAATCCGATCTTAATTCAAGTGGATCACAATAGGCTGAATCAACTCTTCTAATCATTGCATCAACTCTTTTTAATCCACTTAAACTTTTTAGCCAGAGTTGGTTGTTTTTTTCTAATAAATCTTCACCTTGAACTAATGTAAGATTTAAAAATGAACTAAGATAAGAGTGCTCAAAATATGTTTCATTATGTGGTCCAGGAGTCAATAAGGTAATTAATGGATTCTCATTATTTTTTGAAGAGTTATTTTTTAACATTGTTTTGAAATCATCAATAAATTTTGCAATCTTTAAAATTTCAACTTTTGGATATAAGTCATTTAGAATTGAATTCATAGTAAGTCTATTTTCAATAGCATAACCCAATCCCGATGGTGATTGAGTTTTGTCTGAAATCACCCAGAACTTACCATTTGGACCTCTACTAATATCAGCAGCATAGTATTTCATAGTATAATAATCTGTATTTTCAAAATTAAATACTTCAGGAATAAATCCCTTATGTCCAAAAATTATCTCAGCTGGAATAATTCCTTCTTTTATTAATTTTTGTTCAGTATATAAATCTTTGAAAATAAGATTTAATAGTTTTGCTCTTTGTTTTAAACCTTTTGAAATTTCTTCCCATTCTTCATTTTCAAGAACAAATGGAATTGGATCTAAATTCCATCTTCTATTTGTTCCTTCTGGATCATTATAAATATTATAAGTAACCCCATTTTCTTCAAGTCGCCAGTCGATTTCTATTTGCTTTTGCTCTAGTTGTTTTATTCCTACACGCTCTAAATTATCGTATATTTCTTTCCAATGAGGTTTGACATTACAATTTTTGTCAAACATCTCATCAAAAGGTGCTTCTATTTTACAACTATTAAAAATCGACATCTACTTTTTCATCCACCTTTGTCTTAAGTCTAATGTATGTGGGTACTCTTTATTTTTTGGCATTTCATGGAAGTAAAGTTTTTTACTTCCTTTTTTGTTTGTTAATGTTCTTTTTGCTTCATATGCAAAAATAGTATTAGCTTCTCCAGTTATTTTAGGTTCATAAGGAGTAACTTCTCCTTGTGAATGATTAAAGTCCCAATATCTGTTTATTCTTCTTGATTCTGCTTCAAAAGAATTTACAGGGAATGAATCATAACTTCTTCCTCCTGGATGGGCAACAAAATAATTAAATCCACCAATTGATCTAGTATTCCATTTGTCTATTATATCAAAAGTTAAAGGAGTATCTACTTTAATTGTAGGATGAAGTGCTGACCATGGTTGCCATGCTTTATATCTTACTCCACTTACATACTCTCCTTCAATATCTGTTTTAGAAAGAGGTACTTGAACTCCATTACAAGATACTACATATCTTTCTTCATTGAAATTAGCTATTTTTATTTGTAATCTTTCAACAGAAGAGTCAACATATCTTGATGTTCCTTGACTTCCTGATTCTTCTCCTAGAACATTCCAAGGTTCAATTGCTGATCTTATTTCAACAGGCATTCCTTGAATTGATGTCATACCATATAATGGGAATCTAAATTCAAAGAATGGGTCAAACCAATCAAGTTTGAATTCATAACCTTCATCATTTAAATATTGAACAACACTTCTTAAATCTTCTTTTACATAATGCTCAAGTAAGAATTTATCATGAAGTCTTGTTCCCCATCTAACTAAACTATGTTTATATGGTTTTTCCCAGAAACAAGAAACCAAGGCTCTAACTAATAGCATTTGTAAAAGTGCCATTTGAGAGTGAGGAGGCATATCAAAAGCTCTTAGCTCTAAGATACCAAGTCTTCCACTACTTGAATCAGGTGAATATAATTTATCTATACAAAACTCACTTCTATGAGTATTTCCTGTAATATCTGTTAACATATGTCTAAATAGTCTATCTGTTAACCAAAATGGAACATCTCCCGATTCTGGAATTTGAGAGAAGGCAATTTCTAATTCATAAAGATTTTCCATTCTTCCTTCATCAACTCTTGGAGCTTGAGAAGTTGGTCCTATGAATGCCCCTGAGAATAAGTATGATAAACCTGGGTGGTGTTGCCAAAATGTGATTAAACTTCTAAGTAATTGAGGATTTCTTAAAAGTGGTGAATCACTAGGTTCCATCGCTCCAATTGTTACGTGATTTCCACCACCTGTTCCTGTATGTCTTCCATCTAACATAAACTTTTCAGTTCCAAGTCTACAAAGTCTTGCATCTTCATATAAAGAAAGTAAATTATCACTTAATTCTTTCCAAGTACTTGTTGGTTGAATATTTACTTCAATAACACCTGGATCTGGAGTAACTTTGATTCTATCTGTTCTTAAATCATGAGGAGGCTCATAACCTTCTATAATTACTGAAATATTTAATCTTTTTGCAGTTTCTTCAATTGAAGCAATTAAGTCTAAGAAAACTTCTGTTTTTTCAATTGGTGGAAGGAAAATACAAAGTTTTTCATCTCTAATTTCAATAGAAAGGGCAGTTCTTACAAAGGCTTCGTATTTATTTTTAAGAGTAGTTTTTTTACTCATTTTCTTAGCTCTTTTTTGAACAGAAGTTATATATTCCCCAAGAATAGGATAAGAAGCAAATAAATCATGTTCGAACTCTTGTTCTAATTCAACTTGAGGTTTTACTATTAATGATTCTAAAGGTAGTCTTAATCCTAAAGGAGAATTTCCTGCTCCTAAGAATAAATGACCACGTCTAAATTCCCATTTTGAAGTAATCCATTTTGTTGCACCAAAGTTTATTGGAAGTACATATCCTACTTCACTATTAAGTCCTTGAGATAACTTTTTAGCTATTGTTTGTCTTTCAAGAGGATCTTTTAAATCAAATTTTAAAGGATCAACATCTAAAGGAAGTTCTGCTTCTTTCATAATGTAATAAATTGGATCTTCATATGCTGGAATTACATTTTCATCACTAACTCCTAAAATTAAAGAGAGTGTTGATATGAATTTTTTAGCATCTTCTGTTGTGTAAGGATATGTTTTATTCATATCTGCTAGCAATTCAGGATTTTCCCAAATAGCTTTTCCATCTTTTCTCCAGTAAATACTTGTTTGCCATCTTGGAAGTGGTTCACCTGGATACCATTTTCCTTGTGCATGGTGTAATAATCCACCATTTGTATTTGATGCAAGAAGTTTTCTTGCTAAATTATTTGCTAATAATCTTTTATGTTCTCCATCTGCTTCACTATTCCATTGAGGTGATTCCATATCATCAATAGATACAAATGTAGGCTCTCCACCCATTGTAAGTCTTACGTCATTTTTTATTAAATCTTCATCAACTTTAAATCCAAGATTATAAATAGCATCCCATTGTTCTTCTTTGTATGGTTTAGTAACCCTTGGAGATTCAAAAATTCTTGTAACTTTATTTTCAAATTCAAATTCAGTTTCACATTTATCACTAAAACCTTCAATTGCATGAGCACTGTTATAATGAGGCGTACAAGCAAGTGGAATATGACCTTCCCCTGCAAATAATCCACTTGTACTATCAAGTCCAACCCATCCTGCACCTGGAATATAAACTTCCGTCCATGCATGTAAGTCTGTAAAGTCAGCTTCGGGACCACTTGGTCCATCAAGTGATTTAACATCAGCTGTTAATTGAACTAAATATCCAGATACAAATCTAGCTGCTAATCCTAAATGTCTTAAAACTTGTACAAATAGCCAAGCTGAGTCTCTACAAGAACCTAATTCTTTTTCTAGAGTAGTTTTACAAGTTTGAACACCTGTTTCTAATCTTACTGTATAGTTTACATATTGATTGATTTTTTGATTAACTTCTACTAAAAAATCTATAATAGGTTTTTCACTTTTATCAATACTTTTTACGAATTCTTTTAAAAGTTTGCCATCTTCATTTATCTTCAAATAGGGTTTTAATTCTTTTTTTAGATCTTTTTTATATTCAAAAGGATAGTTTGTCGCACTTTCTTCAACAAAGAAATCAAAAGGATTTAATGTAATTAAATCAGCGATAATTTCTACATCAATTGAAAACTCTTTTGTTTTCTCAGGAAAAACAAGTCTTGCCATGTAGTTACCAAATGGATCTTGTTGCCAGTTTAAAAAATGACCTTCTGGTTTTATTTTCAAGGAATAGGCTTCTATTGGAGTTCTACTGTGAGGCGCTGGTCTTAATCTAATTATATGTGGAGACAGTGAGATGTTTCTATCATATTTGTACGCAGTTCTATGCGAAATTACTACTTTTAAAGACATATTTAATCCTTATTTTTTAAATTAGATTCATTATACATAAATAAAAGAATTACTATCTTTAAATATTGTATATTAAGTAATACAAATGTATTTAAAATTTGACATTGTATAACTTTATGACATAAATAAAAAAATCAGAAAAAAAGAGTGTTTATATTCTCAATAACTAGTATTAGCAAATATACAATCATAGTGCTAATACTAAATACTACAAAATAACCATTATTGAAAATAATTAGCACTATGTATTGACAAGTGCTAATAAATATGTTAAAATTCCATCAACTTGATATATAAAGTATCAAGTATAATTTTATTTCAAGGAGTTTGAAATGTTATTAACAAAATTTGACCCATTTAAACAAATAAAAGAGATAGAAAAAAACTTATATAATCAATCAAAGAATGAAGGTGTAAGTGCTTTTGTTCCAGTGGTTAATACAAGAGAAGGTGAATTTGCCTACCATGTAGATGTTGATTTACCAGGTGTAAAAAAAGAAGATATTAAAGTTGATATAAACAAAGGAATCTTAACAATCAGTGGTGAAAGAAAAGTAAAAGATGAAATAAAAGAAGAAGATTTCTATAAAGTAGAAACATATTTTGGAAAATTCTCAAGAAGTTTTACTTTACCTGATAATGCAGATATAGAAAATATTGAAGCAAGTAGTGATAATGGAGTATTAGAAGTAATCATTCCAAAATTAAAAGAAGATAATAATAAGAAAAGTATAACAGTAAAATAAGAAGGAGAATCTCCTTCTTATTAGTAAAGGAGTTTAAGTGAATAAATTAGAAAAAAATAAAGTAAGTAAGAGTGATTATATTATATTAATGAGTATTTATACTATATCTATTTTAACAGCATTTTTTTTAGTAAGTAAATAAAATGTTAAGAAGATAACTTTAAAAAAGTTATCTCAGAACTAGCACCTAATCTCATAGGTGGTCCCCAAAATCCAGTACCTTTATTTACATAAACTTGAGTAAATTCATTATGAGTATTTAAACCTCTTACATATGGCTGTTGAAGTTTAACTAAAAAATTAAATGGAAAAATTTGACCACCATGAGTATGTCCGCAAAGAATTAAATCAATCCCTACTGTGTTTTCTATCTCTTCTATAAATTTTGGCTGATGAGCTAATAAAACTGTTGGATGAGTATTTGTATTTTCTAAAGCTTTGTTAATATCAGGTTTATACGCACCATATCTATTTCCAAATCTATCATAAACTCCACATAAATAAAAACCATTATCTTTTGGTCCTATATATATATTCTCATTCTCTAATGTTTTTATTCCAAGTGAATTTACATAATCAATAATAGGTTTTACTCCATGAAAATACTCATGATTCCCAACTATAAAATATGTTCCAAATTTAGAATTTAGATTTTTTAGTTCATCAAGTGCTGCTTTTGCAAAAGCTAGTTTTGTATCCACTAAATCACCTGTGATTACTATTACATCAGGATTTAAAATATTTACTTTTTTTACTAAAGAGTTTATAAACTCTTTATCAATTAATCCACCAATATGTATATCACTTAGTTGAACAATAGAGTAGGGCTGTTTTAGATTATTGATTTTTACATCAACAACTTCAAGTTCTATATCTCTTGCATTGTCAATGGCTTTTGCATTTGTAGCAATTACAACAGAAATAGCACCTATATCTAAACCTTTTTTAAAAAACTCTCTACGATTTTTTGTAAATGAAGTTTTTGAAAATCCAAATGAGATGATTTCATGTAATAATGTAATTATAAATGTTAAAAAAATCACCCCAATTGGTAGGGAAAGGAGCAAATAGAGCCAATTTGGCACTAGGGGATAGTATCTAGCCATGGGATATATAAGTACCCCAAAAAAAGTTATATATAGTATTAAGCTTAGATACTTTTTGGTCTTATAATTAAAATCAAGTTTATTTATAAGACGCTTTTTTATTATCAAGGTTTGAAAAGCAAAAACAATTGTAAAAACTGAAAAAAATATTATAAAATTCATTTGGGATTGTAAACAATTTTGGTTAATGAAGTATAAATGAATTGTTAAGTCTTTGTTAACAGATTATAGTGGTAATTAAGTGTAAGATAGATAGAATGGCTAAAAATTATCTAGGGATTATTCTTGTCTCAAATAAATAAATTATTATCTTTTTTTCTTCCACGGCCATTATTGACAAAAATCCTATTTTTAATAGTATTTATTATTTATGGTGCTTTAATATCAGGGATTTCATATCATACTTCAAATTATTATAAAGATAAAGAAACAAAAACAAAATTAATTCAAAGACAAGAGAGTACTTTTGAAAATAAATTATACTCTTTAGAATTAAAAATAAATAGGTTAAAAAATGATTTAATAGCATTAAAACAGAGTGAAACATTTAAAAAATATTTAGAATCAGATACTAATAAAGAAGCTTCTGAATTATTTTCTCTAATGATAAATAGTGATAAAGATATTTATCAATTAAGATTTTTAGATTCCAATGGAAATGAAAAAATAAGATTTGAAAGAGATAATATTTCTTCACCTGTAATTAAAATAGAAGATAAAGATTTACAAAATAAAGCAAGTAGATATTATTTTAATGAAATTAAGAATATAAAAAAAGATACGATTTGGTTTTCAAGAGTAGATTTGAATGAAGAGTATGGAAAAATCGAAAAACCTTTTATTCCAACTCTTAGAATGGGAGTTCCAATTTATTATAATGAAGTATTTAAAGGTGTATTGATTATGAATGTATTTTTTGAAAATACTATAAATAATTTGGTTAATTCACCATTTTTTAATATTTCTATTTATAATAAAGATGGAGAATTTATTTATAACAAAATGAAAATAGATTCAAAGATTGTTGATAATTCTTGGTCAATGAGTATTAAAAGAGATTTTAATTTTTTTAAATATCTTGAATATATAAAAAATAAATTCTCAAATGAGGATATCAATAGTTATTTTTTATCTTTTTCTCTTGATAGTGTTATACAAAATGATGATAAATTAACTATTTTTTATGAACCAAATGAAAATGAATTAATAAAAATTATAGAAAATGAAAGAAATTATATTCTAATTGTTTCTATGATAGTTTTAGGACTTTCAATTTTCTTGGCATTTATTTTATCTATTATTCCAAATTTATTAAATGATAAGTTACATAAATTAAAGGATACTTTAGAAAAAAAGATAAGAGTAATTGATGAATATGTAAACTTATGTGTTACGGATAAAAATGGTGTAATTATTGATGTGTCTAAATCATATTGTAATTTGACAGGATATACTAGAGCAGAATTAATTGGTAAAAGACATAATATATTAAGGTATGAAAAAACTGAAAATAGAGTATATAAAGAGTTATGGGAGACAATCAATAGTAAAAAAGTTTGGGAAGGTGAACTTACAAATGTTAAAAAGGATGGAGAAATTTTTAATACAAAAATATTAATAACTCCAGAA
>RRZU012102814.1_pt1 | contig 14780 bp, 10 predicted proteins | sample 2165561 | NCBI WGS metagenome assembly RRZU01 (sample SAMN10456909, study PRJNA506462) | wastewater metagenome | isolation source: wastewater sludge | place: USA: Moscow, Idaho
TATTTAACAAATGTTCTAAATCTAAAAAGTGCTTATTCAATCAGAATATTTGAATTATTGTTCCAGCTAAAAGATAAAGGTTATAGAACTATTTTCTTAAATGATTTAAGAGAATGTTTAGGTATTCCAAACAGTTATTCAAATAAAGATATCAGAAGATTAATCCAAAATGTTCAAAAAGATTTACAACTACATACAACTATTCAGTTTGAATTTACACTTGTTAAAAAAGGTAAATCTTTTCATAAAGTTGAATTTATTATCAAAAACAATAAAAAAGTAAAAGGTGTTAGTTATTGTGTAGCTAACAATACAACAGCAACTATTAAGCCATAAGCTTAATAGGGTAAATAAAAAATAAATATAAAAGGAAACTAACTAAAATGCAAAAAGAAAATATTATAAATTTTATAAACTCATACTTTGAAAGTAATGAGTATTTTTTTATCACAATGATAAACCACCAAACTAATAAAACAACAAACTATCATCACAATATCTACTCTTTTGAAAGAAATCTATCAAGAATTTTATATGCTAATAATCAAAATAGTATATATTTCACAATCAATAGTTTTAAAGATGAAGAGAATAGCTTTTTAAATGAACATAAATACCCTTCAAAGGTTAAAGGGAATGTTTCTAAGGTAAAAGCCTTAGTTTTTGATTTTGATGATCCTACAACATCAAAATTAAATGTTGCAAATTTAATTAAAACTTTAAATATAAAACCAACATACATTTTACAAACTAGTCCAAAAAAGTTTCAAATCTGTTTTATGTTAAATGATAGTGTTGATTCTTTAAACTGGGAGAAAGTAAATAAAATATTGGCATATTACTTTGATTCTGATATTAATGTGTGCAGTGTAGAAAAACTGTTTAGATTTCCATATTTTATAAATAGAAAAAATGATTATGAAACAAATTTCTATGATTTTGATTTTAATCTTAACTATGATTTTTCAATATTTGAAGATTTTATTAAAAATACACTAGATAACAAAATGATTGATTCAAAAAATAGAGCTAATAAAATCAAACATAATACACCAAGAATCAGAAAATTCATAGTTAAAGATTCTATTGGGTATGAGAAAAAATTAGAAACAATAGAAGAAAGATTAATTGGAAAATATACAGCAATACTTGAAAGAAACTCTGATGATGCAAGTAGAACAGATATTTTATATATCAAAGATAGAAGAAAAAAAACTGATGACTTTGATATGATTTTTAATGAAATTTTACTCATTCGTGAAAGTATAAATAAACCATTAAAAAGAGATTTGGATGAATATTATGAAGATAGATATTCTATTTTTAGGGAAGAATAATTTATTATTCTGGTGTTATTGTATTGATTGAATTTTAGGGGATCAAAGGGGAATTTATTCCTTTTGCTTACAGATATTCCACCTTTGGGTGGGATATAGTAAGTAAATCACACTAAGTTCAATATAAATATATCAATCTCAATTTCGCTAACTTAAAATTATATGGTATCAATATTAAGGTACTTGAACAAATGAATAATTTTATAAATGTAAGATTGGAGGCATACAATCACAATAAAACTCTTAATGCAATTAAACATAATATCAGGCATATTCAAAGTAAATCACAAAAATTAAACTTTGATAATATGTCAAAAGATAGAATCCATAATAATTCTAACTATTTCATTTTTGATGGTGTTCCTTATTCAATGAAAAAAAATAAATCTGATACAAAAGAGTATTACAATTATCTATCAAAAGAATATCAAGATAATAGAGCTGAACATAATAAATTATATAAGGCTTCAAATGTTAATAATCCATCTTTAAAGGGTAGAAATTTAAGAGATAATCAATCTAGCTGGGTTGAAGGTGTATTTACCTTTTCGGATCAGTTTAAAGAAGATCTAGGCAATAAATATGGTTTTGAAGAATTATGTAAAATTGCCAATGATTGTGTTTTAGATATTGCAAAAAAATTAAATGCAAATCTAAAATATATCGTTTACCATGGGGATGAAAAAACTGGACACTTTCATTATGCTTTCGATAATTATGATAATCTTGGAAGAAGTCTATTTAAAAAAATCAATAATATAAATGATTTATCAATTTTACAGGACATAGGATTTAACCACTTTGGAAAACTTGGTATTCAAAGAGGTCAAAAGAAAGAAATTACAGGCGTTAATAATCAAAACAAAGAAATCTATTGGCAAAACAAATACAATGAGCTTAAAACCCAAACAAATACTCAATTAGAGCAATTAAATAATGTAAATACTCAACTAAATGATATAAATAGTGATATAGCTATTAAAACTACTAAATTAGATAATTTAGATAAAAATATATTAGATAAAATAAAACTAGATGAGGGTTATAATAAACTACTTGAAGATTTAAAAATAAGTATCGAAGAAGATAAGATAACAATTGAAAATTTAAAATCTGGTGTAAAAGATTTGAAAATCCAAAGGGAGCAACTTTCAAAAGATACTACCAAATCCAAAGAAGAAAAAAAAGTTTTATATGCAGAAATTACAACAAAACAAGATGAACTAAGAGTTCTAAAAGATAATATTCAATCACAAATCAAATATAAAAAAGATCTGGAAAAAGATTTAAATTCAAAAATTGATATTGTAATCAATAATTCAAAAACTCTTATTGGATTAGATAAGGATAAATTAAAAGATCAAATCTCAAAACTAGTTAAACATTATTTAAAGTTTAACACTCAACTAAAAGAAGTTGATGAACTTAAAGTTCAAAATGAAAAACTTGTAAGTGATAATATTTTACTTCTTGAAGATAATTCAAAAAAAGATAAAGTTATCTCAAAATTAAAAGAGGATAATTCAAATATCAAAGTAGAATTAAGTAGCTTAAAAAAATCTGAATTATTTTTAAAGAACCAACTAAATGAATTGAAAATCTCAACTCAAAAGCAACTAAATTCATTGAATGATGTATTAGGTAAAATCAAAGATAAAATGAACAAATTTAAATCATTTATATTATTTAAAGGTTTAGATAAAGATTTTAAGGAGTATGAATTAAATCTACAAAATGAACCAGATAAAAATATTTCTCTTGAAGTTGAACATAGTTCAAGTAATCATAATTTTTTTAATAGATAACTATGATTAGATGTTTAGATATTTATTTCTGTGATGATTTATATGGAATGAGTTCCTTCCTTGCGAAATAACCCTATTTAAATGAGTGTTTTTTAGAAAAATCATCATTTTAGGGTTATTTTTTGGAAGTATTTCAGATTTTTGTGAAAAATCAAAGAAAAGTTTTTAACGATTAAACTCTTTTTCATCTTCAAGTTTTTTAGAAATTTGCTCACTTTCTAGCTCTTGTTTCTTTTTTATTGATTCAAGAAATTTAGCTAACATTCTTGATTCTTCATCTTGTTCTAAAACTTGATTTTTATGTAATTGTGATTTTAGAGTTTTTATAAACTGATCCAGATTGTAAATATCAATTGTGAAATTGAACTTTTTTAATACCTCTAATAGAATTATGATAAACATAGTGTGCCTTTGAATTTAAGTAATTTTTAATAATGTTGAAAAGGAAGAATCTTTCAACATTATTGTAGAGGTTATTTTAAGTTAGTGGTTTAAAAAAGAAAATCAAATTGAATATTCTACATATTTTTCTTAAAAACTTGTATTCTCTTTATTTCAAGAGATAAAAATAACATATCCCCAGTACCCAAAAGATTTTCAGAACCACCAATATCCTGACTTAAAAATCATTTTTGCTCTATCCTTTTGTATCTACTTTAAAAGAAATATATATACAAATATTTTGAGTTAAAATACTTTTTAATATTTCAGTATTAAAATTAGTAATTGTTGCAATTAAATAAACACCAAAAGCTTTACCTCTACAAATAATTTATGAGTATCTATCATTATCAAATTGATTTTCAAAATTTTGTATTTTTATTTTATTCTTCATTTCTTTTCCTTTGTTTTTATTTTCAAAGGGAATTGTACAATGTGTGAATTGCTTGATTAGGTGATTTAATTATCTTATATTATTTTTATTAGCAAAAAATTATAATGTAATTTCATTAGATAATTATTTAGACTAGTTAAAGAGATGATTTCAACCTATTAAAATATCTTCTTGAAGTTTTTTTATATCTGAAAGAATAGTTTTATGAACATCTTTATCTCTAAGTTTTAACTGCATTTTAGCAGATTGATATTCCTTAGATGATACATATGTTTTACTAGCTTGATAATCTGAAGAATTTATAAATTCCATTGCTTTTTGTAAAACTTCTGGCTTGATATTTTGTTTTAAATAATCTTCTAAGCTCATATTATTTCCTTTTTGAGTAAATCAAAAAATTGATTTTCATCTATATCGCTATGGATTGTATCATTTTCTCTATCAATAAGATTTAAAATAATAGTTTCTTTGAAAGCTTTCTTAATGAAAAGTGTTGTATCAAAAGAGTTTTTAAAGCTACTTTGTACAATTTCTAATGGTACTTTTCTTTTTGTAATAAATTCTCTTTTTTTAGTAAATTCAAAACTTTTTTCTATATTTCTAAAAATATAATTAATTTCTATTATATATTCTTTATCTAAAAGTCTTTTAATGTTACTTTGAGCAATTGATAATTCTGCAAAGTTTGAATCTAGTATAAATGAATAACCTTTTTTTGTAGCTCTATCAAATATCCAATTTACACCTTTTGAAGCTGGTGTTTGATAATCACTTGAATTTGTACCGTTATAACCAATAGGAGCAAAGAAATTTCTTATTTCATCTATATCCATGTGTAATAAAAAAGGTTCTTTTTCTTTCCTACTGATTGCGTATTCCGTTTTACCAGCACCACTTGCACCTGCTGTAAAAATTGCTATTTTAATATCTTGTTTTTCAAATCCGTTTAAATATTTATTTAGAAAATCGTTTTTATTTTTCTTTAAATATTCAAGTGCTTGTTCTTCTATTTCTGAAGATTCTAATGTTTTTTGATTTTCATTCATTTTTTGAACCTTTTATTTTAAAACAGATTTTAGTATTACTTTATTTTTCATATAAGCAGGAATCATTTTTTTAATTTTTTCTATTAAATTATTAGAACTATTTGGAGAAATATATATTTCATCAATCAAAATATTTAAATCAATATTTAATGAACCACCATGACAAACATAAAAATTATTTAAATCAGTGTTTAATATATTATTTTGAGGTCTTTTCCAAACAACAACTCTCAATTCATTTTCAAATTCATATTTTTTATCTTTAAAAAATAAAGGCTCTATTATATGATTTTTATATTCTAAACTTGTATTATGAAAATCAATATATACAACTTCACCAATATCAATATTAAAATTCATATTTTTTGATATATTTAGTGATTCATATAGTTTATTTATAGATGTTTTAATAACTATTGCTTCCTTTTCTTTAGCATAAGTATTCCACATGTCAATATTTTCATATTCATTAATATGCCAACAGCTAACCAAAGAGTTTCTTCTTACAGCATTTATCATATCTAATTTTTTCCAATTTTCTACAAGTATTTCTCCATGTAGTTTTAAATATTTCTCTTCTAATTCCTTTAATGTTATTTCACTATATTTACCCTCTAAAGAATCTTCAAACTTATCAGAACGAGTAAAATATAAATTGCCATTATCTTCCAATAATCTTTCAAATTTCGATAAATCCATATATCGCCATATTGTTTGATTTACATTTTTTAATCTTTCTATATTTATCATATTTACCTCTTTTTTTTGCTAGAAATATTTAAAATATCTTTCCAAAAAATTCAATAGCCCATTTTCTTTGTAATTTATCATGAAATCGTTGATTACTTCTTGTTTGTAAACATTTAAAGCATGTACTATCTAATCCACAATCACAATTTTCTACAATTCTTTTTGAATTATTAAACCATTTATTTATTTTTATATTGTCGAAATTAAATACTTTATAAGTATGTCCCGCACCACCTGGGACATTATCGAAAATAAAAATAGAAACTGTATTTTCAAAAGTTTGTATTAATACATCTAAATCATCTCTTTTTATAGATGCAATTTTTGACAATGATTCAATTAAAGAATAGCCGATAGTGTAGGCTCTATCTATTAAATCTTCAATATCAAAAAATTTCATATCAATTTTTAATTCTAAAATATCAGTTGAATAAAAAGCACCTAAGTGAAACTCTTTATCTTTACTTCTTTTTTTATCTTTTTCAATTTCTCCTGTTTGTATATTAATAGAAAAAGGCATATTATTTATGATGTAAATATTTACATCTTTGTGTATAGATAAATTTATATTGTTTAATATCATTTTTGACTTTGGATTATTCGATGAAGTTAAATCAATATATGGTTCTGAAGTTGTTAAAATCTTTGGTTTTTTTCTAACTTTAGAAGGTTTCTTTTTTACATCAAATCCATATTTTGGAATGATGATTTTTTTTGCTTCTTGCTTTTCAAGAAGATTTCCACATCTTTTACATTTTTCCTCACGAGTTTTAAAAAAATTACTTGTTTTACAATTATTGCAAAAGATATAAACCATAGATTCTATTTCATCTTTTGGTACTAGAATTTTATTTGATATAACCGTTTTCTTTTTTACAATAATTTCTTGATTTGGTGCAAATTCAGTTATTGCATATCTTATGTCTCTTGATAATTTTATACCTTCTAAAAACTTTTTATCTTCATCTTTTCTAAAAGTTTTATCTTTTTTTAAATCATTAAATTTTAATTCTACAACATCAACAGGAAAACCATATTTCGGTAAAAGTCCATATTCAGATAATGAAGAAATCATATCTCTATTAGCTAATTCGTTTAATGACTTAAACGATAGTTCATCTCTAACATGCTCATCTCCAGAAATTGTTAGCATTTTAATAACAGATTCTTTATCATCTGCTATTCTTATTTGATTATCTTTTAATATTTCGTTGAATGTAAAATATATAGAATCAAATTCAAATTTATATTTTTTTATTGCTTCCTCTAATTTATCAAATAAATCTTTTTCCCAATTTGAATTATTTATCTCATTTAAAATATTTTCTCTAAAATGCTCATCTTTAATTGAATCTAAATATATATTAATTTTTTCTATCAAATCTACCTTATTTGATTCTATCCAAGTTTTAAAACTTTCAACTCCACCATTTATAAAAAAATTATAACTTACGGGATAAGAATCTTCTTTTATAAAATAGTTTGGATAATTTTCAAAAAAATCTGCAAATAAAATAGAATAAACATGTCTTAATATAATCTTTGAATTAGTTATACTAAATAATGGAGATATTATTTCTCCTGAAATCATCTCAACAGGATTAAAATCTTTAAAATAGCTCATATCATGACTATTTCTTTTTGAAAAAGTTACTATAAAAGGATTTCTAGTTCTTCTTCCTGCTCGTCCTGCTCTTTGTTGGTAATTTGATGTTTTTGGTGGCATATTTCTCATAAAAACCGCATCTAAAGAACCTAAATCAACTCCCATTTCAAATGTTGTTGAACTACTTAGAATATTAATTTTCCCTTCTTTAAATTTATCCTGAACTTCTCTTTGTCCTTTTGAACTTAATTGTCCAGAATGTTCATCTGTTTCTAAAAAAATATTTTTAGGTAATGAAGTATATAAATTTTTATAGTTTTCATCATCAATATTTTTTCTATCAGCTTCTTTCATTATTCCTTTACATGATTTATCATTACATACTGTGTGGGTATATTGATATGCTCCACAAGTATTACATTTATGAACTTTGTCTTTTTCATTAACTGTTAAATAAAAATATTTTGTATTAAAATAGAAAATTTCAGAGTCTGAAATAGTTTTTTCAGATTCAATTATTGGACAAAATTTATCTTCAAAATTTTCTTCAAACTCATCATCTTCAAGAATAACAAATTGTAAAAAATATAAATTACTTAAAATTTCTTTTACAAAACTAGAATAAGAATCCTCATCTTTTTGTAGAGTTAAGAAATTATTATCAATATATTTATTAAATAATTTAGAAAATAAATTTTTACCATAAACTAAAATATTTTCATTTTCTCCATCTTCGAAACATAAATTTGTAAATTTTGTATCTTGAATTCTCATATAATCAAAATCTTCATTAAATGAAGAAGAATTTAATAAATAAAAAATATTTTTACCTGACAATCTATAAGAATTTACTAAATCTTCCACAAAATCTAAAATAGTGCAATTATTAAAATAAGGTAATTTATTTTCAGAAAGCTTATCTTTTTTATTAAAATCTAAAGTTATTAATCCAGTTGCTTCTAAATCTATTCTCTTATCTATTCTAAAAAGCTCAGATAATATGATATTTTCTATTGTCTTATTATCTTTTTCGTCTAAAACAAAATCACTAATACTATCAAGTCTCATCTTTTTATCTTTCAATAATCTATAAATATCTGCCCTTGATTTAAAAACATCAAAATTTCTTTTCATTGCTATTGGGAAAAAAGCAGAATCTTTTCTACTGTCTGCAAATGTGATAAGTCTTCTATTTTCTTCTTTGTATAAAAGTTTTTGATAAATAACCATTGCAATAATTGATTGCATAGCTTCATTACCCATTTTAAATGGTGTAACTCTTTTTGTTCCACATCTAATACATTCACTTTCCCCAAGTTCATCTGACTTATTTTGTAACCAAGCAATTTTAGTTAATTTGTTCCCACAACTGCAAACTGAAGAATCTATATGATGAAATATATTACATTTAAAACAAAATTTATTTAGGGTATCTCCTTTTTTCTCACCAACTTTTTCTTGTTTTTTTACTACATCTACTAAATCTTCATTATTAATATCTTCAATGTTATATGCAAATAAATCCTTATTAAATTCATTTGCTTTTTTATCATCTTTGTATCTTTGAAGTTTATTAAAATGTTTAAAACCTCGTAAATATTCCTGCCCACATCTCATACAACTAGCCATTTCATAAACTTCTTCATTTTCATTATCTTTATGAATTGGGTCAAAAAAGATTTTATTAGGTTCATTATTTTTAAAAGTTATAAATAAACCTGTATTTGCAGAAATAAATTGATGAAATTTAACTCTAAAAAAATCAAATTTTTCATTTTTCATTTGAGATAGAAGATTTAATATTGCCACAAAAGATGTCGTTTCATCTATATCTAATTCTAAAGATTCTGCTAATTGTTCAAGTGTAAAAATTAATTTTTTCTCATTTGTATCTAAAATTTGTATATATTCTAAAAATTTATATGTATGAATATTTGTTTCTAATATAAATTTCTGACTTAATTGTTCTATTGCTTGATTATAATCATTAGATAATCCATATTTATTGCAAAAATTTCTAAATAACTCTTGTTCTTTGTTGCTTTTATCAAATCTTTTATTTTTATAAATATAAAAAGACTTTAAAAATTCTTCATATATTTCTAAATATGAGTAATCATTTTTTTCTAATTTCTCTTTATCTAAATTTTTAATTTCATGTGGAGTTCGTTGAGAAAAAATCAAAGATTTTTCATCAAAATACTCTCCAAATAATGTTTTACCGAAATTTATAAAATCCTCTTTCCCTTCTTTTGTATTATTATCAACTATGGTTGCAGAAGTTGCTATACATTGTAATGAATTATCATTTTTATTTAATTTCATTTTTAATTTTCTAATTAACATTGAAATTTCAATAGCTAAAGCACCATCATAAACATGTGCTTCATCTAAAACTAAAAATTTCCACCATTTAGAACTATCTTTTGAAAAAATACCTAAATCTTTAGGTCTTATTAAAAGATATTCCAACATTGAATAATTTGTAATTAAAATATGAGGTGGATTTTTTCTTATATCTTCTCTATTTGAGATAAAATTCTTAAATTTTTTTAATTCATTTGTAATTTTTTCTTTATTTTCTGAAGTTTCACCTGTGTACATACCAAAAGTAATATTTTTAAGTTTTTCATCATTATTTAATAGTTTACCTATTCTTTCTAATTGGTCATTTACAAGTGCATTTAAAGGATAAAGTATTAATGCTCTAACACCATTATTTTCTAAAGTTCCATTATCTAACTCAAATAATAAATGATTTATTATTGGTAATAAAAAAGATTCTGTTTTTCCAGAACCAGTTCCTGTTGAAATTAACACATTTGAACCATTAGATACTTTTATTAAAGAGTCTTCTTGATGTTGATATAAGGGATATTTTGTACCTAAATCATCAAACGCTTTTGATAAAAAATCATGTACATTATTTATTTCATTTAAAAATTTACCACTTTTATATCTGTGATGATATTCTAAAAAAAGCTTATTTTTTGTGTAAGGATGTTTTCCTTTTATTTCTTTTTTGAATTTAGTAAAGAAATCATCATTTCTTAATGGAAAGCTTGAATAGAGGTATCTTTCATAGTCTTCTTCAATTTTTTTTGAAATATTTATTGGGTCAAAATATTCTAAATCGTACTTATCTAAACTTAAATCATTCATACTCTGGTTCTCCTAAATTTTTATATTCTATTTCATCTGAATCATCATATTTTATATCACATACTTTCACATATAATCCATTTTTTTCAATAGTCGTAAAAGGTCTTTTTATTTTATTTTCTCTTTTTGTTTTTCTTACTTCTTCCATAGAAATATAAAAATCTGTAAATCCACTTGGTGAATCTTCATAAATTTCTGTAATTTCATAAGGTTTATTATCAATATAAACTTTTAAAGATTGAAAATTAGACATCAAAAACTCAATATCAGAAATTTTCATAAAATTATCATTTTTTTCAACTTTATCAATTTGTGTATCATTTATGATATTTGCAATATTTAAGTAATTATATTTATTTTTCAATTTTATAGAGATATTACTTCTTTTAGAATGTTCTAAACTTTCAATAATATCGTTAACAGATAAAGAATATTCATTCAAGCTATGATTTATTTCAACAATATCTTTTTCTATTTGGGCGTTTTCAAATTTTATCTTTTGTGGAAAATTCTTTAAAATTACTTTTAATCTTCTAAATTCTTTTAGCTTACTTAATTTAATATTATTTTGTTTATTTGTTATTTTAGTGATATTTTTTCTTTTATCGATTAAAGATAGTTCTATTTTAGGTTCTTTGATATGTATATGAATATTTTCACCATTTATTTGATTAAAAACTAAAATTGGATTTGTTAGTTTTTCAACTTCAAAAGTTAAAACTCTTTTATTATCTAAAACTTCTTCTAAAGAGTGGTTTGTTTTAATGTTTTTATTCTCTAATGCTATTTTTATAGTTTTATCTTTTTCATACCAGTTAAACCATTTTACTATTTCAAAACCTTTTATAATAATGATTTTATAACTCTTTAATCCAATATTTATTTCGAATTTACAAATATCTTTATTGAAATTATTAAATTCATTGTAATTTAATTTTTCATTTGAAAAAAGATTAATTGCTTCAAACCTATGCTCATCTTTTTTTGATAATATAAAATTAGGTAAATTAGAAAAATATATAAATTCTTCATCCTTAAATTCTATTTGAGAATCAAATTTTGCTTGAAAAGATATTTCATACTCTATATTATTAACAATTATTGATAAAATTTCACCATCTAATAAAATCTCATAAAAAAATAAACTATCTAAATTCTCATTTGTTACTTCTTTTAATTCTAAAATATCTTCTGTAATAATGTAATATTTCTCTCCTTCATCACCTTTGGGAATATCTATCTCTTTTGTATTATTTAATGATTTTACATTTAAATCATCATCAAGTAAAATAAATTTATTTTTAAATAATTCAATCTCAAAATTTTTAAAGAATATGTCATTTATGTACATTTCGATTTTTATAGCTTCTTTAGGATTTTTTATTGATACATAAAACTCTTCAAAATCATCTTCCACGTAATTATCATATTCTTTATCCACTCTTTTGAGTTTATCTCCAATTCTAAAAGATAGTGTTTCAAACTGATTATATATATTTTTAAAAGAGGGTTTAAAAGTAATTTCTTCATTTTGATAAACAAAATCCGATTCTAATAAATTTATTTTATTGATCTCTTTTCCATAAACACCTGTAAAAAGTAAATAATTTCTGACATGAAGTGGTAAATCAAATAGTCCAATATAGTTTTGTTTTTTTAATAGATATATAGATTGCTTTATGAAATCAAAATAATATTTTTGTATTTCAATGTTTTCTGTAATTAAAATATCAAAAAACTTTTTAACATTATTATTGTAAATTTTGAAATCAATTTGATTATATAGATCTATTATATCTTCTTTAACAAATTCAATTTCAATATCTATTTTTTCTAATAAAAATTTTATTACTCTTAAATAATATTTTAAATCATCATTATTATTACAAATACATCCTGCATGATATAAAAAAGAATTTATATATTTATGTTTTCCAGAATTATTAAGTTTTAAACTAACACCTTTATTTTGTAAACTGAAAATATATAATCCCTCTTCTTCTAAAGTAGATATTCCTCTCCACTTGAAAAAATAATCAATGATTTGATTACGAAAATCAAAAACTTTTGCTTTTTGATTATTAAGTATATTTTCTAAAAAGTTAGAGAAAAAATTAGAACCATTATTTGCATCTAAATATTCATATCTAACAAAACCAATAATAAGTAACAAAAAAGGCACTCTATAATTAGGATGATTTTTAAAATAAGAAAAGAAAAAATCTTTCTCAAAATATGTGCTTTGTAATAAAACATCCTTTTGAAATAATTCTTTCAAAATCATATAGTCATCTTCCGAAAAATCTATTTCAAATAAAAATCTAATATTTGAATATCTTTCTTCATAAGCTTTACCTATATCATTTAAAGTCATGTTTTTTAATTTAGAACTCATATTTTTCCCTTTTTAATTTTGTTACTAAATTTTACCATCACTAAGTCACCCAACTCCATCACTCAAACCTCTTCAAATACAAATCAATATTACTTTTAACCATATCTTTTAACTCTTGAGGCTCAATCACACCAATAAAAGGTATATATCTTTGAATAGTTGGAATTATCTCCATATAATCAGTTATTGTTAATTCTATATCACAAGATTCATCATCATAGATTTTTAATACTCTTTGAGATTTATTTAGTGGTTTTCTTAAAAAATATCTTGATACTTTTGAGTCTATAAAAAGTTGAATTAGTATAGATTCATTATTTGGTTTATAGTAAGCACTAATAGCATTATCAAAAGAGTTTATTTTTTCTTCATCAAATGAAAAGTGAGTATTTATTACTTCTATATTTTTTATAGTATTTAGGTGGAAAGTTTTGATTTTATTATCAATTGGTTCAAAAATGATTAAATACCAAAATCCTTCAAGGTTTAAGATTTTTAGAGGATATATTTCTCTATTTTTATCATTATAAAAGCATTTGATTATAGATTTTGTTTCAACAGCATTTTTAATTTGGATTATTTCATTTTTGAAGTTATCTATTTTTTCTATTGAGCTTGTTTGATAAAGTTTATTTGTTAATTCATCTTCAAACTTTAGAAATAGACTATCAACTTTTTGGGATAAATCATCATCACTATATTTATCTTTTGATTTATTTTTTAGTATGGCAATGATTGAAAGTTCATCTGCACTAAACAAAGTTTTTGTTAGAAAGTTGTTTTTTGCTTTATAGGTTTTAGAAGAGTAATCATAATAGATTTTATCATCTACAAACAAAGGCAAAATATAATCTTTAAAATCTGTTTGAATGATTTTTTTAGTTACACCAAATCTTTCAACTAGATTTGGTGTAGATAACTCATAGCCTTTATTTAACAGTTCTAATATTTGTGATAGTCTGTTTATTCTAATATTAAAGTTCATGGATTGATTATAACAAAGTAAATTACTCTTTTTTGACTCTTTTCTTATTTTTATTAAATATTTTATATATAAATTCATATTATGTAACTAACTTAAGCTAATCAATTAACACTTTCAATAATAAACTTAAAAATATTTTTGTCCATTAATCCCATAGCTTCATTCATGGTAGTATTATCATCACATAGTTCATCAAGATTATTTTCAAAGATTTTTAAATTATCTAAATTATTAAATTTTTCAATAGTACTATTTGCTAATTTTGTTCTTTCTTTACTTTCAAATACAAATGGCTTTAAAACAATTAAATATGGTTTTATATTTGTCTCTTTTAATATATCCATTAATTCAATTAAAACATTAGAACTAGATCCTCCAAGACCAAGTACAACAAAAATTTGTTCATCTTTTTGAACATTGTTTTCAATAAAATCTTTATCTAATTCTTTCGGATTCACTAATAAAGTATTTATTTCAATATTAGAAATATCTTTTTTCAGATATTTATTCACAAAAGTAATAAAATTTGAACCCATCCCACCTAAACCAATAATAGTAATTTTTTTCATCTTAGCTCCTTTTTTTTATGTATGAAATTATAATACGAGTAAGTTACCTAGGTTAGTCATTTATAAGTTTAAAAAAAATAAGTTTACTTATAAACTCTTCAATCAATGAAACCTAAAATCCTTCTAAGAAGTTTGATATATTGGATACTTTTTTTTCAAAATCTTTTTTGGAATTAAAATTTCTACATTAAAGCACCTAACTAGCTAATCTTTAAAAGGAATAAACTAAACTTTTTTATATCCTATAAACTGTTGACAGATCAACATGAATGATTGACCTAGATAGGTAA
>RRZU011657189.1_pt1 | contig 14779 bp, 11 predicted proteins | sample 2165561 | NCBI WGS metagenome assembly RRZU01 (sample SAMN10456909, study PRJNA506462) | wastewater metagenome | isolation source: wastewater sludge | place: USA: Moscow, Idaho
AGGATCAGACAGGCCGCGCCCACGCTGATGGCGCAGTCGGCCACGTTGAAGGCCGGGAAATGCCAGCCGCGCAGGTGAAAGTCGAGAAAATCCACCACATAGCCATGCTGCAGGCGATCGACCACATTGCCTATGGCGCCGCCCAGGATGCTGGACAGCGCGAAGGCAAACAGCCTTTGCCCCGGGTGCGCGCGCAGCTGCCAGACGATGAACACCGCCACCACCACGGCAATGCCGGTGAACAGCCAGCGCTGCCAGCCGCCGGCGTCCGCCAGGAAGGAGAAGGCCGCGCCGGTGTTGTGCGCGCGCACGACGTTGAAGAAGCTGGTGACGTAAGTGGCGTCGCCCAGGCGGTAGTAGCCCAGGATCAGCGTCTTGGTGAACTGGTCGGCAATCACCAGCAGCACGGCCCAGCCCAGCCAGGGCCACAGGCTGGCGCCGCCGACTTTCTTGGCGCGCGCCATCAGGCGTGCACCCGGGTCTCGCCCGCGCCGTGCAGGTTGCTGTCGCAGCGCGCGCACAGCGTGGGGTGAGCCGGGTTGCTGCCCGCGTCGGCGCGGTAGTGCCAGCAGCGCTCGCACTTTTGGTCAGAACTGGCTGTAACGCTTATATGTAGCGCGTCACCAGCTATCAAATTGACAGTAGAGACGATGAGCACGAACTTCAGATCCTGGCCCAGGCCGGCCAGCAGCGCATGGTCTTCCGGTGCGGCGGTTAGCGTCACCACGGCCTGCAGCGAGCTGCCCACGGCGCCCGACGTGCGTACGTTCTCTATTTCCTTGTTCGCCGCGTCCCGGATGGCGCGCAGGCGCTGCCACTTGGCCAGCAGCGCGGAGTCGCCCGCCGGCAGGGTCTGGAAGGTCTCCAGGAAGATGGAGTCGGAGCCGCCAAACTGCTTCCAGGCCTCTTCCGCCGTGAACGACAGAAAGGGTGCCATCCAGCGCAGCATGGCGTGGGTGATCTGGTAGAGCGCGGTCTGCGCGCTGCGCCGCGCCAGGCTTTTGGCGCCCGTGGTGTACAGGCGGTCTTTCAGTACGTCGAGGTAAAAGCCCCCCAGGTCTTCCGAGCAGAACAGCTGCAGCTTGGCGACCACGGGGTGGAATTCGTAGACCTTGTAATGCGCCAGCACCTCGGCCTGGAACTCGGCCGCGCGCGCCAGCGCCCAGCGGTCGATCTCCAGCAGCTCGGCCTCGGCCACGGCGTCCCGGGCCGGATCGAAGTCGCTGACGTTGGCCAGCAGAAAGCGCAGCGTGTTGCGGATGCGGCGGTAGGCATCGACCACGCGCGCCAGGATCTTGTCGTCGATCGCCAGGTCGCCCGAATAGTCGGTCGATGCGCACCACAGGCGGATGATTTCGGCGCCGAGCTTGCCGCTCACCTCCTGCGGCGAGACGGTGTTGCCCAGCGACTTGCTCATCTTCTTGCCCTGGCCGTCCACGGTGAAGCCGTGCGTGAGCAGCCCGCGGTAGGGCGCGCGGCCAAAGATGGCGCTGGACAGCAGCAGCGAGGAATGGAACCAGCCGCGGTGCTGGTCATGGCCTTCCAGGTACAGGTCGGCCTCGGGGCCTTCGTCGTGGTGCATGCCGGCGTGCGTGCCGCGCAGCACATGCCAGAAGGTGGAGCCCGAGTCGAACCAGACTTCGAGGATGTCGGTGCTCTTGGTGTAGAACTTGGCGTCCTCGGCACCCAGAATTTCTTCTGCAGTGGCGCGGCTCCAGGCCTCGATGCCGCCCTTTTCAACGATCTCGGCGGCCTGGTCCATGATCTCCATGGTGCGCGGGTGCAGTTCGCCCGAGTCCACATGCAGGAAGAAGGGCAGGGGCACGCCCCAGCTGCGCTGGCGCGAGATGCACCAGTCGGGCCGCCCGGCGATCATGTCGCGCAACCGGGCCTTGCCGTTCTCGGGGTAGAAGCTGGTATTTTCGATAGCTGCCAGCGCAATCTGGCGCAGGGTTTGTGCGGGTTTTTGTTTTGGGTCGGTGAACACGCCATCGCCCTCGTCCATGCGCACGAACCACTGCGCGGCGGCGCGGTAGATCACCGGGGTCTTGTGGCGCCAGCAATGCGGGTAGCTGTGGCTGATGGTGATGCTGTCCAGCAGGCGCCCGGCGACCTTCAGCGCGTCGATGATCACCGGCACGGCCTTCCAGATATGCTGGCCGCCGAACATCCCCAGCTCTGGCGCGTACACGCCGTTGCCCTGCACGGGGTTCAGGATGTCCTCGTATTTCAGGCCATGGGCCACGCAGGAGTTGAAGTCGTCCACGCCATAGGCCGGCGCGCTGTGCACGATGCCGGTGCCGTCCTCGGCCGTGGCGTAGTCGGCCAGGTACACCGGGGAGATGCGGTCAAAGGCCTTGTCCACATGGGCCAAGGGGTGCTTGAAGGGCATCAAATCGAGCTTTTTCCCCAGGGCCGTGGCGAGCACCTGGCCTTGCAGCTTCCAGCGCTCCAGGCATTTCTCGGCCAGCGCACTGGCGACGAGGAGCAGGCCGCGCTCGGTATCGACCAGGCTGTATTCGAGCTCGGGGTTGACGTTCAGCGCCTGGTTGGCGGGGATCGTCCAGGCGGTGGTGGTCCAGATGACGATGAAGGCTTCTTTGGTCAGCGCGGGCAGGCCGAAGGCTGCAGCCAGGCGCGCCGGGTCGGCCGCCGGGAACATCACGTCCAGCGTCTGGCTTTGCTTGTCCTGGTACTCGATCTCGAATTCGGCGAGCGAACTGGCGCAGTCAAAGCACCAGTACACGGGCTTGAGGCCGCGGTAGACGAAGCCGCGCTCCATCACTTTTTTCAGCGCGCGCAGCTCGCCCGCCTCGCTGGCGTAGGCCATGGTCTGGTAGGGGTTGTCCCATTCGCCCAGCACGCCCAGGCGCTGGAAGTCGGCCATCTGCTGCGCGATCTGCTCGGTGGCAAAGGCGCGGCCGCGCGCCTGCATCTCGTCGCGCGGCAGGTTGCGGCCGTGTTTTTTCTCGATGGCGTTCTCGATCGGCAGGCCGTGGCAGTCCCAGCCGGGGGTGTAGAGCGCGTCAAAACCCTCCAGCTGGCGGCTCTTGACGATCATGTCCTTCAAGATCTTGTTCATCGCGTGGCCGATGTGGATCTGGCCGTTGGCGTACGGCGGGCCGTCGTGCAGGATGAACTTGGGCGCATCGCGTCGCGCGTCGCGCAGCTTTTTGTACACGCCTTGCTCGCTCCAGTCCTTGGCCCATTGCGGCTCGCGTTTGGGCAGGTCGCCGCGCATCGGGAAGGGCGTGTCGGGCATGTTCAGCGTGGCGCGGTAGGCGGACGCTTCGGGCTTGGGCGTTTTGTTCTCGGACATGGGAGGGAAACCTTCAAATCAAGGGCGTTCCAGGCGCTGGGCCTGGAAGGGCGGTGCAACAGCTAAGGCGAGGGGCGGGGCGAAGGCGGCCCCGTCAAATTCGGTCGCGCGTGGTCTGGCGACGGGTCTCGGCGTGGGCCGTGGCAAAGAAGGCGCGCGCGTCCTCGCAGTCCCGGGCGATGCCGGCGGTGAGGGCGTCAAGACTGTCGTATTTCAGCTCGTCGTGCAGTTTGTGCAGTAGTTCCACGCGCACGATTTTACCGTAGCCCCCCTCGGCGCCCAGGTGCGTGGGCCAGTCCAGGCAATGGGTCTCCAGCAGCACGCGCCCGCCGTTCGCGTCGCGCGGGTCGAGCGAGGGGCGCACGCCCAGATTCGCCACGCCGGGCAGGGGCGCATCGTGCAGGCCATGCACCAGCACCGCGAAGATGCCGCTGGCGGCCGGCTTCCAGTGCGCAAAGCGCAGGTTGAGGGTGCGAAAACCGTCCTGATCCGCCCCGCTGGCGGCCGAGCGGCCCAGCTGGCGCCCGAGCTTGCGCCCATGCACCACATGGCCGCTGATGGCATAGGGCCGGCCCAACAGGCGCGCCGCCTCGGCCATGTCGCCCGCGGCCAGCGCCGCGCGCACGGCGGTGCTGGAGACGCGCAGGCCATGCACCTCGTAGCTCATCATGCGCGCCACCTCGAAGCCGCCGGCCGGGCCGGCGGCGTCCAGCATCGCATAGTCGCCTGCGCGCTGGCTGCCAAAGCGAAAGTCGTCGCCCACCAGCAGGTAGCGCGCGCCCAGGCCGCGCACCACCACCTCGTCGATGAAGGCCTGGGCCGGCAGACTGGCCAGCTTGTCGTTGAAGGGCAGCACCACGGCCTGCTGCACGCCGCAGCGCGCCAGCTCGGCGAGCTTGTCGCGCAGCGTGCCTATGCGTGCCGGGGCGATGTCCGGCTTGTGGTGCACGCGGGCAAAGTAGTCGCGCGGGTGGGGCTCAAAGGTCAGCACGCAGCTGGCCACGCCGCGGTGCTGCGCCTCGTTGTTCAGCAGCGCCAGCATGGCCTGGTGGCCGCGGTGCACGCCGTCGAAGTTGCCTATGGTGAGCGCGCAGGCGCTGGCCACTTGCGGATGATGGAAGCCGCGGAAGATCTTCATCGCAGTGCTTTACTTTTAATAGCGTTTGGCGCAAGTCCATCAAGCGCTTGACGCCTGTTTGTTGCGAAAGGGGTATATTGTGCGCTACCGGCGCACCGCATGGGGCGGTCGGCGAAGCATCAACGTTGTCATTCCATTCTTGTGTTGCATGACAGGAGGCGGGTGGTGAAGGTCTTGAAGCTCTCGGGCCAGGGGTTGCCGCAATCGTGGATATCACTGGAGCAGGCAGTGACGCATTACGCCGCGGGCGAGGTGCGCTGGGAGATCGGCGCCCAGGTGGCGCTGTTTCGCGGCGGGCACAACGCCGTCACCGGCGAGCAGTCGCAGATCGCGGTCAGCAGCATCATAGGCACGCGCGGCGTGCCGCATATCAACCCCTTCGATCTGCGCCCCAGCCTGACCAACGCCAAGCTGTTCACGCGCGACCGCAACATCTGCGCCTATTGCGGCGGACGCTTTCACGAGGAAGACCTGACGCGCGAGCACATCGTGCCCTTCGCCAGCCGCGGCCTGAACCACTGGATGAACGTGGTCACCGCCTGCCGCGCCTGCAACCACCGCAAGGGCCCGCGCACGCCCGAGCAGGCGCATATGCCCTTGCTGTATACGCCCTACGTGCCCAGCCTGTGGGAAGACTTCATCCTGAGAAACCGCCGCATCCTGGCCGACCAGATGGAGTTTTTGATGGCGCATGTGCCCAAATCGTCGCGGCTGCTCAGTTGAGGCTGGCATGCGGTGCGCGCCGGCATCGTCGTTCGTGGGGCCGGGCACGTAGTTTCACTAGGGCTGGGGCGATGGTGGAAATCTAGAATGCCCCGTTCACCGCCCTTCAACCGTCAACCCGTTTCTTCGCATGACCCCCAAGAAATTTTCTCGCCGCGCCCTGGTCGCGGCCTGCGCCGCATCGGCGTTTGCCTTTCCCGCAGGTCTGGTCTGTGCCCAACAGGCCAAGGAGGTGAAGCTCGGCTACGCACTGGCCGTCAATTCGCACTACGGCGCCGCTGCCCAGGCCTGGGCAGACTCTGTGGAAAAGGCGAGCAATGGCGCCTTCAAGTTCAAGCAGTTCCCGTCCAGCGCACTGGGCGGCGAGCGCGAGCTCATCGAGGGGCTGCAACTGGGTACCGTTGAGGCCATCATTGTTTCCACCGGCGCTTTGAGCAACTTCGTGCCCGATGTGGGTGTGGTGGACATCCCGTTCCTGTTCCGCGACACCGCCCATGCCCGTGCGGTGCTCGATGGCGCCTTCGGCCAGGATCTGCTGGGCAAATTCCAAAAGCGTGGCCTGGTTGCGCTGGCCTGGGGTGAGCAGGGCTTTCGCCACCTGACGAACAACAAGCACCCGGTACAGAAGATCGAGGATCTGAAGGGCCTGAAGATCCGCGTGACCGAGAACCCGGTGCATATCACCGCCTTTAAGACCCTGGGCGCCTCGCCCACGCCCATGTCCTGGCCCGAGGTGATTGGCGCGCTGCAACAGGGCACCATCGACGGTCAGGAAAATCCGGTCTCGGTGCTGGCCTCGACCAAGCTGTGGCAGGTGCAGAAGCACCTGACGCTGAGCGCCCATGTCTACGCACCGGTGGCGCTGATCGTCTCGCCCGGCTTCTGGGGTGGCCTGACCGATGCGCAGAAGAGCGCCTTCACGCAGGGTGCCAAGCTGGGCGCACTGGCCTCGCGCGCTTTTGTCGATGCGGTGGAGAAGAAGGGCGTGGACGAGGCCAAGAGCCACGGCATGCAGGTGGTGATGGGCGTGGATCAGGCCGCCTTCCGCGCTGCGCTGGAGCCGGCCTACAAGCAGTACGCCACCAAGTTCGGGCAGAAGACGCTGGATGCCATTGCCGCGGTGAAATAAGTCCGTTGTTGTCCTGAAAGAATCCGCCCGGCTCCGCCCGCGCGGATTCTTTTGCTTGATGAAGAAAGCGGCACGCCCCGGCCTGCCGACCCGCATATGCTCGATCGCGTGGAACGCGCCCTGGTGGCCTGCAATCGCTGGCTGCTCATCGTTTTGCTGCTGGCCATGGCCTGCATCGTGTTTGCCAACGTGGTGCTGCGCTACACCACGGGCGACTCGATCGTCTGGGCCGAGGAGGTGGCGCGTCACCTGATGATCTGGGGCACCTTTCTGGGCGCCGGCCTGGTGCTGCGCTTTGGCGGCCATGTGGCCATAGACAACCTGCACAACGCCGTGAGCACGCGCACAGCACGCGTGATACGCATGGTCGTCGTCGCGGGCGTGGGCCTGTTCTGTCTGGTGATGGCGTATTTCTCGGTGCTCTATGTCTGGGCGACGCGCTTTCAGACCACGGCCGCCACCGACGTGCCCATGGCCTGGATCTATGTCGCCATGCCGGTGGGCTTTGGGCTGATGTTCGTGCACCTGCTGTTCATTGCACGCGGCTACATCGCTGCGGGCAGCTATGTCGAGTCGGGCGAGATGGGCGCCGACGCGGCGGCCTCCATTTGAAGGGCAGGGTAGACATATGGCTGTCACGCTGTTCATCGCCGTCGTCGTGCTGCTGGCCCTCGGTTTCCCGGTGGCCTTCGCGCTCGCCATCTCGGCGGCCTTGGCCGTGTTCGTGGGTGGGCGCTACCCGCAACTGGTGGTGTTCAAGGAGATGTTCACCGGCATAGACAGCTTTCCGCTGATGGCCGTGCCCTTCTTCATACTGGCCGCCGAACTGATGTCGGGCGGCGCACTCACCGCTGTGCTGCTGCGCTTTGCCGCGCAGTTCGTCGGCCATCTGCGCGGCGGCCTGGGCTATGCCAACGTGTTGTCGTTGACGCTGTTCTCGGGCATCTCGGGCTCGGCCCTGGCCGATGCGGCCGGCCCCGGCTCGATGATGGTGAAGATGATGGACAAGGCCGGCTACGCGCGTTCCTACGCCGCGGCGCTTACGGCCAGCACGGCCATCGTCGGGCCCATCATCCCGCCTTCGGTCAGCATGATCATCTATGCGCTGCAGGACGAGAACGTCTCGGTCGGCGGCCTGTTCGTCGCCGGCTTCGTTCCTGGCATATTGATCGCCATCGCCATGGCGGCGGTCAACTGGTGGGTGTGCAAAAAGCGCGACTACCGCTCGCGCGAGCCCCGCCCCAGCGGCCGCGAGATATTGGTCAATAGCTTCAAGGCGATTCCGGCGCTGCTGCTCATCGTGCTCATCATCGTCGGCATACGCTTCGGCATCTTCACGCCCACCGAGGCGTCGGTGGTGGCGGTGTTCTACGCCCTGGTCTGCGGCAAGTGGGTCTACCGCACGCTGCAGTGGAAGGCCGTGCCGGCGATTGCGGCGCGCTCGGCCATGCTGACGTCTTCGGTACTGCTGGTCATGGCCACCTCGGCGGCCTTCGCGTGGGTGCTGACGGTGGAGGGCATTCCGCAGTACCTGTCGCAGCTCATCGTCAGCTGGGAGCTGTCGCCCGTGATGTTCTTGGTGGCGGTGAACGTGTTGCTGCTGGTGTTCGGCATCTTCATGGAGCCGCTGCCGGGCGTGATGATCCTGGTGCCCATACTGGCGCCCATCGCCAGCGCTTTAGGCATAGATCCGACGCATTTCGCCATGGTCGTTATCGTCAACCTGACGCTGGGCATGATCACCCCGCCCGTGGGCGGCCTGCTGTTCGTCACCGCCGTGTCCACGCGTGTGTCCATCACGGCGCTGACGCGTGAGATGCCGCCGTTCCTGCTGGCGCATTTCGTGGTGCTGGCGCTGCTGACCTTCGTGCCTCAGTTGTCCACCTGGCTGCCGCACTCCCTGGGGTTCTGAATACAAGCCCCCCCGCAGGCGACAAACCTGCGGGGACTTTTGTTGGGCGTGGCTGAACCAGGGCAGCAAATCTTCATGTGCCGCTGCGAACAGCAGCATTCGCGGCTGAGGCCGCTCATGCGACACTGGTAGTTTCAGGCTGCGGACTTTCGCGCCGTCACCACAAAACCCTGTACGGGTTCGCCCGCCTCGTAGCGCAGGACCAAATCCTCGATTTCGACGCTCTCAAATCCGGCCTGGCGGCACAGCGCATGCACATGGCTGCGCTTGTGGGCATAGCGGCCATTGGGCTGCAGCACCAGGTCGGGGCCATCCTCGGGGGCGGTTTCGCATGAGAAATACAAGTCGCCAGCGGGCAGCAAGATGCGGTGCGCGTTGGGTATGGTCTGGCCCAGGTCGCCGGTGTAGATGAACACGTCCAGCGCCGTAATCACCTCATAGAGGGCGGCTGGCGTGGCCTCCAGCGCCTCCAGCAGGTTCACGGTGTGAAAGCGGTCGTAGACGTTGTGGCGCGCAGCCTGCTCGATCATCTTGGTGGAGACATCCACGCCAATCAAAAAGCCATCGATACGCCCCAGGCACACGCCCAGCAGGCCGGTACCGCAGCCCAGGTCAAGAACGTTGAGGCGCTTTTCCGGGTAGCGCGCAAGTATCTTGTCGCCCACGATCTTGGGCAGCTGGTAGCGCAGGCCGCGCACCGTGTGCTGGTCATACACCTCGGCCATGCCGTCGAACAACTGGCGGTTGAGTTCCACCGGCTGGTGCGCAGGGGTGATGCCATGCGCCAGGGCGTTGTAGTAGGCGTACACGCTGTCCCCCGGCGCCAGAGCCAGCAGCGTGGTGGTGTCGGCAACCGCCTTCGCCGGCTTGCCCGCTGCCAGCAGCGTCTTTACCCGGCCGAGCAGCGCGGGCTCGTTTTTGGGGTTGGCCTCGATAAGTGCCGTCCATAGCTGCAGAGCCTCTTCGTGCTGGTTCAGCGCGCTCAAATCCTGCGCCAGCAACTGGCTCAACTGCAGGTCGCCCGGCACCAGCACAAGGCCGCGGCGCAGGTGCTTGATGGCCATCTCCTTATGGCCCGCGCGATGGGCTATGTCCACCACGCCGGCCAGAACCATCAGGTTTTTGGGCTCCAGTGCGGCCACCTTCTCCGCGGTTTCCACTGCCTCCTTGAATTGATTCTGGCGCGCCAGCAGCAGCGCCAGCTCCAGCAGGCCCGGGCCCCAGTCAGGCGCCGCGGCCACGCTTTTGCGCATGGCTTCCAGGGCGCCCTTGAGGTTGCCGGATTTTTCCGCCATCAACCCTGCCAGCATGTAGATGCGGGCATCACCGGGCCAGATGCGCTGCGCGGTATTCAGGGTCTGGGCAGCCTCGCGCAGTTCTCCGTTGCCGATCTGGGTACGAGCGGTTTCCAGGTGTTTGCGGATGGGGTCGGGCGAGGGCGGGGCGGTACGGGTGTTCATGGTGGTGGGCAGGTGGTGGCAAGACATAGCGCGCCACTCCACAGTCAAGAAAACCAGCAATTATCAGCCATGTATCAGTCATGTGTGGATGAGGCAGTACCGGCGCCTGGGGACGATGACGATGCGGTAAAGATCGCCGTTCGTCCATCAAGGGCTGGGGTGTCGTAGCGTCCTTTCATGAGTGTCAGTGATGTTACAGAATTGTTAATTTGCATGTCTGCGTGTGGGATTGAGTTTGTTTTGCGTCAAAATCAGTCGATTAAAGCCATGTCGGTTGAATAGGTTTCGGAGTGTCAATGCGTTGTCGTTGGCTGACGTAGCGACTGTTCTGCGCCCAGTGGCCGGTAGCGCGCAAAAAAAAGAGGTTCTATGAGATTGATCAGTACAGTCCAGCGTTTGAGGGCTGCGTGCGGTACACAGGTGGCTACCAGGTTGGAGGGGCGCCACGCATGCCAAATGGGGGCTGGCCGCCGCGCTGCTGATGGCCCCGCTGGCTCATGCCGAATTCCAGAATGGGGGCTTCGAGCAAGATTGGACTGGCTGGGAAGCGCCCGTGCCTTTGCGGCGCCCGACGACTGACATGGCGCCCTTTCCACCCATCAATACCGGCGACCTGGGGCTTTATCCCAGCAGTGGCTATGGTTCTGTGTCTGCTGTGGTCGGCACGTTCTCGGATACGAATACCAGCAGTGTGCTCAAGACACCATTGTTCGGAAACAAGAGCGCCCGCGTCGGGGACTCACAATCAGGCAATCGCGGTGCAAGCGTCCGCCAGACTGCCACCATGGGGGGGCGGCGACATCGATCCGGCTGATGGCAAGATGCATACTCGCTTTGCCATCGCTCCCGTACTTTCGGACGGTGGCCACCCTGGGCCGCGGCAACCCTTCTTCTTCGTCGAGGTAAAAAACATAACGAAGGGAACGCAATTGTTCCGTACGTTTAACTTCGCGGGTGAAACAGGCGTGCCTTGGCAAAGCAGCAGCGTTGGCCAATACAAGTTCACCAATTGGCAGGCTATCGATATCGGTCCCGGCAGTGGCGTGCTGGACGTGGGTGACCAGGTGGAGGTCATCATCAGCACGGCAGGTTGCGCCGATGGCGGACATTCGGGCTATGTCTATGTGGATTCCGGCCAGGGCCTGACCACGCTGCCTGGACCTTTCGTGACGGCCACCGGACCGGAATATGCGGTTCGCTCGGACGTGGGTGCAGACACTCCGAGCCGAACCCCGCCCGCAGGGCAGAGAACCGTCAACTACAACTATTACTACAGCAATGGTGGTGATGCACCGATGGTGAATTCTTATTGATCCGGCCCAATGAAGTTTTAAGCGGCATAGCGCACGCGAGGGTCTTGAAAGTAGCTGATCACACGCTCAGGATTGTTGTCCAGCATCCGCATATGCGCACTGGCTGCCTCGCGTAACTTGGCCTTGGTGCGCACCGGCACACGCTTGCCCATTTCCTGCTTCAAATCCGCGTTCAGCCGCTCCTCGGGATTGAGCTGTGGGCTGTAGCTGGGTAGATAGAACAGCTCGATTTGTTCCTTGCGCTCGGCCACCCAGGCCTTGACGATCTTGCTGTGGTGCACCCGCAGGTTGTCCAGAATCAGGAACACTTTGCGGCCCGCATCCTGAATCAAGGCTTGCAAGAACTCGATCAGCTTGTCGGCATTGAATGCTTCATCAATGATCATCCAGCGCGTCTTGCCCTGATTGGTGACGGTGGCGATCATGGACAGCTTCTGGCGTGTGCCGCCTACGGTGGGCAGCACCGGCGTTTTGCCTCTGGGCGCAAAGCTGCGCCCGCGCACGTCGGTGTTCACCAGCGCTGTCTCATCGCCCCAATGAATCTCGGCGCCCTCGGCGCGGGCACGCTGCTCGATGCCCGGATACTCGCCTTGCAACCACGCTTGCACCGCCTCGGGCTTTTGCTCGTAGGCGCGCTTGAGGGGGCGCTGGGGCGTAAAACCCCAGCGCGCCAGGTACTTGCCCACGCTGCGCGGTTGCAGGCGAATGCCGTATTCGCACTGGATGAGCTCGGCCACCGCAGCGCGACTCCACAGGAAGAAGTCCATCTTCAATTGCTCGGGACGGTGATCGATGATCATGCGCTGTATGGCTTGCTCCTGGGCGGGTGTGAGCACACGGCCAGCACCGCGCTGGCGTCCACGTCGCGCAGGTCTGATGGCCGCCCAGCCGCCCGCATCGAACCGATCTATGCAGCTCCTGACCGTGGGGTAACTGAGCCCCGTCATGGCCACGATCTGCATCACGCCCATGCCCCGCTTATGCAACCGCACGACCTGTTTGCGCCTTTCGTACAACTGCTCCAGGGTTTGCTTTCTTGCGTCTTCTTTGTCCATGTCACATCGGACTCAGTCATACCCGGAAAGTTCATACTTCATTGGGCCGAATCAATAGCTTGAGAGATCTAACGAATAGCGTTTATCTGCCGCGCTGCGATGCTGAAACGATCCATGGCGCCTCCCGCGGCAGATAAACCTTGTTGGACTGAACCGCCGTCATGGACGGTGACGACAAGGGGATTGAAAGCTTCGCACCCCGTCATGCTGAATGATTATGGCCGAGTGAAGCGCCGCGCCATGTGCCACTGGGTGAGCCAATTGCAAAAACACAGCGCCCACCGACTGCCATCTCCAGCCGCCTGGCATCGAGCACATCCTTTGGCTGGCAGGTGGCGCAGCCTTGCCCCCACACCCGTGCGGTGCGATGCCCCACAGCCCGCTCCAAACCCGCATCCCATCATGGCGGCCCCCGATTGAGCGGTTCGTTAGGAGGGTGTGGGCTGGGCAAGTGCGCCTGCCCCAACAGCACCGCCACCACCCGCAGCCGCCCCACCTTGCAGCACGGGCACACCTGCACATCCATCTTCGCCACCCGTGCCATGAACGCCTGGGCCGACTCCATCGCCTGCGACTTGGGTGCTGGCATGTGCAAAGCCAGCCTGGCCGCAGCGAGCTTTTGCGCCTTGCAGCCAGGTGCCAACACCCCGTAGTGGCGAATGCGTTTGATGCCCGTGGGCAATACATGCAGCAAGAAGCGGCCGATGAACTCGGTGCCCTGCAGCCGTTGTCTGCGCTTGCCACCCTGATCGTTGGCACGCACCGTGAACACCACCTCTTGCGCGGTGATGGCACGGATGCGCTCATTGCCAATGGCCGTGCGGTGCGTGTAACGGCTCAGGTACTCCAGCACCTGGGCGGGGCCACCCAATGGCGTCTTGGCATAGACCACCCAGTCATGTTGGTAGAGCTGGCGCTGTCGCTCGCGCCAGGCCTTGTCATCACCTTGCGGGTCGCTCGCAAGATCGCCGCCGTGGTGCGCCTTTGCCAGCGCCGCCACAAACTTGCCCCGAAACACCTTGGACAAGGCCTGCACTGGGAACAGGAAGTCAGGTTTGCGCGCTGGAGTGCTCCACTGTGCGTGCCCATGACCGTCTTGTGCCAACACACCACAAGCCATCACCGCATGCACATGGATGTGGCGCTGCAAGTCCTGCGTCCAGGTGTGCAGGACCAGACTGAACGCCGGTGTACCCCCAGCCACACCCATCCACCTTGGGTTGGCCGCAAACTCGCTCAGGGTTTGCGCGGTGCAGGCAAACAAGGTGTCGATCACCCAGCGCGGGTGGGCGCCATACAAGGCGTTGAGGCTGTGGGGCAGCGTGAACACCAAGTGCGCATAGGGCACGGGCAACACCTCGGCCAGTCTGCCTTGCAGCCAGGCGTCCTTGGCGCGCGCACCGCACTGCGGGCAATGCCGGTTGCGGCAGGAGTGGTATTGCCAGTGGCTGTGGCCGCAGGTGTCGCAGCTCAGTTGTTGACCACCCAGTGCAGCGGTGCGGCAGGCAACGATACCGCGCCAGGCTTTGGCCTGGGCCGTGCTCAGGGCGTGGGTGTGCAGGTACGCACTGCCAAAGCGGCGCAGTACCTCTGCCACGCCAGGGGCCAGGGTGGCCATGCGGCTGTGCGCTACAGCGCAGGCAGGCCTGCCAGCAGGTCCAGCGGATCAATGTCCTGGGGTGGCTTGAATTGGGGGCTGATGAGGTGCAGGTAGCGTGCCGTGGTGCTGATGTGGCCGTGGCCCAAGAGGCGGCTGATGGTGTACAGGTCTACGCCGCCCTCCAACAGGTGCGTGGCAAAGCAGTGACGCAGGGTGTGGGTGCCGCCCATCTTCATGATGCGGGCGTGGTGGCGCGCGCGTTGATAGGCACGCTGCAGGCTTTGCACGACCAGCGCTGCTGTGCCATGGGCGTCGGCAAACAGCCATTGGCCAGGGTTGCGCTGGGGGGTGTAGGTGCGGCAGTAGTGGCGCAGCAGTTGTAAGAGCGTGGTGCTCAGCACGCTGTAGCGGTCGGCACCGCCTTTGCCGCCAACCACGCGCACGCACATGCGGTCTGGCGCACTGTCGATGTCACTGACGCGCAGTGCGCAGACTTCCGAGACGCGCAGGCCCGTGGCGTACAGGGTTTGCAGGGCCATGCGGTGCACCGGGGGGGTGCAGCAGGCAAACAGGCGAGCGATTTGTTCGCGCGAGAGCAGTTCGGGCTGCTTCTGCGGTACTTTGGCCATGGGTGGGCGCAGTGCAGAGTCGCTGCTGCGCCCGAGCACCTTCTCAAACAGGAAGCGACTGGCGCTGGCGGCGTGGTTGACGCTGCTGTAGGAGAGTTGGCGGTCTTTGACCAGGTGCAGCAGGTAGGCCTCGACCTGGGCTGGGCTGAGCAGATCAGGGCTCTTGTGATAGTGGCGCGCCATGCGGGCCACGGCTTCGATGTAGCACTCTTGGGTGCGTGCGGATAGGCCGCGCACCAGCATGGCATCCATCATGCGTTGGCGTAGTTCGGTCATGACTATCTCCTTCTATGCCGGGCAAAAGTGCCCAGATCGAAGGCTTGTCATCAACGCCCCTGACTGCAAGCCGCGCGCCAACAAAAACGCGGTGGCGGCCTGTGAAAGCCAACCACCGCGTCAGCGGTTTAGTTCAACTTGCATCTGCGGTCTAAATTGCCGCGCAAAAAAGGCTGCAGGGGGCTTGCAGCCTGACTTGGCAGTCGGAATACTGCACAAAAATAC
>RRZU010650983.1_pt1 | contig 14776 bp, 8 predicted proteins | sample 2165561 | NCBI WGS metagenome assembly RRZU01 (sample SAMN10456909, study PRJNA506462) | wastewater metagenome | isolation source: wastewater sludge | place: USA: Moscow, Idaho
AGAAGGAAGGCATCCATATTGACCAGATCGTAATCGACTTCTTCCACTGGACTGTTCAGGGTGACTGGAAATTTGATACCACCTACTGGCCTGATCCTAAGGCAATGGTAGATGAACTCCACTCCATGGGCATTAAGGTAATAGTTTCTGTATGGCCATCAGTTGACAGAAAGAGCGAAAACTTCCAGCCAATGATGGATCGCGGCCTTTTGATCCGGACTGAGCGAGGTGCAGCACAAACTTACGACTATCAGGGTGACTGTGTTGAGATTGATGTATTTAATCCTGAAACAAGAAAATACGTATGGGAAATCTGCAAGAAAAATTATTATGATTTTGGCATCGATGCATTCTGGCTTGACAACTCCGAGCCTGATTACGGTGTATACGATTTCGACCATTACCGCTACATTGCAGGTCCTGCTCTCTCCTGCTCTAATATTTATCCGCAGCTGTACAGCCGCGTTTTCTATGACAACATGAAGGATCTTGGCGACGGCACTGTTGTTAATTTACTTCGCTGTGCATGGGCTGGCAGCCAAAAATACGGCAATGTTGTATGGTCTGGCGATGTTCCTAGTACCTTTGAGGCATTCTATGACCAGCTTCAGGCAGGCTTAAATATGGGTCTTGCCGGAATCCCGTGGTGGACAACAGATGTCGGCGGCTTCATGACTGATGATGTAAATGATCCAGATTTCCAGCAGCTTTTAATTCGCTGGTATGAGTTTGCTGTTTACTCCGCAGTTCTTCGTATGCACGGTGATCGTGGTCCTTACAACATTCCACCGCTTGATACGCGCGACTGGGGCGGCGGCTACCTTCATACAGGACAGCCAAATGAGCTATGGAGCTACGGTGAGGAAAATTACCGCATCATGAAGAAATATTATGATATCCGTATCGAGATGCATGATTACATCAAACAGCTCTACGAAGAAGCTTCATCAAACGGCTCTCCATTAATTCGTACAATGTTCTATGAGTTCCCAGAGGATTCAAAGTGCTGGGAGCTGCAGGATCAGTACATGTTTGGAAGCGACTACCTGGTTGCTCCAATCTTCCACTTAAACCAGTTTGAGCGCGAAGTTTATCTGCCAGCCGGAAAGTGGGAAGATACAAGAGACCATAAGGTTTACAATGGTGGCCAGACAATCACCGCAGACGCACCGCTTGATTCGATGCCAGTATTTAAACGCATTTAATTTTTTCATACAAAAAGTGGAGAAGCTCATTCGCTCCTCCACTTTTTATTGTTTCCTTATTCAACGATGACATCAAATCTCGGTGTTTTATCCTGTTCAAAATAGACACGTCTCATTCCACTTGACACAATCTTTTCCTCGAAACTTGTAACTGCGTGATAAGCTATCCACAAATTTTGATCCCGATCCCAGAAAAAGGAATTATGCCCCGGACCATACTCGCCTGGAATGGTTGCAAAGCTAGCTATCGGTGTCTTCGCTTTTTCCCACACAGACAAATCACAAAGATCATCTCCATCATTTGCCGTCAACATTCCGATTGCATACAGATATCCTCTCGCATCGCCTCCCGAATAGGCCAAATAAATTTTGTTATGGTAATAAAATGCATACGGTCCTTCATTATTAATTGTATGCTCCGTATTTTCAAAGCCATACAGTGGTCTGGACAGGCACTTTGGTTCGCTGGTCAGCCGGTCTGGATGCACTGGATCAAATTCGGCAATCATTAACATCGAGCCTGTATCAAGCGGTGTTCCAATGTTCTTTCGATGAGACCACACGTAAAAATAGCGTTCTCCCGACTTTACAGGTGTCATATCAATATTAATGCCTTTTTCTGACAAAAAGCCTCCATTTGCCCTTCTTACACGGATTGGCTTTTCCCAATCTTTCGGATTTAAGATGTCGCCATTTTCTTTTAACTTCATAATATGGCACTGCGGATTCCATTCAGAATCACTGACTGTAAACAGCAAATACAAACTTCCATTCAGCACATGAAATTCCGGTGCCCAAAACAGCTGAACAAACCCATTTTCCGTATCCTTATCCAAAATCTTATACGTCTTTACATCTTTTGCAAACAAATCCTCTAGCTCATGCGCTTTTCTCACATAGAAACCAATGTCATTCTCATTGTCGTTCGTTGCAATAAAATAATAGTCATCCTTCCATAACAAAACCACCGGATCAGCAAGTCCCCGCGCAAGTGGGAATTTTAATTTTGGCTCTGTCATCTGCCTTTTTGCATGAAGTGCATTCCAATGATGCTTAATACATTGTGCCATTTCATCCGGTATTGCAATCTGATCGGTCATTCGAATTGCCTCAAGCGTCAAGCCTGTTTTTTCACACAGCTGTGCCCCTGAGCAAATCCCCCATTCGTCAAAAGTCAGAAAATCAGCTGTGCTCCAACTCCAAAAAGATCCCTTGTTTTCGCTGTTCACACTTCCATCAGATTTCCAGTCTTCTCCCGTAATTAAATAGGTAACTGCCCCATCCTTTTTTACTGCTGCTACTTTTAAATTGCCAACAAAGCTTGGTACAATCACATTATCCTCATTCACCCATGCTTTTGGAAATACCAAACCATAATTGTTGTGCAGTGGACACTCCTCTTCATTTTCCTTTACCGACAGATGTACGCTATATGCTAACCCATTCGGATACTGTCCTTTTACCGTCTTTCTGTTATACACCCTAAGAACTTCTTTTTTTCTCTCCTCCATTGTTTTTCTCCCTTTCAATTTCCGATAAAACCAAGAGCAATCTTTATCTGTACGATCTTCTTGGATTGCTGCCAGTCTCTGCACTCAGCTTATCACACACAAATTAAAAACGCAAGTAAAAAGCAAGTTGAAATCCTTGATGTTTTTATGTATAATCAGTCTTGGAGATGGCCTTTGGCATGACCACATACAACGCGTCATGTACGGTGCCACCTATATAAGGAGGATTTTATTATGGCAGCATGGAAAAATCTGGATACACTTGCTTCTTATGGCGAGCTTTCCAAACTGAAAAATCATGTCGATATCGCCAAGGCAATGTCTGGAGAAAACGGAGCTGAGCGTGTCGCAAAATACAGCGTACCGATGGCAGCTGGATTATGCTACAATTACGCTGCAAAAGAGGTTGATGAGACTGTTCTTGCCGCTCTTGAAAAGCTGGCTAACGAGGCTGAGCTTTCTGAAAAATTTGAGGAGCTTTACAACGGTGCCGTTATCAACACCGGTGAAAACCGTATGGTTCTTCATCACCTTGCACGTGTACAGCTTGGAAAGGCTGTTGTTGCAGACGGCGTTGACAAGCGCGAGTTTTATGTAGCACAGCAGAAGAAGGCAGCTGATTTTGCAAACAAGGTTCACGCAGGTGAAATCACCAATGAAAATGGCGAGAAGTTCACCACCGTTGTTCAGATCGGTATCGGCGGAAGTGATCTTGGTCCTCGTGCTCTTTATATCGCACTTGAGAACTGGGCAAAGGCAAACAACACCTTCAAGATGGAAGCAAAGTTCATCAGCAATGTTGATCCAGATGACGCAGCAGCAGTTTTAGCAAGCGTTGATCTTGCACATTCCTTATTTATCGTTGTATCCAAGTCTGGAACAACACTTGAGACTTTAACTAATGAGGCATTCGTAAAGGACGCACTTGTAAAGGCTGGATTAAATCCATCCAAGCATATGTTAGCTGTTACAAGTGAGACATCTCCTCTTGCAAAGAGTGATTCTTATCTGACTGCTATCTTCATGGATGACTACATCGGCGGACGTTACTCTTCCGTTTCTGGTGTTGGCGGTGCAATCCTGTCTCTTGCATTTGGACCAGAAGTTTTCGCACAGCTGCTTGACGGTGCTGCCGAGGAAGACAAGCTCGCAGCAAACAAGAACATCTTCCAGAACCCAGATATGCTCGATGCACTGATTGGTATTTACGAGAGAAACGTTCAGGGTTATCCGGCTACTGCTGTTTTACCGTACTCTCAGGCATTAAGCCGCTTCCCTGCTCATTTACAGCAGTGTGACATGGAGTCAAATGGTAAGACCGTAAACCGCTTCGGTGAGCCAGTTGACTACCCAACCGGTCCTGTTATCTTTGGTGAGCCAGGAACAAATGGACAGCATTCCTTCTATCAGCTGCTTCATCAGGGCTCTGACATCGTTCCGCTGCAGTTCATTGGCTTTAGAAACAGCCAGTTAGGTGTTGATGTTGACATCGAAAACAGCACCAGCCAGCAGAAGCTGTGCGCAAACGTTGCTGCTCAGATCGTTGCATTCGCTTGCGGAAAGAAAGATGACAACTTAAACAAGAACTTCAAGGGACATCGTCCATCAAGTATCATCACCGGTGATGAGCTGACTCCTGCTTCCTTAGGTGCACTTCTTGCTCACTTTGAGAACAAGATCATGTTCCAGGGATTCGTATGGAACTTAAACAGCTTCGATCAGGAAGGTGTACAGCTTGGAAAGGTTCTTGCAAAGCGCGTTCTTGCACATGAAACAGACGGTGCTTTAAAGGCTTACAGTGATCTGTTAAATATCTAATTTGCGTTTAAAAAAGACCAGCGGGAGTTCTCGCTGGTCTTCTTTTACGAATCATCCTGATTATCTTATTAGATTGAGATAATATTTAGTTCATTCTTTTTCCATTGCTTTTATTAAGAACGTCCTCATTCCTGTTCCAACCCACTGATGCCCACCTGAATGTATGCTGTGAATTGGATATGCATTTTCATTAAAAATATGATATGCCTTACGAGTAACGTCTAATTGTGTGGTAACATTATTCAATCCTGATTTTCCATTTAGTCCATCCTTTTCTCCACTCTCCACGAAGAACGGACGCGGTGCAATCAATGCTCCTAATTCACCCATATCTGCTGTTTCAAACATATGTGGAATAAAATTACAAGCACAATTTTGTGGAAGCTCAATTAGTGATTCTTTAAATCCATAGAAATATCCACTTGTAATCGCTGCCTTTACCCGATCATCCATAGCAGAAAACCATACCGTTTGCTGTCCGCCTCCTGACATACCTGCACAAGCTAAAAAGCCATTACTTTCTGAAAGTGCAAGTAAATAATCTGCAAGTCGCATCAAATCCCAAACTGCCATTCCAATTACACTTTGTCCAAATCCAATGCAAACCTGAAGTAGTTCACGATGTGAATTCATACGGATTTTCTCTGGTTCGTCTCCTTGCTCTGGAAACTCTCTGCGATCACCACTTCCTCGTTCATCTGGACAAACTACCAAAAAGCCATCCTCAAGTGCGTCGCGAATAAATTTAGTCTGAGATTGAATAGTGCTTTCCTTTCCTCCACCATGTCCATGCGGAACAATCAATATCGGATGTTTTTTCTGTTTACAATCTGGGTTTTGCTGCTCTGGACGCAGCAAATAAAATGGCATCTCAATTTCAGGCTCAGTTTTTATAACCCAATATTCCGCAATCAAATCGTTTACGCGATCAGTGCGCAGATATTGTGCATCTGGTTCACAATACACACATTTATTCATGCCAGTAATTTCCCATAAACGGTCACGTAAACTCTTTTTCCATGCCTCATGTTCCCCTTTTGTTTTCGCACTATATGCGTGTGTTAACGACCTGTTTTGATATTTTTTCTTATAAGTCTCTAATGTTGTGTAATACATATATACCTCTCCTGATCATCTAATGATCTATGTAGTTTTTAAAAATAATCTAGTGTTACTGGTCCAATTAAACCAGATGGCTCTATTGGCATTGTCATTGAGAAGAAATCTCTCTGTCTATTTGCCAATGTATTTGCGACTTCTACAAGTATACGATTTTCTCCTTCATGAAGCAACTTACCAATCTCAAAACTATATGGCAAAGCTACCCTTACACCTGCCTCCTTTTCATTAACAAGCACATGTGCAGTTTCATATACTTCCCCAAGATTTAACTCGCAACTTTTAACCTTTGGTAAAAATACAGTTGTTTCATATCGCATGACTCCACAAAAATACGGATGTTTGCGGCAGAAATCTCCAGTTTTTTCTCTCTCCTGCAAAACATATTTTTCTGTTCCCGTCTCTTTTATCCAAAGTTTCCATGCAGCTGGCGTAATCTCAATTTTTCCAGTCTGCGAATCAGTTGCTTTTTTCAGCTTCATTATCTCCTGTTTTTCTGCGAGAATTTTAGCATAAGGTGTACAATCACCCATATACAAAACCTTCATCTCACCCGGCACAAGCTGCAAACTTAAATCATTGTTTTCATCCCATTCACAAGGTTCAACAGTATTTTCCCATGCCTGATACCAACAGATACATTCTTTATCCATTTTGTGTGAATCCATCATCCCATCTTCAAAACAAAGTGATGTGTTAATTTCTTCCGTCTCTGACTGATTCATAAATAGCCAAAATTCTCCGTTTTGATGCTTATAATGATAATAGCGTAGCCACGGTTCATATTTTTTTGTTTTAATTTCATCAACTCCAAATGAATATAATATATCTGCTAAATCTTCCTGTTCACAAATTGTCAAATTGTCTTTTATCTGACTAGTCCACTCTCTTAAAATACCATTATTATCCATTGCAAGTGGTTTTTGTCCTACTACAACTATTTTGAGACCTTTTTCGGCTGCCTTGCAAAGCCAATCTGCCAGCATTTTTGTAATACATCTGCTTCCTGATAAAATAAGCACTGGAACCTGCTCATTTTCCCATTTAAGCTTTCCTTCCACTACTGTCATTGTCAACAGTACATCAGTTGGCAAAATCTCATAATCAATCTGATTTCTAAGCAATTGCTTTCCAATTGCCTCTACTGGAAGATATTCTCCTGCCCATTCCTGTTCAGCTGGATATACAACTGCCACAGCAGGAATATGTACTCCATTTGAAATCAAATGACTGACACGATTACAATATTCCATCAAATTTTTAAAATACGGAAATTGTGGATTCATTCCACGTGCATAAAAATGCGGCGGACAATCCGGATCTGGAAAATCTTTCATTGAAAATGCATGTGGAACAAAATAGTTGATACCATTAACAAGCATATGGTCCAGCAGCCATTTCATAAGTTTCAATCCCTCAGCCCATCCATATGCACCAAATACCTCACACAACGCTCTTCCCTTTTTTTTAGAATCCATATGTGCAAGAGATGCTGCCAGTTTTGCAAGTGCATAATGATATAACTCGCCATGATAGCCAAGATTTCCTCCAACACTATGGAATTTGCAGTCATCCAATCCTGGACGAATCTGCTGAAGCACAACATCTATTCCAGCCATATCCTGTCCCCAAAGCGCATGAAAATAATGACCTGCTCCAATTCCCATATGTGCATGCATTCCGCCGTCTTCAATTACATGACCAATATATTCCACACCATGTTGACGACACCAATCTCCAATCTGTTCACAGAAGTTCTCTCCATATAAACGAGCTGCAATATCAGCAAACTGCATACGACACAATCCACTTTTATTTTCGTTTGAATTTCTATCAGGTGTTGTCCAAAGTGCCATTAAATTTTCTGCAAACTCAGATCCCCACAGTTCTTTTAGTCTTTCATGCAATGTCTGACTCCACGGCATCTTCATATTGAATTTTCCAATATTAGCATCATGACCATATTCGCCGCCAAAGCTTCCGATTTCAGGCTCATCAGAGAAAAATCCTGCAAATGTTTTTCCAAAATCATCTTTATAGTGTGCATAATGAGGCTCATATATCTGATCAATAAAATAACGCACAGCATCATGATCAATCGTATTAATATAATTTTTTCTTCCAGTTCCTTTTCGAGTTGTTTTTATTACATTGACACACCAAAGTCCATTCGGCACATCTACAAACACTCTTCCATCCGACACCTGACTTGTCAAATCCTTTACTTCTGTCAGGCTATCCTGATTATCACGATCACGTTTTCCCATCGTCACTGCAACTAATTCTTCCCCTTGTTCCAGTATAATAAGCACACTTCTTCCCTGCTTTGGTCCAACAATATCAACACCATACTGTGTCAAATATACTTTACCATATGGCGAATCTGGTGCAATTTTTCCGTTGCAAAAGCCAGAAGGAAAGTGTGCATCATCTAAAACCCAGACACGCATATTTAATTCCTTTGCCTTTGCCATAATTATATCCAAATCTCTCCACCAGCCTTCTCCTACAAAATCTGGGTGTGGACGTGATTCGACGCAAACAGCTTTTATACCACTATCATAAATTCGCTGCATTCCCTCTTCTAATAATTCCTTTGATTCTCCATGCTGCCAGAAAAAGGGTAAAATATAATTATCTTCCTTTCCCTGCAGCACATCCATTAAACGCGGTTCCATTTGCTTGTGCAATCCTTTCTGCTTTATATTCATAGTATATATTTTTTATTCATCCAAATTTTTACAATACCAGTCACCTGTTATCCTTTAACTGCTCCAATTGTCAATCCTTTAGTAAAATATTTTTGCAAGAATGGATAAATCACCAATATTGGCAGCATTGTTAAAAATAATTGAGCAGCCTGTAACGTTTTTACATTAGTAAGTGCATTTTCTATTGCCTCGCTTGAGTTTGTAATATCTGTATTTGCAATCAATGCTTGCAGATAAGTTTGTAATGGATAATTTGCCGTATTATTATTATAAATTTTTCCATCAAACCATCCATTCCAATGACTTAAAAAACTGAACAATATAATTGTGGCAATAGATGGTTTACAAAGTGGCAGTATAATCTTTGTAAATCGTTGAAAGTATGATGCACCATCCACCTCTGCTGCTTCTTCAATGGTATCAGGCAATTGCTTCATGAAATTCATAACCAGTATTACATTGTAAATTGGAACCGCCCCTGGTAACACCAATGCCCATATTGTATCAAATAAATTCAAATTTTTCACTTGTAAATAATTAGGAATTAATCCACCATCAAAAATCATAGCAAAAATTAATAGCCATACATAATACCGCCTTGCTGGAAATTCTCTTACTGATTTTGAAAGTGGATATGCCATCAATACCGTCAACACAGTATTAATTACAACACCAACAATAACTCGTTTTACTGATACTCCAAAAGCAGTCCAGAATGCTGCCCTCTTTGCCACCATATGATACGATGCAAGATTAAATCCAACTGGCAACAATTTTACCTGATTTGCTGCCACTGCAGATTGACTGCTCAACGATACTGAAAACATATGAATAACTGGAAAGGCACAAATAATAGATAAAAGCGTAAGAAACATTGCGTTAAATATAGAAAAAATTTGGCTTCCAGCGGTTCGACTTTTTTTTAACTTTCCATCAGACACCGCATAAATTTTCATTCTCATTTCCTCCTTAAAATACTGTATAATCACTATATTTATTTGCAATTTTATAACTTGTCACAATTAAAATAAAGCTAACCACAGATTTCAATAATCCCACCGCCGTACCAAGGCTATAATTGGCCTCTACCAAAGAAATTCGATATACAAAAGTATCAATAATATCAGCGGTTTCATATACCAATGGATTATACAAATTAAAAATTTGCTCAAAACCTGCATTCAATACATTTCCAAGATTCAAAATCATCATTAATACTACAATTGGTGCTATTCCTGGAAGCGTAACATTCCAGATTTGCTGAAAACGATTTGCGCCATCAATCTTTGCTGCTTCATACAATGTCTCATCAATTCCAGTAATTGCTGCTAAATATACAACTGTATTATAGCCAAAGTTTTTCCATACGTCAGTTCCAATCAATACTCCTAAAAATGCATATTTGTTTCCCAAGAAAAACACTGGCTCTGCACCAAATATTCCTAAAAACTGATTGATCAATCCTTCTTTTGCAAATAAATCCTGAATAATACCTGCCAAAATTACCCACGAAATAAAATATGGCAAATAAATAATTGTTTGTACACTACGCTTAAAACGGTGATTTTTTACTTCATTTAATAATATAGATATTATTATTGGGACTGGAAAATTAATTAGTATTTTTGCAGCTGCAATAAAAAGAGTATTCCACATTACTCGTTTAGTATCAGGCAATGCCAACATATATTCAAAATTTTCTAATCCAACCCACGGAGATCCCCAAATTCCTTTTCCTGGCAAAAATTCCTTGAAAGCAATAGTAATTCCCCCTAATGGCATATATTTAAAAAGCAAAATAAATAATAAACCCGGAAGTATCATTAAATGAAGCTGCCAATCTTTTTGCCAATTTTTTTTCTTTCTCTGCACATTCGTTTTGTCTGCTATCTTCATTATTTACTCCTTCTCGCAAAGCTCTGTAATCTAAAAGCGGGACGATGTACTGTCCGCCCCGCTTTTAAAATTTACAGTTACTGACTAATTGCTTCCGCAATTTCTTCTGCAATTTTAGCTGCCCCAATATTATTATACGTTTCAACAAAAGTATCGAAATAAGAAATATCTTTATCGCCCATAATAATTGCAATATAGTCCGTCAACTTCTGCTTGTTTAATAGGGACTGAACCTTTACTGCAGTGGCTGTTGGTGCACCTGCATAATCGCTATACCGAACATTGTCAAAATCAATCGCAAGATAACCTTCTAAATAAACTTTCTTCCAAGCCCAAGACGTAGCTTCATCCAACTCTGTGCTAATAACATTCTGATAATCCGCGTCTTTTCCTGGTACATGCTCATCTCCATTTTCAATAGCTTTTAAGAATGTCTCTCCCCAATTAATATTTGCAGCCATCTGGAATGGCATTAAATTATTAACTCCACTAGTATCACGAATTTCTGGTTTTTCCATTAACTCATTATATTTAATATAAAATTCATTATCCTCCTTTGACTGTGCATAACCATCACACAGCCAATTCATCATTACTACTATTGCCTCTGGATTTTCAATTCCTTTTTTAGCATAAATATAGCCATAAACATTAAGCGGTACACCTGGCTTATAATTTTCCACTCCTTCAGCAGGAGGCATCTTCACTGCCGTCCAGTCAGCACCATCTACATTTGCAACACAGTCTTTCATTACACCAAGAGGATTGAAGAAGAGACCACAATAAATTCCAATTTTGCCAGCAGCAATCAATTCTTCTTCTTTTGATGCATCTTTAACTGCAAATTCTGGATCAATTGCACCTTCTTTATATAACTGAGCAAGTTTCTCCAGTGGCTTCTTTGCCTTTTCATCTGTACAACCAGCTTTAAAGCTTCCATCTTCTGCTTTTACCCAATATTCGTCTCTTGTGTATGCTTCGTACGCTGCCATAATATAATCAAGTCCAGTCAGATCTTTATCCAAATACAATCCATATGTATCTGCCTTACCATTTCCGTCTGGATCTTCTGTTGCAAACTTTATAGCAATATCTAATGCTTCATCCATTGTTTTTGGTGCCTCTAATCCTAAAGCATCTAACCAATCCTGACGAATCCACATTATTGGATAACTATCACCAAGCGTATTAGGAACAGGAATTCCCATATATCTTCCATCAGAATTTGTAACTGGAGCAAACAATCCTTTATCATTTTGCTCGGTTAATTGTTTTAAATCATCTGTTGCCCACGTTTCATAGACATCCGTCATATCTTCGACCATATCATTCTTAATTAAAGATGCCATCATTGTTGCATCAACAATCGCAAAATCCGGAATATCATTACTTCCAATTGCCAATTGTAATTTTTCTGTCATTGACCCAGACGGTGCTAAAATCTGATTTTCTACATGGATTCCCATCACTTCTTCCCACATAGCATATGCAGAATTATTCTGAGCATCTTCTCCCTCTGCATAAGTTTTTACAACCTCTGGCTTTGCAAATGTTAATGTAATCATCGGATCATAAGTTTTTAACTTATCTTCTTCCGAGATTTCTCCTGCCAATGCACTCATCGGTGCTGCCATAACAAAACACAATCCGAGCGCTAACTGTTTTTTAATTTTCATAAGTATCCTCCTTCTCAGATAATATTCTATGTCATCGCGGCCACGACTTTTCATGTATTTATCCTACAACAGATTTTCTTATTTCAAAAGAGTAATGTTTTTACTTTTTGATACTTTTTCTACTTTTTATTTCAAATTTTCATTTATTCTATAATCTTTTGGTGTTTTTCCCACCGTTTTACTAAACACTTTCGTAAAATATCCAGGTGTTTCAAATCCGACCATTCGTGAAATTTCACCAATTCGCATTTCTCCTTCTGCTAATAATCTTTTAGCAGTTTCGATACGAACTTGGACGATATACTGTGACAAAGACTGCCCAATCGTCTGATGAAAACTCCGCGATAAATATGATGGATTAATATGAAACATTCTGGCAAGGCGCCCCAGTGATAGATCCTCTCCTGGATGTTCTGTAACATATTCACGAATACGATAAATGAGCAGATTTCCTTCCTCTTTTTCAATCTTTTTTTCTTGCTCATCTTCAAACGTATACATTTGTCCATATTGCTCACAGCACATTACTTCTTCTATCATTTTTCTTGCACGACGAATCCAACCTTCCCATTCGGTTTGATGAGAGACCAATAATGTACAGCAAATATCTGGACCCATATAAAGATAACTTTGCATTTCTTCTAATGCTCTATACACTCCGCTAAATAATTCTTCACTATCAGCTGCTTTCTGAATTAAAAATACAAATACATTATTTTTCTGTTCAAATCCATATACAGAACCATATCCATATGTAATCTGCTGCAACATTTTTGTTAACCATCCAAAAAGTTCATCTGTTGAAATTCTGACTTTTTGTTTTTCGAAACAAACTACCAGTACGCGAATGTTCCGTGTCCTTTCAAATGGAAAAACACTATTATTCAGTTGCTGAAAATCTGTTGTTCCACGATTCATTTGTTCTAGCAAAATTAATGATACTTCGTTTGTTTTTTGTCTGCTCAACGTTGCTGACATACTATCAAACATAAAATTTTCTGCCTGTTTATGATCTAACACATCAATCACATCTGAAATTTTTGAAAGAAGCTCCTCATCTGGCATTGGCTTTAGCAAATAATCAAATCCATGTAGACGCATTGCTTCTCTCGCGTACTCAAAGTCCTGAAATCCTGTAAGAAAAAGCACTTCTGTTTTTGGCCAAATTTTTTGCATCTTCGCCACCATTTCTAGCCCATTTATCTCTGGCATACTAATGTCCGTTAAAACAATATCAAACGGACTTTTCCTATACAACTCCAAAGCCTCCAAAGCAGAAGATGCTGTTTGAATTTCTTTCAACGGCATACCTGCCTCTTTAATCACTTCATATATTCCTTCGAGGATAATAGACTCATCATCAACCAATAATAAACTATACATATCATTTTCTCCTATAATCTTTTTCGTTTTCACGAAGTACAATCGTAATATTCTTAACTATTATCTACTGGCAATTCAAAATAAATACGAAAACTTTCATTTTCTTTACAGCAAAGCTGTAATCCTTCTTCGCATCCTATTGTCTGAAGACGTTTCTGAATATTCCATAATCCGAAACTTTTCTGAGGCAGTTCTTCTTGTTTTATCAGTTTTTGAATATTTTCACAAACCACTTTTGATGCCATACCACAATTATCGTCTACCTCACAGTGCAACATACCATTAAAAACAGATACCTTTACTATAATTTCACAGATCTTATGGACTTTCTCTACACCATGTCGAATTGCATTTTCAACCAATGGTTGAATCATTAACGGTAAAATCTGATATTTTTTGGTCTTTTCATCTGCAATAATCTTATACTCCATCTTTTCTGCAAAACGCATTTCGTTCAATTTTAAATAAATTTCCGTAAACTTTAACTCCTGTTCTACCGTGATCCAATTATCTGCTGCATATGTCATTATTTTAAAATAATCACCTAAATACATGCATAAATTCGCAACACGATCACTCTCTCCACTTTTAGCCATTCGATATCCCATATAGAAACTGTTATACAAAAAATGTGGATTAATCTGTGCCTGTAGTTGTTTACGCCTAGCCTGCTCAGTCTGCACCTGCTTTTCGTATACTTGGCGAATTAAAATTTCAATCTGATTAACCATCTGATTATATTGTCGAAATACGTACTGAAATTCTGCTGGTTCTTCTTCCGACAAACGATAACTCCACTCCTGATGTTCAATTGCTTGCATTGCAGTTACTAATTTCTTCATTGGACGTGCAAGCATATGATGAAATACTCCACCAACTCCAAATGGTATTGCAAGAATAATCATTGAAATCAACATCCATACTTGACGTATTCGATGAATACCTGCAAAAATCTGTTTTTCCTTAGCAAATAAATATACTCGAAAATAATTTCCTGGTGTATCTACACAATCATACAGCCAAACGGTTTTATCGGCACTAGTTATCTGGGAAACTCCATTAGTTTGTTCCACTTCTTTTTTCAAAATTGCATCATAAAACGCTGATACATTCTCTCCTCTCTGAGAATTGCCTAACAAATTTCCTGTATTTCCGTCCACTAAAAAACAATCAAAATATCCTGGATTCAATGCATTTAACATAGTGCGAATATGTCTTACCGAAACCTCTACACCTACAACCGTTCCTGATGCACCTCGGCTTAAATATACCATGCACCCATTAGTAGAAAAGAACACATTATCTATTTCTTTCAGACACTTCTCAATGTTCTCTTTATATACATTCGGAATCTCCGTCAGTGCTTCTGAAGCACGTAGTAATTCATTTGTCTGAGGAATTACCAAAAACACATCGTCTATATACATACTAAATGCACGATAATTTTTTAATTTTTC
>RRZU010340042.1_pt1 | contig 14773 bp, 14 predicted proteins | sample 2165561 | NCBI WGS metagenome assembly RRZU01 (sample SAMN10456909, study PRJNA506462) | wastewater metagenome | isolation source: wastewater sludge | place: USA: Moscow, Idaho
CCGGCGGGGCGCGGCCCGCGGTCGCGGTGGCTCGCCGCTGCCGCCGCCGTCACACTGCTGCTCGGCGGGTATGCCGCGGGGCGGCTCGCCGGCCGCGATGCACCAGGCCCCGTGCCGGTCGTGGCGACCGCCACGCTCACCTCGATGGATGGCGCCCGCCGGCTCGGTGAGGCGCACGTCGTCTCGGGCCCGGCCGGGCAGACCCTGCGGGTGCACGTCGACACCACCGTGCCGCCGCCTCCGTCGGGCTATGTCGGGGTGTGGCGCATCAACGCCGCCCTCCCCCGGATGGTGTCGATCGGCGCCCTCGCCCCGGGCCAGGACACCGAACTAGTGGGGCCGGCCGCCGCCATCACGGCCGGCTATCGGATCGTCGACCTGTCCAACGAACACTTCGACGACAGGCCCGCACACTCCGGCGACTCGATCATGCGAGGCATGCTGACCTCCTGACCCAACCAAAGCCGGCGCCGCGCGACGTACTGCTACTTGATGCCGCTGGTGAGGCCGCTGGCGAAGAAGTAGCGCTGACCGAAGAGGAACACGATCACCGCGGGAGCCGTGAACAGCGTGCACGCGGCGAGCAGTGGTCCCCAGTCGATGCCGTTCTGCCCGAAGAAGTTGTAGAGCGACACGGCCAGGGTGAAGTACTGCGGATCGCGAAGGTAGAGCAGTGGTCCGAGGAAGTCCACCCAGGTCGCGGTGAACTGGAGGGTTCCGATCAGGACGAGCAGGGGCTTGATGACCGGCAGGACCACCAACCGGAAGACCTGCAGATTCGATGCTCCGTCCACGCGTGCGGCGTCGAACAACTCGGTGGGGATCCCGCGGATGAACTGGATTGACAGGAAGATGAAGAACGCGTTGCCGAACAACGGCGGGAGGACCAGGGGCCAGAAGGTGCCTACCAGACCTGCCTTGTCGAAGACGAAGTACAGCGGGATCATCACGACCTGGAACGGCAGCATCATCGTGCTCAGGCCGACGAGCAGCACCTTTCGGCTCCCGGGGAACGTCAGCCTGCCGATCCCGTAGGCGACCGCCGGGTTGACCAGCAGTGCGCCAATGACGTTGAGTGCGACGAGGATGAGCGTGTTCGTCGTGGCCTGCGGGAGGTTGGTCAGGGCGATCGCCTTGGAGAAGTTGTTCAGCGTCGGTCCGGCGCCATTGACTCCGGACGGGTCGTAGCGCAGGGCCGTGTCGATCATCGCGTAGAGCGGAACGACGAAGAGGCCGAAGCACCCGGCAGCCATCCATACCCGCCACGACACCCGCGTCGGCTCACTGATCTTCATGACTCGGGCCCGTCTCCGAGGCGCAGCGCCACCAGGCTCGCCACGAGCGTCATGGCGAACAGGATCCACGCAACGGCGCTGGCGTAGCCGAAGTCCAGGTAGACGAATCCCTGCTGGTAGATATAGATGCTCAGGGTGAGAAGCGAGTTCTCCGGGCCGGCCGCGGTCGGTTGGAACTTCTGCTGTGCCAGCAGGAACGGCTGTCCGTACAGCTGGAAGTAGGCGATCAGGCCCATGATGACCTGGAAGAGCGTGACTCGCCGAGTCGCCGGCCAGTCAACGTGCCGCACCCGTTGCCACCAGTTCGCGCCGTCCAGTTTCGCCGCCTCGTGCAGGTCTTTGGAGACGTCCACCAGCGTGGCAAGGTAGATGAGGACCGTGCCGCCGCACCCCCACAGGATGAAGATCAGCAGCGCCACCCGCGACCAGACCGGGTCGACCAGCCAGCCCGGCCCATTGATTCCGAGCCACGACAGGACGGTGTTCATCGTCCCGCTCTCTGGCTCGTAGATCCACTTCCAGAGGTAGCCCGCGGCGACGACGGGGACCACGACCGGCAGGTAGGCCATGGCTCGGAAGGCCAGGCCCTTGGTGCCGAGCTCGCGCAGGATCAGGGCGAGGCCGAAGCTCAGCAGGATGGTCAGGGGCAGCCCAACCCCCATGAAGATCAGCGTGTTGAACAACGCCTTGTGCAGCTTAGGATCGGCGGCCATCCGCGCGTAGTTGTCCAGCCCCACCCAGTCGCTGTCGCCGAACAGCCGAACCTTCATGAAGCTCCACCGCGCGGTCATCACAATCGGTACGAGGCTGAACATGAGCAGGCCCATGATCCACGGCAGGGTCAGCAGGAAACCCAAGCGATGATCGCGCCGGTTGGAGGAACGCCGGGCCCGGCCGGGGGTCACCCGACCGGGCCGCAGGACTCGGAAGTTCACGAAGGATCCGTTCTAGGCCGTCAGTAGCCCTTGGCCTTATCGGCGAGTTTGGCGACGGCATCTTCCACGCTGGAGGTCCGGTTGTTGATGGCCTCCGCCGCCTCACCGATGTCGGTCACGAATTTGCTCGCCCAAGGCGCCGAGGGGAACCCCTTACGCGTCTGGTTGTTCATCGCGTCCAGCCACACCTTGTACTGCGGGCCCATGCCCACCAACAGCGGGTCACTGCTGAGGCTCTTGCGCGTAGGCATGTTGGACAGGAGCTGCGCGAAGTTCGCCATGTTCTCGGGAGCGAGCATGTACTTCATGAACTCCCAGGCCTCGGCCTTGTGTTTGGCGTTCTTCGGGATGAACAGGGTGCTGCACGCCGACTGACCGATGGGAGCTGCTCCAGCGGAGGGCGCGGGCAGGGGTGCGGCCCCCCACTGAAGGGTGGGCTTGAAGGTCGGGATCATCTGGACGTGCCACGGACCGTCAATCGTCATCGCGACCTTGCCGGCGTAGAAGGGGTTCTCGGCGGACCAGTAGTCGCCGAAGCTGCCGCGGAAGGCCTTGATGGCGCCAGGGTCGACGCCGTCGGTCTGGCTGAGGAACAGCCGGGCCGCGGCGGTCACCTTCTCGACGTCCACGTTCGGCTTGCCATCCTTCGCCCAGTCGCCACCCATGGCGATGGTGGCCATCGTCAGGTCCAACGGGGCGAACCCGAGCCGTTCGACCTTGCCGTCCTTGACCACCGTCAACTTCTTGCCTGCCTCGAGGAACTCCGCCCAGGTCTTCGGCGGCGTGACGCCCGCTTGGTCGAGCAGGGTCTTGTTGTACACGAGTTGGAACGTGTACATGACGATGGGCATGGAGTAGACGACGTTCTTCACCGTGACCGGCTCCATCGAGTCGGCCATGAAGTCGCTCAGGTCGTACTTGTCCTTCTCGATGAACGGCGTGAGGGGCTCCAGGAGGCCCAGATCCGACCAGCCGTTGACGCCGTTGCAGAAGTGGTCGGAGATGTCGAACTGACCGCTCGAACCGGTCATCGACGCAAGCTGCGCCGCGGTGTCCGGGTTCGAGACCCCCTTGACGACGATTCGCTTCTGGCTCGAGTTGAACTTGGTGATAAGGGACTCGATCTTCTTGGCCTCGTTGCTTCCCCAGAGGTACGAGAAGGTGATCTCGACGGGCTTGTCGGGGGTGGAGGCAGTGCCCGACGCTCCGGGGGTAGGCGCTCCCGTCGAGCATGCCGCCAGAGTGAGGCCCGCGGCGGCGAGGAAGGAAGCTACCTGAGCGTGGAGTCTGTGCGGTCCTGGCGCTCGACGCATGTTCTTGCCCTTCGTTCGGCAAATCTAGTGGATCGCAAGTGGATCTATAGTGGACCATATGCGGTTGCGTGCGCAAGCCCGTCTCCGAGGGGCGCCACTGGGAAGCAGCGGGGGCCGGATGTGGGGCTCCGGCGGCCACGCTGAGGTCGCAGTCGACCCCTGACGGCGACACCCGAGCAGCGCCGCGGCCCGGGAACGCATGAGGGCTCTCGGCGGCCCTGGCGCCGGGTAGCGCACGCCTGTTCCCCGACCCGTGCGGGCCAGGTGGCGCGGATGCGGTCCGCGCCAACACGCCGGCCAGCACGGTCGATGGGGTCAGGACCGGGTGCTCGGGTGCGGCCCCCGAGGGCTGCTGAGCTCCATGTGGATCGTGTAGCGGTCGGCCCGGTAGAGCGAATCGGCGAACTCGATCGGCTCCCCGTTGGCATCCGACGCCACGTGGCTCAAGGACAGCGCGGGTGAGTGCGGGGGGATGCTCAACAGTTGCGCCTGCTCGGCGCTCACGGCTGTCGCGCGGATCTCCTGGCGCACGGACGTGACCCAGATCCCGTAGCGGCTGCTGAGCAATTCATACAGAGAGCCTGACAAATCGTGCTCAGCCAGACCCGGAACGCGGCGGTCCGGCAGGACTGCACGCTCCAGGCACATCGGCACGCGGTTGGCGAACCGAAGGCGAACCAACTCGGTCAAGGGCTCACCCGGGCTGACCTGGAGGCCGAAGCCGATGTCTCCCGACGCGGGATAGTGCCGGACGCTGAGCACTTCGGAGTGAGCGACCGTCCCCCGGTCCCGCATCTCCTGGGTGAAGGAGCGCACGGACTGACCGTGCTCCACCGTCGGGCCCGCGACGAAGGTCCCAGATCCGTGCACTCGTCGGACTTCGCCACTTCGCTCCAACTCGTCCAACGCCTTGCGCACCGTGAGCCGACTGACGCCAAGGCGGCCCGCAAGCGTGCGCTCCGTGGGCAGCCGGCTCCCACGTGGCATGCCGCCTTCGATCAGCCGCCGCACCTCCGCGACGACCGTCTGGTACTTGAACTCGTCGGGGATTTCGGGCTCGGCGGGCACGGCCGCCACCCTAGCTCTCAGCAGTGAGACACACCAGGCCAGGCGCACACGCCGCCCGTCCTCACAAACAAGAGAGGCGTGACTCATCCGTTACTGGTAGTGTATTGGTATGACTTGCTGCGGATCGCACCAATGACCTGGCCCCTCGCGCCTGGAGCCCTTGTCGTGTCGTGTCAAGCGGCTCGCTCGCACCCGTTCCGTTCCATCTCCCACATCGTCGCTCTGGCCGAATGCGCGCGGCGCGGTGGGGCGGACGCCCTGCGCATCGAGGGGATCGACGACATCCGGGCCGTGCAGGCAGCTGTCGACCTGCCCGTGATCGGTCTGGTCAAGGTCACCCGGCCAGGGGCACGGCCCCTCATCACCCCCACGCTGGACTTGGCGCTTGAGGTCGCTGCAGCAGGTGCATCCGTGGTGGCCCTGGACCTGTCCGTCGAGGCACACCCGGCCGACGGCGACGTCCACGACCTCATCGACCAGCTCCGGGACGGCTGTGCCACGCCGATCCTTGCCGACATCTCGACCCTGGCTGAGGCGGCTCGGGCCATGACGGCGGGTGTTGACGCGGTGGCGACCACGTTGTCCGGCTACACCCCTGAGTCGATGAACGGCTCCACCGGCCCCGACTTCGATCTGCTCGCCCGGATGGTCGAGTCGGGGATGCCCTCGGTGCTCGAAGGGCGGATCACCGCGCCGGAGCAACTGGCTCACGCGGCCCGGCTCGGGGCTATTGCGACAATCGTGGGGGCAGCGATCACGGACCCCGTCTTCATCACCCGCCGGTTCCATGACGCATTGAGCCTGGCGAGGGGTGACAGATGAGTTCAGTTGACCGGGTCCTGGCGATCGACGTTGGTCAGTCGGGGATCCGGGCCTCCTGGGCGGGCCGGCGGACTTCCGCTCCAGTGGCCGATGTTGGCCGCCTCGATCCCGACGATCTTCCGGGGGCGCTCGCAGCGGTCGTCTCCCCGTTGAACATCGCGGACGGCGTCGTTGACTATGCGTGCCTCGGCGCCACCGGGGACTACGGGGAAGCGGAACGAGACACCGTCGCCCGCTCCCTGCGCGCCCACACCAATGCTCACACCGTGCTCATGGCCCACGACTCGGTGACCGCTCACCTGGGCGCTCTGTCAGGTCACGCCGGCGTCGTGACGGCCAGTGGCACCGGGTGCGTGACCCTCGCCTGGAACGGCGACCAGTTTGCGCACCGCATGGACGGGCTCGGCCCAGGCCTGGGTGACCACGGAGGCGGACTCGCCCTGGGGCGGGTCGGGATCAGATCCGCTCTGGCTGCCGTGTGGGAAGGGCCACTGACCACCCTCACCGACCGTGTCCTCGAGGACTGGGGCACCTGGGAGCGACTTGATCACGCGATGAGAACCGGTGACGAAGGGCCACGCTACGTCGCTGCTTTCCCCCAGATCATGAGCAGGGAGGCAGATCAGGGAGACGCCGTCTCTCAACAGGCGTGGCGCGTGGCCGCCGAAGACGCCGCGATGACAACTGCACGCGGGTGCGCGTTGCTCGGCGGGTCGACGGTGGCCGTGGGCACCGGGGCACTGTTCGGCGTGCCCCGGTATGCCGCGGCATGGCAGACGAAGCTACTGGACCTGTGCGACCAGGTCACCATCGCGACCCCACAGAGTGACCCACTGGGAGGAGCGGCGCGGCTGGCCCTCTTGGACGCCCAAGCGTGTCGCACCCTGGGTGTCTTCGTGCTGGGGCCGGGCGGATGACCGCACACGTCGCGGGGCGCTACCTGGACGGAGTCGCGACCTTCGTCCGCGACCTCGGTCGGCAGCCGTTCGCCGAGGCCGCGGGGATGCTGGCCGATGCCGTGAGTGCTGGCGGGATGATCTACCTGTTCGGCAGCGGCCACTCGCAGCTCGTGGCGATCGAGGCATGCTCCCGGGCCGGCGGCCTGGCGCCGATGTGGCCGCTGGTCGACCTCGCCCTCAGCCCGATCCTCCCGGATCGATCGACACAGACTGAGCGGCTCGCCGGCTACGGCGCGGTCACGGCCGCTCAATGGGATGTCCGCGACAACGACGCCATCGTCGTCATCTCACATAGCGGCATCAACCCCGTTCCCGTTGAGTTCGCCCAACTCATGAGGGCGCGCTCGATCCCGGTGATCGCCATCACCTCGGTGAGCCACTCACAGCGGGCCACCCCTCGCACTCGGGACGGGCTGCGGCTTCTGGACGTCGCCGACATCGTGATCGACACCGGGGCGCCCTACGGAGACGCGAGCGTTCAGCTCGCCGAGCACCACACCGGCGCGGTCTCCGGAATCCTGGCGTCGGCCTCCGTCCACGCACTCGTCGCCCAAGTCGTCGACGAGCTGATCTCACGTGGCGTGACTCCGCCCCTGATGGTCAGCGGCAACACCACGGAAGGCGACAGCGCCAACGACGCGGTCACTGCGGCATACCGGTCGCGTCATGTCCTTCGGTGACTCCACGGGTCGCTGCGCCGGGCCTGCCCTGACCGTGGTTCCTCCCGGCGTCGTCACCACACAGATCGACCTCGACATCCGCGTGGCCATCCCACCGCAGCAAACACCTTCGACGGCACGCCTCGAGCACCTCGGCGACGTCTCGACCAATCTGGCCTCGTGGTCGATCGGTCCGTCGCCCGAGTGGACCGTCCACACGGTCCGCACCCCCGCCGCACCCTTTGTGGGCACCGGTGATCTGAGGGTGACGGTCACGGGCACGGGTGAGTCAACCGAGGTACGGCGACGAGTGCGCGTCGTCGACGCAGCGCAGCGTTCCCCCGGAGTGCTCGGCGGGGCCTGGGTGGATCTCTACCATCACGACGAACGCGAGGGGCGCCCGTTCAACGATGACCTCAGACAACTCACCGCCCAGGATTGGCGATTGCTCGTTGAGGCCATGGCGGCTGTCGGCCAGGAAACCCTCGTCGTCACCATGGTCTTCCAGAACTTCACCCATCGCACTCAGCACGCGTTCGATGCCACCAGCTACCCCGGCGCGGCCTACTACCCCTCCGCCCTCTATCCGGCACGGATGCCCATTGCGACGCCCGATCCCATCCAGGTCATCCTCGACGCTGCGGACGAGCTGGACCTGTCGGTCTTGCTCGGCATCGGCACCTACGCGTTCTTCGACTACACCGCTGAGTCCTCGCGATGGTCGGTCAACGTGCTCCGTGAACTGACCGCCCGCTACGCACAGCACCGCTCTCTTTACGGCTGGTACGTCAGCCACGAACAGTGCGGTGGACTGTTCACGCCCGGCCTGGGCGATCCCGAGGAGCAGCGCACGGAGATGGTGCAGTACTTCAACACCCTGAGACGTGAGGTCGACCAGCTCACCCCCGGGAAGCCGATCATGCTGGCCACCAACCCGTTCGGGTTGGACGGCGCCGAACGTGCCTACGAGCAGGTCCTGCCCTGCATCGACATCCTCGCGCCGTTCGGCTTCCATCGAATGCCCGAAGGGGACCTGTCCGGGGCGGACGCCGCCGTGACACTCGACGAATGGTGTCGCGCCGCCGGCACTCACCTCTGGCTGGACATCGAGTCGTTCGCCTGGCCATTGCGCGATGGCTACGAGCTGCACCCTCGTGCGATCGACGCCATCGTCGCCGACCTCGCCACCTACACATCCTTCGAGAAGGTGCTGCACTACCAGTTCCCAGGTCTGATGGCGCCGAAGGGGCTGGCGTCGACGCCGGGCGGCGCGCCGGCGATGGCCCTTTACGACTCGTATGCCGCCTACTACCGCGATTGGAGCCTGCGATGTCTGACGTGATCCAGCCGATCACCGGCACCTGGGTCAACCTCTTCGATCAGGACACCCGCAATCGCTACACCAACCCCACCGGTGACGGTCCGCTTGCCGCAACTCACTGGGCGAGCACACTGTCCGAGTGGCACGACCTGGGGATCCGCACCCTGATCCTGCTCGCGGTGGCGAACGAGGGCGCCGCGATGTACCCCTCAACCCGGTTCAGCGCGGCATACCCCTTGGGGACGACGAGCCCGGTGACCGCCATCCTCGACGCGGCCGACGGCCTCGGGCTGGAGGTGTTCCTCAGTTGCGGGTGGGCGCACGACCAGGACGACGACCAAGGCGCGCCCGAGATCCGGTCCGCGCAACGAGCGATCATGGATGAGCTCGCGGAGCTGTATGCCGCCCGCCCCTCCTTCTGCGGGTGGTACCTGCCCTGCGAGGACGGCTTCGCGCCACGACCGTCGGATCATCAGATCGACGGAGTCAATTCCCTTGTCGCTCACGCGAAATCGGTGACGCCGCAGGCTCTGACGCTGATCTCTCCCTACCTCATGGGTGACGCCGTCGTCGACGACGAGTACGTCACGCAGCTCGCCAAGCTCACCGTCGACGTCATCGCCTATCAGGACGGCGTCGGCTGCGTGCTCTCCCGCGACGTCGGGCAGCAGTGGCAACGATTGCGCTGGGCCCACGACCACGTGCCGCGAATCGCCTTGTGGGCCAACGTGGAGACTTTCAGCTGGGAGCACGGACCTGCCAATACCCGCGACGATGCACTGGTGCCCGCGTCGATGGCCCGGATCCTGCATCAGTTGCACGCAGCCGGTGACCACGTCGAGCGCGTGGTGAGTTTCATCGTCCAGGGAATGGTCGAGGCGGGGGACGGCCCGCACCAGGCACGGGGGGCCCACCCGCTGTGGCTCGACTACACAGACTGGCGAGCCGGCCTCGGTCGCTGGCCGCTGCTGGCCCGGACCTTCGAGGCAACTCCGCTGCACCACAGCGGAACTGACGCATCTATACAGCTGTCGCATCGACCCTTCCCACACGTATTCAACGAGTCGGCGCTCCTGGATGGCAAATTCGGCGACCACCACATGCTGGGTCGGAGATGGGTCAGCCTGCTGGACGACCCGCTGGTCGCGACGATTCGGCTCGAGCGGGAGTGCCATCTGGCCACGGTCGCCGTCCGGTTCCTGATCTACCACGCGATGGATATCGGCGAGCCGCTCTCGATCCGGGTCGAGGTTCACCGTGACGGCGGGTGGGTCCTGCTGAGCACCGAAGAGCCCCGGAGTTGGCCGCACTCGGCGGTCGACTGCTGGGCGGATCTCGCGCTCCTGAAGTGCGACGCCCAGCGAGTGCGCGAGATCAGGGTCACGGTGCTGCCCTCGCGGTCCTGGCTCTTCGTGGACGAGATCATCCTGCTCGCCGCGGACGGCGATGTCGGGACAGCCATCGAGTCCCATTCCTGACGGCCCCATGGCCAAGCCCCCTGGCATGTCGGGGCATGCCAGGGGGCACTCTTGGGCGGGGCCGAGACCGCCTGCGGCCTGTTCGCCTAGTTGAAGACCTCGAACACGTCCATGAACGACCATTGCGTCGAGGTCGTCACAACTGCCCTGACGTACCGCGCAGACGTCGGCGACGTCGAGACGAACGTGGCTGTCGCCCTGGAGAGGTCAGGAACCGAGGCGGGCGTGGCGCTACCCACCGGCGTGAAGGTCACCCCATCCATGGAGATCGAGTACGACACCGTTGACGGCAAGCGCACCGCCGCGGCGTCGCCACGAAGGAACCCCGAGCGGAAGACCGTGGCCGGGCGCACACTCCCCAAGTCGACCGTCACCGTATATGCGGACACGCCCACCCGCCCCGACCACTCCGGAGCATAGATCGACCCCGACCCCACAGCTCGGTCGGTGAGTTCCTTGGACCCCGTGTCGGGGTAGGACGCGTGAGCCGACGTGGTTACGGTGTAGCCCTTGTCCTGCGCCTGATCCGTCTTGAGCACTCGGATCTCGTCGAGCATCGACCAGGCCTTGCTCGTCTTCACCTGGACCCGGACATATCGGCCGGTCACCGGGTTCGCCGCGAAGCCGGTGTACGGGATCCGAGCGTTGTCCGTCGAGCCGGGAGCATTCACCACGGTGGCCGTCGTGAAGTTGACGTTGTCGCTGGAGACTTGGTAACGGACGAAGCTGGGCGGAGCGATACTTCCGGCATCGCTTCGCAGGAAACCGGTTTCGAATCCGCTGATGCTTTGTTGGCTGCCCAAGTCGATGGTGACCGTGTAGTCCGTCACGCCTGCGCGCCCTTGCCACGCCGGGTCCGCGTACGTCGCTGAACCGATGACCCCATCAGTCAACTCGCCGCCGGAGTCGGGGTACGACGGGTGCGCTGCCGGCGCGCTGGTGTAGGTCCTGCCCTCGGCGAAGCTCAGGGGGCCAATCGGTGGCCGCGGACCTTGAGTCATGCGCACGATCCGGAGCTCTGAATTGAAGGTCCAGGATCGATCCTTGTTGGCAACCGTGACTCGGATATAGCGGAAACTGGGTGATCCGGTCGTGATCAGTGCTGACTCTGCCCATTGACGATCTCCGACCGATCCGTAGCCGAGATATCGGGACGTCGCCTCGCCCAACGGAGTGAATGCGACCCCGTTCGTAGAACCGAAGTAGGAAACGCCGGGAGCGAATATCCGGGCTCTTGAGTCGATCATGAAGTCGAGCGCCAATTCATCGATCACCTGAGCGGTGCCCAAGTCGACGGTATAGGAGAACGGCGTGTTGGCTGGGGCGATGTAGCGACCCTGCCAGGACGGGTCCGTATATTCGGGCGCCGCAGTCACGCCATCGAGTAATTCAGTGCCGCCCTGGTCCGGATACATTCCACTGGACGGAGTGCTGGCGGTGTACGACGCACCGAGGCCGAGGACGGTGTTCGAGGACAGCGTGTGTATTGAGAGAGGTGCCGTCGGGGTGGAGAGATTCCCTGCAGCGTCGAACGCCTGGACGGTGTAGGTGTAGGTGTGGTCGGGAAGGAGTCCGTAGTCATGAAATCCGGGAGTATTGGTCCGACCGACGCGCACCCCGTCTCGTAGCACGTAATACATGGCTCCAACATTGTCGGTCGAGCCGGTCCAGGTGAGGCTCGCGGCATCCGCACCGAATTTGAGCACGGAAAGTGCCGAGGGGCTGGTGGGCGAGGCGGTTTCCACCGAGCCGGTCGCCATGAAGTTCAACCAGGTCTGGTGGTAGAACTGGTTGCCCTCAGGGAGCAACGTCGGCGTGTCGTAGTGGTCGTAGGAGAAATTGATCATGCCGTCCACGTAGGGAGCCAGCTGCGTCGCATGCGCCACGACATCCTTGATCGGCATCGGTTCGGCCGACCAAGGACTGGAGCTGGTCACGTTGAAGGTCTCGATATCGGCCCAGAAATGTAGCCGGATGACCGTCGACGACGGATCGCATGAACTGGAACCACTGAATGATCTCCGTATTCGTGTGGAAACGCCCGCCGAGCCCGTCCTGGACGATGAGATAGTCAAGATTGGCCTGTGACAGGATCGTGTTCCAGGTAGTGCCCCATGCGCTTTGATTGGCCGCCGGAGTGGGATTGGTCGCGCACCACCATTCCGGCCAAACGGCCGGAGCATGCGCGAGGGTCTTGCTGCCGGGCATGGCATGGATATGATCCACCGTGAGTTTGAAGGCTGACGCGACCGTCGCAGCGGCTGTCGCCGACTGGTAGTTGCAGTTCTCTGTCTCGTTGGCCTCGTAGAAGCCAGTGAACGATGGGTGACTTCCGTAGAGCGTGTTCAACTCGGATGCCACCGCTCGGTCATCGGCGTGCAGATTGTGAAATCTGACGGGGTCATCAGCGTGGAAGTCGTAGTAGTCCTCATCGAACACGAGTCCCAGCCATACCTGGAATCCGATGGCATCCGCCGCGGTCAGCAGGTTGGCGATCTCGGTTCCCGCATACTCGGTGCTCTTCGTCCAGCCGGGAATAGTCGTTGGATACAGTGTTTCCTTGAGGCGCGCCTCCGCGGACCAGTTCCAGATCAACCGCGTGTGTCCCGCGGCGGCGAGAATGGAGAGATGTTGCGTCCATTGGGCGACTGTCCAGTTGGTTGCCGCGTAGGGCTGGATGAATGCAGTCGAGAAGCGAATTGGTGTGGCCACGCTGGCCGGAGCAGCTTGTCCTCTCGGCGCTGGCAAGACGATCCAGGTGGCCAGCAGTGCGACGAGCGCGATCCCCACCCAACGCCTGCGGTCGCTGAGTGACTGACTCATGGATTTGCCCACTTTCTGTCAAGGAGGAGTGCCGGACCATTGCGGTTTCCTGCTGTAAGAAGCTGGCTGAGCTGAGTTGTCGTCACGTGCCCGGTTGGACGGGAGCGCGTGGCAGCCCTGGCGCGGGGCTTCGGCGTCGTCCAGCGGCGACGCATTCCGGATGCTGCGCGGCATACCCGATCCGGACTGAACCGCCGCGACGGCTACGGCAGAGGCGGACAGAACCGAGGGTCGGCGAAGTCGGCGCGGCCGTCGGGCAGCGCCGCACACAGGCTGACCAGGGAGTGGGTGGCGGTGCTGCCGTCGCGGTTACGGGCACTCCGGTCGTGGGAGTTGTGCTGCGGCTGCAGGTGGATCGCCAGTGAACGCCGCGGTGCCGCACTGACATTCGGGCCGCTGCCGTGCAGGGTCCGGCTGTGGTGGAAGCTCACTTGGCCCGCCTTCAGCAACGACGGGACCAATTCGACGTCCCGACCCAGGGCGGTCTGTAGCGTCGACATGTCCATGTCGTAGAAGTCGACGTCGAGCTCCTGCTCCCACAGGTGACTGCCGGGAACGAACAGGACTGGCCCACAGTCCTGCTCGACGTCGTGGAAGGGCACCCAGGCAGTGAGCATGTCTTCGGCGGTCGCGCACTCCCAATACTGACGATCCCGGTGCCAACCGACGTTGCCCGGAGCGGCGCCGGCCACCACCGGGGCCTTGTAGAGAAGTTGGTCATGCCACAGGCGCACCGTCGGCGCACCACTCAGAGCCCGGGCGATCGAGGCGATCGAGGGATGCTGGATGAGCGCCATGAGCGCCGGCACGCGCAGCGCGGAGTAGTTGTTCTGCCGCAGTCCGTCCGGGTCGCCCGGGCGCCACCCGAACCACTCGTCGATCTGCGGCGGGTAGTCGGCGAAGTCTCCGGCGTAGTGCGCCGCCATCCCAGCCGCGGCAGCGTCGATCTCCTCGGCGGAGAGGATGGGCGGGGAGATCCAGAAGCCCTGGGCGCGGTAGCTCTCGATGTCTTCGGGGGTCGGGACGTATGCGGACTTCACTGGGCCTCCATCGGGCTCATCCAAGCGGTACAGCATCGCGTGAAGCGCGATAGGTACTGCAATGGTATGCAAGAGGTAGGTGATCGGACAAGGTCGGTCGATCCTCAGCTTGGTGGTGGTCGGAGTGGACCAGCTCGCGTGTAGTCGGCCCCGTCAAAGCCGGGAGCCCTCCGCTCGCCGTGCTAGCATTGCTGTCACTAGGAGGTGAGCGGGTGAGTACCCTCACGATCAGACAATTGGACGAGCGGACCCATGCCCGGTTGCGAGGCCGGGCGGCCCAACACGGCAGGTCCGTCGAGGCCGAAGTCCGCGCCATCCTCGACGCCGCCGTGAACGTCCCCGAACACAACATCCTGCTGAGCCTGCACGAGTCGATGGCCCAGGCCGGCGGCGTGGACCTCCAGCTGCCGCCCCGCACTGCGGGGCCGCGCTCGGTCGAGTTGTCGTGATCGTCGCAGACACCAACGTGGTGTCGGAGTTCATGAAGGACTCCCCCGACCCCCACGTCCTGGACTGGGCCCGAGGCATCGCCCCGGTCGATCTGACCATCAGCGTGGTCACCGTCGAAGAGATCGAACGCGGCCTGGGCGGCTTACCGGCCGGGCGGCGCCGTCACGACCTGAACCGACGCTGGACCCAGCTGCTGGATAGCTTCGGTGACACCATCGCCGTGTACGACGTGACGGCAGCTCGACACACCGCGGCCATCCTCGTGGCCGCCCAATCCGCAGGCCGACCGATGTCGCTGGCCGACGCACAGATCGCCGGGATCTGCCGAAGCAGAGCCCACCGGCTGGCCACCCGTAACGTCAGCGACTTCGTCACCACCGGGTTGTCCGTCATCAACCCGTTCGAGCGTCAGTAGCCAACGAACCGGTGCTGTCAGGCCTCTTCGCTACGGGCCGTGCAAGCCTCGCAGACCAGCCACTCGATCGCACGAGTGATCGGCTTGTCGTGCGATCGCTGTCCGAGTCGAGCCGACGAGGGGACTTGAACCCCTAACCCCCTGTTTACAAGACAGGTGCGCTGCCAATTGCGCCACGCCGGCGGGCCGCCGCCG
>RRZU010339555.1_pt1 | contig 14770 bp, 12 predicted proteins | sample 2165561 | NCBI WGS metagenome assembly RRZU01 (sample SAMN10456909, study PRJNA506462) | wastewater metagenome | isolation source: wastewater sludge | place: USA: Moscow, Idaho
ACGAAGGAGGCCTCGGCCACGCTGTAGGCGCGGGCGATGGACATCTGGGCCAGGGCCGACAGCACCCCGGAGGCCGCCACCAGCAGCCACTGGATCTCGCTTGGCCACTGCCATTCCGGCAGGGCCAGCATGGCGTTGAAGGGGGTGCTGAAGATGAGCAGGTAGACCACTATGGTGTGGGACGATTCGCTCGCCGCCTGATAGCGCACCAGCAGGGAGTAACCGGCCCAGAACAGGGCGGCCGCCACCGGCAGCAGGGAGGCCCAGCTGAAGTCATCGGTCCAGGGGGCCAGGATCAGCATGGCGCCGACAAAGCCCGCCAGGGTGGCCAGGATGCGTGCCCGGCTCACCTGCTCCTTGAGCAGCAAGGCGGAGCCGAGGGTGGCGAACAGGGGGGAGGTCATCAAGAGTGCTATGCCCTGCCAGATGGGCACGGGCACCGCCAGCGCCCAGAGCCAGAACTGGATGCCGATGACTGCCAGGGCGACGCGCAGCAGGTGCAGCCGCAGCTGGTTGGTCATCAGGGATTGGCGCAGGCCGTGACGAACGAGCCAGGGCAGCAGGCAGATCAGGGCGACCAGGTATTGGTGAAAGGCGACCTGGGTCGAGGGGAGGCCGAGCTTGAAGCTGACAAACTGGCTCAGGCTGTTGACGGCGGCAAAGCAGAGGCCTGCCACCATCATCCAGACTGCACCGGCAAAGGGGGAGTGCCTGCGGGAGGGTGCCATGGGATCCGGGTCACTTAAAAAAAGTGCGGCGGATCATAACGGCAATCGTTTGTTCTGCCAAGGCCGGGGTGCTTGGTGAATACCCTGCTGGCGAGGAAGTGCGCAATCATCAAAATATTTGAATAACTTGAGCATCTATTTTCGCTATCCGCCTTGAAACTCAATCTTTATAGTGACCTCCATCGACAGCCAAGCTGTTCAACCGACAACCAAATGGAGTTTCACCATGGCCAATATCCTCGTTCTCAAGTCCAGCATCCTGGGCCAGTATTCCCAATCCAACGCCCTGATCGACGGCTACCTGGCCGAACGCCAGGGTGACAGCGTCACTGTGCGTGATCTGGCAACCCTGAACCTGCCGGTGCTCGATGGCGAGCTGGCCATGGGCCTGCGTGGTGGCGAAAACCTCAACGAGCGTCAGCTGGCCGTGCTGGCCCAGTCCGACGAGCTGGTGGCCGAGCTCAAGGCGAGCGATCTGGTGATCATCGCTGCCCCCATGTATAACTTCAACATCCCGACCCAGCTGAAGAACTGGATCGATCTGGTGGCCCGTGCCGGCGTTACCTTCCGCTACACCGAGACCGGCCCGGTCGGCCTGGTGGAGAACACCCGCGCCCTGGTGGTCAGCCCCCGTGGTGGCATGCATGTGGGCAATGCCACCGATCTGGTGACGCCCTACATGCGCACCGTGCTGGGCTTCATCGGCATCAACGAAGTGGACTTCATCTACGCCGAGGGCATGGGCATGGGCCCGGAGGCGCAGGCCAAGGGCATCGAGCAGGCGAAAGAGCAGCTGGAAACCCTGGCATACTGATGCCGTGACGGTTGCCTGCTCATCCAGGTCGTGAAACAACAACGCAGCCAACTGCTATGTGGAGTAAAATCTATCATAATTGCGCGTGAGTGAGTAACCACAAGGCTTTACAATTGTTAACCGTAATGTTTCGCCCAGACATCGGTCTGGGCGATTTCATTTGAAGTTCCGATCCGAGACTTTGATGTAAGAGCTCTGCGTTCCCACGTTGATTTCTGAGTGAGGCAGAGATCTCCGTCAGCCGGCAAATATCCAGTGAAGTTCGATTCCTATTGGTACGTGCCAACTCGGGATCCCGGCAACCCAGCTAGCTGTAATAGTCTTATTGCAGCACGATCACCAAGCTCCGCTTCTCGTCCCCAGGTTTGTGCATACGTCTCAACAACGGATGCGTGTCGGCGTTGATTGTGAGCTGGGAGAATCTGAAGGTGTAGTCCTGCTCTTCCTGCCACGCCCGCCAGAACCCCGCTACTGCAAACGGGCTATCGTCGGTCATACTGATCCGCCAACGCTCGGCCTTGCCGCTCTCATAGCAAGGCTGAAGAAACCGAGCATCGGCACCAGACAGTGCTTTCCATGCAGCCAGGCACGCCAGTAGGTCGGTTTCTCACCCACCGTCTCTGCCCTGACATTCATCGTGGCGTAGTGCTTTTCGCCGAGCGGGATCTTCCATTTTGGCACCAACCCATAAAAACCCAACCCCACCCCTTAGATGGTCGCCCCGGTTTGCCAAGTCCTCAATCCATGAAAGTGAGTAGGTGGAGATTGCAGCCATAGATCCGGATTTGGATCGAGGCTAGCCGGTGTTCCCCCATTAAGGAGGCGCGCTCGATTGATGAACGCCCCGCCATCGTCGATAGTCGCGAGCGGTTCGGCGACTGGGAGGTCGACACGGTGCTCGGCAAGCAGGGCACGGGGGTGCTGGTGATCCTGGCGGAGCGCAAGAGCCGGCTTATCTGGTGAAGCGCGTGCAGAGCAAGCAGGCCGAGGTGGTGCGGGATGCGATTATCGAGATGCTGGCACCGTATGCCGAACATGTGCACACCATCACCTTTGACAATGGTGGCGAGTTTGCCGGGCACAAGGCTGGGGGCCAAGGCCTATTTCGCGCACCAGTACTCGTCGTGGGAGCGCGGTCTGAACGAGAACTTTAACGGGCTGCTGCGCCAGTACATCCCGAAGGGGACGGATTTGCAGACGGTCACGGACGAGGAGATAGCGCAGGCCCAGCGGGCGCTGAATCTACGCCCTCGAAAATGCCTCGAATTCAGGCAGCATAGGCGGGTGTCGCACTTCGAAGTTGAATTCGCGCCTAACTTGCATTCAATCAACACACTCCATCCAAATATATTGATTATTAATAAGTTTTGGCTCAATCTATGCTTCGAAATTTCAACATGACAAATCATTAAGCATACCCCACACACCTATAACATGGAGATGCCCATGTCAGATATAACGATAGCCATTCCGATCATTTCCTCGGCAATATCGTTGTGTGCCATTGTTGTCGCGTTCCAGATGACTAAAAAGCGCCGCGAACAATTAGCATTCATCAACGACACGCAAACCAAATTATCTGAACGCTCCATAGCAGAATGTTTGCAAGATATTTCCAGTCAACATGATGAAATCAATAAAAAGATCGCCGCGAGCAAACAACCATTTATCATGCTGCACAACGGGCTGGCAGATATCTCCAAGATCACCCAACACATCGACGCAGGGCTTCCCCCTCCCGTTTTCCGCGAATACGACAGCGAGCAATTAAAGCAAGAGGTCATCGCAGCACGAGAGGCCCAATATGACTGCATTATTGCTGGCAATGCGACCCGTGGAGTCAGTGAATGGACGTATTTTGGCAGTAAGTCGGATGGCGCTAAAATGGTTAACGATTACCGTGAGCTATTATTAAGAGCCTTCAATGCTGAATTTGAAACCATCCGAAAGCAAATGCGCGTTAAAACCCACGAAGCCGCAAACAATAAGCTGAATCGGTTGAGTGACCAGCTTGAAAAATTGGGTGAAACCGTAGGTGCCTGCATCAGTCTTGAATATTTTCGGCTCAAAGAGCGCGAGCTTGAATGTTGGTTTGATGAACTGGAGCGCATTGAAGAGCTTAAGCTTGAACGTGCGCGTCAGCGAGCCATCCTGAAAGAACAAAAAGCGAGTGGCGGTGATGACATCGACGAGATCGAGGAAAACCTCGCTATCCGCGAAACGGAATTGCGCCGAGCGAAAAAAGCTGCCGAGAAGCTGATTGGACAAGATCAGGCCAAGTTACAAGTTGATATCGACAATATCGAGGTGGAAATCGCCCAGCTAAAGCAAAAACAAGAGCGGGCCACCTCTCAAGCCCAGATCACTCGTGCCGGATTCATCTACGTGATCTCCAATCATGGCAGTTTTGGCGAAGGGGTAGTGAAGATCGGCATGACCAGACGACTGGAACCGATGGATCGCGTCACAGAACTTGGCGATGCCAGTGTGCCATTCAAGTTCGATGTTCATACCCTTGCGTTTGTGGATGATGCACCAAGAATCGAACGGGCGTTGCACGAACTCTTTTCAACCAAGCGGGTCAACACCGAGAACCATCGCAAAGAGTTCTTCTATGCCAAACCCAGTGAAGTAAAAGCCGAGATGGACAAACTGGGTATTGAGTCCGACTGGTATTTCGATGTGGACGCCAAGGAATATCTGGAAAGCCAGCTCATTCGCGCCGCGATGGCGCATCAAGCCGTTGACATCGCAGCATCAGCATCGCTGCCAGACAGCATTTAAGGGGGAATCGATATGCCGACTACAGCACTCACCTATATAGCCCCGATCATCGCAATGGCGTGTGCCGCCTTTGCTTTTCATCGCTACCGCAAGCTTGGCGAGATCAAGGCGCAATACACGGCCTCCATGACCACGTTCGCCCCCGTGACGAAGGCGCAGGCACAACTTGATGCGACCGCAGCGCAATATCATAGCTTGCAGCAGGACTACCAGAAAGATAAAGCACGGCTGCATTCCTTGGAGAAGGTGGTCAGTCAGTACAACATCGGGGTAGGGTCAACGGATTCCAGCGCTTACATATCATCCAGTGAAAACGATGACCTCTCCAATCTAAAAACATTGTTAGCGCAGACCAAAGCTGCCGCCGACTCATTGGTAAAAAACAAAGACGCCTGTATCTGCGGCTTGCAGGGTGATTTTGTTGTCAATGGCAGTAAGGCCAAAGCAAAGACATTGGTCAATCGCGAAATCAAATTACGATTGCGCTGCTTCGATAACGAAGTTGATGCGGCAATCAATCTGGCCGACTGGAACAATATCAACCGCTTGGTCGATAGGTTAAAGCGCTCCTTTGATGAGATAAACCAGCGCGGGGAGACGATGAAGGTCAAGTTACAGCCTGCCTATCTCCGGCTGAGAATCACAGAGCTGAAACTGTCTTATGAGATCGCACGGCTTGAGACAGACATCAAGGAGCAGGAGCGCGAGGACAAACGGGTCGCCGCAGAGGCCGAACGGGAAGAGGCCAGAATCAAGAAGGCCGCCGAGAATGCCACCAAAGCCAGAGAACGGATGGAAAAGCTGATCGAGCAGGAGTTTGCCAAGCTTAAGGGAGCCAGCGAACAGCAACAGGCGTTGTATGACATGCATAAACAGGAACTGGAAGAGCTGAAACAGCGCGAAAAACGCGCCCTTTCGATGGCCCAAACCACCCGTGCTGGGTATGTATATGTCCTCTCCAACGAAACCTCATTCGGCCAGAATGTCGTGAAGATTGGTATGACACGGCGCGTAGATCCCAACGAGCGGGTGCGGGAGCTGGGAGATGCCTCCGTGCCTGATCTGTTCCAAGTTCACGGCTTCTTCTACTCCGATGATGCCCCTGCCATGGAATCTGCCCTTCACAAGCAGTTCGCCGATCAGCGCGTCAATCTGGTGAACAAGCGCAAGGAGTTCTTCATGGCATCGCCGGAGGAAGTCATCTCCGCCATCGAGCAAGGCGGCTTCAAGATGCAGAAGACTGGATAAGCAGATTTTTCAGTCAAACGGAAAGCGCCACTCATAAGGTGGCGCTTTTTATTTGTATCCGAATACAGGACTAGGTGGAGCCGGCGACCGGCTGAGCGTGGCCGAACCCAGACCTTGGGGCTCCGCCCCAAACCCCGCGCTCGCCGCGTGGCAGGGGGCGGGGTTAAAAACCCAACCCCACCCCTAGCCACAGAGCATCGTCATTTCGTCGGCGTCAAGGATCCGCTGCGCCGGGTGCTCACCTGTTCGGTACTCGCCTACAGCTGCGCTCCGCGTGCGGCTTCCGCGCCCGTCCTTGACCCCGCCTCCGCTCATTCAATCTCTGTCACGTCAGTCTTGCCATTGGTAATACCAAGCGCCTTCGCTGTATTGCTTACAGGTGCCCCAGTCTCACCGATGATCTTGCGGATTGCCGACACATACCCTGGCTTGTAGACCACCCGACCCGCCTCGTTGATCACGCGACCCTCAGCGTCCGTCGTCCAGCCTTCATCCTTGAGCAGCCGATCACTGATGGCGTGGCATAGGGCTTCGATCTCGGACGGATACAGGCCCGTCGATGCAGGCAGTATCTGCACCCTCTCAGGGGACTCGGGAAGCCTCGGGCGCATGTCGATGAAGCGATTCCCTTCGGCCTTGAGTAGCGTAATTTCACGGCGCATCTGGCGGTTCTCGGCCAGGATGCCGGCCATCATCGAGCGCAACGCCGGGTTCTCGATCTTCTCGATCAGGGCGGTGTAGGGGTTTTCGCTGACCTGACGCACCTTGCGGGTGACGCCACCCGTATGCGCGGCCCATGCCTTGATCAGTCCCTTGTAGTCGTCGCCGGTCTTGTTGTGGATCGCGCCCTTGCTCGGGCCACCCCGGTCCTCTGCGATGCGGGCGATGGTCGCCACGGAGAAGTCGCGACTGCCGCGCTCGTACTGCTCGCGGCAGACCTCGTAGATCAGGTCGAGGGTCTTCTGCTTGCGCGGCGTAGCGGTTTTCTTGAGCTGGTCGAGCAGGTCGTCAGGATGCATCGTCATGGTCCTCCTTCGGCGGGGTCAGCGCCCGCTTGGTTTTGGCGTGGTCAATCAGCTCCTGGGCCTTGACCTGGGCGATCTCGTTCTGCACCTGCTCCTTGAGCAAGCCGATTTCCTTGAGTTTGAGTCGGCATTCGGCATAAGGCAGCGCACCCTTGATCGAGCCGGTGCGTGCCTGAATCAGATGCATCACGGCATTGCCGACCCGTAACTGTTCCTCTTGGTCGAGGTACATCAGCACCGGGTCCATGCCGTTGTAGCGCAACATGGCATCGAGCATCTGCGCGCGCCGGATAGTGGCGAAGCCGGCATCGATTTCCGGATAGATCACCGCGTTCTCACAGACGACCTCAAGCTGGTGCAACACGGAGTGCGACTCGATGAAGCCCACCTGAAGGTCGGCCATACTGCCCTTGGTGACCAGCTTCACCCCTTCCGTTGTCTTGTCCTCGGTGATCTGGATGGAACGCTGGATCAGGTGGTTCGTCGCTTGCAAGTCGTTTGTGTACTTGTTCAGGATCAGCGCCTCGGCCTCGGCGTACTTGTTGAGTTGATCCAGTTCGCGCACCCGCAAGAACGGCTGATTCCCTCGTTCGGCCTCGCGTAGCTGGTCCTCAAGGAAGGTCAGCTTGTCCTGCACTGCGCTGTAGCGGTTGCTCTGACGGTGGACTTTTTCGCTGACGGTATTGAAATGCGCGATCAGGCCTGGCAGGAAGGCGGGGCCGCTCAGGAAGAAACGGCAGCAGACGCAGTTACGCTCCTGCGGGAAGCCGGGGACGGGGAAGTAGTCGCTTTGCGTCGAGGCGGGTCTCAGCTTTTCCCCGCCGACATCGCACAGCGTCGCACCATTGGGGCAAATGCCCTTGTCGTCGAAAACGAAGGCCGCAGCGGATTTGTTCTGGCTTGCCGCCCGTGCCGCGTCCTCGGACACATAGGCGAAACGCTGGCTCACCTGCTCGAAGGTCGCGTCCTGGAGGAAGCGGCGATGGTTGGCCTGCTCGGCTTCCAGTTCGTTCTTCTCTGCCTCGCTCAACACCTCCCGCATATAGGCCTTGCCGAACTTGGTGTAGTAGAGCGTCATGATGATGGTCGCGTGACCGGCAATCATCTTCGACACCACCGCAATCGGCAGCTTGAGGTCGAGGATGAAGTAGGAGATCAGCGACACCCGCAGGGCGTGCAGGGGGAAAGAGGTTCCCGCTTCTGAGTCATGATCGACAAAGTGCAACGGCGTGCCGTCATCCAGCGTTTCGCCCCACGCGGCGCATCTCTGCTCCAGTTCTGCGAGCAACTTGTACCACATAGCTTTCAAAGACCCGTCGTCCTGCGGTTTGTCGCCCTCATCAGCGGTCGGGTCACGGAACAGAAAACAGGCCGAGCCGCGCTGGGCCAGCACCTCGGGATGGGGCGGCGTGCTGCCAAACTGCTTGTACTCCAGTGCCGTCCACGGTGTCGGCGCGGCAATCGGGTTGTAACGCTCCTGCCAGTTGCGCAGCTTTTCCAGCCAGTACAGCACCTCGTCGTGGGCCCAGGGGATGACATAGCCCTTTTCGTTCTCCACCTTGTTGATGTCGGCGGTCTTGTTGGTGTTGATGTAAAGGCCCGCCTCCTTCTCATTCGTGCTGCGATGGAACACGCCGTGCTGGCAAGGTCGCTTCTCGCTGCCGGTGGCAAGCAGGCCGTGGTTGAGCACGAAGCCGCCGCCACCTGGTGCATGGACGTAGCGCCAAGTGTCAGCCTCACCCGAATCCAGCATGCGGACCTGGACGGTGCGCAGTGGCAGTTCCAGCTTGAGGTACAGGGCCACGGCGCGCACGGGTGACCACAGCTCCCACACCTCGGCCGGGTAGCCCTTGGTCTCCCTTTCATATCTGGTGGCGGCACGCTGGCGGGCCACGCAATCGGGGTCCTTCGGATCGATGATGTTGGGATCGACCACGAACCAGTCGCCGCCGCTGTACCCTTCCTCCATCGCCTGTTGTGCCCAGCGCCAGTCGCGGAAGTTGGGCCCCTCGGCCAGCATGCCGCGCAGCTCGCGGATGTAGCGGATGGAGAGCGAAGCCTTGTCGGATTGGGTGTTCTTAGCCAAGCCAGATTTAGCAATTCGCTGGGTAGGGTTGTGGAAACGGGATCGATCCCATTCGCCGGTGTCGGGATCGCCCAGTTTGCTGGTCAAGACCCAGTCAAGGAAGTCGGCGACAACGTTGTTGATTCTCACATCGCGCGATTGAAGCGTCGGTGAGCCCCTTCGTTTGATGCTGACGAGCACCTGGGCGAAGTCCGGCTTTTCCGTCTCGCGCAGCAGGAAGCGGCCATAGTTACGTTCCTGGTGCTGGCCGTGGATATAGTCGACGAGGAAGGTGTCAAGGGCGTCGCGGCGCCCGGCAACGCTTCTTTTCTGGTCCTTCATATACTCGGCGGCGAGGCTGCGCCAGTCCTCCAGCTTGGGGTCGAGTCGGAGCACATGGGCGAAGCTCAGGTCGGCAGCCTTGCCGTGGCGCTTGACAGCCCTTCTTGGGAAGGGGTTGGCGAGGTGCGGCGGCACCACGCGGTGGCCGTCGGCATCAAGTACGGCGAGCTTTTCACGGATAATCCAATCGAGGAAGTCGCTGATGCTGTCGTGCTTAATATTGGCGTGCCTTTCGCCGTTAATCCCCGCCAAGTTCAGGGCCGCGTCCGGTGTGGGCAGCGCCCCCTCCTTGGCGAAGAACGCCTCCGCCGTCAGGGTATGCAAGCCCTGCCCATGCAGGTAGGTGACCAGAAAGGCGGCCAGGGCGGATTTAAGCTTGCTGTTCGTCCGGGGCAACCCCGTCCAATACTCCGCCGCCCACGCGCACCAGCCTTCCAGCGCCGGATCGAGATCGAGCAGGAAGCGGAATTCGGGGTCGAATTTTCTGATCCGCTTACCTCCTTTGTTTGCCATCAGTTTCTCCTCAACAATCGGGGGGTCGGGCCGGACAGCAGGCCCAGCGGATCGACGTCCTTGAAGCCGTAGGCGAGGAAATCGGGTGGCGGCTGCTGCGCGTCGGCGGTGGCGTTTTCCGCGCGGGCCTGGGCGACCTCAATGGCGCGGTTGAGCTTGACGCGGTCTGGCTCGGTATAGACGACCTGCGATTCCAGCGATTTGTGGTGCAGCGCCGTCTTCAGGAAGATCGCATCGAGGCCCAGATCGGAGAGCCGCTGACCATAGGCATGGCGGTGGCCGTGGGGCGTGGTGCCGAGCGCCTTGGCCGGCACCAGTCCGATGCGCCTGACAGCCTTGGCATGGGCATCCTCGAAGGCATCGATGCTGTAGGGCTTGCCCTCCCGAGTCACGAAGGCATAGGGATGATCGGGGTTGAGTCGGTCGCGTTGCGCCATGTAGAACACCCACAATTTCCAGAACAGCTCTCCCGCCCAGCGCGGTGCCCAATGCACATGCATGAAGTGCCGCTTGCTGTCGAGCGCATTGCCTTTCCAGCCGGCGTGCAGCGTGTGCGAGCTCTTGTAGTCGGTGCGCGGCAATAGCCCGTATTTGTCCCGCAGGTAGGTGGCGCGGTCGCCGGTTACCGGCTTACCCTTGGCGTCGCGCAGATCGCCCGGTGCTTGCCCAAGACTGGGGTGATAGATCCTGACCAAGGCCGTACCCGGTGCGGTGTCGTCATGGATCACATCATGGATGAAGAGGTGGAACGGCTCGCTCATGCGCAGTCCGCCGTAATGCATCAGCATCGTGATCAGGATGTCGCGCAGGTTCAGCCGCTCCTCGATGCGCGGGCTCTTCTGCTTGCCGGGGACGATAAACCCCTTGAACAGCAGATCGGCCATCCGGTCCGCCGGAAAGACCTTGACCGGCTCGTGGTCGATGACGGGACTTTTCTTGAGCAGGGTGGTGCGAGCCCGGCTGGCTTTGAGCGCGGCGACGTCAACACTCATGGTGTGGCCGAGAAAGGCGCGGTTCTTCTGGTGCTGCCAGGCCGCCCAGGCCAGTTGTTCCTCGGCGCACGTGGCCTGTCGCCAGGGATTGAGTTGCCTGGTGCCTTGCTCCTGCGCCATCCAGTCGCTGAATCTGGAGAGGTGATTCACCAGCACGCGCACCACGGCCGGTGAACGGGCATCCCAGTACAGGTCGCTGGGGTCGTTGCCGTCGAGACCGACTGTGCCGCTATAGAGCCGCTGCGCGAAGGTGTTGAACAAGTCGTTCGGGTTGTCGAAGGCCGCGTGATTGGCCTCCATGTAGTCGATCAGCAGGCCGACCGCCTGCACCAGCTTGCTGGTGTTGCTCTCCGAGAGCATGTGGCGGTGCTTGAGGATGTAGTGGATCAGCGAGTGCAGCGGGCCGAACTCGGTGAGGATCACCGGGATTTCTTCATGGATGCCGGTGTTGTCGCGTGCGACCTTGTAGTAGACGACGGTATGGGTCACAGGGTCTCCAGAATGTCAGTGAGCATCGACCCCAACGCAACCCGACGCAACGAGGCATGGGGCGGCGCTTCGACCGCCGCCTTGGCGGCGGTTACATCGCCCACAAGAATGACTTGCTGCTGCGCACGGGTGATCGCCGTGTAGAGCAGTGTGCGATCCAGCAGCCGGGAGTGACGCACCGGCACGATGATGCGCGGGAACTGGCTGCCTTGCGCCTTGTGGATGGTGATGGCGTAAGCCAGTTCCAGGTGCGGCAGCAGGTCGGGCGTCAGGTCGCGTTCCTGGCCGTCATCCCAACGGATGACGCCGAGACGTTTCTCTGGCGTGCCCTCGCGGTCAGGAGGCTCCGCCGACACGATCACGCCGAGCGATCCGTTTTGAAGGTTTTTTTTCCAATCATTGATCAGGCAGATGACCGGCGAGCCGACGCGAAAGCCGGTGCCCTGCACCGCCTCGAATTCGGCGTTCCAGCGCAGCAGTTCTTCACTGCTGGCATGGAGGGCTGCCGCACACAAGGCATTGATCGCCTTGACGCCTCCTGCGGCCACCGTGCGGGTGGCGCAGAGGATTTGCGTGCCATCGGGTTCGTCGGCCAGCAACGCCAGCACGATGTCGTTGATGTCGCTGAGCGCGCAGGACAGGAAGGCAATGTCGGCCAGGGGATCGTCCGGCAGATCAGGCCATTGTCCCTGCCGGATGGCATGGGCGGCTTCGGCAATCTGGCCACCGTAGCGTTTGACCTGTTGCAGCTCAATGCGCGGGATGCCGTCCAGACAGGCCAGCTCATGCATGAGCAGCCCAGGACCGACTGGCGGCAGCTGGTGCGGGTCGCCCACGAGGACGAAGCGGTAGGCTTCGGGCAGGTGCCGGATCAGGCGATAGGCGGCGGGCAGATCGAGCATCGAGGCTTCGTCGATGACGACGACGGCCTGCTCGGGGGCTTCATCGGGACTGAAGCGGGTCAGGAAGCCGGCGATGGTGGTCGCCGGGTGACCGGTTGCTTCACCGATGCGCCGGGCAGCACGCCCGGACAGCGCCATGGCAAAGACCGGCCAGCCTGCGGCGCCACACACGCCAAAGAAGGCGCGCAGTACGGTGGTTTTGCCAGTGCCTGCGCCGCCAGTGATGACTGCGAAGGGATTGGCATTGGCCACCGCCAGCGCATCGATCTGACTCGTTTCCAGCGTGATGCCCGACTCGGTCTGGTACCCGGCCAGCAGCATCGTAAACGCTCCGCGATCCAGCAAGGGGGCTGGTTGCGCGGCCCGCTGTGCGATGGAGCCGGCGATGCCGTGCTCCATGACATACGGCCCCACGGCATGCAACCGCTCGCCACGGCGCAGGAAACAGCCTCGCGCCTCGGCTTCAGCAAGTGCACGGTCAATCATGCCGGCAGAACCTAATAGCCGGCCTATACGTTGCGCTGCCTCGTTGCGGGTAACACAGGTATGTCCGGCATCAAACGCCCCGTACAGGGCTTCCTCGACGGCACCGGCGAGCCGCCGGGGATCGTCCTTGGCAATCCCAAAGGCGTCGCGGGCCAGTTTGTCGGTGGTCGCCCAGTCTGCGGCAAAGCTGATCAGGCGATACGGGTCTTCTTCGAGCTTGATCGCGGGATTCGGACTGAAGTAGTCGATGACTTTGCGGCCCAAGGCCACGGAAAATCCCTTGGCCTGCAACCATTGCAGGGTGAAGGTATCGCCCCAGCGCTGCCAGGCATACGCGAGACTGGCCGCGGCTTCGGCTGTCATGACTTCCTTGAGGCGCTTCACGTCGCCGTTGTCGAGAATGGCGTACAGCTCTGGTCCGAAGTGATCCCACAGGCGACGGGCCTTGACCATCCCGATCCCGGCGAAGGCATCGCACTCGGCCAATAGGGTGACGATGTGCTCGCCGGAGGGACGCAACAGTTCCATCGCTTCCGGGGTGAGCGTCGATTCGGTCAGGCGATAGCCATTGACGACGATGGTACTGGCTTCGGGTTGGCCAGTCACGCGCCAGAGTTGGCCGATCGCAATCGCGGTATTGAGCAACCCGTGTGGGGCCTTGATGACCAGGTGGGTCTTGGCGTCGATGCGGGAGCCGTCCTCGCCCACTTCAATGGTAGTGAAGATCGCGCCGCCCCGACCTTGCGGGTTTTGGCTGCGGATCGCGCTGACGCGGACGGTAAAGCTCGGCAGACTCACCGGGGCAGCCTGCCGGTGCTGGATAGGACGTCATCCATCAGGCGGTAGCGATCCAACCGGCCACGCAATTCCATGACTTCGGCGCGCAACGCAGCGTTTTCTGCTTCGAGGCGCTTGAGTCGGGCTTTGTCTGCTGCGGCGCGGGGGTTGGGCGCTTCGCTTATCGGTGCCGGGTTCGCATGCTCGACGACGGGCGGCAGGACGTCACGTTCACGCAGTTGCGCTTCGAGGGTACGCAGGGCGTCCTTGACGCGCGGGTTCTGCAACAGCACGCTTTTGGCGAAGCCACACTCTCTGGCAATCTCCTTGCGGCTGAGTTGGCCGCGCGAGGCCATCTCCCTGTAGTCTGCGTCGGTCTTACTGGCGACCCAAGAGAGGAAGGTAGCGAGGTTCTGGTCGGCCTTTTGCTGGCCGGAGAGATTATTAATGGTAGTCATAATGTGATTGACATTACTCCATACCTCTAGCGTGTCAAGCCAAAAAATACCGCTCCCGAGTGCAGAAGCGGTATTCATAGGCCCTAAATATTAGTGGTCAGCAACTCCACATAACATCAGGCTGCGTTGTTGTTTTCAGATGGCGGACGCCACTCTTCAATCCCAGATAAAGCGACGGCAGCCGCTGCCGACCAGCAGACAGACCACCACCAGGGATCCCAGCAGCAGGCTGCTGAGCCACTGCTCTGTACTCTGGGGCAGATGAGGGGAGAAGAGGCTGATCGTGAAGAGGGCGCTGATGATGATCAGGCTGGTCTGTCGGGTCAGGATCATGGGGTCGTCCTTGGCTGATGGTGAGCGAAATAAGGCTAACCGCCCTCTGTGACAGCCTGATGTATCCATACCTCAGGCCCATGGTCCAGCGGGGGTGCACTCACCTTAGCAGTTTTTGCCGCCACGGCCAGCGCCATGCGACAGCTTGTGATCCGGATCCCTATCTGAACTGCTTTTGATCAGGCTGGTAGTGGAAATCGCCGCCGGCCAGCCGTGCGATCAGGGCCTCCTTGTCGAGATCCTGCGCCCGGCAGAGATCGTCCAGATCAGCGTAATGATCACGAAGCTGCATGTTGACCACGCTCAGCAGCATGTTGATATCCATGGTGGCAAAGCGGGTCAGGTTCATGATTGTTGCTCGCTGTCCAGCAGGTGGAGTTGTTCGATGGCGTCGCTCACGCTTTGCAGGTGCAGCCGTATGCTCTGACGTGCCTCGGCGGGCAAATAGTCGGTGAGGGTGTGCTGCCAGCTGCCAGCTTCGGTCTTGAGCTGCTGGAACAGGGTGAGCCCCGCCGGGGTGAAGGAGACCAGACTGATGCGCTTGTCCTGGGCGCTGCTCTCGGTGAACAGAATACCCTTCTCCACCAGACGGTGGATCTCGCGGGAGATCCGCACCTTGTCCATCCCGCTCGCCTCCACCAGCTCTTTCTGGCTGATGGGATAGTGGGGGCCGAGCACCATCATCAGGCGCCATTGGGGCACCGTCAGCTGGTACCGCTGCTGGTAAAACTGTTCAAAGGTATCGCGCACCATTTCAGCGGCATGAACCAGCTGATAGGGAGGATAGTGCGCGAGCAGCTCTATGATCTTCGAC
>RRZU010425102.1_pt1 | contig 14770 bp, 10 predicted proteins | sample 2165561 | NCBI WGS metagenome assembly RRZU01 (sample SAMN10456909, study PRJNA506462) | wastewater metagenome | isolation source: wastewater sludge | place: USA: Moscow, Idaho
GTTGAAACATCGCCAATAAGGTGGATTTTCCAGAGCGACGCACACCTGAAAGTACTTTAATGACATCACGGTCTTGCCATGTATTCAGAAATTTTAAGTAGCCATCACGTCGAATATTAGCGCTTCTCATTATTTACACTTGTAATCTAAAGTTTTAATAAATTATATCAAATTTTAGAACGTATATGTAAATATATTTAATTTTAAAAAAAGTTTAAGGTTAAGTGAAACATTCAAAGCTGCTGTTGAAGTATACGGATAGTAAATGTAATAAAAATCCAGATTCTATCTTTTTTGACTCTGTACACGACAAAAAACCTAAATATGCCTAATATCGTATCTGGGTCTACTCCTTAGATGGGCAATGGTGATGCCTTGTTTTCGGATTTGTTGAGACTGTAAATAAAACTGTGTAAACGCTTTATGATCCAAGAATACAAAGCGAATTCGCTCAAAAGCTTCCTAGTGATACTTTTGAAGCCTTTGGAGCTGCGCTTGCTGATATGCTTTTAGAAGAAAAGCACTTCAAGAATTTTCTGCCTATCCTTCTAGAGAACGGCTTTCAAATGCCAAAAGCAAAAACAGCCCGCGTGGCTGTTTTTTTTATCTGTTTTGATCTCTTTTAAAGCTGAGGCAAGCTGAGACAATATTTTCTATAAATTCTGCTGTAACAGCTTCTTTTTCCTTCACAGTCGACTTGATAGGTATCTGAAAAGCTTTTTCTATAGCTACCTCTCTGAACGGCCAATCAAATTTTTCACCATGGGGTCCTAGGGATTTTGCCTCCATATATTGCAAAAACCTCTGAAGCCCCCGTCTGCCGTGGCTTGTAGAGGGGTATCAACTTTCATTTCTAGGTCGATAGCCCTCAATCGGTGCCATTAAGTCCTCCAGTTTTGGCAGTTCGCCCGTCGGCGCGAACGTGTATGTACCCCGGAAGTTGATGTTCTCCCAAGCTACCGGTGAGGCCCGCTTGACTGTTTCCTGGTATCTGTCATTGCGCTGTTCCTCGAAGCTGTCCAGCAGGTTACTGAGTACTTTCGAGTTGAAGTAGATGATGGCATTAGCCACCAGTCGGGCACTTTCGTTCCAGATTTGGATCTCCTCATCGCTATTGCCTCGGAACCGGTCGCCGTTGACGTTGCTGATCGCCCGACGCAACTGGTGATAAGCTTCACCCCGGTTCAGCGCTCGCTGCACATGGTTTCTAAGGCTGGCGTCATCGATGTAGTTCAGCAGATACTGGGCCTTCAGTAACCGGTTGTATTCAGTCAGAGCCTCCAGTAACGGGTGGTTGTGCTTGTAGCCGGAGAGTTTACGCACCAACGTAGCTTGGCTGGTTTTCCGCTGGGCTAGAGAGACTGCGATCCGCTGGATGGTGTCCCAGTGGTCTATGATGCGTTTCGTGTTGATCGGCTTGCGCAACGATAGTTTCACGCGCTGATTTTCGTCTTCGGTGATGTTGAACAGCTCATTGATGACCTTGCCAACCCGGGCATATCGGGGGGCGAACCGATAACCGAACAGATCGAGCAAGGCAAAGTTCACATGATTTACCCCATGAGTGTCAGTTGAGAGCATGTCCGGGATAATCTCAGTACTGTTGTTCATCAACAGGTCAAAGATGTAATGGGATTCATGTTCGTTGGCGCCGATAACCCGGGCATTGATGGCCATATGATTGGCATTCAGACTGACCGCCGAGACGCCTTTGCTGGTACCGAAGTATTTTGAGGAATACCGTGTACGGAACGTCTCGCGCTTGGCTTCGAACTTCTGACCATCGGCACTGGCATGCAGACTGTCATCCTGGATGTTGTAGTGCTTGAAGATGCTCAGTCGTGTGGTAGCGTTGTTGATACGGTCATTGGCCGCATTCAGGGTTTCCAGCCGAAGGTAGTTCGCCTGGATAGTGCTGAGCTGATCATAGGTCCGATCGGAGATCTGAGCGATGCCATAGATGCCCTGATTAGTGGCATTGGCGATCAAGATCGCCAACAGGTCCACTTCGTATTGACGGCTTTTCGAGTTCATGCCCAGCACATGCTCGAAGTCGTCAATGAATCCGGTATCCTGATCCACCACGCGCAAGACATCGGCAACGCTGATCGCTCTCATTTGTTGGAAGAACGGATTATTCACCAGGTGTTTCTTACTGGCTGTAGGCAACCGCCAAAGGTGTTTGCCGCCTTTCGGGCGCAGTATCACGTCCCGATTGTCCGAACGTTCCAAGTATTCGCTGACCTCGTGTAACCGAAGGGTCAGCTCATCCGCCATACGCGGGATCAGTCGCGTCGGATCCTTGGAGATTTTCGGTTGCTGCGTACCCTCGACCAAGACCTGCTTCTGGTTTTTCCAGGTCTGTGGCTTCACCAGATCATCCTCTAACGCCCGATATCGAATGACTTCCGGCAGCATTAGCTGGCCGTTTAACCGGTTGGGAATCTGCAGGTACAGGAACCATTCATACCTGGCTTTATCTATACTGCCATCGGGTTTTAGCAATAGTGGTCGTGTGGCTTTCGGCGGTAGACGCTGATCAATGCAGGCATCGCCGAGCATATTGCCGGCGACCAGATCCAACCGAGCTTGGTCTAAGATCCGGGCTAACCGTTGCGTTTTGTCGGTGCCTTCCATGCGCAGACAGCAAAAGAGCGACCGTAACAGGCCGGTTCGCAATGTGGATTCCGTGTCCAGGTGTTGCCAGAACGCTTCCTCCGCTGACTGTTTCTGATTGCTCAGGTATCGGCAGACCGAGTTCAGGTCGTTGGCACTGAGAAACTGGAAAGCCTGTTGCTGTACCGCGTGGAAGGAAGTATTAGGGTCGATGCGGTCATCCACGAACAGGTGCAGGATCTCAGCGGCTTTACTCACGTTGCGGGCTGCCTTTTGCCAGTCTTGATAAACCCGTTCCTGCGCCATCTGATGCGCTCGTTGCTTCACCTGTCGAGTGTGATGGATGAACCCTTCCGCAATGCGCTCCAAGCCCTGCTGGTACCGAGACTGCAGATAGCACAGCAGGTACAAGCATTGGTTAGCAGGCGACTGACGCTTAAGTTTAGCACCGTAATAATCAACCCGTTCGGCATAGTGATGCTGGTTTTTCTGGGACAGAGAAAGCGAGTCGAGTACAGTCGTCACATCCTCCATTAGCGGTTGAATATGGTTATACACCGCCAGCTCTTTCTGCAGCTCGGTACCGGTGAAGTTGCGAGCGCTCCCGCGCAGCTGCTTCAATGTAAAGTGGTCTTCATCGGAAACCAGTGTCTGCAGCATATTCTTTAAGCTTTGGCTGCAAGCGGCATTGATCTGATCATACAATCGTTGCTGATGTTGATTAATCACCTGACTGACGATCTTCTGCAGGGTACTATAGGCAGGAATGGCGATCTTCTGGTGGGCCAGGTACTCGATTGCTGCGTCAAAGAGTGCGCGGGGTGCCACCCAGCTTTCAGCGCAGACCAGCAAATGTTCAACAAGCCGGGGTTGATGTTGCTTATCTTTCCAGCTGTTGACTCCAGCAATTGATAAAACACGCTCATAGATGCGGGATTTTTGGTCCGCTTTCAAACTAAAGCGCCGAAACTTGAGGTCTTTAAAGTGAAATCGCGCAATAAATGCCAAGTCATCCTGCATGGATTTATAACTCGGGTTGAGCAGGATCGGTTTGCATTTGAAGTAGCCCAACAATGCAACGGCAACACAACGGTACTTGCGTTGCCGTATTCTGGATAGCTCCGCAAGTTCTTTATCATTTAGCGCGAAGTAAAACCGCTGATAAGACTCGTTGAAGGAAGGAACGCTGTATAAATCCTCGATTTCCGCGGCAGTGAGAATTGATAGCCGTTTGTCTCTGCTCATTCTTTGACCTAAAGGTCAAAGAAGATAACAAATTTTTGGTGAATTAGAAATTAATAGCCCTCTACAGGCCACGGCAGACGGGAGCTTCAGAGGGTTTTGCGATATATGGAGGCAAAATCCCTAGGACCCCTAGTAGTTGAACGATTGTACCATCTAAGGGTACATTAGGCTGTGTACCTTATCGTGGTACAATGCAAAAGGCAATCACATCCCAAAACTACATAAATTTAACTTCATACCTCAAAAAGCGCAGGCTTGAACTGGGTTTGAGTATGCGTGATTTAGGCGAGCGTATTGATCAACCCCACAGTTTTGTTCAAAAACTTGAGGATGGCCAGAAAAAGCTTGATATATACCAGTATGTGCAATACTGCGAGGCTTTGGAGTTGGACGCGCCAGAGACTCTAAGGATATTGGTTGTTCAGCCAATGCCCTTCTGATAGAACGCTCTGTGTTTTCACTTTTATGTCTCAGTTGTTTGTAAGTGTCCAGACTCTAACCAGGTGTCTTACGTTTGGATTACTGAAATATCGACAAGCGATATTCGCATTCAAACCGTTGAGCGTTCTTGCCATTTTGAAGAGACAACGTTCAAGCAGCGTAAGGATGGCTGTCACAAAGATGGCCGAACTTGTATTCTGGAGGTCTCTCCATATCTTTTCTTGTACTCTTTTTCTAAATGGGTGCATGCATCAACGCAAAGTTCGGCGATGGACCAAGACCATTCCCTATAGGCTTTTACTCTCTCCGGCTCCCAAGATTCAGGTATTGCTGAGATATTACTGCAGTGATCTGCAAGCTTAATCGCTTTATATTCGATGGATTTGGCTGGCAGCTCCCTGATCTGCTTATCTCGGCGCTCTTGAAGGGTAAGAGTTTTGTCATCAGTTAGTTCAGATACAAGATCTGCGACCTTGCGACCAAACAACTCGGTGAGTTCCTCGTGTGATACCGGAGTATCCTCCAAAATGTCATGCAGAAGAGATGCTATTAGGACATCTGAGTCTGCGATATTTTCTTTGCTAGCCAACAGGTTAGCAACCTCTATCAGATGATTTATATAGGGTGAGCCATCGTACTTACGCCGCTGTGCTTTGTGGGCATTAGCAGCGAACTGAAGCGCATAGAGAAGCTTTTGTGAGCTATTCGAATATTCTTCAACTAACGGCATAGATACTAAATTCCATACGGTAGAAATCTTACAAGGGTACAGTGCAGCCTGATTCATGAGGGATCATTGGAATTACGATGCCAATTCATGAGCTTAAGTGATTAGAATGGCGACCGTAGACTATGAAACCATGCACTTTTCGGCCAACTTCGATTTTGCCTCGGGCGCACTGGCCTTGCCTGTTGCAATACGGAGCATATCAGCTTTGCGGCGAACTTCGGAGTAATCAAACTTTTTCATAATGCTTATTCTCGTCTTTCAAAGGGTGGGGGCGTGGCGCCTTCTGTCGAGAAAGATGGATACACTCAAAACTGTATCGTTCAAAGGGTATATGGGTTCAAATTCGAGATTTTAGAAACCTGTTCGCGGGAGATGGATGATTATACTCTTTTATACACCCGCTATATAAATTATATATCCAGAGTATAATTGAGTGGTTTTTGATCAGTTTATGGTTTTTTAGCTACGAATTTCGCGTTACTAGCACAAAAGTATCGAATTATTGAGAACGCGGCGTGACGATTTACTGCAAGGCATTGACCTTTTTCAGGAAATTAAACACTTGCACAGTTGGAGCGAGTAAGTGCAATTCACTTTCAGATATTTGACTGAGCTAATTTGCAGGCTCAAATGAGCGAGTTTCGCACTAGTTCCCGTGGGTAATCGGTGATTTCTGGGAGCAGGATTTGCGTATTTTAAGCCGATTCACATTTCTTTTAACCATTTGTTTTGTGAGGATTTCTGCAGTTCGCTGTGAGTTCTATCTTTTGATGCGTTTAAAGGGGGGAGTGGTTGTGAGTCAAAATCATGCAGATTGCCAAGAGGACGCTTGGTTACTAATGGACAAAACGCCGCCAAAACTAAGTGATATTCGTAAAACGGCTAGGAGCTATCGATTAAGAAATCTGAGTTCGGAACGATTGGTGGAGTTTGTGGAGAGTATCCTTGTAAATGAATTGCCGAAGATCCCTACTGTGAGGGCCATATCGGAGTATTTATTCACAACTCCTAGGACACTTGGGCGTAGACTCTCTTTGGCGGGTACTACCTATCATCAAATTGTAAACGACGTAAGGCTGCGGCAGGCTAAGAAAGGGCTGGCAAATTCGGCAATGAGTATTTCTCAAGTTTCTGTGGCTAATGGCTACAGAGATGCTTCAAATTTTAGTAAGGCTTTCAAGTTAAAAACAGGACAATCTCCAAGTCAGTACCGCGCTATTTTGAGAAGTGAATAATAGCTGTTCGATAGCCTTAGAATTGTTACTACTAAGACTGTTAAAGGCCTTGATCCGGGATTTCCCTTAAAAAGGCACATCAACTATAAGCTGATTTGCATGTATTTTGTCGTCAGCTAAGTAGAAAGTGATAGCGTCGAGAACGGATCCGGTGTGATTGTCGGTTCTGTAACTGGGGTGAATACTAGGAGAATAAGATGAATGCTCTTGTGAAATTAGCTGATAGAGAAATGGCGGTCGAGACTTCTATGGAAGTATCGAACCGTGTTGAGCGCCTGAAAAAAGCAGTGCAAGCCGAAACCAATGGTGCATGCATTGAGCGTCCTATGCTTTGGACCAAATACCATCGTAACAAGGCCAACAGCGATAAGACGACCAACGTGAAAATGGCCGAAGCTGTGCGCTATGTGCTCAATAACAAGACTGTGCGTATTTACGATGATGAGTTGATTGTTGGCAACTTCACCTCCAAACGCGTCGCTGGCTTCTGCTATCCAGAGTTGAGTGGCTTGGAACCCATGTCCCAAGTATTCAATATGCCTTCTCGAAAGGTAAATCCCCTCGAAATCAGTTTGAAAGACCGCTTTAAGCTATTTTCACAGATTCCCTTCTGGCTAAACAAAAATACATCGACTCTGGCGTTCGACGGCATGAAAGAAGGAATGCGTTTCGCCAAAGAACAGTCGGAAGCCTTACAGTACCAAATCTATGAAGCTGGTGGTATCTCTCATATCGCTCCTAACTACGAGAAAATAATCAACGTTGGTGCTCAAGGAATTATTGAAGAAGTAGAAGCACTTGAGAGCGAAACCGATGATTCTGAAAAATTGGATTTCTACAAGGCCGTCAAAATTTCTATGAAGGGTATGGCGGAATTCGGTGATCGCTACGCCGCTGAAGCCAGCAAAATGGCCTCTGTTGAAACCGATCCGGTAAGAAAGCAAGAGCTGTTGGAGATTGCTTCCATTTGTGCCCGTGTACCTCGCTTTGGTGCCACCAGCTTCTACGAAGCGGTTCAGTCCATGACGCTGGCACACATCTGTATCTTTATGGAAACCCTTGGTGAAACTACATGCCCAGGTCGTATCGATCAGTTCCTAAATCCGTTCTATGAGAAAGATGTGGCCGCTGGCAATATTTCTCGTGAGAGAGCTAAAGAAATCCTCGGCGCGTTCTGCGTCAAACTGTGTGAAACCATTCCAATGCACGGTGAAGTCGGTACCAGCACTCTGGGCGGTTTGACCAGTTGGGAAGTTGTGACTATCGGCGGTCAGGATAAAGACGGCAACGACGCCACCAACGAGCTGAGCTTTGTATTGCTGGAATTAGCCGATGAGCTGCGTATGCGTCAGCCTAACTTTCATGTGCGTATTCATAAAAATACCCCCAAAGCGTTCTACGACGAGGTGATTCGCATTAACTTCGGCCCTGGTTCTGCTCCTGCCATGTACAACGATGAGATCATTATCGAGTCCATGACCGATATCGGTTATTCTCTGGAAGACGCACGCAACTACGTGGCTATTGGCTGTGTAGAGCCTACCGCGCCAGGCAAAACTCTGGCTTCCACTGATGCCGCTATGTACAACATGCCGTTGGCGATTGAATTGCTCCTTAATGAAGGTCGTCAGTTTGGTTCTAAAAAGCAAATTGGTGCTAAAACCCCTCCAGTGTCCGAAATGAAAACCATGGACGATGTGGTTGCGGCTTACGATACCCAAGTGAAGCATCAGCTGGGTAAACTGCGCAGAGACCTGGAAGCGGTAGAAAAATTCCATGCCAAGCATCATCCCACCCCGCTCAGCAGTGCGCTGCTGGAGGGATGTGTGGAAACAGGTGTTTGCTCTACCAAAGGTGGCGCTGTCTATAATTTCTCTGGTATTCAGGGCTGTGGTATGGCGGCCACTGCGGATTCATTGCGCTGCATTGAAAAAGCAGTATTTGAAGATGGTTGGATTTCCCTGGAAGGGCTGGTCGATCAGCTGAAAGACAATATCAGCGATGAGAAGGTGTTCACTAAACTAAATGCCATTGATAAATTCGGTAACGATATTCCGGAAGCCGATAAGTGGATGATCTGGGTTGGTGAGCACTACGCTGATAACATTAAGGCACTGGGTAAAAATACCCGTGGCGGCAACCACAATGCCGGTGTTTATTCCAATACGTCACACACGCACTTCGGTGGTCTTGTGAACGCGCTGCCTAACGGTCGTCGTGCCGGTGAAACTTTTGCGTCTGGCTTTGCTCCTGAAAATGGCGCAGACAAGCGTGGTACCACCGCACTATTGAATTCCATGAACAAGATTAACTACAAGAACTTTGCCAACGGCATCAACTTCAATATCAAGTTAGACGCTTCCAGCTATGAGTGTGATGACGGCAAGAGTGCCTTGGGCAGCTTGTACAAGGTGTTCTTCAAGCGTGAAGGTATGCAGGTTCAGGCCAATATGCTGGATCCTAAGATTCTGATTGAAGCTCGTGATAACCCTGAGCTGCATCCGAACTTGTTGATCCGCGTATCCGGTTATTCCGCGTACTTTAATGACCTGTCTCCGAAGATGCAGGATGAAGTCATCTCCAGGAGCTCAAATGCGGCCTGATGCGAGCCTCATTAACTCGATTAATGTAACGGAGCCCCGCAAGGCTTCGTTATATTTCGATGTTAAGCGCAATACGCTCGATGACGGGCCGGGTATTCGCAGCGTAGTCTTTTTTAAAGGCTGCCCACTGTCGTGTACCTGGTGCCAGAATCCGGAAAGTATCAATACCGGTTACGAGCTGTCATTCAATGCTGAAAAGTGCATCGAATGCGGTGACTGTGTGAGTGCTTGTCCGGAACAGGCAATTGATCTGACGGTACCGGGACATATCTTGCGTGACAAGTGCACCCAATGCTTTAAATGTGTCGATGTGTGCCCGTCCGGTGCGCTGGAGCAGATAGGTCGCCCCACTAATGATCTTGAAGCGCTGGCTGAAGAAGTGCTTGAAGATGCTGATTTCTTTGAGATGTCCGGTGGTGGCCTCACGGTTTCCGGTGGTGAAGCCCTGATGCAAATGGACAGTGTCGGCGAATTATTTCAGTTGGTGAAAAGGAAGAGAGATATTCATACCCTGATTCAAACCGCAGGGTTGTTCAACTTTAGCCGTTTTGAAAGTCTGGTATTGCCTCACACTAATACCATTTATTTCGATCTCAAGCTCATCAACAGTGATGATCATTTGACCTATTGCGGTGTTAAAAACGAACCCATCATTGAGAACTTTAAAAAGGTTCAGGCATTGGCCTTGACCACTGATCTTGAAGTATTGCCTCGAGTGCCGTTGATTCCTGGAGTTACCGATACCGACGAAAATCTCAGCGGCATTGCCGACCTGATGAAAGAAAACGGCGTCAAAAAAATGCAGATTCTTCCATATAATCCCATTTGGTTGGATAAATTACCTCGTTTCGGTGGCACCAAACGTCTCGATATTGGTGAGCAAACCGCCAAGTTTATGAGCGATGCGGAACTGGATCGTTGTACGGAAGTATTTGAGTCTCGTGGTATCTCGGTGCATTGTCACCGATAACCGCAAACAGGTTTCACTGCAGCCGCTATTTGTGCTGTCTCTATTTAAACTGCTCATAAGCCCGGCATAACTCCTTGCCGGGTTTAGTTTTTTAATTGATTGTAATTTAGGTGATGTTGTGAAAAGAACCATGCTTCTGGCAGCCTATGATGCTGTGGAATCGTTAGCGTCTTTGTCTTCTCGTGTTGAAAGTCGTTTTCGCAGTGATAAAAAGAGAACGTTGAAATCTGCCCCGGTTGTGGGGCACAACGGTTTTCGTTATCGAGTACATTCAGATTGGGGTATTCCTGATGAACCGTCGCGTTACCCGGTGAAAGACTGCCATGAAATGGTGGTAGATTCTTTGGGAAGAATTGTACTTTTGACTAACCATCAAAAGAATAACATTCTGATCTACAACGCCGACGGTCAGATCGTTGATAGCTGGACATTGGGATTTAGATCGGCCCATGGCCTGAGCTTGATTCATGAGCAGGGGCGGGATGTTCTGTTTATCTGTGACTATCGCTCTCAATCCGTTGTAAAAACGGATATGAATGGCAACATATTGATGCGACTACCGACTGCGGGTGAGCTGGGTATATACGAGGAGCCGTACAAGTACTTGCCTACCGGTACTGCCATTGCCAGTAATGGGGATATCTATGTGGCCGACGGGTATGGAGCGTCGTTTGTGATTCAGTTCGATCGTCATGGTGACTACATTCGTCACTTTGGTGGGCGAGGAAAGAAACCGGAACATATAAATCAGGCCCACGGTATTGCCATTGATGGCCGATCCGGTGTCGAGACAGTGTTGGTGAGCTCACGGGAGAATACCTGCTTCAAGCGTTATAGTCTGACTGGCGAGTATTTGTCTAGTATTGAACTACATGGTGCCTATGTGTGCCGTCCGGTTGTCCATGAGGAAAATATTTACGCAGGTGTCTGTTGGTCGGGAAAATTGTTTAGGCCAAATAGTGGATTTGTCACCATTCTAGATAAGTCTGACCGAGTGGTTTCGAATCCTGGGGGTAGCGAACCTTTCTATGAGAACGGAAAATTGAAGAGCATTCGGCAACATGGTTCTTTGTTTAAGCACTGTCATGATGTATGCCTGGATGCGGCGGGCAATATCTATGTATGCCAGTGGAATGCACAAGGAGCCTACCCGATAAAACTAGAAAGACTGTCAGAATCATGATTGATCTGAACGTCGAAAATAGTGTTCATGGACAGACAAGCATGAACCTAGAACAATAAAGCTATGACGTATTCACGCGTTAACCTCGTAACGGGAGTTCAACGTCAACGAAGAAACTGCTGGTAATCCTCGCTAACTGTCAGTCAGTTCATGAAATATTCACAGGTGAGTTTCTAATTGAAAAAACTAGGGAAGTCAGATGGTAAAGCAGGATGTTCTATTGGATCTATTGCCTGAAGGGGGATGGATAGATCTTCATAAGCCCAGATTAACGCCACTTAAAAATGAAGAGCTCACTTTATATCAGCGCTTTCTATTATTTCTGATGCTTAAAGTTGGAAAAGCGCGTTGCCCGAACATATTTCGCACTATGTTTCGCAACTTACGCGTGTATTTCCCGTTTGCCAGATTTAATGCCACGGTTATGCCCAAGGGAGAGTTAAGTCGCCGTCATACCGAGCTGGCAATATTAAGGGTTGCATGGAAAATCCGATCGTTCTATGAATGGGGGCAACATGTTGAGATCGGGATGCGTGTTGGTATTACGCCGGAAGAAATTGTACGTATAACACAGGGGGCAGACGCTCAGGGCTGGGATAAGAGTGAACAAGTGATTATTCAGACAGTGGATGAGCTTCTTCACGATAAAACTCTATCAGAGATTACGTGGAGTAGGTTGTCCGAGTACTTTGAAGAAAAACTGATACTTGAACTGCTGTTTGTCATTACAACCTACAATAGCCTAGCCTGTATTTTGAACAGTGTAGGTGTAGAGTTGGAGTCTGATGTTTATAAGGTTTTGGCTGAAACGGGGTTCTCTAGATAACTAGATGGCGGAAGTAGAAGGAGTAAGGTTACATGAGTGTGCTTCTGCCATCATAAGCATTTCCATCCCATACCAGATCTTCTTGCTAGCAAACGATTTGCAATTTAGGGATTAGGTCTCGGGAAAGTTGAAATAGCACTTCACATTGATTCTTTTCTTGTATAGTTGTTGGAGATAAACGAAATCGAGCCTAGTGACATGGCGGCTCGATTTTGTCTGTCATCAGAATAATAAATTAGGCGAGTTCTACTCTTGCTGGAACATACTTGTGCCATGGTGTTCCTGCTATTTCATCGCGATGATCCACAGGTGTGAGATCATTGGTTGAAGGCCCAATCATTTCAAGAGGCTGGTCGGTATTTAGGTTATTTATAAGGCCCCCGCCGTTCGGGATTGAAATGTGACCGTTGCGCATGCGGTCGTTTACTTCCAGCACGGTTTCAGCCTCGCCTTGGCGTGTTGTAATGCGCACCAGTTGTCCGCTTTCCAAACCCATTTCTTCTGCATCGGCAGGACTCATTCTCAACGCACAGTCGAAATCTTTTTTGCGCCAAGTAGGATCTCTGTACACACCATTTGCGGTATAGTCCCGACGTTCACCTGATGAAAGCACAAAGGGGAATTGAGAGTTGGTCAGTGGCTCAAAGCCTTGGTCCAGCGCTTCGATCTCTGGAAATAGATCTGGCACTTTAAGGTGAATCTTCTGTTCTGCATCACCTAGGCGTCCGAAACTGGCTTCCCAGGGTTCGTCAGTAATGACTGTGCCATCAGGAGAATTCGACAGTGCCTTAAAGAGATTCCACCCCAGTTCCATACCTTCACCTTGATGTCCGGCACCTTTTACCGCGTCTGGGTAGCTGAGCGCCAGGTTAAGGCAGAAGGGCAAGTAACCAGCTGCTGCAGCCATCCCCTTAGGCAGAGTTTTCCCCAAGGTCCGATATAGGATCAATGGCATGATCTTGGCTAGCTGAGGTTGTTGGTCCAGTGTCTTTTCAAGTAACTCCAGGAAGTCCTGCTCGTTGCTTTGCAATGCGAGGTCGAAAGCTCTGATTACATCATCTGGCATAACCCCCATGGCTTCGCAGAGTCGAACGTAGATTTCGGACTCTTCCATAACCGTTTCAGGGGCATCAAATACCGGGTGGCGCAGATAGGCTATATTGTGTGGGAATTCGAACTGCAGCATCGACATTTCCGCTTTTTCATACTGCGTTGGTGCGGGGAGTACGTAATCTGCTTGCATTGCAGTTTCGGTCATCGCCACGTCTACTAATACGGTAAGCTCGGCAGATCGAAGAGCCTGCTCCATGTTGCGTGAGCCGGCGTAAGAATGGACCACATTGGTCCCATTGATCCAGACCGCCCGAGTACGATCCGGATGGTCGGTAAGGATCTCTTCACTCACCACATTGCAGGGAATTAAGCTTCCAATTACCCTTGCCCCGGTTACTGGGGTGCGATAGTCCGGTAAGCTAAAGTTCTCGCCCGAAAATTTTGGTACAGCCCTTTGCAGGCCTCGGAATACGGGATTGGTAACATTAACTAGAGGTAGCGAAATAAACTGCGCACCCTTTTTCCCAAAGTTGCCCGTAATGGTGAGAAGCAGCCGGTGCAGATAACTCACTAAGGTGGAATTGATGTTCATCTGAACACCCAGATCTTCCCAGACGCCAACGCTCTCGGCTTGGTGTATCCATTGGGCTAACAGGCGAAGCTGAGATTCTTCAATGCCGCATTGTTCGCAGTATTCAGCGATAGGGATATTGGAAAATAGGGGCTTGATGTGATCATAGCCAACGGTGTGCTTCGCCATCCACGGGTGATCTACCCAGTCCTCCTGCACGAGAATGGCAATTAAAGCGGCAAGCATCCACGCGTCGGTACCATTCTTGACGGCCAAATGCATATCGGCAATGTCCGCCGATTCGCTGCGCCGTGGGTCTATCACCACCATTTTGTGGTTGTCGTCTTTCGACAGCTTCTGAAGCTTCTTGCGACATTGGTGGAAACCGTGGGTGTGCCAGGGGTTTTTGCCAAGATAGATTGCCACTTCGGCGTTTTCGCAGTCGCTGCGCACTGCGCCTGCAGAGGTGGAGCGAAACATCTGGTTATTGACCCAAATTTCGCCCGTCTTCTCTTGCGCAATTGGACTGGATCGATAAATGGAACCTAATGCCGCGCGAAAACCAGATCCATAAACACCGGAAATATGATTGCCCTGGCCGCCAGTAAGATAGAGTATCTTGTCGCCACCATAGATCTCTTTTATTGAGAGTAGTTTCTCGGAGATTTCTGCAATCGCGGTATCCCAGCTCACTGTTTCGAAGCTGCCATCAGCCTTCCGGCGCAATGGTTCGAGAATACGATCTTTGCCATTTTGGTAATGAGCTAAGCGACCAGCCTTATTACATACGTAGCCCTTAGAGCCTGGATGATTCTTATTACCTTTCACTTTGGCGATGGTGTTGTCTTCGCTTGGCAATATTTCTACGCCGCACATCATCTCACACAATATACAAGCCGAAGGTTTCCAGTCGCTCATAGTCAGATCCTCAATGCTGTCCTTATTATTTTTCTGGGAATCAATATAGAGCTGATTTACTGTACTCTGTTATTCAAAAACTTATTAGCACTGACAGTATTTCGAATAGGTCTTTGACGCCGAGTATCATTTTTTACTTTACAAAACAAAGAGATCTTTCGTGGTGGCAGAGAATGATTCGAATGAATTTTTGGGTATACGGATTTAATGGTTGATGGGGCACCTTCACCCCATCAATCTGATACCACCCTCAGATGGTTGATAGATCGACTCCGTAGTTGAGTTCCTCTGCGAAGTCCGGCAGTCCGTAACCGATGGTTTTCTTGTAGAAAGGAGAGACCTTCGCAGTCGGTGCCTTCTTCTTGTGCTTCGTGGTGTA
>RRZU010312118.1_pt1 | contig 14768 bp, 15 predicted proteins | sample 2165561 | NCBI WGS metagenome assembly RRZU01 (sample SAMN10456909, study PRJNA506462) | wastewater metagenome | isolation source: wastewater sludge | place: USA: Moscow, Idaho
CCCTTGCCGCCGCCCTTGCTGAGCTTGCCGGGCTTCTTGGCCTTCGCGGCCTTCTTGCCCATGGCCTTCGCACGTGCAGCCTCGTTGCGCTCAGCGACCTTCCGGATGCGCGCTGCCTTGTGGTCCTCGGCCTTGCGGGTCACCGCGGCCTTGGCGCGGCGCTCCTTCTCGGCGCGCGTGAGCGGCGCGGCCTGGCGGTCGCTCCCCGGCGCCGTCTGCTGCGTGTCGGTCGCTGCGGCGCCGCGCGAGCTGTTGACCGAGCGGCCGCGCACGATCCCGACGAGCTCTTCGGCGAGCTCGTGGGCGCCGTCGACGGGCCACACGAGGCTCACGCCCGACCTCGGCCCGCCCGCGTAGGGCACGTGCACGACGTCCTTGCGGTGGTGCAGCCGCGCGACGGACATCGGTACGACGACGACGCCCACCCCGGCGGCGGCGAGCGCGATCGCGGCTGCGGCGTCGTCGGGGCGCTCGAGCGCGGGGAGGCCGGGCGGCGTCCCACGGTCGGCGGGGGCGGCGTCATCACCGACGCCTGCCCAGTCGAGCACGTCGTCGAGCGGGTGCAGCACGAGCTCGTCGGCGAGGTCGACGATCGTCACCTCGTCGGCGAGCGACAGCAGGTGCTCCTTGCCCACGACGACGACCGGAACCTCGTCGTACAGCGGGATCGCGTGCAGGACCTTCGTGCGGGCCTCCGGGGTACCCGGGCGGCCGGTCCGCACGACGGGACGGCGCACCAGAGCGGCATGGACCTGGCCGTCGCGCACGCTGGCACCGGCGTCGAGCGTGCTGATCGGCACGAGCTCGAGCGGGACCGTGAGCCGGTCGCGCCACGTGCGCACCCACTTCGCGGGGGTGACGCCTGGCGCGAAGCCGAGCCGGAACGCCTGCGGAGCGGCGGACGCCTCGGGCTCGGTCGGCGCGGTCTCGTGGGGGGTCTCGTTCACCTGCCAAGGTTACCGGTCGGTCCTGGGGCACCACGCGGCCGCTGCGCACGCCGATAGGATGGTCGCCATGACCTCACGCAAGAGCCCGCAGTCGATGAAGGCCGCCACCGCGGCGAAGAAGCTGGGCGTGTACCTCCCCGCGACCCCGGAGGACTTCCAGCAGCGCCTCATCACCCGCGAAGAGCTCGACGCGCTCCAGGCGGACCCGCCGCAGTGGCTCGCCGACCTGCGCCGTGAAGGGCCGCACCCGCGCCCCGTCGTCGCCGCGCGCCTCGGCGTCTCGATCGCGGGCCTCGCCCGTGGGGGCGTGACCGAGCCGCTCACGTCCGAGCAGATCACCGAGCTGCGCGAGTCGAACCCGACGTGGCTCCAGCGCGAGCGCGAGACGCAGGCGGAGGTGCGCCGCGAGGAGGAGCGGATCAAGGCGCGGGACGCTGAGGCCGCGAAGAAGGCGGCACGCAAGGCGCCCCGTTCCTGAGGACTCGTTCCTGAGACCTCGCGCGTGCGCGCGCGACGCCTCACCCCTGGAGGCCCTGAGCCGGGCGCGCGTGCGACGCGCGCCCGGCTCAGCCGTTGTCGGGCACGAGCTCGGGCCACTCGGGGTTGACCGCGATCTCCCAGCGGTAGCCGTCGGGATCTGCGACGTAGCCGGAGTAGCCGCCCCACTCGCGACGCACTCCCGCAGAGACGAGACGGCCGCCCGCAGCGACCGCCCCCGCGATCGCCGCGTCGACGTCAGCCGGTTCCTTGAGGTTGTGCGCGAGCGTGATCGGGGCGAGCCCTGGCTCACCGACCTCGCCGATCTCTTCACGCATCGCGTCGAGGTCCCACAGCGAGAGCACCAGCCCTGGCTCGACGTCGAGCATGACGATGGCCTCGGCCTCGAAGCGCACCGGCCAGCCGAGACCGCCGACGTAGAAGCGCCGGGCGCGCTGCACGTCCGCGACGCCGAGCGTCACGACCGTCACGCGGGGCTTCATGCCTGCCCCACCGTCTCGCGCGACCGTTCGCTGTGCCCGAGGGGCTGGCCCGGGGCCACGACGTCGCGGACGAGTCGCTTGAGCGCGGTGATCTCGGGGAAGCCGCCGTCGGTGCGCCGGTCCCACACGAGGGCGTCGTCGACCCGCACCTGGAAGACACCGCCGCGGCCGGGGACGAGCGCAACCTCGGTGCCCTCGGGGAACGTCGTCAGGAGCTCTTGCGCCATCCATGCTGCCCGCGCGAGCCATCGGCACTGCGTGCAGTAGGTCAGGGCCACGCGGTGCACCCCGCGCGCGGGGGCGTCGGCATCAGTGCCGGCCGTGACCGCACCGCCCGGCTCGACGCGCTCCCCGCCGCCGGCCGCAGGGACGGTCGGGACGTCGACGGGGCAGCTCTCCGGGGCTGTCATCCGAGTGCCTCGGTCAGGTCTGCGATCAGGTCGTCGAGGTCCTCGATGCCGACGGACAGCCGCACGAGGTCCTCCGGGACCTCGAGCGCCGACCCGACGACCGACGCGTGCGTCATGCGGCCGGGGTGCTCGATGAGCGACTCGACGCCGCCGAGCGACTCTGCGAGCGTGAACACGCGCGTGCGGTCGACGAGGGCGAGCGCCGAGTCGAGCGACCCCGTGCGGAAGGACACCATCCCGCCGAACGCACGCATCTGACGGGCGGCGACCGCGTGCCCCGCGTGGGACTCGAGGCCCGGGTACAGGACCTCCGTGACCGCGTGGTGCGTCTCGAGGAACTGTGCGACGGCGAGCGCGTTCGAGCTGTGGCGCTCCATCCGCACCGCGAGGGTCTTGAGGCCGCGCAGCGTGAGCCACGCGTCGAACGGGCCCGCGACGGCGCCCGCCGCGTTCTGCAGGAAGCCGACGGCGTCCGCGAGGCTGGTCGTGCCGGTCGGGCCGACGACCCCGCCCGGCAGCTCGACGCCCGCCCCGACGACCACGGCCCCGCCGACGACGTCAGAGTGCCCACCGACGTACTTCGTCGTCGAGTGCACGACCGCGTCGGCGCCGAGCGCGAGCGGCTGCTGCAGGGCGGGCGACGCGAAGGTGTTGTCGACGACGAGCACCGCGCCGGCGTCGTGCGCGACCTTGGCGACCGCGGCGATGTCGGTGACGCCGAGGAGCGGGTTCGACGGCGTCTCGACCCACACGACGGTCGTCTGCCCGGGCCGGATCGCCTCGGCGACGGCCTGCAGGTCGGACGTGTTGACGGGGGTGTGGCTGACGTCCCACGCGCCGTGCACGCGGGCCACGAGGCGATAGGTGCCGCCGTACGCGTCGTCGGGCATGACGACGTGACCGCCCGGTCGCGTGAGCGCGCGCAGGAGGACGTCCTCGCCGGCGAGGCCGGACGAGAACGCGAACGCGCGCTCCCCTCCCTCGACCGCGGCGAGCGCGGTCTCGAGCGCGGTGCGCGTCGGGTTGCCGGAGCGGGAGTACTCGTACCCCCCGCGCAGCCCGCCGACCCCGTCCTGCTTGTACGTCGAGACCTGGTAGATCGGAGTGACGACGGCGCCCGTCGTCGTGTCCGGGTCCTGGCCCGCGTGGATGGCCTTCGTGGAGAAACCTGCGTCGTCCCAGTGTGCGTTCACGTCTCCGAGGCTACGCGGACGCTCTGACACCGGCCCACGAAGGGCGCGTCACGCCAGCACGTGAGACGGCGCGCGGCTCAGCCTGCGAGATACCCCAGCAGGTCGTGCCGCGTGAGCACGCCGACGGGGTGTCCGTCGTCGACCACCATGAGCGCGTCCGCATCGTGGAGCGCCGCCCGGACCGCCTCGAGCGGCTCGCCCGAGCCGATCTTCGGCAGGGCCGGGGCCATGTGCGCACCGACCGTGTCGGTCAGCTGCGCGCGACCGGAGAACACCGCGTCGAGCAGGTCACGCTCGCTGACCGAGCCCGCGACCTCACCGATGACGACGGGCGGCTCCGCGAGCACGACCGGCATCTGCGAGACACCGAACTCGCGCAGGATCTCGATCGCGTCGCGCACCGTCTCGGTCGGGTGCGTGTGCACGAGCGCAGGCAGGTCGCCCGCCTTGCCGCGCAGCACGTCCCCGGCGGTCACACCGTCACCCGCGTCGAGGAACCCGTACGAGCGCATCCACGTGTCGGAGAAGATCTTCGACATGTACCCGCGCCCCGAGTCGGGCAGCAGCACGACGATCACGGCCCGCTTCGCTGCCTCCGGGTCCTCGTCCTCGAGGCGGCGGGCGAGGCGCAGCGCGGCCTCGACGGCCATCCCGCACGAGCCTCCGACGAGGAGCGCCTCCTCGAGCGCGAGGCGCCGGGTCATCGCGAACGAGTCGGCGTCGGAGACGGCGATGATCTCGTGCGGGACGGCCGGGTCGTAAGCCTTCGGCCAGAAGTCCTCGCCGACGCCCTCGACGAGGTACGGCCGGCCGGTCCCGCCCGAGTACACGGAACCTTCGGGGTCCGCGCCGACGATCTGGACCTCACCGCCGGCCTCGGGATCGCGGCCGGCGGACACCTCGCGCAGGAAGCGCCCCGTGCCCGTGATCGTCCCGCCGGTGCCGACGCCAGCGACGAGGTGGGTGATCTTCCCGTCGGTGTCCGCCCAGATCTCGGGCCCCGTCGTCGCGTAGTGCGACGCCGGTCCGTTGAGGTTGGAGTACTGGTCGGGCTTCCACGCGCCCGGCGTCTCGCGGACGATCCGGTCGGAGACCGAGTAGTAGGAGCTCGGGTCGTCGGGCGCGACCGACGTCGGGGTGACGACGACCTCGGCACCGTACGCGGCGAGCACGTCACGCTTGTCCTGGCTCACCTTGTCCGGGCACACGAACACGCAGCGGTAACCCTTGCGCTGCGCGACCATCGCAAGGCCGACCCCCGTGTTGCCGCTCGTCGGCTCGACGATCGTGCCGCCCGGCTGCAGCTCTCCCGACGCTTCAGCGGCCTCGATGATGCGCAACGCGATGCGGTCCTTGATGGAGCCGCCGGGGTTGAGGTACTCGACCTTGGCGAGGATGGTCGCGGACAGGCCCGCGGTGACGGTGTTCAGCCGGACGAGAGGGGTGTTCCCGACCAGCTCGCTGACGTGCTCGGCAAACTTCATGCGCCCACGCTAGCCGCTCAGGTACAGCGGAGACGCCGGTAGGGTCGAGACGCACGGTCCAGGATGCTCCCGCCCTGACGGGCGCGGTCGCCCCGGGCGCGGAGAGGACGCGCGGGCGGCGTCACACCCGCACACTTGGCTGAGCTTGAGCCCTCCGGTCGCCAGGAGCCTGAAGGAGGGGTTCCGCCAGAGGTCAACCCTAGCCTTGTACGGCAGCGGTACGTACACTGGATGCATGAGCACGACCCATGAGACCAAGACCGCACGCTTGGAGATGCGGCTGCCCGCAGACACCCGCGCCCTCATCGCCGAAGCCGCGGCGCTGACCGGCACGAGCCTGACCGACTACGTCCTGAACCAGGTCGTGCCGGCCGCACGCCGCGACGTTGTCGAGTCCCGCACGATCTCGTTGTCGAAGCACGCCTGGACGGAGTTCCTCGACATCATCGACCAGTCTGACAGCGCCGACCTCGCGGCGCTCCGGGCACACGAGCCCGCCTGGGGTGAACCGCGCGCGTGAGACCCGCCAGACCACGAGCCCTGCGAGACCAAGACGCGCTCGACACCTTCGACTGCGGCAACGAGACCCTCAACGCCTGGCTCACGTCACGCGCCCGCCGCAACGACCAGACCGGCGACTCGCGGACTTACATCAGCATCGACCTCGACACCGGGCGGGTCGCCGGCTACTACAGCCTTGCCCCGTGGGCCGTCGCACGCGAAGCGATCGGGGGAGGGTGGCTCGCCCGCAACGCCCCGGACCCCGTCTCGGTGATCCTGCTGGGCCGCCTCGCCGTCGCCACCGCCGCCCAGGGGCACGGCCTGGGCAGAGACCTGCTGGCCGACGCCCTGCACAACGCCACCCTCGGCGCTTCCATCCTCGGTGCCCGCGCCCTCGTGACCGAGGCGATCGACGAGAACGCAGGACGTTTCTATGCGCATCACGGCTTCACGGCCACGAAGGCGCGCCCTGACCTGTATGTCGCGAAGCTCCCACGGCCTTCTGCGTCCGACTAGGAGGCGTACCTGAGCGGGTCGTGCGGAGACATGCAAGCGGCGCGTGGGCGTCTCTCGCGACATCGCTGACGAGCGAGAGGCTTGCGCCGGACGTTTTCGGGGCTCTCATGGACAGCCCTACAGCGCGCGTCAAAACACTGGGCATCAGACAACGACGCAACGACCCAGGAGCAACCCATCAACCGCAAGGCCATCTCGACCGCGACCCTCGTCGCGACCGCACTCACCGCCGGCATGATCCTCGACTGAGCCTCACACGAAGGCGCCCGCACCGTACCGTCCGGGCGCTCTCGTACGTTAGGGCCAGTAGACGGCGAAGACGCCGGTGAAACTGCCACTCGACTTGGCCCACGTCGTCGCACCCGACCCGATCGTGTAGGTGTAGAGCCCGATCTGCTCATCCATCTGGCCCACGCCCTGCTGATATCCCTGCAAAGTGACGTACACACGCAGCAGGCAGCCCGTCGCGCTCGACTGACGGATCTGGTACGACCAGTAGGTGCCCTGCGGCGGCGCCACCGGCGACAGCGGGCACGAGCCACGGTCGCCCCAGTTGGTCGACGGGGAGTTGATCGACGCTCCCGCGCACGCGTCCGAGTTCGTGTTGTACCCGTCAGTGACGTACGCGTACGGGTAGTACGTGCCAGCCGACAGATTGCTGAACGACGCGCCCGAGCCGTACTTCGTGCCGCCCGAGGACAACGCCACCTGACGGGTACCGCCACCGGAACCAGCAGACACGGTGATCTTGCCCGGGGCGACCGAGTCGTTGACCGTACGCGAGCATGACAGCGTCGGAAGAGAAGTCGTCGACCCTGACTCCGCGCTGCTGTCAGCGTTGTTGAACCCGTCGGTGTTACGCGCGTAGAAGTCGAACGACTTCCCGTCCGAGAGTTTGTCGAACTCGTACGGCGACGTGTGGAACGAGCCGCTCGCGCCTTGCTTGACCGTCAGCTTTGAGCCGTTCGAGGCTGACGCCGCGACCTTGATCGACCGCGTCGTCTTGTCCGAGAACGAGATCGACGGCTTCGCCAGCGCGGCAGTGCGAGCGGTCGCGGTCTTCGTGACGTTGAAACCGTCGGTCCATGTCACGGTCGCCGTGAAGCTGCGGTTGTCGGGCACCGTTCTTATGAACGAGCCCCACCGGTGCCCTGGCAACGACGTTCCCAGCCGCGGTGCGGGACAATCGGAACCATGCCGCTCGTCCTGCCGCCCGCCGTCGACGCCGTCCTGGACGGCTTGAGCCGCTGGCCCGACGTCGAGGCCGACCTGGTCGCGGTCGACGCCGCCGACCGCCTCCTCCTCGCGGAGGCGGCCCCGCTGATCGCGGCCTCCGGCCCGGGCGACGTCGTCGTGCTCGACGACGCGTACGGGGCGCTCGCGCTCGGTGCGATCGCGCTCGGCGCGAGGGCCGTCCGCGTGCACACGGACACGGTGACGAGCGAGCGAGCGATCCTCGCGAACGCCGCGCGGCTCGACGGCGCACGGGTCGACGCCGCGGACCTCCCCTGTCTCGCGCCCGAGCTGCGGGTCGAGCCCGCGCTCACGCCGCCGGTCGTCGCTGGCGCACGCCTCGTTCTCGCGCGGCTCCCCCGCGCGCTCGACGCGCTCGCCGAGACGGCGGCGCTCGTCGCCGACCACGCCGCGCCGGACGTCACATTCGTTGCGACGGGCCGCCTCAAGCACATGAGCCGCAGCATGAACGACGTGCTCGCGACCCGGTTCGACGACGTGCGCGCGACGCTCGCGCACGGCAAGTCGCGCGCGCTCGTCGCGCGCTCCCCCCGCCCGGCTGACGCGGGCGCCGTCCCGTTCCCGAGGTCGGTGCACCACGGTGACGTCCGCCTCCACGTCGTCGCGTACGGCGCCGCGTTCGCGGGGACGAGCCTCGACATCGGCACGCGCTTCCTGCTGACGTTCCTCGACGACGTCGCGGCGGACCTGCCCGCGGGCGGTACGGCCCTCGACCTGGGCTGCGGCACGGGGCTGCTCGCGGCGGCCGTCGCGCGTGCGGTGCCGTCGGCCCGCGTGACGGCGACCGACCGGTCTGCCGCCGCGGTCGCCTCGGCGGGGCTCACGGCGCGCGCGAACGGCGTCGGCGACCGGATCGACGTGCTGCGCGACGACGTCGCGGCGTCGGTCCCGGACGCGAGCGTCGACGTCGTCGTGTGCAACCCGCCGTTCCACGCCGGGGCCGCGCTCAGCACGGACATCGCGTCGGCGATGTTCCGCGCGGCCGCGCGCGTCCTGCGCCCGGGCGGGGTGCTGTGGACGGTCTACAACACGCCCCTGCGGTACCGCGGCGAGCTGGGGCGCGTCGTCGGCCCGACGACGCACGCGGGGCAGAACCCCAAGTTCACCGTGACCCGGTCGGTGCGCCGGTAGCGGGCGCGCCGGGCGTCAGAGCGCGCGCAGCCGCGGGAGCGCGTCGGCGACCTCGGCGAGGATCGCCGGGTCGCCTGCGTACAGCCCGTCGGGGCGCGGCCGGTGCACGACGACGTCGGTGAAGCCGAGCTCGGCCGCACGGCCGACCATGTGCTCGAGCCGGGCGACGCCCGCGAGGTGGCCGCCGTCGTCTGCAGGGCCGAGCGAGTAGGTGAACGAGTCGAGCGAGAGGTAGCGAGGGAACAGCTCGTGGTTCTCGACCGCGTCCTTGCGGCCGCCACGCACGAGCGCCTCGTCGAGACGACCGGTGAGCATCGCGAGGCCCTCCCACCACGCTTCTTCGGACTCCATGTCCTCGAGGCCGGTCGTGACCCAGCCGCTGCCGTGGCGCACGGCGACGTCGAGCGCGCGCGGGCCGTTGGCAGCGACGAGCATGGGCGGCGGGCCGTCGAGCGGGCCGGGGAACGTGCGGGCGTCGACGGCGGTGTAGAACTCGCCGGCGTGGTCGGTGACGGGTTGGGTCAGCATCGTCGTGAGCAGGCCGCAGAACTCGTCGAGGCGGCGCACGCGCTGCCCGGGGGTGAGCTCGTCCTGGCCGAGGACGGCGGCGTCGAAGCCGCGGCCGCCGGCGCCGATGCCGAGCAGGAGGCGTCCCCCGGACATGTCGTCGAGCGTCATGACGTCCTTCGCGAACGTCACGGGGTGCCGGTAGTTGGGTGAGGCGACGAACGTGCCGAGCCCGATGCGCTCGGTCGCGAGCGCGGCCGCGGTCAGGGTCGGGACGGTCGCGAACCAGGGCTCGCCGGCAAGGGTGCGCCACGCGAGATGGTCGTACGTCCACGCGTGGTCGAAGCCGAGGTCCTCGACCTCACGCCACATGGGTGCGGCCTCGGGCCACCGGTACTGGGGAAGGATGCAGACGCCGACTCGCATGCGGCCACGATAGTGGGCCGCTGACCGTCAGGGCTCGCTGGGAGCTCAGACGCGCGCAGGGCCGGACCTCTGTCGAGGTCCGACCCTGCGTGGATGGTGCGTGTGTCAGCTGACGCCGAGGATGTCGACGACGAAGACGAGCACGTCGTCGCCACCGATGCCGGCCTGCGGCACGCCGCGAGAGCCGTAGCCGTGGTGCGGCGGGATCGACAGCAGGACGCGGGAGCCGACCTGCTGGCCGACGAGGCCCTGGTCCCAGCCGCCGATGACGGCGCCGACGCCGATCGGGAAGTCGATCGACGCGCCGCGGTCGTAGGAGTTGTCGAAGACGTGACCGCCCCAGGTCTGACCCAGGTAGTTCACGACGATGGTGTTGCCAGCCTCGACGGTGTCGCCGGAGCCCTGGACGAGCACCTGGATCTCGAGCTCTTCAGGGGCTGCTGCGTCGGGGAAGGTCAGGACCGGCTTGTCGCCGAAGCCACCGGACGCCTGGGGAAGTGAAGCCATGACTGCCTCTCGTCGTCGGACGGGCGCGCAGGAGCGCGACCGTGGTCAAGCCTAGGACGCCCGCAGGGGCGTCGCAGACGGGTCGGTCAGTCGCGCCCGGACAGGAGCGCGAAGATGCGGAGGAACTCGGTGTAGAGCCACACGAGCGTGACGATCAGACCGAACGCTGCGCTCCACGAGAACTGCCGCGGGGCACCCGACTCGACGCCGCGCTTGATGGAGTCGAAGTCCATCACGAGCGAGTACGCGGCGAGCACGACGGCGAGCGCGCCGATGACGACGCCGAGCGGGATGCCGCCGATCGTGATGTCGGAGCGCATGCCCCATGCGGAGTCGGTCGCACCGAACAGCATCATGCCGATGTTGACGAGGCTGAACACCGCGTAGCCGATCATCGCGACGAGGAAGATCTTCGTGGCCTTGGGCGTCACGCGTACCTTGCCCGAGCTGAACAGGGCCAGGGTCACGCCCGCCGTGACGACCGTCGCGATGAGCGCCTGCATGGCGATGCCCGGGTACACGCTGTCGAGGATGGCGCTCAGGCCCCCGAGGAACACGCCCTCTGCGACGGCGTACGCGGTGATGAGCGCGGGGCTCGGGGTCTTCTTGAAGATGTTGACGAGGGCCAGCACGAACCCGACGCCGAGACCGACGAGGTACAGGCCGGGCATCGTGTCGGTGAGCTGCCAGGTGATGGCGGCGACGATCGCGAGCAGCGCGAGCAGACCGCCGGTCTTCACGATGACGTCGTCGTACGTCATGCGGTTCGTCTGCACCGGCGTGGCGGACGGCGCTCCGTACATCGCGTCGAGGGTCGCAGGGCTGACGGAAGCCTCGCCGCGGCGCTTCACCGGGTCGGCGAAGACGGGGTTGGATCCGAAGGCGGGGTTGGACACTGGTCCTCCAGGGGCCGGGTGTGTTCGCGAAGCGTCTGGATGACGCCCCTGCACGCTGAACGCACGAGGGTAGCGATCCGTTCCCTACACCTGCCGGGACCGTCCGCGCCTGCACGCCGCGTCTCCTGATCCTATGTGCCTACGCTGAACGTCGCCTGAGTGTTCCCGGCCCGCGGGGCAACCGCCGAGGCCGAGTAGTACGCGATCTTCTCGTCGAGCACCGCCATCGCCGCGTTGATGCTCCTCGCGCGGCGCTGCAGCTCGGCGATGCCGAGCCCTGCGTCGGCCGGGGCGGCTGGCGTGGTCTGCGGGTCGGTTCTCGTGTTCTCCATACGAGCCGTCAGACCAGGAGCGCGCTCCAGGTCAAGGGACGTCGGACGGACGATCCAGCTGTGCAGATACCGGTGCACGAGGAGGCGTGCCCCCGGTGGGACTCGAACCCACACTCGGTCGGGTTTAAGCCGACTGCCTCTGCCGGTTGGGCTACGGGGGCGTGCCGCCCCAAGCGGCACCGCCCGAGCATAGCGAGAGGGGACGGCCCACTGGGCCGTCCCCTCTCGCTGTGCGTGACTACTTGCCGTGCGACGTCACTGCGGAGTCCGGTGCCGGGTCGGCCTTCGGCTTCGGTGCTGCCGACGCGGCCCGGAAGGACGCGCGCGGGTCGTGGATCGAACCGAGCGAGATGACCTCGCGGCGCAGGAACAGCGCGCCGGTCCAGCCCGCCATGATGCGGATCTTGCGGTTCCACGTCGGCATCGCCATGACGTGGTACGTGCGGTGCAGCACCCACGCGAGCGGGCCGCGGACCTTGATGCGGCCGAACATCTGGGCGACGCCCTTGTACATGCCGAGCGACGCGACGGCGCCGACGTTCTTGTGGCTGTACTCGGTCGGCTCCGCGCTGCGCAGCACCTTGGCGAGGTTGTCGCCGAGGTGGTTCGCCTGGCGGATCGCGTGCTGGGCGTTCGGCGGGCAGAACATGCCCGGGTTGAGCAGATCCGGGACGGCGGCGCAGTCGCCGGCAGCCCACGCGTCGGGCACGACCGTGCCCTCGGCGTCGACGACCTGGAGCGTCGGCAGGCAGGTCACGCGTCCGAGCTTGTCGAGCGGCAGGTCGGAGTTCTGGAGGACCGGGTTGGCCTTGACGCCCGCGGTCCACACGATCGTGTCGGCGTCGAACTCGACCTTGTTGGACAGCACGACGTGCCCGTCCTCGCACGAGCTCAGGAACGTCGAGAGGTGGATCTCGATGTTGCGCTTGCGCAGCACCTCGAGCGTGTAGCCGCCGAGCTCCTCGGAGACCTCCGGGAGGATGCGGGGCGAGCCCTCGACGAGCACGAAGCGCAGGTCCGCGGCGTCGAGCTCGGGGTAGTACTTGACCGCTGCGCGAGCCATGTCCTCGACCTCGCCGAGCGCCTCGATGCCAGCGAAGCCACCACCGACGAACACGAAGGTGAGCATGCGCTTGCGCGCCTCAGGGTCCCAGGTGGACGACGCGACGTCGATCCGGTTGAGCACCTGGTTGCGGACGGCGATGGCCTCCTCGACCGTCTTGAAGCCGATCGCCTGCTCCGCGAGCCCCGGGATGGGGAGCGTGCGGGCGACCGAGCCGAGACCGACGATGAGGTGGTCGTAGGTGATCGAGTACGCCTCGCCACCCTCGGGCTGGATCGTGACCTTGCGGTCAGCGTGCGCGATACCCGTGACCATGCCCTGCAGCAGGTCGACGTTCCGCAGGGCGCGGCGCAGCGGCGCGACGACGTGACGGCCGTCGATCGAGCCGGCGGCGGCCTCCGGGAGGAACGGCGCGTAGGTCATGTAAGGACGCGGGTCGACGACGACGATCGCCGCCTCACGCTTCCCCAGACGCTTGCGAAGACGACGGGCGGAGTACAGGCCGACCGAGCCACCGCCGAGGACGACGATGCGCGGGACCTTGCGGGGCTTCGGCTGGGCCGTTGCCTGGTTCTGGGCAGCGTCCACCGAGGACAGATCATTCTGGGGCATGAGGCAATGCTAATACGGGCTCAGGGCCACGCATCCGTCTAGTCCGTCACACGGGATCACCACGGTGCGGCAAGGTCAGCCGGCCACCCGGACCGCGCGCCGCTGGTCCCACGCTCTGCGCATGCGCCGCTCCGCGGGGCGCTCGACCGCCGCGTGCAGCGCCCACGCCGCAGCCAGCGACAGCACCAGGGCGAGCACCCCGACGAGCGCCCCGACGAAGCCGCGGTGCGGACCGAGCACGGCCACCATGAGATAGATCACGGTCGCGTGCACGAGGTAGAAGGCGAACGACCACTCGCCGAGCCTGACGATCGCGGGCCGGCCCAGCGTGCTCGGGCGCCCCTCGAGCTCGCCGACCGCGACCGCGACGACGAGGGCGGCCAGCCCGACGGTCATGACCTCCTGGAGCCCGCCCGCGAGCCGCGCGTGCGCCTGCGCGGCGACGCCGCCCTCGAGGCCCGCCGCTGCGAGGAGCGTGCCGCCGGTCACGAGCCACGCACCGACCGCGCTGACGGCCGGCGCGACGAGGCCGACCCGCAGCCGCGGGCGCCACCCGAGCGCGACAGCGCGCGCGAGGGCCATCCCGAGCAGGAACTCCGTCAGACGCAGGACGGGCCACGGCAGGGCGCCGATGGTCACGCCGCCGTCGCCCCCGCTCATGACGAGCACTCGGAGCAGGACGGCGACGCCGACGACGCCTCCGGCTGCCCACAACGCGCCGCTCCGGGTGGTCCGCGCGAGAGCGCGGTCGGCGGCCGGGTGCAGCGCGTAGAAGAACGCCTCGCAGGACAACGTCCACGACGCGGGGTTGCCCGAGAAGAGCACGCTCGCGTCCCGTGACCACCCCTGCAGGAGGAGCACCGAGAGCAGCACGATCCCGACGTCGAACGGACGAACACCGCTGTGGCTGCCCTCGGCGAGGACGAGCGACGTGAAGACCGGGAGCGCGAGCAGCAGGGCGACCAGGTGCGCCGGGTAGATCCGTGCGACGCGACGCCACCAGAACGTCCGGGCGTCTGGTGGGGCGAACCCGGGGACAGCCTGTCCCGACGACCAGGTCAGCACGAATCCCGAGAGGACGAAGAAGAACGTCACACCGTGCGTGCCGAGGGTCAACGTGCGAGCGAGCGTCGGCGGCAGGACGACGAGCTGGCCGACGTGGTGCACGAAGACAGCGAACGCGGCCCACCAACGCAGCCCGGTGAGCGCGTCGAGACGAGCCGGGCGGCTCGCGGAACGGACGGGCACCCCGGTGCGGGCGCCCGTCGTGCGGAGGCCTCCCCCGTCAGCCACGACCTGCGGCGCTGAGAGCGATGCCGTCGAGGATGTCGTGCTCGCTCGTGACGACCGACGTGAGCGTGCCGCCGCGCGCCGCGACCTCGTCGCGCACGCGCGCGACGACCTCCGACCAGACAAGAGCACCAGCCGCGATCACGTCGACCCGGCCGGGGTGCATGAAGCCGAGGGCGGCGCGCTCGTCGCGCGTCATGTGCACGAGGCTGTCGCACGCCGCGAGGACCTCCTCGACCGGGAGGACCGCACCGTTGATCTTGTCGCGGTCGTAGGCGGGAAGCCCGAGCGCGTGCGCGGTCACCGTCGTGACCGAGCCGGCGAGGCCGACGAGGGTGACCGCCTGCCCCAGGTCGACCGTCTGCTGGGCCTTGTCGAGCGCAGCGCGGACGTCGGCGCGGGCACCGTCCTCCTGCTCGCGACTCGGCGGGTCGTCGTTCAGGTGGCGCTCGGTCATGCGGACGCAGCCGACGTCCATCGAGTGCGCAGCGTCCGGCGTCGACGTGCCGAGCACTTTTTCTTTCATGCTGCGGCCGCCACCGAGATCTACGCTCTGTCCGTACTCGGCGCTCTTCCGATCGCTCGTCGCGCCCGCGAAGGAAAGCTCGGCTTCCTCGTCGCCCGCGACGACCTCGGGCTCGACGCCGAGGATCTCGCGGACGCCGTCGACGAACTCCTGGCGGTTGCGCGCGTCGCGCGTCGCCGACGTCGCGACGAAG
>RRZU010643878.1_pt1 | contig 14767 bp, 13 predicted proteins | sample 2165561 | NCBI WGS metagenome assembly RRZU01 (sample SAMN10456909, study PRJNA506462) | wastewater metagenome | isolation source: wastewater sludge | place: USA: Moscow, Idaho
CATTTTCAAAATATCAGTTTTTAAAAAAGACTTTTTTGTATTTTTCTATATCAAAATCAGAATCAGTATTTTTCATAAATTTATCTATATATTTTTGATTTTCTTCAAATGACAATTCTCAAATTACATCAATATCAACTTCAAGTAAAGCTTTATTTTTTACTGAATAAATTTTATATTTTAAATTTCATAAAAAATCTTGTCATTCAAAACAATAAAATCATATTGCTTTAATATTTCAATTTTTATCCTTTATAAATTCTTGTTTAAATGGACTTACTTGAGCAAATCATCAACGAACCTTAAATACATTATAATCAGTTCTTCAATAAATATTTATTTGTTCAAACTCTTTAGAATTTAATAATATTTTTCAATTTATTACATCATTATATTTTTGTATAAACTCATTTTTCACATTATTAAATATATATATATTATCAGTACTTAATGAAACTAAAATTGTATCAAAATTTTGTAAATAAGCATATGGAGTATAGTCTTCTAAATTTAATCATTTATATTGATTCTTAGAGAAAATTCAAATATCATACAACTTTTTTCAAATAATATAATCTAAATTAAATCAGTAAATATCTGACATATTTACTCAAAAAGTAGTAAATCACAATTTTTCTCAAGTATAATTATAAATTTGTCATAAAGCTTTATAAAAATTTTCTGCTTTTTCTCTATTATTTTTTACTAAATTATCAATTTTTGAATAAATATTTTCATCTGCTTTTGTTAAAGTTACTCAAAATATTAAACTGAATATTAATATTAGAGTTAGTATTAGTTTTTTTGTGTTCATAAGGTTTTAGTTAACTAGTAATAAGGAGTAGATTTTTCTACTCCTTCATTTTTTATAATGTTTAAGGATTAACTTTATCTAATTTATAATATATGTATCCTAAAATAGATTTTTGGTACTCACTAGAAATTTGATAATTCATTCTCCATTTACCACTATCATATGGTACATTTTTTTCGTTAATTTTTATTGGATTTATTGAAGAAACTATTCCAACATGCCCTGAGTATCCATTCCATTCAGCAGATCCAAATACAATAATTGCACCAACTTTAGGAGTACTACCAACTAAAAATCCAGCATTTCTAGCATTATCAAACCATACTTTTGCATTCCCAGACCAAGGTAATTTATTAGTACCTGTTTTTATTGTAGCTACTCCCTCAGTACATTGTCCTTTATCAAATCCTCCAATTAAATTACTACTTAATTCCATTTTTAATTGAAAACTAGCTGGACCATTTAATTTCACTCTTACTTCACTTCCTTGAAATAAATCTGCTGAAGTAATAGTTAAAGTAGATGATTTTACAGTATTAGTAGAATTATCTCCTTTAGTAATAGTGTATGAATTTACTTTAGAGTCATAATTTACAAAAGTTAATTTTAAATTATTATCTTCTAAAACAACTCTTGATAATGTAATAATATCTCCATTTTTAGATGTAGCAATACCTGATGAAATAGATTTACTTATACTTTCAACACTAGGACTTTCAACAGCTTTTACAACACTTTCTTTTTGAGAACAACCAACGATAAATAAACAAACAGATAAAACAACAAGTAAAAATACTTTTCTTAACATTATAACACTCCTTTTCGTATTTTATTTTTGTTTTTGATATTAAATTACTATCTATGTTTTTTCCTACCTCTTTTTTTAAAAGTAGTCTTCCTCCATAGACATAACTTTTGATTTTTTTGATAGATGTATATTTAATATCATTTGCATTATATACAAAAATATTTTTTGTCAAAAGTTTTTTCTTACTTATTTCTTACTTTGAAAATATTTCCACACATTTTTATTTTCTATTATCTTTTGAAAAAATCACTTTTTTAGATATTATACAAGTAAATTATATTAATATTTTATAAAATTATGACAGAAGATTTAAGAATACATAAATTTCTAAGCCAAGCTTGAATTTGCTCAAGAAGAAAAGCTGAAGAATATATCCAAGCCTGATTAATCACAGTTAACTGAAAAGTAGCACAAATCTGACAATCAGTAAATCCAGAAACTGACAAAGTTGAAATGAAACAAAAAGCAGTTGAAGAACAAAACAAACAAGTTTATTATAAATTAAATAAACCTAGATGAATTGTTACAACTTGTGCTCAACATGATGAAAAAAATATTTTGGATGTTATAAAAGTTCCTGAAAGAGTTTTCCCTATTGGAAGACTTGACAAAGATACAACTGGGCTTATTTTACTTACAAATGACTGAAGACTTGCAAATTATTTAATGCACCCAAGATACAACCACCAAAAAGAATATGTAGTTGAAACTTTTTGACCTATTTGAGATAATGCATTAGAAAAAATGGCTAATTGACTAGTTATTTTAGGTTCTCTTACAAAACCAGCAATCATAAAAAAAGTAGCTTCTTGAAAATTTCATATAACTATTTCTGAATGAAAAAATAGACAAATCAGAAGAATGGTTGAAAAAGTCGGGTCAAAAGTAAAAAAACTTAAAAGAATCCGTATTGAAAATATTGACCTTTGAAACCTGCAAGAGTGAGAATTCAAACATCTAACACAAAAAGAAGTAAATGAACTTTTCAAAAGACTTGATATTAAACAAGAAATTTAGACCTCACCCCTAGCCCCTCTCCCACCCGGGAGAGGGGGAATAAAAAATATTAAAAATTAATTACAAAAAATGCAAATAGTAGCCCTAGACCTAGAAACTACATGACTTGACCCAAGAAAAGACTCAATAATTGAAATAGCTTTAGTAAAATTTGATAGTGATAATTTCAAAATATCAGATACCTTTTCTACTCTAGTTAATCCACTAATTCCAATACCTGAACTTATCACAAATATTTGTAATATTACAAATAAAGATGTGGAAAATGCTCCAATTTGGGATGAATCACTTATGACAAAAATAAGTGATTTTATTTGAGACTGCCCAATTTTGTGACACAATACAAATTTTGATAGAGATTTTTTGATAAATAATGATATTGATGTTTCAAGAAACACTGTTTTAGATACATTTATTTTAGGAAATATTATAAATTTTGAAGAAAAATCACTAAATTTATGATTTTTATGTGAAAAATATAATATAAACCTAGAATGAGCACACAGAGCTTTAAATGACACTGAAGCCACTGTAAAACTTTTTGAAAAACAAATTGATGATTTTAAAAAATTACCTCCAACAAAAAAAGATTTATTAAATTATATTTTTTCTTTTACAAAAGATGATTCTTTTGAAATATACAAAAATCTAGTTTGAATTGGTAAAAATAAACTATATGAAGAAGATTTTACAAAAATAATTCTTGAAATAGTTTGAGAATACAAAAAACCAGAAAAACTTCCAAATCCTGAAATTAAAGATATTGATATTTCAAATATTTTCAAAAATTTATGAAATTCAGAATACAGAGAAAATCAATTAATAATGTCAAACAAAGTTTTTGATACTCTAGAAAATGATAAAAAAATAGTTATTGAAGCTCCAACTTGAGTTTGAAAAACATTTGCTTATTGTATTCCAGCAATAATAAATTCTATAAAAACAAATACTCAAGTTGTAATTTCTACAAACACAAAAGCTTTACAAGACCAAATTTTTTATAAAGACTTAAAATTTTTAAAAGGTAATCTTTGATATAATTTCACTTATACAAAACTAAAATGAAAAGTAAATTATCTTTCAATTCATAGATATATCCGTTTTGTTTGTAATTTATTTGAAGCAAGTCCAGGAGAAATAAGTTTTGCCTCAAAAATACTTTTATGGTTACATAAAACTGATTTTTGAGAATTAGATGATGTAAATCTTTATTGAATTGAATATCAATATTTAAAAGAAGTTCATAGTGATAATTTTATAGTATTAAATGATGAAAATCCTGCAAAAAAATATGAATTTTTATTCAAAGCAAGAACTACTGCAACAACTTCAGATATTGTAATTATAAATCATACTCTTCTTTTAAAAGATTCTAGTGCTTGAATTCCATTATTTTGAAAAATCAAAAAATTAATAATAGACGAATCTCATAATTTAGAAGATGCAGTAACTGAAAGTCTAAAAGAAACAACTTGTTTTGAAGATTTAAAACAAGCTCTAGAAAAACTTGGAAAAAGCTCTTCAAACCTAAATTATAAATTAGAAAATTTTGAAAATGTTTCCACACATATAACTGAAAATGCTTCAATGTTATTTGATTTATTATCTAGTTATTCTCTACAAAAGAACATAAATTGAAACCAAAATTTTGAAGTATTACTTGAATGAGATTTTTTTGAAAAAAATGAATGATATGATAAAATTTTTAAAAATATTGAAATTTATTCTTTGGAATTACTTGATTTTTTTATGAGTGCTCCTGACAAAACTTTATCAAGTTTAAAACAAGATTTAACAACTATTGAAAATTTTTATTTAATCTTTAAAACAGTTTTTAATCCTGAAATTAAAAATGTAATAAAAGTTGTAGAATATTCAAAATATGAATTAAAACTATATTTTACAGTTTTAAATGTTTGAGAATTTTTAGACAAAACTTTCTGGTCAAAACTTGATAGTGTAGTTTTAACTTCTGCAACACTAAATATTTGAGATAATTTCAAATACATCAAAGAATCTCTAAAAATAGAGTCAGATTTTGAAATACTTGAACTTGAAACTGATTTTGATTATAAAAATCAAGCTCTTGTTTTAATTCCAAATAATTTATGAACTATTAAATATAACAATCCTTTTGTAAATAAATTTTTACTTGATTTTTTTAGAGTTGTAAAATGAAAAACCCTAATGCTTTTTACTTCATATACAGCTATAAAAGACACTTATTTGTATTGTCATAGTGAATTAAAAAAGGAAAATATTGAACTTTTAGCTCAAAATATTTGATGATGAAAACAAAAAATTATTAATTATTTCAAAAAACATTCAAGTCATTCAATAATGCTTTGAACTGATAGTTTTTGGGAATGAATTGATATTCCTGGAGATGATTTAAAATATTTAATTATTCATAAATTTCCTTTTTGAGTACCAACTGACCCCATTTTTAAAGCTAGATCTAGTTTATACAAAGATAGTTTTCAAGATTATTCTATACCAAAAGCTATTATAAAAACTAAACAATGATTTTGAAGATTAATTAGAACAAAAAATGATAAATGAATATTTATTTTACTTGATGACAGAATTATAAATACTTCTTGGTGAGAAAAATTAAAATCGTCTTTTCCAAAAGATGTTAATTTTAAAATATCAAATTCAAAAACATTTCTTGAATTATTAAAAAACAAAAAAAGTTAATTTTAAAAATTAACTTTTTTTGTTTTTTATATTTTTATTTTATAGAGACAGATTGCAATCTGTCTCTACTGATAATTATATTTTTTTTGTAAGGAATGAATATTTTCATTCCCTACATTTATTCTTTTTCTTAGACTCAGGTAAATCTTTTGTCTCTACTATTTTTCTATTATTATGAAGAACTAACTTGATCAGCAAGATTCATAATTGGTTGCATTATGGCAACTGCAATAAATCAAACTATAACAGCTAGTGTAACTATAATAATCGGTTCTAGTAATTTATTAATAACTCAAATTACATTATCAACTTCTTCATCATAGAAATCAGCTAATTTAATAATTACTTCATCAACTTTTGCAGTTTGTTCTCAAATTTGAATCATAGAAACTACCATATCTGGAAATAATGGATCATTTTCTAGTCATTCATACATTTTCATTCATTTTTTAATATCATCTCTTAACAATAATAATCTTTGTCTATAAACTTCATTTCAAACTGCTTCTGATGTAATTCTTAAAGCCTCAACTATTGAAACTCAAGATTTTAACATTCAAGATAATACCCTTGCAAATTTTGATAAAATCATTTTTTTCATTAATTCTCAAAAAATTGGTAATTTTAACATTAATTGATCATATTTATATAGTCATTCTGGAGTTTTTTTCCATATTGATATAAATAAAATAGTTCCTGCTATTAATATAGCCATTAACCACCAATAATTTACAAATACATCAGAAATTCACATAAGCAATTTTGTCGAAGCTGGCAAATTATCTCATCATTCAAATATTTCAAGTAATTTAGGAACTACTAAAGTCATAAGAATTGCAATAACTCAAATAACTACAATTATAATCATAGCAGGATACATTAAAGCTGATTTTAATTTTCAACTAATAGAAGCTAATTTTTCAGTTTGATCTGCAAGATCACTTAAAGCTCAGTTTAATTTTCAAGTTTTTTCTCAAGATTCTATCATTCAAAGTTCAGCATTTGTAAATGAAGATGAGTATTTTTCCATACATAAAGACAGTCATTTACCAGTTTTTAAATCTTCTAAAAATGAATTTAAAATAGATTTAAGTAATGTTTTTTTCTTTTCTTGTTTTTCTAATATAGCAATTCATTTTGTTAAAGATACTCATGCATTAATCATTGTTGATAAAAGTCTGAAAAACATAACTTTATCTTTAACACTTAATTTTTGTTGAGCCATTAAATAATCATCAATTCTATCCATTAAATTCTTTTTTTTAATGGATGCATTATGTTCATCTTTTATATTTGAGTTACTAACCTCATTATCAATAATTAGTATATCTGACATAATCATATTTGTAAATAAATAAAGGAAAATATAAAAAAACTAATGATTTAAATTAAAAATAAAGCCTGTCATCCTAAACTTAATTCAGAATCTAATAAATATTAAAAACCTATTTTGAGATTCTGACTTTCATCAGAATGACATTACTTTCTTTTTTCTTTTAACTTATAGCTTTTTCTATTTTTATCCATTTTGTGTTTTTGCAACACTATAAACTTCTTCTAATGAAGTCATTCATCTTAAAGCTTTAATAATTCAGTCTTGTTCAAGAGAAATCATTCAATCTTTAATAGCTTGTTTATTAATATTATAAGCACTATCTCATTTTAAAACCATTTCTTTTATTCAATCTGTAATTTCTAAAACTTCATAAAGTCAAACTCTTCATTTATATCCTGAATTTTCACAATGTTCACATCAAACAGGTTTATAAAATTTAGGATTTTTTAAAATATCTTCTCAAACTCTTTCCATTAACTCCTTTTTATCAGTTGCATTTAGAGCATTTTTAATATTATCTAAAGATTCTTTATCTAATTCATTTAATCAAATTTCCTTTTTACAATGAGGACAAAGCCTTCTTAAAAGTCTTTGAGCAATTACAGAGTTAAATGAAGCAGGAATTAAAAATGGTTGTATTCACATTTGAATAACTCTGGTTAGAGTTTCAGCAGCAGAATTCGTATGTATTGTTGATAATACCAAATGCCCTGTAAGAGAAGCTTCAATTGCAATTTCAATAGTTTCATGATCTCTTATTTCTCAAACCATGATAATATCTGGATCTTGTCTTAAAGCTGTTCTTAACCCTGAGGCAAATGTATATCAAATTTGTGGTCTAACTTGAGATTGACTAATTCCATCAACTTGATTTTCCACTGGATCTTCTAAAGTCATTATATTTACATCTTCTTTATTAAGCATAGTTAATGCGGCATAAAGTGTAGTTGATTTTCAAGATCAAGTTGGACCTGAAGTTAAAACTATTCAGTTTGGTAGAGAAATTGATTTTTTAATTAATTCTAAATTTCTTCATTCAATTCACAAATCTTCAAGTTTTGGTACTTTTTTAGATTTATCAACAATTCTCATTACTATTTTTTCTCAGTGAACTGTAGGAAGTGTTGAGACTCTCAGATCAAGAGGTTTTTCTTCAATAGTTTTAGAAATTCTTCAATCTTGAGGAGCTCTTGATTCATCAATTTTTAATTCAGATAATATTTTAAATCTAGCTACAACTCAAGAATGAAGGAATGTTTGATATTCTAGTATTTCTTTTAAAGAACCATCAACTCTATATCTAAGTCTAACATAAGAAGAAAGTGGTTCAATATGAATATCAGATGCTCAAGATAATACTGCTCATAATATTATATAATCACAAATTAATTGAACATTTTCTCAAGCATAAACCAAATCTTTTAATTTATCAATTACTTCTTTTTTCTCCATAATTATTATTTTATAAAATTATTATTTTTTTATTTCATTATATAAAGCAGAAATTCTACTAATATGATATTCTAAATCTTTTGCTTTAATATATTGTGAATTTACATTATCATTTTCTAATTTTACTCACAAAGCTTTAGCAGTAGGATCTAAATCTATTAAATATTTTTCTAAACTTTTTAATTTAGTAATTTTTTCAACATTTTTTGTAGCTTTTATATCTGATTGTAATTTTTTAATATCTCCAGAAATATTTGTTTTTAAAGTATTAAATGCAGTTTGAATTTTTTGAATATCAGTTTTTATAACAGATTGAGATACTCATCTTACATAAAAATGTAGAGAAACTTTTATTTCATATTCAGTATCAGCATCTTTTTTATCATTAATCAAAAAATTAATATAATCAGTAACTTGTTTTTGCTTTGTATCTCTAACTACTCATGATTTATCAAAATATTCAGGAATTTCTATTGATTGAATATCCATCATTCTTGCAATAAATTTATTTGGCATTGTTTTTGTATTATTTTCTTCTTTTACATAAGCAATTCAAGTCAAATCTCTTTGTACAAAATCATCTTTATAAAATATTGTATGTAAATCATTTTTTGTATTTACATCTCAATTAATAATATCTATATTACTAATATAATAAATAAATTTTAAAATATCTTCTTTTGTTCATTTTAAATCCAAATCCATAGGAATATAAAATAAATCAGATTCAAAATTTTGTTTTTTTGAATTTTTATTATCAACTCAATAATTAATTGGGTTTAATGGAATTAACTCATTTACTCATAATGATGCATTTGTTACTATATTAAATCTATTTAAAAATGTTTCAATATAATTAACAAATTCTAAATCAGTAGAAGCTCACTCAACAGAATATGCTTCAGAATATTTAGGTAAAACTTGTGATAATAAACTTTCTCTTATTTCAGCAATATTTGTTTTTCTAACTTTTAAAACTTCTTCTTCTTTTTTTTCTAAAAATTTTTCAAATGTTTCATTAGAAGTATTATAATAATTTGCTTTGTAAAACTCAGATGTAATATTTGGTAATAAATTAGCTAATTTTTTATTTTTTTGAACATCAGAATTTACTTTAAAATCAGCAAAATCTATTCAATTTTTTGAAAGTTTTTCATATGCTTGATAAATTTTTAATACTTCTTCTTTTATTGTTTTTATTTCAGAAAGAGATGGAAATATAAAAATATTAAAAAGAACTATATATCATATTATCAATCAAGTGTTTATTGCAATTTTAGATATTATTGCTGTTTTTTCTCTTTTATTCATTTTATTTTTGTTATAAAGATAAATTTTTTGAAAGGTTGTCATACTTCATTTGTATTTCAAATTCTGTAGTTCTTCTTGATTCTAAACTATCAAGTAATACAGAACTTGATTGAAATACTTTTTGTTTTTCAAGTAATTTAAAATTCTTATTAGTTTTTGTTTTTTCTAAATAATTTAGAAAACTTGCAGCAACTGTCATACTTGTTCATTCTTTTATATCATTTCATCTTTCTCAAGTAATTCAAGGTAAATTAAGTTTTGATTCCCAATCAGAACTATAAGCAGTACATTTTGCACTTAAAATATATTCTTTATTTACTTTTATATCTTTACACTCAATCATTGATTTATCAGATTGAACAAAATCGTTTACAAGTAAATCAAATTCATTTAATATATCAAGTGGTTTTAATCTATTAATTTTTTTATCTAGTAAAAATTGAATTTCAGATGAATAAACAAAATTATCTACGGTATATAATTCATAAATTACAGTTGATAATCTTTTAATTATATCTTTTTTAGTTTTATCAGATTCAGCAATATAATCAGCTTTTGTAGCAGAAATTGAACTACAACTTGTTGTTAAATTTTGAATTTCAGAAGGAACAAATATTCAACAAATTGGATCTAAAGCAACATTATCCCTAAAACTTTCAGATTTTTGAACAAAAATATAAGATAAATAAAGCAATGCTACAATTAATAATACTATATTAACTCATAAAAGAATCTTAACTCCTAATTTTGCATAATACCATACATCCTTTTCAATAAGCTGTACTTTTTCTTCTTCAATATGTCAAAAATCTAAATTTCAAGACAACTCTGCAAAAATATTAGGAGAATCATCATTTAAATTAGCTGTTTCAGATATATTTTCAGACAATATATTATTACTTATTTTTGATTCTTTCTTCTTTCAAAATGGAGAAATGGAACCAAAACTAAATTTTGAAGTTTTACCTTCTGTATCTAATGAATTACCTAAATCATTAGTATCTTGATTATTTTCTTTATCAAATAAATCACTCATGTTTTTTATAATTAAAATATAATACTTTCTAATTGTACCACTTATTTTTTTAAATTACAAATTATTTTACTAGACAAATACAAAAAAATAAATCTAATATTAAATTTTATATTAGATCTCATTTTTTTGCATACTTTAAATTTATGAATTCCATACCATAAACTTGGCTTAAAATAACAGAATGTAGTCTCATAGAGAAACAAATATCAATTTTTTTACTTTTATAAACTTCATAACTTTCAACCATATTTTTTGTAATTTCTACTCAAGGAATTACAAAATCTTTTAAAAATTCATAATCATTTGAGTTTTTATCTAGCTTATGAAAAGAATGTGATATTAAAATCACTTTTCAATTATTTTTAATAATATAATTTATAAATTCTTTTATTAAATCTGATTCTCAAACTCAAGTATTAAGTCATAAATATCCTTTTCTTAAAGCAAGTCATACTTTTTTTCAATTAAAATCAATATCATTTATATCATCTAAACTAAAATTAATAGAATCAATTTTTGCAATCATAGAATTTTTTTCAGGATAATTTCAATTATCATAAAAAACTGGATCATTTATTTGAGTAGAATTAATTCACAATTTTTCTAAAAAATCAACACTTGCCTTATCTCTAACATAAATTAGATGTGAATTTTGAAATATTTTTTTCACTTTTAAAATATTTTCATCAAGTTTTACATCAATACTTACTCACCAAAAAATAACATCTTTTTTGAAAAATCTTGCAATATTTCTTCTAAAAAGCCATTGATTTAAAGGATTTGTAACACTTCAAATTTCATTATCAAAAAATATTCAACCTCATCAAAACACTATTTTATCAGCTTTTTTTACAGATTTAAGAAAATTTTTAAAATTTTTAATATTTCTAAAAAAATTTTTAGGATTTTTAATTCAAATTGGAAAATATTCTAAATATTTAACATTTTCTTTTTGTATAAAATCATCTTCTAAATCATAAGTACAAACTTCAAAATCAATTTTTTCTGGAGCATATTTTTGTTCAAGTAATTTTATCTCATTTTTTAAAATTAATTCATCTCAAAGATTTTGTGATCAAATAGCCATTAATATAAGTATTTTCATAAATTTTTATTATTTTTTAAATTTGAGCTAATTTTATCTTTAATTTCATAAAAGTAAAATTAAAATACTTTGATAAAACTGATTTTTTGGTTATAATCAAATAAATATTTATTAATAAAATTTTATGGAATTCCTACTAACTTGTAATGCTTGACTAGAATCAATTGCAAAAAAAGAAATAATAACAGCTTGATGAGAAATAAAAGAAGTAAAAGACAGACTTGTTTTTTTTACTTGAAATGATGATTTAATAGCAAAAATTAACTTATGGTCAAGAGTTTGAAACAAACTTTATATTGTTTTAAATTCAAAGAAAAATGTTGATAATTTTGATAAATTATATGATTTAGTGTGAGCTATAGATTGGAAAAAATATATTCAAACAAATTTCCCAATTGTAACAAAAGCTACTTCTCTAAAATCTTTAATTAATTCAACTCCAGCTATTCAAAAAATTGCAAAAAAAGCAATAGTGGACAAATTAACAAATAAATCTTGAGCTTTAGTTAGAGAAGACTCATCTCTTCCAGCAATGGAAATTTTCACATTTTTTATTGAAGATGAAGCATTTGTTTTATTAAATACGACTTGAGAAACTCTTCACAAAAGATGATATAGAGATGATACTTGAGAAGCTCCTATCAAAGAAACTCTAGCAGCTGGACTTGTTTTACTTTCAAATTGGAATTTTTCAAAACCACTACTTGATTTTTGTTGTTGAAGTTGAACAATTGCTATTGAAGCAGTTATGATAGCAAAAAATATTGCTCCTGGATTGACTCGTTTTTTTGCATTTGAAAAATGGGATTTTATTGATAAAAATCTAATGAAAAATGAAATTGAATTAGCAAAATCAAAAATTTTTGATAAAAAATATAATATTACAGCAAGTGATATTAACCCAGAAATGATAGAAATAGCTAAACAAAATGCTAAAAATGCTTGAGTTCTTGATGATATTAATTTCCAAGTAAAAGATTTAAAAGAATATAGAAAAGAAACTCTAGAAGGTTCAATTATATCAAATCCTCCTTATTGAATAAGATTACAACAAGATGATTTAGATGTACTTTATAAAAATATTGCTATAATTTTTGATAAAAATCCTACATTAAATGGATGAATTATCACTTCTTACCAAGATTTTCAAAAATATATTCCAAAAAATAAATTCAAAAATAGAAAATTATACAACTGAAATGAATTATGTTATTTTTATCAAAAAATATCTACTTTTAATAAATAATTTTTTCAAAAAATGCTATCATATATCAAATGAAATATTAAACATATTGAAACAAACTCAGCTATTATTTTAACAAATTCATGAGTTTGATATGAAATAATCATAAATGAACTTATTTATTCACAAATACATTCTCAAAATGAAATAGAGTTATTTATTTTCCATTCAATAACTGACAACTGACAAAGTTTATTTTGATTTTTAACTATTGAAGATAGAACTGTTTTCAAAGAATTAATAAAAATTTCTTGAGTTTGATGAAGAGTTGCACAAACTATTTTATCTATTTGAGTTGAAAGATTAAAAAAAGCCATAATAAATGATGACAAAAAAACTCTAGAATCAATTAAATGAGTTTGAAAAAAAATGGCTGAAAAAATAGTTCTAGAATTAAAAGACAAAGATTATATCAAAGTTTTATCAGTTGAAGAAAAACATACAATTACCTCAAATATTCCACTTGATATTAAAAAACAAGTTTCTTCTACTCTTACAGCTATGTGATATAATCCTCAAAATATTGAAAAAGTTCTAAATAATCTACCAGAAAATCTAACAACAATAAATGATATTATTCCATATGTAATAAAAAATATTTAAATTAAAAAATGTAGGGGCATACCTATGTGTCTGCCTAAATTATAGATAATACTTAATTTAATATTTTTCAAATAAAAAAAATCTCAAGTTAAACTTGAGATTTTTTAGTTATTATTTAGCAGAATTAAATTCTGGATCATAAGTATTAACAAATGGTAATAAAGCCATAATTCTAGCCATTTTAATTGCATTTGCTAATTTTCTTTGGTTTTTTAAACAAACATTTGAGTAGTATCTAGGTACGATTTTCCCAAATTTTGTTATATACTTCTTTAAAAGTTCTGTATCTTTGTAATTAATTACAACTCCTTCTAAAGGACATTTTACTTTTGTCATGGTAAGTTTTATTAAAATATAAGTTAATTTTTATTAAAATTTATTGTCATCAAGATCATCAATTTCATCTTCTATATCAAGAATTTCATCAAAGTCTGATTTTTTGTTTAAAAATATTAGATTAGATATAATAACTTCTGTTTTATATATTTTACTTCAGTCTTCTTTTTCAATCATTCTAGTTTTTAATCTTCATTCAATGTAAACTAATTTTCATTTAGTTAAAAAACTTTCTGATCTTTCAGCTAATTTTCACCAAGCAACACAATTATTAAACTCAGCTTCAGATTTATTTTCCCCTTCTGGAGTTTTATAATATCTGTTTGTAGCAATTGTAAAAAGTGATACTTTTTTTCAACCTTCTGTTGTTTTAATTAGTGGATCTTTAGTTACATTTCAAATCAAGATTACTTTATTCACAGTTCTCATTATCTCTATAAATTATAAATTAATATTATTTATCTAATTTTACGAACATAAATCTTAATAAGTTTAAGTCTAAGTTCATTGTTTTAGTCATTGAAGTAATAGCCTTACCATCAAATTCTAAGTTAAATAATACATAAACCCCTTTATTAAAAGATTTAATTTTATAAGCTAATTGTTTTTCTCCCCAAATATCTTCTTTTTCAATAGTAACAGAGTTATCAGCAAATAATTTTTTTAAATTATCCATTGATTTAGTTCTATCTTCATCAGAAATTGCTGGATTTAAGATTAGCATTAATTCATATTTAGCCATGTTTTCCTATGGGTTATTATCTTTATATCAATAATATAAAGAAGGATATAAAATATTACCTTTTTTGTCAAAGGCTGACTCATTTTAATCAAAAACTTAAAAAAGTCAAAACAAATAAAAATTACATTAAATAACTGATTAAAAAAATCTAAAACCCCTAAATAAAAAAGCAAAAAATATGAATCTAAAAAATAAAGATTTTCAAAATTTATATTTTTTAATACTTTTTCTTTAAAATTTTACCTAGTTTTTCCCTTTAAATAA
>RRZU011262298.1_pt1 | contig 14761 bp, 14 predicted proteins | sample 2165561 | NCBI WGS metagenome assembly RRZU01 (sample SAMN10456909, study PRJNA506462) | wastewater metagenome | isolation source: wastewater sludge | place: USA: Moscow, Idaho
TCGAGCGCTTGATCATGCCGTGGCGCTTGCCAGCCGGGCCAGCTTTCACTTTGCCCGAGGCCGTCATCGAGAACCGCTTTTTCGCGGCCGATTTGGTCTTCATCTTCGGCATTTTACTCTCCTTGCGGTCAGAGTGAACGCGCGACTCGGCAATGCCATATCGGCCGGCCGCGCGGGTGGAAGCGTGCCCTATAAGCGGGCACGCGCGGATTGGCAAGCCTTATTGGCTGGGGGCGGCGGGGGCCGCAGTCCCGGCCGGTTCAGCCGCGGCGGGTTCGGTGGTGGCCGGTTCTGTGGTGGCGGGTGCAGCCGCGGCGGGCGCCGTCTCGGCCGGCGCGGGGGCGCTGGCCGGATTGCCGCCAAGGCGGATCTGGCCGTCGATCAGCCGGTGCCCGGCGCCGGTCAGCGAGGTGACGCCGAACGGCTCGGGCGACAGCTTCGCGCCGCCGAACATCAGCAGGATGCCCAGGATCAGCGTGATGGCGGCGCCGCGCGGCGCCTGCATCCGCAGGACCGAGATAACGGCCATCAGCACCGACAATGCGCAAAGCGCCATACCAGCCAGCAGCAGGACATCAGACATGTGGACCACCCTATGGTTGTTTCCGGTGCCTTTATTCCGGGTCGGTGCGATAGATCAAGCGTTCGTCGCAGGGCGCGATGCGCAGGATGTTGGTGGTGCCCGGCACGTTGAAGGGCACGCCCGCCATGACCACGATCTGGTTCGTCTCATCGGCAAAGCCGAAATCGCGCGCGGCCTTGGCGGCATTGACGACTGCCTGCTTGAAGCGCTCAAGCGGCGGGGTCTGCACGCAATGCGCGCCCCAGGTCAGGCACAGGCGACGCAGCGTCACCGTTTCCGAGGACATGGCGATGATCGGCACGCGCGGACGTTCGCGCGCGACAAGGCTGACCGTCGTCCCGGACGAGGTGAAGGCGCAGATCGCGGAAATATCCGTGGTCTCGGCGATTTCGCGGGCGGCGGCGACGATGCCATCGGCGACGGTCTGGCGGCGCGCGCTGCGCGAGCTTTCGATGATCTCGCGATAGGTGGGATCGGATTCGACCGAACGCGCCACCGCGTCCATGGTGCTGACCGCCTCGATCGGGTACTGGCCGGCGGCGCTTTCGGCCGAGAGCATGATCGCGTCCGAGCCTTCATAGATGGCGGTGGCGACATCGCTGACCTCGGCGCGGGTCGGCATCGGGCTTTCGATCATGGATTCCAGCATCTGCGTGGCGACGATCACCGGCTTTGCCGCCGCGCGGCAGGCGCGGACCAGACGTTTCTGGATCGGCGGCACCGAATGCACCGGCAATTCCACCCCAAGATCGCCCCGCGCCACCATGATCCCGTCCGAGACCTTGAGGATTTCCGGGAATGCCCGCACCGCGGCCGGCTTTTCGATCTTGGACAGCACCGCGGCCCGGCCATTGGCCAGCTCGCGTGCCTCGATCACGTCCTCGGGACGCTGGACAAAGCTCAGCGCAAGCCAGTCCACGCCCAGCTGACAGGCGAATTCCAGGTCGTCGCGGTCCTTGTCCGACAGCGCCGCCAGCGGCAGCACGACATCGGGCACGTTCACGCCCTTGCGGTTCGAAATCTCGCCGCCCACGGTCACCGTGCAATCGGCGAAATCGGGGCCGCAGCTTTCCACCCGCAGGCGGATTTTGCCGTCATTGACCAGAAGCTCGGCCCCCGGCTCAAGCGCGGCAAAGATTTCCTTATGCGGCAGCTGCACCCGGGTCGCATCGCCCGGCGCGCTGTCCAGATCGAACCGGAAGGCCTGTCCGATCTGCAGGTCATGCGGGCCGCTGGCAAAGGCGCCGACGCGCAGCTTCGGCCCCTGAAGGTCGGCCAGCACGGCGATGGGGCGGCCCGACTCGGCCTCGATGCGGCGGATGATGTCATAGCGCGCGCGCTGTTCATCATGGGTGCCGTGGCTCATGTTCAGGCGGAACACGTCTGCGCCGGCCTCGAACAGGGCACGAATGGTGGAAAAATCGCTCGAGGACGGCCCCAGCGTTGCCACGATCTTGACCTTGCGATGCCGTCTCATTCTTTCATTCCTCCTGCCTGCGTCGCTTGTTTGCGCTACCGCTGACCACTCTATGGCGCAAAGCTTGCGTCACGGCAACTGGCGCATCGCCTCAACTGTGCCTAATGCTACCGGGGGCAACACGGCGAAATCATGACGGACCCAGCATTTCACATCGAAGGCGCGGCGCGCGGATCGCGCTGGCTTCTGACCTGCGACCATGCCACCAACCGGGTGCCCGACTGGGTGAATGGCGGCGATCTGGGCATCGCGCCCGAGGACATGGCCCGCCACATCGCCTATGACGTGGGCGCGGCGGGACTGACCCGGGCACTGGCGGAACGGCTGGACGCGCCGGCGATCCTGTCGGATTTCTCGCGCCTCGTCATCGATCCCAACCGGGGCGAGGACGACCCCACATTATTGATGCGCATCTATGACGGCACGGTGATCCCGGCCAATCGCGATGCCGACCCCGATGCGCGCGCCCGACGGCTGGACCGGCTTTACCGCCCCTATCACGACGCCTATGCGGCACTGGCGGGCGCCCGCCCCGACCGCGCGATCTGTGCCATCCACAGCTTTACCCCCCAATTGCGCGGCCGCGCACGGCGACCATGGTCGGTGGGCGTGCTTTATTCGCATCGCGACGAAAGGCTGGGGCCGGCGCTGATCCGCGAATGCCGCGACCGGGGCTGGGTGACCGGCGACAATGAACCCTATTCCGGCCATCTGGAGGGCGATTCCATCGACCGCCACGCGCTGGCCCATGGCCGCCCGAATGTGTTGATCGAGATCAGGAACGACCTGATCGCCGACCCGGCCGGTCAGACGGAATGGGCCGACCGGCTGGCCGGGGTGCTTGAGGGATTTCTGGAACGCTGGGGGGTTTAGTACTGGAAGGTTCGCGGTGCGTCGCTGGCTTCCGTTTCCATGTCCATACAGCCCTTCAGGATACTGTACGAGCCCCCTGAAACCTGGGCGACATCATCGCAATAGCTGCGTGACCGGGCCGGAAGACCGCCCCAATCGGGCTTTAATATATTGTAAGCCTCTTGCTCCATATCCATGCAGCCATTCAAAATGGCCGCCGAGCCGCCGCTGACCCCGGCAACCTCCTGACAGTATTTTTCAACGTCATATCGCGGCATGCCTTGGGCAAGCGCAGGCAAAACAAGGCATGGCAGAAACAGGCCCGCACAGACGGTCGACTTGAGCAACTGACACCCCCTCTCCGCACCAAAACACACGCGATGGTAGAATTTTTATCGGTCAGAATGCAACCGTCACAAGAAACTCATCGGATCGATATCCACCGCCAGCCGCAAATTCGCCGGCGCCTTGGGCGCGCGGGCCAGCCATTGCGAGATTGCCGCCTGCACCGGCGCCTGACGCGGTGCATGGATCAGCATGCGGACGCGGTAACGCGCGCGGATGCGGGCGATGGGCGCGGGCGCGGGGCCGAAAACCTCGGCGCCGATGGTGCGCAGCGGTTCGGCGCGACGGGCCAGTTCACGGGCGTAATCCTCGACCACGGGCTGGTCGGGATGGGACAGGATGATCCCCGCCAGCCGGCCGAATGGCGGCATTCCGGCAGCCTGTCGGCCCGCCGCCTCGGCGTCCCAGAATTCCTCGTCCTGCCCGGACAGGATGGCGCGGATCACCGGGTGATCGGGCTGATAGGTCTGTAAAAGCGCCAGCCCCCGCGCCTCGCCGCCCTCGCGCCCGGCACGGCCGGCGACCTGACGCATCAATTGAAACGAGCGTTCGGCCGCGCGCATATCGGCGCCTTGCAGGCCCAGATCGGCGTCGATCACCCCGACCAGCGTCAGGCGGGGGAAATTGTGCCCCTTGGCCACCAGCTGGGTGCCGATGATGATGTCGGTCTGACCCGCGCCGATTTCGGCGATCGCCTCTTTCAACGCGCGCGCGGAATGGAACAGGTCGGAACTCAGCACGCTGGCGCGCATGTTCGGGAACCGCTCGGCCACCTCTTCGGCCAGCCGCTCGACGCCGGGGCCGACGGCGGTCATCTTGCCCTCGGTCCCGCAGCTGGGACAGGCGACCGGGATCGGTTTCGTCGCGCCGCATTGGTGACAGACAAGGCGGTTCTGAAAGCGGTGCTCTACCATGCGGGCATCGCAATCGTCACAGCCGATCTGTTGCCCGCAGGCGCGGCAGGCGGTGACCGGCGCATAGCCGCGCCGGTTCAGAAACAAGAGCGACTGTTCGCCGCGTTCCTTGCGGGCGCGGATTTCGGCGGCAAGACGCGGGCTGATCCAGCGGCCCTTTTCGGTGTCCTCATGGCGCAGGTCGATGGTGCCCATTTCCGGCAGCTCGGCACTGCCGTAACGCGCGCGCAGATCCAGCCGCCGATATTTCCCCAGCCCCGCGTTCACCCAGCTTTCGACCGACGGTGTGGCCGAGGCCAGAACCACCTGCGCCCCCCCGATGCTGGCCCGCAGCACGGCCATGTCGCGGGCGCTGTAATAGACGCCATCCTCTTGTTTATAGGATGAATCGTGCTCTTCATCGACGACGATCAGCCCCAGATCGGCAAAGGGCAGGAACAGCGCCGAGCGCGCCCCCACGACCAGCCCGACATGATGCTGCGCGGCCATGGTCCACAGCCGGCGGCGTTCGCCCCGCGTGACGCCGGAATGCCACTCGCCGGGGCGGGCGCCGAACCGCGCCTCGACCCGGTCCAGAAATTCGGCCGAAAGCGCGATTTCCGGCAAAAGCACCAGCGCCTGACGGTTCTGGCGCAGACATTCGGCAACGGCCTCAAGGTAAACCTCGGTCTTGCCCGACCCGGTGACACCCCGCAACAGCGTGGTGCCATAGGCGCGGGTCCGCACCGCGTCGCCCAGATCCGCCGCCGCCGCCGCCTGATCGGGGGCCAGCGGCTTACCCGGCAGATCCGGATCGAGCCGGGGATAGGGCGTGTCGCGCGGCGCGAGCGTTTCGGCCAGCGTGCCGACCTTGACCAGCCCCTGGACCACGCCCGCGCTGACCCCGGCCAGCTGCGCCAGTTCCGCGGGCGCGAACCCCGCCCCGCCATGATCGGCGATCACCCGCATGACGGCGGCCCGCGCATCGGTCATGCGTTCCGGTTCCGGGCCCGCGCGATGGATGATGCGCCGCGCCGAGGGCGGCTGATCCAGATCCGGCGCCCGCGTCGCCATGCGCAGCATCATCGGCAGCGGCGTCAGCGTATATTCCCCCATCCGGGTCAGAAACTCGATCATCTCGGGGGTCAGCGGCGGCGCATCGATCAGCCGCGCCACCGGGCGCAACCGCGCCAGATCGAAATCGCCCGCACCCTCTCCCCAGACCGCGCCCATCACCCGGCGCGGCCCAAGCGGCACCACCACAAGCTGGCCCAGCCGCACCCCCCCATCGGGCGCCAGATAATCCAGAATGCCCACGACCTCCTGGGTCAGCACCGCAATGCGGGCGCCATGGGGGAAAAACAGCGGCCGGTCCATGCGTCAGGCGGCGCCCCCGGCGGGCGTCACGGGCGCGCGCCGGACGGCGGCAGGATCGGGGGGCAAGGCATTCTGTGGCATGGCGGCGGGATAGTGACACGGCCCCGCGCCCGACCGCAAGCGGCCCGGCCCACTTCGCCCGGCCCACTTCGACGGGTCGCACCTCGCCCGGCTGCACTTCACGCGCGGGCCGGAATGCGTTAGACCTGCGGCAAAACCGCAAACAAGGATCACGCGCATGAAATTCTTTGTCGATACCGCCGATGTCGCCGCCATCCGCGAGCTGAACGATCTGGGCATGGTGGACGGCGTCACCACCAACCCGTCGCTGATCCTGAAATCGGGCCGCGACATCATCGAAGTGACCAAGGAAATCTGCGACATCGTCGACGGCCCGGTCAGCGCCGAAGTCGTCGCCAGCGACGCCGAGGGCATGATCCGCGAGGGCCGCCACCTCGTCACCATCGCCCCCAATATCACCGTCAAGGTGCCGCTGACCTGGGACGGGCTCAAGGCCTGCAAGGTGCTCTCGTCGGACGGTCACATGGTCAACGTGACGCTCTGCTTCTCGCCGGCGCAGGCGATTCTGGCCGCCAAGGCCGGCGCGACCTTCATCAGCCCCTTTATCGGCCGGGTCGACGACATCAACCTTGACGGGATGGAGCTGATCGCCCAAATCCGTGAAATCTATGACAATTACGATTTCGGCACCCAGATCCTGGCCGCCTCGATCCGCTCGGTGAACCACATCACCGACGCCGCGCGCATCGGCGCCGACGTGATCACCGCCCCCCCGGCCGTGATCAAGGGCATGGTCAAGCATGTGCTGACCGATCGCGGCCTGGAACAGTTCGAGGCCGACTGGGCCAAGACCGGCCAAAAGATCGTCTGATGAGCCCCGAGGCCCCCGAAAACAGCGAAGCCGCATCCGAAGCCGCGCCCGCCGCGCTTTCGGATGCGGAACGTGCCCGCCTTCTGGCCCGCCCCGAGCTGATTCTGGGGGATCGCGACCTCATGCGCGCGCTGATCGGCGCGCGCGATTCCGAGGCGGGCGAGAATGTCATCGACATCCGCGGCCGCGCCATGCAGGCGCTGGAATCGCGGCTCGACCGGCTGGAATCGGCGCATGAATCGGTGATCTCGGCCGCCTATGACAATCAGACCGGCATGGCGACCGTGCATCGCGCCGTGCTGTCGCTGTTGGAACCCACCGATTTCGAAGGGTTTCTTGAAAATCTGGACAGCGCGGTCGCGCCGATCCTGCGGGTCGAAACGCTGCGGCTGGTGATGGAATCGGGCGAACGCATCCCCGAACCCGAAGAGAACGGCCCGCTGGTCATCCTGCCCGCCGGCAGCATCGCGCGCCTGATCGCGGCCGGGCGGCAAACGCCGCGCGCCGACGATATCGTGCTGCGCCGTGCCCAGCGCGAGACCCTGCCCATCCACGGCCTGACCCGCGCCCCGATCCAGTCCGAGGCGCTTTTGCCCATCGACCTCGGCCCCGGCCGGCTGCCGGCGGCGCTGGTCATGGGTTCGGCCGATATCGGCCGCTTCAACCCGGCACAGGCCACCGATCTCTTGCGCTTTTTCGGGCAAAGCTTCCGGCTGGTGCTGCTGTCCTGGCTGCGCAAATGACCGACGGGGCCACGCAGCTCGCGCTGGCCCCGGTGATGGCGGATGCCCTGACGCGCTGGCTCGACAGCGAACGCGCCACCCGCGACCGTTCGGACCACACCATCCGCGCCTATCAGGGCGATCTTCTGGCCTTTCTGGCCTTTCTGGGCGAATATCTGGGCAGTCCCGCCCTGCCCAGAACGCTGGCCGGGCTGACGCAATCGGAAATGCGGGCCTTTGCCGCCTCGGAACGCGCGCGCGGGTTTTCGGCGCGCTCGCTGGCGCGGCGGCTTTCGGCGACACGCAGCTTCATCCGCTGGATGGCGGATCGCAACGGCTTCGACGCCTCCAAGGCGCTGGCCTCGCGCGGACCGAAATACACCCGATCATTGCCGCGCCCGCTGGCCCCCGCCCAGGCGCAAGAGCTGCTCGAACTGGCCGCCGAAACCCACCCCCAGCCCTGGATCGCCGCCCGCGACACGGCGGTGCTGACCCTGCTTTACGGCTGCGGGCTGCGCATCTCCGAGGCGCTCGGCCTAAACGGCGCCGACTGGCCCCTGCGCGAGGCGCTGACCATTCGCGGCAAGGGCGGCAAGGAACGTCAGGTCCCGGTCCTGCCCGTCGCTCGCGACGCGATCGAAACCTATCTGAACCGCAGCCCGTGGCCGCTGGAACGGGACGGCCCGCTGTTTCGCGGCGCCCGCGGCGGCCGGCTCAGCCAGCCGGTGGTCTCGGCGGCGATGCGGCTCTTGCGACAGGGGCTGGGCCTGCCGCCGACCGCGACCCCGCATGCGCTCCGCCATTCCTTCGCCACCCATCTGCTGGCGGCGGGCGGCGATCTGCGCACGATTCAGGAATTGCTGGGCCATGCCAGCCTGTCGACGACCCAGGTCTATACCGGCGTCGACGACGCCCATCTGCTGGCCATCTATCGCGCCGCCCACCCCCGCGCCTGAGGGCCGCGCAGGCGATTTCTTCTTCATCCAAATATCCATCCGCAACGGCGCCGCCCGCGCCCCCTTTACATTCCTCGCACCACCCTGCATCAGCGCGAGATGCTCGATCTTTCGCTTGATCTCGTGCTGATGCTGATCGCGGCGGCCTTCGCGGCCGGCTTCGTCGATTCCATCGCCGGGGGTGGCGGGCTGATCACCGTCCCGGCGCTGATGCTGGCGGGCCTGCCGCCGGCACAGGCGCTGGCCACGAACAAGGTTCAGGGCGTCTTTGGCGCCGGTGCGGCGGCGCTCTCCTATGCCCGGCGCGGGCTTGTCGATCTCAGGACCCAGACCGTTCCGGCGCTCATCGCCTTTGGGGCGGCGATCTGCGGGGCACTGATGGTGTCATGGATCCCGACCCAGGTGCTGCGCTATGGCCTGCCGGTGCTGCTGATCGGGATCGCGCTCTTCTTTGCGCTGAAGCCGGGGCTGAACGACATGGACCGGGCCCGCCGCGTCTCGCCGGCGGTCTTTGCCGCGACGATGGTGCCGCTGGTCGGGTTCTATGACGGGCTGCTGGGGCCGGGGGCCGGCGCCTTTTACATGCTCGGTTTCGTCATGCTGGCCGGTTATGGCATTCTCAAGGCGACGGCGCATACGAAACTGTTGAATTTCGCCTCGAATCTCGGCGGCCTGCTGGCATTCGCGCTGGTGGGACAGCCGCTTTGGCTTTTGGGCGCGGCCATGGCGGTGGCACAGATCGCGGGGGCGATGCTGGGCGCGCGGCTGGCGATGCGGATCGGCGCGCGGATCATCAAGCCGCTGCTCGTCGTCACCTCGACGGCATTGGCGCTGCGGCTGATCTGGCAGTTGCTGGCCAGCACCTGATCCAACAACTGATCCAGCCAAAGGGCGGCGCCGGAACGGTCCCGCCCCCTGACAGGGATCGCAATCAGATAAAGGCGAACATCGAGCTGTCGAGCGAAGCCAGCGCCACACCTTCAAGCACCAGCGAATTGCCCTGGCCCAGATCAAAGACCGTGTTGCCGTCAACCTCGTTGGCCGCCGCGATCAGCTGCGCATAGCTGTCCACGCCATCGATATCGACCTGAATCAGCTCGGCCGGATCGCCCGAACCACAGCCACAGCCGCCATTGCCGGTTTCAAAGTCGATGATCGTGTCCTGGCCGCCGTTAAAGACAAAGACGTCGCGCCCATAGCCGCCCGACAGCACGTCGCAACCGGCACCGCCATCCACCAGATCGTCGCCGAAACACCCGTTCAGCGTGTCGTTGCCGGCACCGCCCGACACATCGTCATTGCCGAAACCGGCATGGATGAAATCGTTGCCCGCCTCGCCCCGCAGGGTGTCGTTGCCGAAACAGCCATGGATGGAATCGTTGCCGATCCCGCCCCAGATCAGGTCATTGCCCAGCCCGCCATGCATGAAATCGTCGCCGGCCTGACCGAACATCTCGTCATTGCCGAAACCGCCGAACATCGCGTCGTCGCCGGTACCGCCCCACATCTTGTCGTTGCCGGCCTCGCCATAAAGGAAATCGTTGCCAGCACCGCCGCGCAGCGTGTCATTGCCCGCCCCGCCCAAAAGACCGTCATCGCAATTGCTGCCTTCGAGCCGGTCGGGACCGTCATCACCGAGAATGCGGTTGATATATGGCAGGCGGGCCTGCTGGGTCGCGAACTCGGCCGCGACATCTGCCAACGTGCCCGAATAGACCGACCAGTAATATTCGTAAGAGAGCGTCGCCATGGGATACCTCATAAAATAAAGCACTATATGCCCAATATGTCTGGGCACGCCGCATATCGCACATCCCTAGGGACAAGGCGATGCATGCCGCCTCAACCGGCGAAAATTTATTAACCAAGACTGGGGCATCATCCGGGTTTTCAGGTGAAAACCGGCCTCTATCCGCCTAGATCATCTGGGAAAGCCACTGGCCCGGCGCAGCTCGCCGGTGGCAAGACCGCGCCAGTTCCGCAACGGTCCGCTCAGATATTTCTGCACGACCGGATCTTTTTCATCGAATATGTCCAGATGAACCATAAGCGCGGCGATGGCCGCCTCGGACCCCCGGGTCGCCCCATCCGCCACCTTGAGCGCGACCCCAAGACCGCGTTCGGGCAGGATCGCCACGAACACCGCCTCGGCACCGGTCTTCAATGCGGCGCGGCCGCGCGCGGCGCGCATCATCTCGGTGCAGGCGCGGCCTTCGCCGGCGACCAGTTCGGGATGCGCGATCATCGCCTCGACCAAGCGCCGCCGCGCCTGCCCGCGCCGATCTGAACCGGGCTGGGCGAAACCGGCCATCGCACGGGCGAGCCCGGCGACCGTGACGGCGAAATTCGGCGCCGAACAGCCGTCGATCCCCCAGCCCGCGACGGTCTCGCCGGTCTCGGCCTCAAAGGCATCGCGCACGGCGCGCTGAACGGGGTGATCCAGTTCGACATATTCCGCCCCGCCGCCAAGATGCCGGTTCAGCGTCAAAAAACCCGCATGCTTGCCCGAGCAATTGTTGTGGATCTGACAAGGCGCGGTCTCGGAGCAGGTCAGACGCCGGCGCTCGGCGGGATCATTGGGCAGATGCGCGCCACAGCGCAGATCGCTCTCGGCCAGCCCCAGCCTGTCCAGCCATGCCGACACCCGCCGCGTGTGGATTTCGGCGCCACTATGGCTGGCACAGGCCAGCGCAAGCTCTTCGCTGGAAAGTCCCGCCGCATCGGCCGCGCCGCTGTCGACCAGAGGCAGGGCCTGGATCATCTTGCACGACGATCGCGGAAAGATCACCGCGCCGGGATCGCCCCAGGCCTCGACGATCCCCTTGCCATCACAGATCACCGCATGGCCCAGATGCGCGCTTTCGCGCAGGCCGCCGCGCCACAATTCGATCAGTTCCGCCGCCGCCATGGCCGATATTCCTCTGACAATCGCGCGATTTTCTGCTTTCAGGGCTTTTTCGTGCGCGCATTTTCGCATTATCTTGCCGGCAGATGGTTGAAAAAACCACCGTCATCGGCAACAAGCCGGAGTAAACCGGACCATGGCAGGAGACCAGAGCATGTTGAAATTCGCGCCGCGCGCCGCAGCGGCAGCCGCTGCAATCGCGATCGCCGCGTCTTCGCCGGTCCTGGCCCAGGACTCGACGAACGTCATCGGGACCGAGGGTGACTGGACCGCATTTTCCGCCAACAGCCCCAAGGAATGCTGGGCGGTGTCGGCTCCGAAATCGACCCAGAACCAGGACAGCAGCGGCAATCCCAAGGATGTGACGCGCGGCGATATCCGCCTTTATGTCGCCTATCGTCCCGGCCAGTCGGGCGAGGTGTCGTTCTCGGGCGGGTATCCCTTTGCCCCGGATTCGGCGGTCGAGGTGAATATCGGCGGCACCACCTTCAAGCTGTTCACCGAAGGCGAAAGCGCCTGGGCGGGATCGCCCTCGGAAGACAGCAAGCTGATTTCGGCGCTGCGCGGCGGGTCGTCGGCGGTCATCACCGGACGTTCGGCACGCGGGACCGTCACCAAGGACACGTTCAGCCTGTCGGGCATCACCGCGATGACCAATCAGGCACAGGGCGCCTGCAAATAAGCCGCATCTTTGCGAAATGACGGATGCAGGGGCCTCGGCCCCTGTTTTCTTTTGCGCCGTTCTGGCCTATATATCCGCTTTGCCCCTCCGCCCCGGATAGCCCCATGACCGCCCAGAACGCCGCCCCGATCACGCAGGATCTGCTGACCATTCCGCGCAAGCTGCCCGATGCCGCGCGCGCCAATATCGTCGGTCTGACCCGCGACCAGCTGCATCGGGCCCTGATCGACGCCGGCACCCCCGAGCGGCAGGCAAAGATGCGCGTCGGCCAGATCTGGCAATGGGTCTATCACTGGGGCGTGCGCGATTTCGCGCAGATGACCAATCTGGCCAAGGATTACCGCGCCTTTCTGGCCGAGCGGTTCGAGATCGCCCTGCCCGAGATCGTGACCCGCCAGATCAGCGCCGACGGCACCCGCAAATACCTGTTGAAAATCGCCGGCGGGCATGAGGTCGAAACCGTCTATATCCCCGAGGAAAACCGGGGCACGCTCTGCATTTCCTCGCAGGTGGGCTGCACGCTGACCTGTTCCTTCTGCCATACCGGCACGCAGAAACTTGTGCGCAACCTGACGGCGGGCGAAATCGTCGGTCAGGTCATGGTCGCGCGCGACGATCTGGGCGAATGGCCGGTCCCCGGCGCGCCCAAGGACGAAACCCGCCTTGTCAGCAACGTGGTGCTGATGGGCATGGGCGAGCCGCTATACAATTTCGACAATGTCCGCGACGCGATGAAGGTGGTGATGGATGGCGAGGGGATCAGCCTGTCGCGCCGCCGCATCACCTTGTCGACCAGCGGCATCGTTCCGGAAATCGCCAAGACCGCCGAGGAAATCGGCTGCCTTCTGGCCGTCAGCTTTCACGCCACCGAGGACGCGACCCGCGACCGTCTGGTGCCGGTGAACAAGAAATGGAATATCGAGACGCTCTTGAATGCGTTGCGCGACTATCCGCGCCTGTCGAATTCCGAACGCATCACCTTTGAATATGTGATGCTGGACGGGGTGAATGACAGCGACGCCGATGCCCGCCGTCTGGTCAAGCTGATCCGCGGCATCCCGGCCAAGATCAACCTGATCCCCTTCAACGAATGGCCGGGAACGCCCTATAAGCGCTCAAGCTGGGAACGGATCGAGGCCTTTGCCGACATCGTCCACAAGGCAGGTTACGCGAGCCCCATCCGCACCCCGCGCGGCGAGGATATCATGGCCGCCTGCGGCCAACTGAAATCCGCAACCGAACGTGGCCGCAAATCGGCCGCCCAGATCGCGGCCGAGGCTCGCGCCTGATCCTGCCAAGTCCGCGCCCAGCCGCGCGGTCCCATGGATATTTATATGAAGAAGAAAGCATCTGGCGCGGATGGCGCGAGGGTTATGGTTTTCTTCTTCATATAAATATCCATGCGGCCGCGCCGTCAGCATGCCGATTGCCGATTATGGCCCAAACCCCGCACTGAACTTGCCCTGCGCGCCCCGCGGTCGTAGAAGCGAAGCGACCCCCGAATGAGGCCGCCCATGACACACCCAAAGCCAGTCGTCCTTTGCATCCTCGACGGATGGGGCATTTCCGATCGTCCCGAACAAAGCGCCCCGGATCAGGCGAAGACGCCGAATTTCGACCGCCTGATGCGCGACTGCCCGCATGCGACGCTGGTGACCTTTGGCCCCGATGTCGGCCTGCCCAAGGGTCAGATGGGCAATTCCGAGGTCGGCCACACCAATATCGGCGCCGGCCGCGTCGTCGCCATGGATCTGGGCCAGATCGACCTCGCGATCGAGGATGGCAGTTTCTATAGCAATTCGGGTCTTGGCGATTTCATCCGCAAGCTCAAGGCGACCGGGGGCACCGCGCATCTGATGGGCGTGGTTTCGGACGGGGGCGTGCATGGCCATATCCAGCATGTCGTCGCCGCTGCCCGCGCCATTGCCGACAAGGGCGTGCCGGTCATCCTGCACGCGATCACCGACGGCCGCGACGTGCCGCCGAAATCGGCCCTTGGCTTTGTCACCGAACTGCGCGGCGACCTGCCCGCCAGCGTCGAGATCGGCACCGTCATCGGCCGCTATTACGCCATGGACCGCGACAACCGCTGGGAACGCGTCAGCCGCGCCTATGCCGCCATGGTGCGCGGCGAGGGCCTGCCCGCCCCCGATGCCGCCACCGCCGTCACCGAGGCCTATGCCCGCGACGAGACCGACGAATTCATCCAGCCCACGGTGATCGACGGCTATGCCGGCGCCCGCGACGGCGACGGCTTTTTCTGCCTGAACTTCCGCGCCGACCGCGCCCGCGAAATCCTTGCCGCCATCGGCCAGCCCGATTTCGACGCCTTTGCCACGGTGAAACGCCCGAACTGGGCGGCGCTGCTGGGCATGGTCGATTATTCGACCAGACATGACGAATACATGCAGGCCGCCTATCCCAAGCGGCAGGTGGTGAACACGCTGGGCGCGTGGGTCGCGCAAAAGGGCCTGCGCCAGTTCCGGCTGGCCGAGACCGAGAAATACCCCCATGTCACCTTCTTCCTGAACGGCGGCAAAGAGGCGCCCGAGCCGGGCGAGGACCGCTTCATGCCGGAAAGCCCCAAGGTCGCGACCTATGATCTGGCCCCGGAAATGTCCGCGCCCGAGGTCAGCGCCAAGCTGGTTGAGGCCATCGGGGGCGGCTACGATCTGGTGGTTGTGAACTTCGCCAACCCCGACATGGTCGGCCATACCGGCAGCCTGCCCGCCGCCATCCGCGCCTGCGAGGCGGTGGACAAGGGCCTGGGCATGATGCTGGCGGCGCTGGAAAAGACCGGGGGCGCGGCGGTGGTCATCGCGGACCATGGCAATTGCGAAACCATGATCGACCCGGATACCGGCGGCCCGCATACCGCCCACACCATCAACCCGGTCCCGGTCATCGTCTTTGGCGGCCCGGCCGGCGCGACGCTGCGCAAGGGCCGGCTGGCGGATGTCGCGCCGACGGTTCTGGACCTGATGGGTCTGGACCTGCCGCCCGAGATGACCGGCACTTCGCTGATCGGGCGCGCATGAGACCCAGACTGCTCTTGCCGATGCTGGCGGCCTTTGGCA
>RRZU010444151.1_pt1 | contig 14758 bp, 12 predicted proteins | sample 2165561 | NCBI WGS metagenome assembly RRZU01 (sample SAMN10456909, study PRJNA506462) | wastewater metagenome | isolation source: wastewater sludge | place: USA: Moscow, Idaho
AAATGCTGTATTAGGTGTTGATCGTCAATAATAAAAAAGAGCCGCAATTGCGGCTCTTTTTTATTGGCGGGTCCGCGGGGTGGCGGTTGGCCTGCTGGATGTTGAGGGCGCGTTACTCCGGCTTGGCGAGCCACTCCAGGCGCCAGCGGGCGTCGTTGCTCTGGGCCAGTTGTTGGCACAGGCGAGGGAGCAAGCTCGTCAGCTGACCATCCAGTTGCCAGGGGGCGTTGAGGATCAACATGCCCGAGCCATTCATGCCCCATTCATCAGGCTGTGCCGCCACTTCCAGCTCGGCGACCAGCACCGAGGGAAAGCCAGCGTATTTGAATAATTCCAGCATGCTGCGGCTGCGATCCGCATCCTTGCCGAGGATGGGATACCAGAGCGCATAGATGCCGGTCGACCACTTCTGCATCGCCTTTTTCAGCGTCTGCAGCACGCGTTGATAATCCTCTTTGAGCTCGTAGGGCGGATCCATCAGCACCAGACCCCGGCGCGGAGTCGGTGGCAGTATGCCGAGCAAGCCTTCGAAGCCGTCACGGTGATGGATGGCGCTGCGGCTGTCGCTGCCCATATGACGGCGCAGGATCTCGATCTCCTGATTGTGCAGCTCCATCAGCATCAATTTATCCTGCTCACGCAGCAGATGGCGGGCAATTTCCGGTGACCCCGGATAAAAGCGCAACTCCGACTCATTGAGAGTGGCGATGACGTCCCAGTAGGCTGCCAACTCCGGCCAGTGCTGGCGCTCCGGCCACAGACGGGCGATCCCATCCAGATATTCGGCTTTTTTCTGCGGCCATTCGCCACTCAGGTCGTAACAGCCGCCACCGGCATGGGTATCCAGATAGCAGAAGGGTTTCTCCTTGCTCTTGAGCTGTTCGATGATCAGGGTCTCGACGGCGTGCTTGAGGACGTCGGCGTGGTTACCGGCGTGAAAGGCGTGACGATAACTCAGCATGGGGATCCCTCGGATAACGGCGGCAGGGACGTGCGGCCTGCGGTGTGGATAATGGAAGCCTGAGCCAGCAAGAGTGCTATCAGGTCCTGACGTTGGGGTGTGGTAACACCGATAGATTCAAGATAGTCGGCCAGGGCGCAAGCCGGAGTTTGCCTATCCGCCGGGTTGGCCTCCGCCGTGGCTGGATAGACGCCTGGCTGAGCCTCCAGAGCCGCCAGCAGTCGCTGCTGCATCTGTCGCTCCAGGGATAATTCATGGGTCAACAGCCGGGCATAATCACTGGGCGCCAGCTTGGGTTTCAGGGCGCGGCGCAGCAAGCGCCAATCCTGCAGTACAGGTGACAAGGGGGCCGCCGCATACACCAGGGGATGGTAACTTCCCTGCCAGCCACGGGTTTGCAGCAGCGCCAGTAACAGCAACAGGTTCACCTCGGCACCGTGCTGGTGTTGGGCCAGCAAGCAGGCGGATTGCACGGCGGGGGCCGCATACAGACTCTGGCTTAATTCCCAGAACTCATTCGCCGTCAGCAAAGGCTTGCTCCCTGGCTTCGAGCTCTTCGCCGAGCGTCATCCATGCCATCTCGACTTCTTCCAGCTGATTTTTCAGCGGACCTTGCTGGGCCAGCAACTGGGTCAGTTTGCTCTTGGCGCCTTCGGTGTAGAGCTCCGGATCGCCCATCGCCTGCTCTATGGTGGCGAGCTGCTGCTGCAGTTTTTCCATCTGGGCTTCGAGCTTCTCCAGTTTCTGTTTCAGCGGGCGCATCGCCTGACGGAACTCGGCTTCCCGGCGCTTCTGATCCTTGCGCGTGGCAGCGGAGTTACTGCCACCCTCGCTGCTACCGTCATTGCTGTTCTGGCTCTTCTCCAGAGCCAGCAGCCACTTGTGGTAGTCATCCAGATCGCCATCGAACACTTCTACCCGCTTGTCGTGGACTAGATAGAGATCATCGGTGGTGGTGCGCAGCAAGTGCCTATCGTGGGAGACGATGACCATGGCGCCTTCGAAGCCTTGCAAGGCCATGGTCAGGGCTTCACGCATCTCCAGATCCAGGTGGTTGGTCGGTTCATCCAGCAGCAACAGGTTGGGTTTGCCCCAGACTACCAACGCCAGCACCAGTCGCGCTTTTTCACCGCCCGAAAAGGGACCGACCGGATCCAGCGCCTTGTCACCATGGAAGCCGAAGCCACCGAGAAAGCTGCGTAGCTCCTGCTCGGTTTTATCGGGGGCCAGACGTGCCAGGTGGGCCAGCGGGGTATCGTCGTTGCGCAGATACTCCAGCTGGTGCTGGGCAAAATAGCCAATCTTGACGCCACGGGCCAATTCCAGCTTGCCGGACAAGGGGGCTAGCTCACCGGCCAGTAACTTGATGAAGGTAGACTTACCGGCGCCATTGCGGCCGAGCAGGCCAATGCGCGAGCCGGGCACCAGATTGAGTTTGATCTTCTCCAGGATCAGTTTGTCACCATAACCGGCACTCAAGTTTTCCATCATCATCAGCGGTGTCGGCAGGGCATCTGGCTCGCGGAAACTGAACTGGAACTGGGAGTCGACATGGGCCGGGAGAATACGCTCCATCCGCTCCATGGCCTTGAGTCGGCTCTGGGCCTGACGGGCCTTGCTCGCCTTGTAGCGGAAGCGGTCTATGTACTCCTGCATATGACTCAACGCCACTTGTTGCTTCTCGTACAGTGATTGTTGCTGAGCCAGTAATTCAGCGCGCTGCAGTTCGAAATCGGAGTAGCCGCCGGTGTATTCGTTGAGCTTGCCATTTTCGATGTGGATGATGCGGTTGATCACCCGATCCAGAAAATCCCGGTCGTGGGAGATCAGGATCAGGGTGCCGCGATAGCTCTTGAGCCAGCCTTCCAGCCAGATCACAGCATCCAGATCCCGGTGGTTGGTCGGTTCATCCAGCAACAGCAGATCGGAGCGGCAGAGCAGGGCTTGGGCCAGGTTCAGACGCATACGCCAGCCCCCGGAGAAGGCACGAACCGGTGACTCATGCAAAGTGCTGGCAAACCCCAGACCATGCAGCAGGGTTCCGGCCCGGGCACGGATGCTATAACCACCGATAGCTTCGAGCTTGCCGTGCAGCTCGGCGACCTTGATACCGTCGCCTTGTTGCTCGGCCAGGGCCAGCTCCGCCTCCAGAGCGCGGTATTCCCGATCTCCGTCCATTACATACTCCAGCGCTGGCTTGTCCAGCGCCGGGGTCTCCTGAGCCACACTCGACATTTGCCAACCAGAAGGGACCGTCAGGGTGCCGTTATCGACCGCGAGCTCCCCTTTGAGCAGGGCGAAGAAGGAGGACTTTCCGCAGCCGTTCTTGCCAACCAGCCCGACCTTATGGCCGGGGAATATGGTGGCTGAGGCATTATCCAGCAGCTTGGTATTGCCGCGTAACAGTTCGATTTCACTGGCGATGATCATGGTGCATCTCGTCGTTCAGGCAGGGATGACCTGCGGGCGAAAATTGGGGATCCGCTGCAACCTTCAGGGGCGATAGCGTTGCTGGGCTTGCTGGTATTGTTCCTGTGTACTGAACCCGGCCTTGCGGAAGGCTTGTTCTTCACTCAAGCCTTGCTTGAGATGCTGCAAGGTCTGGTACAACTGCCACTGTTCCAGCCACTCGATGAGGCCGAGACCCAGCTGCTGTTTGAACTGATCCAGCACCTCCCGTGGCGAGAGCCCCTGTGTCTGCTGGCAGGCATTGGCGATCGCCGTCAGGTCGCCGCCTTGCCGCACCGTGGCGAGGGCGCACTGCACCCCTTTGTCGATGGGCGCTGCAGCATGGCTGCTGATTTTGAACTCCGGTAACAAATCGGCCAGTAGACGGCTCAAGCGGCCGCTATGACCCTGCCAATCCAGCGGGGCGGCAGCTAATTGCTGTTCCAGTCGTTCCAGCAGGGGCATCAGCAGCGGGTGATGATGCAAATAACCCGCCGCACGTGGACGTTCACCACGGACCCGGACCGAGAAACGGATACGGTTGAACTGACAGCCTTGCCACAGGGTTAGGCCATGCAGGCAATCGGCGGGCAGCCAGAACAGATCGCCCTGGCGCAATACAAATTCGTCGCGGCCAAGGCGCATCAGCAGGCTACCGGCACGCAGGTGAAGCAACTGATCCGAGGGCTGGCGATGACGGCCAAGCAATTCCAGTCGGTGGGCCGACTGGGTTTCAAAATGAACTGGATAAGACATGAACGCCAACAGGCCTAAAAACAATGGGCCGGATTATACGCAAAAATGCGTCCACAAGGCAGATTCACTGTGTTTTTCCTGGCTTTTCGCCGTGGCGGGAGAGTGTTCACTCTGATTTTTTTCCGGTATGCTGAGCGCAACTTTTTTACGCCCCACTGTTGCCGGGGCGCCAACACCGGGAACCTGACATGAAAGTAAGCCATCTGAGCGTTGTTACCCTCGACTATTCCGTTTCTGACGAGTCCGGCGACGTGCTGGACAGCACCGAAGGCCGTGAGCCGCTGGTTTACCTGCATGGCGCAGGTTTCCTGGTTCCGGGTCTGGAAAAAGCCCTGTATGACCGTGAGATCGGTGACAGTTTCGAACTGGATGTCGCGGCTGCGGAAGCCTACGGCGAATACGAGGACGATCTGGTGCAGAGCGTCCCGGGCGAACTGTTTGACGGCATGGAAGTGGCTGAGGGTGACACCTTCGTTGCCGATACCGATGATGGTCACCGTCCGGTGACTGTGGTCGAAGTCACCGAAGACTTTGTCAAGGTTGATGCCAACCATCCGCTGGCGGGTGTGAATCTGCACTTTAGCGTCGCTGTTCGTGATGTGCGTGCCGCTACTGCCGAAGAGATCGCCCACGGTCACGTCCATGGCGCCGATGACCATCATCATGGCCACGAAGGTTGCTGCGGTGGTCATGGCCACGCTCACGACCATGATCATGGTGATGACCATGAGTGCTGTGGTGGTCACGGCCATGACCATGATCACGACCATGCTGAAAAGGCGGATGGTTGCTGTGGCGGCGGTGGTTGCGGTCGTCATTAATCCGCAGTAGCTTGCTGGCTATACAAAAATGCCCTCATTCTTGAGGGCATTTTTTATGGGCTTGAACCAGGAGCTCCGTGACGAGGTCAGGCCGCGATAAATTGTCGGATGCTGGCCTCGATCCCTGCGGCATCCAGACCCAGCAGTTGCAGGATCTCCGCCTGGGAGCCCTGCTCGATGAAGCGATCCGGCAAGCCCAGATTCAGCACGGGTTTGTACACGCGCAGTCGCTGCAAGGCTTCATTGACTGCCGAACCGGCGCCACCGATGAGTGAGCCCTCTTCCAGTGTCACCAGAGTCTGGTGACTGGCGGCCAGCTCTGCCAGCAGGGCTTCATCCAGAGGTTTGACAAAGCGCATGTCCACCAGGGTGGCATCCAGTGCATCGGCAACCGGTTTGGCCTGCTGCAACAGGGTGCCGAATGCCAGGATGGCAATCTCCTTGCCTTGACGCAGCACACGTCCACGGCCAATCGGGAGTGCCTGCATGGCAATGTGCGGCGTGATTCCGGAGCCGATCCCGCGGGGATAACGCACTGCCGCCGGAGTTCCCAGCTGGAAACCTGTGTACAGCATCTGCCGGCATTCGTCTTCATCCGATGGCGTCATGATGGTCAGGTTGGGGATGGTGCGCAGGAAGCTGATATCGAATGCCCCCTGGTGCGTCGGGCCATCGGCACCGACGATCCCGGCCCGGTCGATGGCAAATAGCACCGGCAGATTCTGTAGTGCCACATCGTGGATCAATTGATCGTAGGCGCGCTGCAGGAAGCTGGAGTAGATGGCGACAACCGGCTTCAAGCCTTCGATGGCCATACCGGCAGCCAGGGTGACGGCATGTTGCTCGGCAATGGCGACATCAAAGTAACGGTCCGGGAATTGCTGGGAGAACTCGACCATACCGGAACCCTCCCGCATGGCCGGGGTGATGCCAATCAGCTTCTCGTCTTGCGCCGCCATGTCGCACAGCCACTGGCCGAAGATGGCGGAGAACCCGGGCTTGCCGCCGCTGCTCTTGGGCAGGCAGTCATCGTCCGGATTGAACTTGGGTACCCCGTGGTAGCCGATAGGATCTTTCTCGGCAGGCTCGTAGCCCTTGCCCTTCTTGGTCATCACATGCAGTAACTGGGGACCCTTGAGCTGGCGCATGTTCTTCAGGGTACTGATCAGGGCGTTGACGTCATGACCATCGATGGGGCCGATATAGTTGAAACCGAACTCCTCGAACAGGGTGCCCGGGATCACCATCCCCTTGAGGTGTTCTTCGGCCCGACGTGCGAGCTCTTTGACCGGTGGCAGGCCGGACAGCACCGTCTTGCCACCCTCGCGGATGGTGGTGTAGAGCTGACCGGAGAGCCAGCGAGCCAGGTGGTTGTGCAGGGCGCCGACATTCTCGGAGATGGACATCTCGTTGTCGTTGAGGATCACCAGCAGATCTTCATGGAGATCGCCGGCATGGTTCAGGGCCTCAAACGCCATACCGGCGGTCAGGGCGCCATCCCCGATGATGGCCACGGCCTTGCGGCCCAGACCTTCCTTCTTGGCGGCGATCGCCATGCCCAGCGCAGCTCCGATGGAGGTGCTGGAGTGTCCGACGCAGAGGGTGTCGTACTCGCTCTCTTCACGCCAGGGGAAAGGATGCAAGCCATCTTTCTGGCGAATGGTCTGCATACGCTCCCGGCGTCCGGTGAGGATCTTGTGCGGGTAAGCCTGGTGACCCACATCCCAGACCAGACGATCTTGCGGGGTTTGGTAGACATAATGCAGGGCCACCGTCAGTTCGACGACGCCGAGGCCAGACGCCAGGTGACCGCTGCTGCGGCTCACCGAACGCAGCAGATATTGCCGCAATTCATCGCACAGGTCGGTCAGACGCTCCTGCGGCAGTTGCCGCAGTTCATCCGGGGTGTTGGCTTGGGCCAGGAGCGGGTAATGACTAATATCGAGACTCATCAAATACTTCTATAGGCGATCAGTAGGCTCGTTCGACAATATAATCGGCGAAGGCGCGCAGGATGTGGGTATTGTAGGGCAATGGCGCTATCGCCGCTAATGCCTGACGATGCAGCTCACGAGCCAGCTCACGGGCCGCATCAAGACCCAGCAGGGCCGGGTAGGTGCTCTTGGCCAGTGCGACATCGGATCCTTGCGGTTTGCCCAGGGTTGCGGTGTCACTGGTGATATCCAGAATGTCATCCTGAACCTGGAAAGCCAGACCGATAGCCGCGGCGTATTGCTGCAAGGCGGCGAGTTGATCCGGCTGGATCTGATGATGACACAAGGCCCCCAGCGTCACGGCGCATTCGATCAGCGCCCCGGTCTTGTGGCGATGGATTTGCTCCAGTGCCTTCAGGTCGACCTGCTGCCCCTCGGCTGCCAGGTCTAGTGCCTGGCCGCCACACATGCCGGCATAGCCGGAGGCGCGGGCCAATTGACTCAGCATCTGGATCTGGTTTTTGGCCAGCACATCAGGGAGCGGGTGATCGGCCAGAATGCTGAATGCCAGGGTTTGCAAGGCATCCCCGGCGAGAATGGCCGTCGCTTCATCAAATGCCTTGTGCACGGTCGGATGGCCGCGGCGCAGATCATCATCGTCCATCGCGGGCAAATCATCATGGATCAGCGAGTAGGCGTGAATGCATTCGATAGCCGCCGCCGGGCCGTCCAGTAGTTCATCGGCGACCCCCAGCAGATTGCCGGTGGCATAGACCAGGAATGGGCGCACCCGCTTGCCGCCCAGCAACAGGCCATGGCGCATGGCGGCCTTGAGCTGAGGCGCCACATCGGTGAGCTCATCGATATGGTGTTGCAGTAGCGCATCAATCCGCTGGCGATACTGCTGGGAGAAGGCTTCCAGACTCACGACTTATTCTCCTTGCTGTGGCTCAAAGGGGACGAGCTCACTGTGATCCTGTTCGCTGAGCAGGATCTGAACTTTCTGTTCGGCCTGGGTCAACTTGAGCTGACCGGCACGGACCAGCTGAATACCCCGTTCAAACTGTTTGAGGGCGTCTTCCAGTGGCAATTCCCCCTGTTCCATCTGCTGCACTATGCCTTCCAGCTCATCCAGAGTGGCATCAAAACTCAGGGTATCAATTCGTTTGCCGGCCATGACGCTATCCTCGGACTTGGGGGTGATAAACCGGCGCCATCTTACCATCGTTCCGGAAACAGTGGCAGCCACCATATCCGGGTCAGACGGAGCTGCATTCGCTGTTTTTTGTGAGAAAGGCCACGGAAGTTTTGGGGGTTGCAGCAAGCTTGGTTATAATTCCGCCCCCCACTGCATTGTACGGTTTCTCGACCCGGGCTCCAGGCCTGAGGTCGGCGTGTGTTGCGGCGGGTCAGTTGCGGCCATCTTGCCTGGATGAGCGAGATAGCCATGTTGTCGGAATTATTCGATTCGTTGCGGTTAACAAGAGCGTGGTCCATGAAATTTATCATCAAGCTGTTCCCCGAAATCACCATCAAGAGCAAGTCCGTGCGTCAGCGCATGATCAAGGTGTTGCAGGGGAATATCCGCAATGTGTTGCGGCGTGTCGAACCCTCGGTACGAGTCCGCATGGATTGGGACAAGCTGGTGGTGAGTTGTGACAATGACGCCCCGGGTATGCGGGATCAACTGGTGGAGATCCTGCGTTGCACGCCGGGTATCCAGTGCTTCCTGGAGGTGCAGGAGTTCCGTTTCAGCACGGTCCACGACATCTATGAGCGCACGGCGGCCCTATATGGTGACCAGCTGGCGGGTAAAACCTTCTGTGTCCGCGTCAAGCGGCATGGCAAGCATGAGTTTACCTCCATCGAGGTCGAGCGTTATGTGGGCGGTGGCCTCAACCAGAATCATGCGACGGGTGGCGTGCGGCTAAAAAATCCGGATCTGCAGATCAATCTGGAGATTGAGGATGACAAGCTGTACCTGATTACCGACATCCATCCCGGACTCGGCGGTTACCCGCTGTCGACCCAGGAAGATGTGCTGAGCCTGATCTCCGGCGGCTTCGACTCGGGGGTGGCGTCTTATCAATTCATCAAGCGTGGCTGCCGGGTGCATTATTGCTTCTTCAATCTGGGCGGTGCCGCCCATGAGGTAGGGGTGAAACAGGTTTCCTACTACCTGTGGAACAAGTACAGCGCCTCGCACAAGGTGAAGTTTCTGGCCGTCCCCTTCGAGCCCATCGTGGCCGAAATTCTGGAGAAGGTGGATAACAGCCTGATGGGGGTGATCCTCAAGCGGATGATGATGCGTGTGGCCTCCCGTCTGGCCGAGGATTTAGGCATCGAGGCACTGGTCACGGGCGAGAGTCTGGGTCAGGTTTCCAGCCAGACGCTGACTAACCTCTCGGTCATCGACCGCGTCACCGAAACACTGATCCTGCGCCCGCTGATCGTCAGCGACAAGCAGGACATCATTGATGAAGCCCGCAGGATAGGAACGCTGGAATTTGCCGAAACCATGCCGGAGTACTGTGGTGTTATCTCCAACAAGCCGACGGTCAAGGCACGCTTTGATAAGGTGCTGGCGGAAGAGGCCAAGTTTGATTTCGGTATTCTGGATCAGGTGATCGCCCAGACCCGCTGGATGGATATCCGCGCCATTGCCGAAGAGACTCAGGCCCAGGTGCAAGAGGTCGAAACGGTACAGGAGTTGGCGGCCGATGAGGTGATTCTGGATATCCGCTCCCCGGATGAGCATGACGAGCGTCCATTCGACGTACCGGGTCACGAGCTGTTGCATATCCCGTTCTACAAGTTGGCCACTCAGTTTGGCGACCTGGATCAGGCTAAGACCTATCTGCTGTATTGCGAGAAGGGGGTGATGAGTAAATTGCAGGCCCTCTATCTCAAGGAGAAGGGCTTTAGCAACGTCAAGGTATACCGCAAGGCGTGACCCGGTCACCCGGAAAAAAGGGGGCTCTTTGAGCCCCTTTTTTTTATGCTTCGGCGCAGGGATAAATCCGCAATGCCTGCGGGGAATGGTGCGCGATTCGATATTTCGATTCATTTGAAAACAGCTTCTGAGTGAAATCTATGGCAACGGACCCGAAAGGAGGGCGCTCAAATAGTGCTCAATTGGCTATATTTGTCGATTTCGTGACGCGGATCACCTTGACGGGGTGCGTGGCAGGAGGGGTTGTGCGTGATGCGCGTCACATAAAAGTGCTGATTTAACGCCTTCATTACAATTCACAGGCTTAAATTCGTGATCTGGATCTCTGCTCTGTCGGGGCTAACCCTGCGGTATGGTGACCCGGATCGCAAAAAAAACCCGTCATCGGCAACGTTTTCAGGAGAGTGGTACATTCAAGGTGCACGAAGTTCAGGAGTTCCAGGTTCGGCAAAACCTGGTCTCCCCACCACTCAACCATTCAACAAAGCTTCAAACGGGGTGTTGTTATGCTATCACCAGATACTAAGGTCAAGATACAGAATTTTGGCCGCTTCCTGTCCAACATGGTCATGCCAAATATAGGGGCGTTTATCGCCTGGGGCTTTCTGACCGCCTTATTTATTCCGACCGGCTGGTTGCCCAATGAGGCACTGGCCAAGATGGTCGGCCCTATGATTACCTACCTGCTGCCGCTGCTGATTGGGTATACCGGCGGTAAGCTGGTCGGTGGTGAACGTGGCGGTATCGTCGGCGCCGTGACCACCATGGGGGTGATCGTCGGTACCGATATTCCCATGTTCATGGGGGCCATGATGGTTGGTCCTCTGGGCGGCTGGGTGATCAAGCGTTTTGACCGTGTGATTGATGGCAAAGTCAAAAGCGGTTTTGAAATGCTGGTCAACAATTTCTCGGCCGGCATTATCGGCATGTTGCTGGCAATACTCTCCTTCTACCTCATAGGCCCCTTTGTCAAACTGCTCTCCGGCATGCTGGCGGGTGGGGTTGCGGTGTTGGTGGAAAACCACCTGCTGCCGCTGACCTCGATTTTTGTCGAACCGGCGAAGATCCTGTTCCTGAACAACGCCATCAACCACGGCATCTTCTCGCCACTGGGGATCCAGCAGGCGACCGAGCATGGCAAGTCGATTTTCTTCCTGATCGAAGCCAACCCGGGTCCTGGGTTCGGTATTCTGCTGGCCTACATGGTATTTGGGCGTGGTAATGCCAAGCAATCCGCTGCCGGTGCTTCCATCATCCATTTTCTGGGGGGGATCCACGAGATTTACTTCCCGTACGTCCTGATGAACCCGCGTCTGATCCTGGCGGTGATTGCCGGTGGTATGACCGGAGTCTTTACCCTGACCCTGTTTGATGCCGGTCTGGTCTCTCCGGCATCACCGGGCTCCATCTTTGCTGTGTTGCTGATGACGCCAAAAGATTCTCTGCTGGGTGTTCTGGCCGCAATCCTGGCCGCTACGACGGTCTCCTTCCTGGTGGCGGCGCTGTTCCTGCGCGTGCAACAACCGAGCTCCCAACATGAGGATGACTTGGATGGCGCCACCCGCAAGATGAAGGCGATGAAGGCGGGCAGCAAGGGTGCTGTTCCGGCTGCCGCCAAGTCTTCGGCAACCACTTCTGCCACCTCGGGCCCGATGAACTATCAAGGGATCGAACGCATCGTGGTGGCCTGTGATGCCGGTATGGGATCCAGTGCCATGGGAGCCAGCCTGCTGCGCAAGAAAGTGCAAGAGGCCGGTCTGCCCATCAAGGTGACCAACTTGGCGATCAACAATCTGGACGAGAGTGCCGATCTGGTGATTACCCACCGGGACTTGACCGAGCGGGCTCGTCGCCATGCACCTCACGCCCGCCATATTTCCCTGGATAATTTTCTGGATAATGGGCTCTATCAGGGGCTTATCAGTAGCCTCAAGGCGGCCAATGACGATCAGTATCAGCAGACGCTATCCATTGCCGCCAATGACGATGACTACCAAGCGACCACGACACCGCTATTCACTCTGAGTGCGGACAATATTCGTCTGGGCTTGCATGCCAAGGACAAAGAAACCGCGATTCGGGTGGCGGGCGAGATGCTGGTCAAGGGCGGCTATGTCGAGCCGGAATATATTACTGCCATGCTGCAACGGGAGCAGTTGGTGTCTACCTATCTGGGAGAATCGATTGCCGTTCCCCACGGCACCATTGAAGCAAAAGACAAGGTCAAGCGTACTGGAGTGGTGATCTGCCAATACCCGGCTGGCGTGCAGTTCGGTGCGGATAAGGATGATGTTGCCCGCCTGGTCATCGGCATCGCGGCCCGCAATGACGAGCATATACAGGTGATTACCAACCTGACCAATGCGCTGGATGATCCCTCATTGATCGAGCAACTGGCGACAACCCGGGATCCGCAGTTTGTGCTGGATCTACTGAGTGGTCATCGCGCCGCCTGATTACAGGGGTGTGGTGCCCCGGGTGCCACACCCGTCACTCTCTTTGCTTCAAGGAATCTAGATATGAAAGCCCTGCATTTTGGTGCCGGAAACATTGGTCGTGGTTTTATCGGTAAATTGCTGGCGGAGTCGGAGGCGGAACTGACCTTCGCCGATGCCAATGCCGAGCTGGTGGATCAGCTCAACCACTCCCAACAATATAAGGTGCATGTGGTCGGCAGCCAGCATCAGATTGATGTGGTCAGCCGCATAGTAGCGGTCAACGCCAATAGCGGTGAGGTGATTGATCGGATCCGCCAGGCGGATCTCATCACCACCGCCGTAGGTCCCATGATCCTGGACAAGATCGCGGCGACCTTGGCCAGCGGTCTGCAGCTACGTTTTGATGATGGCAATCTGACACCGTTGAACATTATTGCTTGTGAAAACATGGTGCGCGGTACCACCCACCTCAAGAGCGCAGTACTGGCGCGTCTGCCCGAGGCTTACCATGAGCGGTTGGAGCAGTGTGTCGGCTTTGTGGATTCGGCGGTGGATCGGATAGTGCCTCCTGCCGCGGCGGCGAACGATGATCCGCTGGAGGTCACGGTCGAAAGCTTTAGTGAATGGATCGTCGATCAAACCCAGTTTAAGGGACAAGTCCCGGCGGTGACGGGCATGGAATTGACTGGCAATCTGATTGCCTTCGTCGAGCGCAAGCTGTTTACCCTGAATACTGGCCACTGCATCACCGCCTATCTCGGTGCTTTGGCGGGTTACAGCACCATTCGGGAGGCGATTGCCGATGTGGTTATTCAGGAGAAGGTGCGCCGAGCCATGCAACAAAGTGGTGAAGTGCTGGTCCGTCGCTATGGCTTTGATCGTCAGCTGCACCATGCCTATATCGAGAAGATCCTCGGTCGTTTTGCCAATCCCTATCTGGTGGACGAGATCGACCGGGTCGGACGCCAGCCCCTGCGCAAGCTGGGTGCGGATGATCGGTTGATCAAACCCTTGCTGGGCACTCTGGAATACGGTCTGGAGCATGATGCCCTGCTGGAAGGGATTGCGGCGGCGCTGTGCTATCGCAACGAGACCGATCCGCAAGCGGTTGAGTTACAACAGATGATCCAGAATGAGGGCGTTGCCAGTACACTGGTGCGAGTAACCGGACTGGGCTTGTATGAGCCGCAGATCCTGCAGATTGTGCGCCTGTATCAGGATATGAAAAATCGATGAGATAAAGCGTGGGCAAGAATAGCCCGAATCGGATGGCGGCAGGTATGGCAACCGCCGCCATCATCACTGGTCTTCCCGAATAAAATAACAATCTATGACTTATGTAACCCAAGAAGATGAACTCTTCGAACGCCTGGCTCCGGCAGATAACCCGCGAGGATTTTTTCTCGAAGTGGTTGCGGTGATCGAAGAAGGCGCGGACCACCTGTTACGCAGTGCGTTTCGGCAGGAAGAGTTTGCGGTCAAATATGCGATTGAACCGCTGTTGAATCGACAGGGGCCTCTTTCCGAGCTGAGCGTACGGCTGAAATTGATGCTGGCGCTGGGGATGTTCTCTCTGGAGACCTACCAGGACCTGGAGCTCTGTATCAAATTACGGGACTGGTTGGGGGATGATATTCGCAATTACCGCTTCAGTGATGAGGCGCTGTTTACCCGTCTCAAACGTCTGCATTGCTTTCAGAGTCTGGGGATCCCCGAACTACCGACTCTGGCCGCCGATGATGACAAGCTGTTATACCAGATGCAGCTGGATCGGCAGGACCAAGTGATTCGCTCGGCGCTACTGTTGAGCATTGCCACTATCGTACAAGAGTTGGGAAAAGAGAGTCCTATCTGAGTAAGATATTGGTCTGAACCAGATGCTGGCGATGGAGCCGGCACCGAACCGAGTCTCCACCGCCCCGATACCAGGGTGTTACCTATTTCAACAACATGCCTGCTGCCACCTTGTCGGCGATAGTGTCCCCTTCCAGAACCCGCACTGCGGCCAATGCAAAGGCCATGCTGGTGCCTGGCCCCTGGCTGGTAATCAGCCGCTCGTCCTCATCCACCACGACCGCCTGGGCGATGAAGCCGCTGGCAGGTAATTGTCCTTCGGTGCCCGGATAGCCGGTGACCTTGGCCGGGCCAATCAGATCATGATGTGCCAGCACCAGCGCCGGTGAGGCACAGATAGCCGCCCGCCAGCCGCCGCGCGCCCGTTGCGCCTTGAGCATGTGGATAAGCAGCGGATTGTCGCGCAGGTATTCAGCGCCTGGCAGACCGCCAGGGAGCAGGATGAGATCAAACGGCTGCTCGGCAACCGACTCCAGCAGTACATCGGCGACCAACTTGACGCCGCGGGAGGCGGTGATCTGCAAGCGCCCCTGGGGACAAATGGAGGCCGCTGTGACCTGGATGCCACCGCGAACTAGCGTATCGATGCTGGC
>RRZU010520650.1_pt1 | contig 14757 bp, 9 predicted proteins | sample 2165561 | NCBI WGS metagenome assembly RRZU01 (sample SAMN10456909, study PRJNA506462) | wastewater metagenome | isolation source: wastewater sludge | place: USA: Moscow, Idaho
CTAAACTTGCAGTAGAAGAAACAGGGCGTGGTATTTATGAAGATAAGGCAATTAAGAATATGTATGCTTCAGAATACATTTGGGATAGTATTAAATATAATAAGACAGTTGGAGTTATCGAAGAAGATGCACAAAAAGGGATTATGAAAATCGCAGCTCCAGTCGGTGTAATTTGTGGTATTACACCAACAACAAATCCAACGTCAACAACGATTTTTAAAGCCTTGATTTCAATTAAGACGGCAAATCCAATTATCTTTGCATTTCATCCTAGTGCACAGAAATCATCAGCTGAAGCCGCTCGTATCGTTCGCGATGCAGCTATTAAAGCAGGGGCTCCTAAAGATTGTATTCAATGGATCGAAACACCTTCTCATGAAGCGACATCATTATTAATGAATAACGACGGTGTAGCGATTGTTCTTGCAACAGGAGGTAGTGGGATGGTTAAGGCGGCATACTCTACTGGGAAACCAGCATTGGGAGTTGGTCCAGGAAATACACCAGTATATATTGAAAAGACAGCTAAGGTAAAACGTGCTGTTAATGATATTATTGTTTCTAAAACATTTGATAATGGGATGATCTGTGCTTCTGAGCAAGGAGTAATTGTAGATAGAGATATTTATGATGAAGTAAAACGAGAATTTCAAGCACATCAAGTTTATTTTGTTACAGAAAAAGAACTTCCAAAACTTGAAACAGCAGTCATGAACGAATCAAAGACTTCTGTGAATGCTGATATCGTAGGAATGAGTGCAGAGTTTATTGCGAAGAAAGCTGGAATTAAAGTTCCAAAAGGGACAAAAATATTGGTGGCAGAACTTGAAGGAGCTGGCATTGAATACCCATTATCACTCGAGAAACTGTCTCCAGTACTAGCAATGATTCAATCAGAAAGTGTTGAACATGCCTTTGACCTATGTTCAAAGATGGCAGAATTTGGTCTAGGACATACTGCGGTGATTCATAGTGAAGACGATGTTGTTCAAATTCGATATGGCCTCCATATGAAAGCATGTCGTATTCTTATTAATACTCCTGCAGCAGAGGGAGGAATCGGTGGTATCTATAATGAAATGATTCCATCATTAACCTTAGGTTGTGGTTCTTACGGTAAAAACTCCGTATCAGAAAACGTATCTGCAATTAATTTAATTAATACTAAAGTTTTAGCGAAACGGAGAAATAATATGCAATGGTTCAAACTTCCACCAAAAATTTACTTTGAAAAGAATTCTCTTAATTATTTAGAAGATATGGATGAAATGGAACGCGTCTTTATTGTTTGTGATAAAGGAATGTTAGAGTTTGGTTATGCTGATATCGTAATCGATACACTTAAAAAACGTAAAACACCAGTAGTGTTTGACATGTTCTCAGACGTTGAACCAGATCCATCAAGTAATACAGTATTCAAAGGTGCTGAACAAATGAGAATCTTCAAGCCTGATACAATCATCGCTTTAGGTGGTGGTAGTGCAATAGATGCAGCGAAGGCAATGTGGATGTTCTATGAACACCCTGATACACAATTCTTTGGGGCAAAACAAAAATTCTTAGACATTAGAAAACGTACTTACCGTATTGATAATCCAAGAAAATCTCAACTTGTAGCAATTCCAACAACATCTGGTACTGGAGCAGAAGTTACACCGTTCGCAGTTATTACAGATAGTGAGACTGGAATTAAGTATCCACTTGCTGATTATGCACTAACACCAAATGTAGTGATCGTAGATCCTCAATTCGTATTAACAGTTCCTAAGAGTGTCACCGCAGATACTGGAATGGATGTCCTTACTCATGCAATAGAAGCATACGTATCAGTAATGGCTTCTGACTATACACGAGGCTTGAGCCTTCAAGCAATTCGTCTTGTCTTTGATTATTTAGAAGAATCGGTACATTATCCTTGTGAAGAGAATAGAGAGAAAATGCATAACGCTTCAGCGTTAGCGGGAATGGCATTTGCAAATGCATTCTTAGGAATAAATCACTCATTAGCTCATAAATGTGGAGCAGAGTATGATATTCCACACGGAAGAACAAATGCAATATTAATGCCACACGTCATTCGATATAATGCAAAAGATCCATCAAAACATGCGATGTTCCCTAAATATGATTACTTTAGAGCAGATGAAGATTACGCTGACATTGCTAAGTTCTTAGGATTAAAAGGAAATAATACGCAAGAACTTGTTGAGTCACTTGCAACTGAAATTGGTGAACTTGGAAAACGCGTCGGGATTGATATGAGTTTTAAAGCACAAGGTGTCACACAACAACAACTTGATGATACTGTAGATAGACTTGCGGAACTCGCTTATGAAGATCAATGTACAACTGCAAATCCAAAAGAACCACTAATTAGTGAATTAAAAGAAATTATTATTAAATCTTACAAAGGAATTTAAATATAAAGATTATATCCTTTGTCCTCAATTAGACGATAAGGTAAAATGTAAACAAGTATTAATAGAGGGGAATGATAATATGATCAAAGAATTTAAAGAGTTTATTGCTCAAGGTAATGTTATTGACTTAGCAATCGGGGTTGTCATCGGGAGTACATTTGGTGCAATTGTTAACGCAATCGTAGGTGGGCTAATCATGCCTATTGTACAAATTTTCACTGGCTCTGGTGGTTTGGATGGTATCACATGGGTAGTTGCAGGAGCGACCTTTGAAATTGGACTTGTACTACAAGCGATTCTAGAGTTTTTCATCATCGCACTTGTTCTGTTCGCAGTTGTTAAGGCGATGAATAAGATGAAAAAACCTGTGGAAGTTGTGGAAGATGCAGCTCCAGTCGTAAGCGAAGAAGTAGTGTTATTAAGAGAAATAAGAGATTCATTAAACAAATAAAAATTAAGACTTCATATTTAAAAATATGAAGTCTTTTCATAAGAAAAAGCACTTTACAGTGCTTCTCGGAATTATTTTCCTTTTCGTTTTAGATTTCTTTTTTTTGACGAATCTTATATTGATCAATCTTTTCTTGTTTACGATTTATAGATTTCTTCTTTTTTGAAATCTTTTTATACTCTTCGAGCTGAAAGCGTAAAACTTCTTCTGATTTAGTAGACAACACAGGCTTTTTTTTCTCTCTGTTAATCTTACGTTGCATTCGTTTTGGATTCATTTTCTTCTTGATTTTATTACGAACTGCATAATCGTCAGATTTTATAAGCCATTCTTGTTTTAGAACCTTATTTAAATCTTTAACGACAAATTCAAATACTTCTACAGTTGTAGGTTCTGAATAAAACAAATGTTTAATCACAATAAGATTCCCGTTCTGATCTGTATATTCGATAAGAGCACACCAAAAAGAATCGTCAAAATAAACTGTTAACTTCATATTTTTTCCTCCTATATTTAATCGAATAATGGACAACCCTAGGAGGGAAGGATACTTACATATGTTCATGGACTACCAACCACGATGTGATTTTATATTCGTAAGAATATTATCATATGAATCGTTAAGAATCAAATAAAAAGTTAAAACGACAAATGAATCATTTTAACCTTTATTAAAACTGACGATAAAATACGATAAGATCATTACCGCATTTTGTAAAATTATTTTTTAAATAAAATGATTTATTTTTAGTCGTGTTATCAGTAAGCAGTACTTTCTGTCTTACATGTTTATACGTATCTAAACACTCATTTAGAAGATGTGATGCGATATCTTGGTTTTGATATTCCAGTTTCACAAGAATGTCTTGAATATATAATATTGTTTCTTGATCTCCTACTGCTCTGATAAGTCCTACAAGACGATCATCATCCCAAGCACTCATAACATATAATGAATTTTCGACTGCTTTTGAAAGTTTGTCAAAATCACTTGTATATGCAAACCACTCTACACTTTCATATAAAGTCTTTAGCTTATTCTGATTAAATGTTTTATCCGTCTTGTAAGTAATCATTGGTTTTCTCCAAAATCATGCTTTGTATAGAGAACTTGACCAATAATCTTAACAGGAGTTTCCTCAACTTCACTCTTACTGAAGTATCTTGCCTTTGTATTAGGGTTAGATGCTTCAAGTATTAAAGTCTCATCTTTTTTGATGACTGTCTTTACAGTAGCCTCATCACCATTTATTAAGACAACGGCTATCGTTCCTGAAGGGACATCATCAACTTCCTTAACAAAAATTAAACTGTTAGGAAAGATGTTTGATCCTATCATAGAATCTCCAGTGACTCTTAAGAAGTAATCTCCGTTTTTTGCATCGGTTGAAGAAACGAGAACATAATCTTCAATGTTTTCATAAGCACTAAGATTATATCCGGCCTTAACAACACCAAGAATTGGTTTAACCAAGTCATGTTTGAGGTACTCATCAACATCAATGTCTAAAAACTCACCTAAACGTTTCTTTGTTTGAGTGTTTAAACTTTTAATCTCTCCAGATTCCCAACGGCTTAGAGTTGCCTGTGAAACACCGATTTCATTTGAAAACTCAGCATTTGTCAAGTTTGATGTATATTTAAAGTAACCAATTAGATCTTTTAATTCCATAAGTATCACCTCTACTTATTATAACGTATATATTAAGTATGAGCAAAATAAGCAGCAACAAACTCTTAAACCATAAAATAAACTTACGCATCGAATTAAAATGCGTAAGTTTTTTGATTTTCTAAAGTTAAGAACTAATTCTCGTGGAATATTGAAATTGCGCCCGCAATTCCTCCGAATATAATTCCTGCAACAGGCCAAATAACCCAGCTCTCACCCCAGTTCCATGTAGAGAAACTGTAAATTAAGAAAATTGCAGTTACTGTCGTCCAATAGATCGATGCGATCATGGAAATTAATTTTTCTCCTTGTTTATTCTTTTTCTGGTAATCCCCCTCTTGTAGAATCTTAGAAAAGATACTCCATCTACTGATTGAATTAACAAGTAAGAATACACCACAAGCTACTGTTACTAAGAGTAAACATAATCCGATGACTGATTGTACTTCTGTACCCTCGCTAAATATAAGTAGGGGTATCGCTGATAAAATACAAAGAGCGATTCCAAAGACTAATTGTTTCATGTACGTTTGACGGTATGAATTTTGTTCTTCTTTTATAATACTCTTGACACCATATTCTAATTCAAAGTCCTCTGTCTCTAAAAACTCATGTTCTTTTATTTTGATGCCACTCAATACAAATAATGCGACTGCACAAGTTACGAGAAATAAAATTACAATAAGTCCCAAAATACCTGCCGCATGCTCGCTCATCATTATTTTATTCTCTTCTGCTAACGTACTCATTAAGAAGAGTGTGATCGGTGAAATGATACAAAGAAATACACCCAATGCAATTCTTGGAGATGTTTCCTTTGAAATATTGATAAAATGTCTTGCATCTTCCAATGTTATTTTTCTAATCCCTACATTTGTTTCTGAAATACTAATTCCTTCTAATTCTTCCATATCATCTTTAAGTAAGAAATCGGTGCTTACTCCAAAGATAGAACTTAACATTAATATTTTGTCCATGTCAGGAATGGATTGTGCACCTTCCCATTTTGAAACTGATTGTCTAGAAACACTCATTTCTTCTGCGAGTTCTTCTTGAGACCATCCTGCTTGTTTTCTTAAATATATAATTTTATCTGCTAATATCATATAACTCCTCCTTTAGTAATTCTAGTATAGGATTTTTGTTGGTTGCCTACTATAAAGTGTACCATGAAACTGCGCAACTGGCAGTTGCGAATGATAATGATAGGCGAAATAATCACTTTAATAGATTGCTTTAACACTAGATTATGTTGTGTTGAATAATTATACAGTTTTGATTTCAATTGCGTATCACTGCTTCAAATAACAAATAGTAAAACGAGGATTGTAATTCAATCTATCGTGGGTACACAAGCAAAAGATATAATGATATCGTGAGAAGGCGAATCACTTATAAAAGTGAGTGTATGCAGAGAAGGTTACAAAGAAATACAGGGGGAAGTACATGAAATCAAAAAGAATAAGTACATTGCTTATTGTTTTTTTAGTTATGGCGTTAACGACTATTAACGTTTTTGCACAAACAAATGACGATTTAGATCGTCCAATGGATATTAGAGAACGATTAGGATTAGAAGATTTTAACATTTTGGAATCCGTGGATATCGTGTATAAAGACGGAGAGGAAATTGTTGAAAATCCGACGTTGAAATCCAAAGTAGAAGCGAATTTTAAATGGATTATTAAAAGTGAACATGTTTCTAAATTAAGAGCGAATGATTACTTTACATTTAAACTCCCAAAGGAATTTAAAATTGGTGAATCGTTAGCGGGTTATTTAGATGAATTTGGTTCGTATACAATTGATCCAGATGGTATGGTAACGATGACCTTTAACGAAAATATTGAAACTGACTATACTGTTGAAGGTAGTGTAAGAGTAAAGGCGAATTTAAATGAAGAAGTTATTGAGGGTCCTGGAGATTATATTATTGAACTTCCATTTGAAGTTGATAATCAAATTACAGTAAACGTTAAACCGTCAAATGTCGATACAACAATCACTAAAAAAGGTGTGTTTGATACTACTGATAATAATCCTCATTTCATCACGTGGGATGTACTAATCAATCAAAACTATGATACATTAACAGGTGTAAAAATTGTTGATGATATGCCGGATAGTTTAGATGTTGAAAAGATTGAAGTTTATGAAGTTGAACTGAATCATGATGGAACATTTAAGAGTTTAAAAAGAGCGTTGGATCCAAGTGAATATGTTGTGGACGGATATAATATAAGTTTTCACAATGAATTAAAAACACCTCATCAAATACGTTATGTATCGAAGATTAAAGATGAATCGATTCCAGAAGTTGGAGGAGACTTACAATTTCAAAATACAGCGAAGGTATTTTCAAATGAGATTAGTGAGGAAGGTTTAGAAGCTAAAACAACGCTTACTGCTCGTTATGGAAAACTATTAGAGAAAAACTTATTACATTATGATAATGTGGAACAATCATTCTTATGGGAAATCAAATATAACTTTGGTGAAAAAGAAATTAAAGATGCAGTCATTGTCGATGTTTTTGATGAAGGACTAAAATTAGTTGAGTCATCATTTAAAATATTAGATAAAAAAGGAAAAGAAGTAACGGTTGATCATACACTTATTGTTGAAGACAATAAGCTCACAATTACGTTTAATGAAACTGTAACTGAGTCATATGTTATTCAGTATAAGACTCAATTAAAAGATCAATACGTCTTAAATGAAGATCAATACTACGAGAACAAAGTTACGACTGGAAAAGCTGAAGATACTGCGGGTGGAACAATAAAACAAGGGTTGGTAAATAAGAAAACTGAAGGTATTGACTACGACAATAAACAAATTTCTTGGTCTATTGATATTAATCGTAACAACTATAAAATGAAAAATTATGTTTTAACGGATACATATCTAAATCGTGGTCTAAGTTTGGATGTCGACAGTTTCACGGTATACAATAAGACGACTGAAAAAGAACTTGCTAAGGATGAGTATACATTAACGATTAATACCGATGGAAATGAAGAGATTGGCTATACATTGACGTTTAAAGCGGAAGAGACAAGCGATAATTTTAGTGTTACATTTAAGACGGATTATGATATTAATGCTCTAAAAGATGATACGAGACTCATCTTTATTAATGAAGCGGTCTTAAAGTGGACTGATGATAACGGAATAGAACATGAGAATAGTAGTGAGGCGCGTCAAAGCGTTAATAATGAAACAATTAATAACGGGCGTAAATTCGGTAAGTATAATGCCATCACAAAGGAAATAACATGGCAAGCAGACGTTAATTATACTTCTGAAAAAACAAACTCAGCACGACTTGTGGATAAGATTACAGAAAGACAAGAGTATGTGGAAGGATCTTTAGAAATATATTTATATACAGTTGATCGTGAAGGATATATAGAGAGAGAAGAACAATTATCTTTGGATGATTTCGAAATTCAATATCCAAGTAAGGATAATGATTATACATTAATCGTTAATTTCCCAGATAATTCAGATTCTAAATACTCAGTTGTTTTTAGAACATCAGTAGAGAATGTTGAAATTAAAAACTTATATAAGAATACTGCAACTTTTGAAAATGGGAAGTTAACACGTTCTTTAAAAGCATCAGTTACAATTGCGAATGGTAGTAAGTTTGTTTCAAAATCAGGTGTTCAAAATGGAGATTATGTAGACTGGAGCATTCGAATCAATGAATCTCAGTCAACAATTAAAGATGCTAAAATTATCGATGAACCAAGTATGAGTCAAATTATTCTTGAAGATTCGATTAAACTTTATCCCGTGATCGTTCAAGAAAATGAAAATTATACTGTTGATTATGAAAATCCTCTCGTGTTAAATGAAGACTATACACTAGAGACTGTCGTTGAAAAAGATCGTCACCATTTTATTATTGAGTTTTTAGGCATTATTGATCGGACATACGTTTTAGAGTATAGTACTCAAATTAGTTTAGATGTGGACGAAAATGATATTAATAATCGGGTGAAACTTTTAGGGAATGAACTTTCTAAAGGGACTGGTGAAGATTCAACGACAATCGTTATTAATGTAAATCAAACTTCAGGAAGTGCACGTGGTAAAAAAGGCTCATTCAAAGTTAAGAAGACCGATCCAAGTGGAAGAGCATTACCAGGAGTTAAGTTTGAATTGTATAATAAATTCAATCGTAAAATGTTATCGGTCATTACAGATGAAAATGGAGAGTTTGAATATCATAACCTTGTTTATGGTACGTATACACTGTATGAAATTGAGACGCTAAAAGGATTTGTTATTAGTGATGAATTAGTTAATGGGGTATCCATTAATATTAGTGAAGAACATATTGATTTAAATAAAGAGTTGGTCTTTGTGAATCGAATGAATGAAGTTGTTATTAATAAAACTGATGCAGAGGGGACAATGCTCACAGGAGCTCAATTTGAACTTCTAAAATTAGTAGATGGTGACTATGTAATTGAAAAGAATAAGTTTACTGTAGAAGAAGCTGGAAAAATATTCTATGGTCTTGATGCGGGACAGTATCGCTTACAAGAACTCGTTTCTCCAGAAGGATTTATTGTGAATACAATTCCATATGATTTTGAGATTAAACAAAATCAAAACAATCAAGAATTAGATGTGAATGTAGATTTTGTGAATTATAAAGGAAGTGTGGAACTTACTAAAACAGGTCATGAAGATGAGATATTAGAAGGTGTTGTCTTTGATGTTTATGACGATCATGATGAATTAGTATATGAATCACTCGTTACCGATGATCAAGGTAAAATTAAGATTACAAATGAACTAGCTCCAGGAACTTATTATTTTAGAGAAGTAAGTTCGGTCTTAGGGCATATTGTTAATGAGACACCGTTATACTTTACAATTGCAAGTAAAGCTGCAGGAGTACCAGAGCTTGTTTCGGTATTTGCGACAAACAAAAAAGGGAGTGTTAGCTTCGAAAAAGTATCCGATACGGATGCATTGTTAAAAGATGTTGAATTTAAACTGTTTAACGCAGAGGCCGAAGAATTACTAACAGTTGTTTCTGATGAAGAAGGTGTTGTCCGTGTTGACCATCTTGATGCAGGTGATTATTATTTCTTAGAAACAAAATCTCTTCCTGAATTTATTTTAAATACAGAGAAAATAGCATTTACAATACCAGAAAAAGCACGTGAAGAAGAAGTCGTTATACAACTGGAAAAATTTGTTAATTATCGTGGAGGCGTTATCATCGAGAAAGTTGATGAAGACGGAAAGCTCCTTAATAATGCCCGATTCAAAATTACGGACATGGACGATAAAGTGATTAAAAAAGTAACAACAATCGATGGAGTTTCTGAGATAGATCGTTTAAGACCAGGGACTTACAAAATTGTTGAAATCGAAGCGCCAGAAGGTTATCTTCTAAGTGAAGAAGAGCTTACTGTAATCATACCAGAGGAACATGATGGGATGTATGAGTTTGAAACAGTAACTGTTATCAATAAAGAAACACCTAAAGAGGAAGAAAAAGCAATGACACCGAAGACTGGTCTTTCTAACAATACGTTCTTATACATGTCAATAACACTTGTTTCAATGTGTTTGTTAATGACACTGAGAGTTTTAAAAAGAAAAAATCGATAAGTATTAAACTCTAGGATTTCCTAGAGTTTTTTCATATATAAAGTGAAATTGTGTATAATGTTACTATGTTAGAAATTAGGATAATAATATGAAATATTTTAAGGGTTATAGATGGAAAACCGCAATAGCAATTATTGCGAAATTTACTGAGGCGGTATTTGAATTGTTGATACCGTTATATATGGCTAGACTGATTGATGTTGGAATTGCTCAAAATGATATGAGTACAGTATATTCCAGTGTCTTCTGGATGGTCATTTTGACATTTTTAGGCTATGGTTTTGCTCTCATTTGTCAATTTAATGCTTCTATTGTTTCTCAACTGGTAGGTGGGAGAATTCGATCGGACTTAATGCAACATGAACTAAAACTATCAACGGATCAGGTTGAAGGATTTTCTAGTTCGATTCTTACGAATAGAATTACGACGGATGTTATCTTTATTCAAGATATGATCGCAAGAATTATTAGACTTGGGGTTAGAGCACCATTTTTAATTGTAGGAACTGTAGGGGCTTTAATGTTTATTAACAAACGGCTTGCAATGATATTAATTGTGGCAATACCGATTTTTGTTGTTGTGATTATGTCGTTCATGCTTTTAACGATGAAAGCTCACGAGAAGGCTACAAGTAATCTTGATCGCTTATCTTTGAGAATTAGTGAACTGTTGTCAGGGAGTAGAATCATTAGAGCCTTTTCAAAACAAGCTGATATTGACGCAGTATTTGTTGAAGATAATGATGCCTTGTATCAATCACAAAAAAAGGTTGGAATCATATCAACGCTTGCGAATCCGTTTACAACATTATTAATGAACTTATTAATGATTTTTTTAATCTATGTATCAGGAATCGAAATTAGTTTAGGAACAATGACACAAGGTCAAACTCTTGCGGTAATTAATTATTGTAACCAATTGTTGATTACCTTAATTGTTGGGATGAACTTAATTATGATTATTTCTAGAGGGGCGACATCATGGAAACGAGTAAATGTAGTTTTAAATACTGAGCCTGCAATTTCGGAAACTGGTAAGGGTGTTGTACCGAAATCATATGATCTTGAGTTCAAAGATGTCTCATTTAGTTTCCCTAATGAAAAGAGAAAAGTTTTAAATAATTTGAATTTCAGTTTAAAACAAGGGGATGTCTTAGGAATTATTGGACTGACCGGGAGCGGTAAGAGTACATTGTTGAGATTGCTTCCGAGATTTTTAGAAGTTAGTCAGGGTGAAATTTTAATCAACAACGAGTCGCTTAAAAACTACGATGTCGAATCTCTTCGAGAGTCGATTGGGTATGTTCCTCAAACAGCACAGTTTTTAAGAGGTAGTTTAGAACATAATATTTCAATGAAGGAAGAATCTTTTGATGTAATAAAGGCACTTAGAGACGCACAAGGAAATGACATTTTGGATAAGGGATTAGAGCATATTATTGAAGAGTCTGGAAAAAACTTATCTGGTGGTCAAAGGCAACGGGTTAATATTGCTAGAGCTCTTGCTAAAGAGCCATCAGTATTATTATTGGATGATAGTTTTTCTGCGCTTGATGCCTTAACGACATCTAAATTACAAAAAGTGTTAAAAGAGGAGTATTCACAAACATCGCAAATTATCGTGAGTCAAAGAACATCGTCAGTGATGCATGCGGACTGGATTTTAGTATTAGATCATGGTGAAATTGTCTCAGAAGGAAAACATGATGATTTGATTGAAAGTAATGATATTTACCGAAAAATTCATATGCTTCAGTTAGAAGGAGTTGATGAGAATGATTAAGAATAAAAGAATTTATATTACTTTAACATTATGTGTTATTCTATCGCTTGTCTCATCATACATTCTTGTATTGAGTCCGTCGTATCTTGGAGATGCAGTCGATTTAATGATCGGAAAAGGAAATGTTGATTTAGATGGCGTTGCTTCTATTCTAATGATTTCCGCAGGTCTATATTTTATTTATTTTATTTTAACGTGGATTGTCTCATGGGCGTCAAATCATATTGCCGTCGCAATTGTCAAAGACTTAAGAAAACAATTAGAGTATCAAATTAATAGAAATGCTTTATCATATTTAGATACAAAACCACACGGAGCACTTTTGAATTTGTTTGCACTTGATGGGGAAATATTGATTGATGGAATCTTCCAGCTACTTTCACAATTGTTCAGTGGTGTCTTTGTCGTATTGATTGCTCTCGTATTTTTATTAAAAATCAATTTACTTATGACTGGTATTGTTGTACTAATGGTTCCGTTAATGTACTACTCTTCAAAGGGGATTGCGAAGCGTTCAGTAAACTTGTATCGCCGTCAACAACAATTAGCTGCGGATTTAAGTTCTCATGTTTCTGAGTCAATGATTAATCATGAATTAATTATGAGTTCAAACTATCAAAATCAATCGTACGAAGACTTTGAGAAGATACATGTGGAATACAATGAAGTAGGAGAGAAAGCACAAATATTAGGAGCTTTGGTAAACCCTACCGTTCGTGTTATAAATAATCTTAGTTATGCACTACTCGGACTTTGTGGAGCGTATATGGTCATAAATGGTCAATTAACGGTTGGTGTCTTAACGAATTTTATTAGTATTTCTATTATTTTCTCAAAACCATTTAATGAGTTTAGTGCGATTATTGCTCAAGTCATGGCAGGTCGTGCAAGTTATGATCGTATTAAGGAAGCTTTAGAAGTTCCGATGGAACGTGATCAAGGTAAAGACTCTCAACTTAAAGGAGCGTTCGTTGAGTTTGAACATGTTGATTTTTCTTATGTTGAAAATAAACCAATTATAAAAGATTTAAGCTTAACGATACCACCATTATCGAAGGTCGCGATTGTCGGTCCTACTGGTGCTGGTAAGTCAACGTTAATTAATATTTTAATGAGGTTTTATGATGTTGATTCAGGTGTTATTAAAATAGATGGATTAGATACTCAACTCGTGTCTAAACAATCCATACGAGAGGTTATGAGTATTGTACTTCAAGAACCATGGCTCTTTGAAGGAACGATTAAAGACAATATAAAGTATGGTAAACAAGACGCTTCTGATGCAGAAGTCATGCAAGCGGCCAAACAAGCAGGATGTCATGATTATATTATGTCCTTGGATGATCAATATGAAACGATGATTACCTTAGGGTCAACGAATATATCCGTTGGACAAAAACAAATGATTACAATTGCCCGCGCAATAATTGTGGATGCTCCAATCATCATACTCGATGAAGCCACAAGTAATATTGACGTTTTAACTGAGTATAAGATTCAAGAAGTCTTTAGTGAGATTATGGCACACAAGACAAGTTTCTTCGTGGCTCACAGACTCGCAACAGTCATTGATTCGGATATTATATTAGTAATGAAAGATGGTAAACTTGTGGAACAAGGAACACATACAGAACTTATGGATAAAAAAGGATTCTATCACGAACTTTTCTTAAGCCAATACAGTTAAAAAAATGATGTTCAGAACTTAGTTTTGTTATAATTAATACAAGAGAGAAGGAAGACATATGAATAGAGTTTTAAAAGTATTTATCTTAATGACAGTAACATTTGGGATGCTCGTTGGATGTTCAACAAGCAATGACAGTGAAGAAGGAAATAGTGTATCAAAATATGAGGGCTCTGTTGAAGAGGCTTTAAATAAAACAAATGAAGCACTGGAGTCAGATTTAATGGTATTTGTAGAACCTGTTGATTTAAAAGACAAAGATGCTGTTAAGTATAATCTAGGCTTAGAGAGTAGTAAAGGAATCAAAGAGGCAGTTTCATCAAATGCAATGATTAATACTCAAGCATATGCGACTGTTCTTGTTCGCGTGGATGAAAATGCTAATGCGACTAAAGTTGCGAAAGAGATGGTTTCTGGTGTTGATTTGATGAAGTGGATTTGTGTGGGTGCGGATGATGCACAAGCTGTTGTCTATGGTGACTTAATTTATATGGTTATGTTAGATTCAAATTTAGAAGATAAGAGTATTGAGGACCACTTTGCAGCATTTGAGACAGTAATCGATAGTAAAGTAGATACCGTAGTTAAACGATAGTATGGTCTTTTCAAGCATTACATTTTTAATGTATTTCTTACCGGTAGTTATGATTGCTTATTTTATGCTGCCGTATAAGAATACGGTTCTTTTAATAGCGTCGCTTTTCTTTTATAGTTGGGGAGAACCCAAATATATAGTTCTAATGATTGTGACTGTTCTTATTAATTATGTGTGCGCACTTAAAATAAGTGATCATCGTAACCATGCGAATTTATATTTAATGATAGCACTGAGTTTTTCACTCGGTGCTTTAATAATATTTAAATACAGTGACTTTATTATGATCAGTTCAAATACCTTGTTCAATACAAACTTTAATCCTCTAAACTTAAGCCTTCCAATAGGGATAAGTTTTTATACTTTTCAAATTATCTCATATACGGTCGATGTTTACAGAGATGATGTTAATGTTCAAAGAAACTATTTTACGCTTTTAACGTATTTGTCGTTATTTCCTCAATTAATTGCGGGGCCGATTGTACGATATGCAGATGTGGAGGACGAAC
>RRZU010858524.1_pt1 | contig 14757 bp, 14 predicted proteins | sample 2165561 | NCBI WGS metagenome assembly RRZU01 (sample SAMN10456909, study PRJNA506462) | wastewater metagenome | isolation source: wastewater sludge | place: USA: Moscow, Idaho
CCGGGTGCACTCGCGCCGGTTCGCAAGGAGCACGTGCGACCGATACCCTGCTCGACGCCATGGGATCTCTCATCAAGAAGCGCCGCAAGCGCATGCGCAAGAAGAAGCACAAGAAGATGCTGAAGCGCACGCGCTTCCAGCGCCGCGCCGCAGGCAAGTAGCGAACCGCCGCCCCCTGGCGTCCGCCCCACACCCCGGTGGGGTGCCGGCCAACTGACACGGGGTGCCCACGGATCCGCTGGACGTGGGTTCTTTCATTCAGCGCGCCCCGTGACCCAGCCCGAGGCGGCGATTCGGGCCTGGTTTCGTGGTAGAAAGCCGGCGTGCTGGTAGGGCGGGAGCAGCTCCTGGCCCACCTGATGACCGTTGCGAGCGATGCGGTCGCCGGGCGTGGCGGCGTGCAGTGGATCCTCGGCGCCGCCGGGATCGGCAAGACGACGCTCCTCGGCGCCTTCACGGACCGATTGGCCGACGGCGATGGCCGAACGCGGGTGCTGCGGGCACGCGGCCGCGAGGGTGAGGCCGAGCTCGGGTGGGCCGGACTACACCAGTTGATCGCACCCCTCGTCGCCGAGGGTTACGACGACGCGATCCCGGCTCCACAGCGGGCCGCGGTCCGAGCCGCACTCGCCTTGGACGACGCCGATGCCGCCGGTAGCGACCTTGCGCCCGTGGTTGGCGCGCGGGCCCTCCTCGCCGAAGCGGCCCACGATCGGCCGCTCGCGGTGGTCATCGACGACGCGCACTGGCTCGATCAGCCGAGCCTGTCGGCCCTGCACTTCATCGCCTCCCGAGTGGAGAGCGATCCGATCGCCCTGGTCGTGGCTGCTCGCCCGACCGAGGGTCGAGCGCCGCCCTGTACCCCATTGGTGCTCGATCCGCTCGACCCCGACGACGCTCAGGTCCTCCTCGACGAGTTCGGGGTCTCCGACCACGACATCGCCGCCCGCATCATCGACCAGGTGGGCGGCACGCCACTGCTGCTGGAGGCCGCGGTCGAGGCGCTCGACCCCCACCAGCGGGCAGGACGAGCCCCCCTCCCCGACATCCTCGCCGTACCGGAATCGGTGGGTCGCCTGGCGGATGACCGCCTGGCCCACCTCGACCCGGCGAGTCGTCTGGCGCTGCTCGTGGCGGCGACGGCACCCGGTGGCGATCTCTCGGTCATCGACGCGGCACTGCGCACACTTGGCGGCATGGCCTGCGAGATCGAGCCGGCCGAGCTCGCTGGGATCGTCGAGGTCACGGCCGACGTCGTGACCTTCTCCCACCCAACGCTCCGGTCATCGGCCTACCACGGCGCCAGCGCCCGGGACCGACGACGGGTGCACGGCGCCATCGCCTCCGCGCTCGTGGACGAGATCGCCCACGCCTGGCACGCCGGACAGGCGGCCCTGGGGTCCGACCGCGCCGTCGCCGAGGAGCTGGAGGCATCCGCCACGACGCTGCTCCACCGCCACGCCCCCGTCGAAGCCGCCCGCCACTTCGAACGGGCCGCACAACTCAGCCCCGACCCGGCGACCGCGGCGGTGTTGCTCCGGAGGGCCGCGGACGCGATGGCACAGACGGGCCGGGCGGACAACGCTCTCGATCTCCTCGAGCGCGCCGACGCCTTGGGCCACGACCCCACGGAAGCCGTGCGCCGTGAGCAGTTGCGGCTCCGGCTGGCGTCGCGGAGCGGGACGAGCGAGGACACGCTCGACCGCCTCCAGTCCCTCGCGGCCCAGGTGGCGGACCGCGAACCGAGCCTCGCCGCAGAGCTTTGGTTGGACACCCTGCCCGCTCTCGTGCGCGCCATCCGCCTCGACGACATCGAACAGGCCGCGAAGGAGGCGATCGTCCACGCCGACCGAGCCGGCGATGCACGCCTCGCCCGCCGCGGGTCGGTCGTCCTCGGGGGGGTGCAACTGGCACGAGGCGACCCAGGTGGCGCCGAGTTGCTGGACCAGTACGCCGAGGTCCTGACGGCCGAGGGAGCGGTCGCCGCAGGTACGTTCCTCGCCGAGGTCGTCGCACCATCGCTCGGCCTGCTGTCTCGGGCGACCGAGGCGGCGGCGCTGTTCGACAGCCTGGAGCGGGACCTCCGCGAAGCCGGCGCGATCCCCGCGCTCATCCTCGTGCTCGCGGCCAGCGCCGTGTACCAGCACGGCAAGGACCTCCGCCGCACCATCGAACTGGACCTCGAGGCCATCGAGCTCGCCGACGCCATCGACCAACCCGAGCTCGCGCTCCACGCGGCGGGCTCGCTTGCGGTCGCCGCGGCCGTCGCCGGCGATCGAGCCGCGTGCGCGCTGGCCGCGGCACGGTGCGCCGTATCCGCCCACGAAGCCCACCAGCTGGCCGGCCTTTGCGGTCGCGCGGTGCTGCACCTGGGACACGGCGAGTTGGACGAGGCCCTGGCCGTCTACGACGAGATGTACGAACGATTCGGTGTCGGGACCTACGTGATCCGGTGGGAGCCCGAGTGGTGCGAGACACTCGTGCGGGCCCGGCGGCGCGGCGACGCGGCGGAAGTCCTCGACGAGTTCGGGTCCACCCCGTCGGCGCTGATTGCCTTCGCTGGGATCGAACGGGTGCGAGGGCTGCTGGCCGACGACGAGGACGCCGCGGCCGTGCACTTCCAAGGTGCACTGAGCTTCTTCGACGTCTTCCCCAACGACGTGGCCCGCGGCCGCACCGAGCTGCTCTGGGGTGAGCGGCTTCGCCGCGCCCGTCGACGGGCCGAGGCTCGCGTGCACCTCGAGAGGGCGACGCTGTTGCTCCGAGGTGTCGGCGCAGACCTGTGGGCGGACCGAGCCGATCGCGAACTCGTGGCGACCGGCTCGTCTCCGTCCGGCACGGCCTCCGTCGGCGCGCTCACCCAGCAGGAGCGTGAGATCGCCCGAATGGCCGTTGCCGGAGCATCGAACCGGGAGATCGCGGGACAGATGTTCCTGAGCCCTCGCACCATCGAAACCCACCTGGGAGCGGTCTATCGCAAGCTCGGCGTCGGGAACCGCCGAGGCCTGCTCGACTGGGCGCAGAGCAACGACGAACTCGCCGATTGACACGGGGTCACCCGGATCCGCCCGGGACCCGCTTCTGTCAGCATCGGTTCTCATGAAGCGTCGACACGCCACACCACCAGGTGGTCGCCGTCGCCGTGAGCGGCGCACACTGATCGGCCTCGCGGCCGTCCTCGTGCTCGTGGCACCGATGTGCGGCAGCGAGGGACCCGAAGGGCCTGAAGACAGCGGGGCGCCGGCACGCGTCGACGGGCCCGGTGAGCTGGTCGCGACCGTCCCCCTGGTGGCCGCAGGGTTTGCCCTCGCGAACGCGGAGGGCGCGTTGTGGGTGGCCGGCGATCCTCGCACCGTCTCCGAGGTCGACCCGGGCGACGACGTCATCGCCGCCTCCATCGAGATCGGCGAGAGCCCCCGTGGGATCGCGTCCACCTCGGACTCACTCTGGGTGACCAACTTCGGGGAGATGGAGGCGGGGGTCACCACCGGAGAGGCGATCGACACCGTGTCGCGGATCGATCTCGCCACGGACAGCGTCTCGGCGACGATCGACGTCGGCTCCCAGCCCACCGGTGTCGCCACCGGAGCTGGTTCGGTGTGGGTCGTGAACAGCGGAGACGACACGGTCTCACGCATCGACCCTGCCACCAACGAGGTCACGGCGACGGTGCCGGTCGGTGACGCGCCGTGGGACATCGCCATCGGTGACGGTGCCGTGTGGATCACGAACGAGGGCGGAGATTCGGTGTCGCGCATCGACCCTGACCGCGCCGAGGTCACGGCGACCATCGACGTCGGGGCGCTCCCCGGGGCGGTGGCCGCCACCGCCGACGCGGTATGGGTCACCATCGATCGCTCGAGCAGCTTCGATGAGGAGGACGGACTGGTCCGCATCGATCCGGCCACGAACGAGGTCGTCGACACCCTCTCGATCGCGGATCCCCATGACGTGGTGGAAACAGCGGACGGCCTGTGGGTCAGCAACTTCATCGACGGCACGGTGACCCGCATCGACCCACGCGCTGGCGAGGTGCGTGACACCGTGGACGTAGGACCGAATCCCACCGCCCTCGCCACGGATGGTCGTGCGCTCTGGGCGCTGATCGATTTCGGCGAAGCCGTCGCCCGCGTGGATCCCGGTACCTCTTGATCCGCACAGGGTCGCAGGGATCCGGTCTGCGAACGCAGCTATCACGATCGACCCAAGCAGTGTCAGGAGAGCGACATGCGACATGTGGTGACGAGTGGGCGGTTCATTGCGGTGCTGACCACCGTGGTGGCCCTGACCGCCGGTTGCGGTGGCGGGGTCGATGACGCGGCCGAGGGCCCCTCGACCGATGATGCGGGGACCTCGGAGTTCGTCGACGACCTGAACTCGCTCTGCGACGACCTCTTCGCCCAGAACAGCACCGTCTCGGACGCCCTGTTCGGGCGCCTCGGTGACATCGACTTCACCGATCAGCAGCGTGTCGACGACATCGCCACGGAGTTCGAGTTCGGGTCTGACCAACTCGTCACGGCCATCGATGAGTTCGAGTCGGGCGCCGCCGCGCTCGAACTGCCTGCCGACGTGCAGCAGGCCGTGGACGACACCGCGGCGACGTTGCGGGACGTCGCCGCCACCCACACCCAGCTCGCTGCCGCGATCGCGGCGGTGGATGCCGACCAGCTGCGCCTGCTGTCCGACCAGTACGGTGGCGACCTGGCCGATCGCATGGACGTGCTGGCCACCACCTTCCGCTCTCTCGGACTCGACGACTGCGCGGGCTCCGACCAGACCGGCAGCGCCGCCCCATCGCCGCCGACAACGACGACGGAGCCGAGCAGCAGCGACGGGATCGAGGCAACAGGCGAGGAGACGGCACCGGCGGCGTTCGCGGCGGCGATCGACGAGACCGGCGTCTCCACCACCGGGGCCGGGTATGAGACCTTCGAGACCGTCACCGACGACACGGGGCACCTCTCGGTCGACGTGCCGCCGGAGTGGAGCGACCGCCAGACCTCCACCACGACCGCCGGCTCGGACAACCCCGAGATCATCGCCTCCACCGATCTCGATTCCGTGGGGGACGGCGCCCCCCGCCTCGACGTCTTCGTGATCAGGGAGTCCGGCGACCGCGATGTCCAAGACGTCCTCGACACAATGGCAAGCGGCAACACCGGTGCCGAGGCCGACTGCCAGGCCCAGCGCGCCCACGTGTTCGACGTGCAGAACGGCGCCGGTGCGGTGCAGGCCTACTCCAGCTGCAACGGGACCGACGAGGCGTGGCTCTTCGTGGCCTTCACCGACCAGGACACCGACATCCTCACCGGCCTGGCGACCCACGCGGTGACGACTGCCGACCTCGACGCCATCTCCAACGCGGTCAACTCGGTCAGCTTCACACCCTGAACCGGGACGGTCGGTGCGCCACGAAGGCGAGAACCCGGGTGCCGGCCGCTGTGCTCAGCCGTCGACGTGGAACATATAGCTGCTGAGGAGCAGCGGTGCCGCGATCGCGAGGCTGCGAGCCGGTTCCGCAAGGCCGGGGTCGCGCTCCAGGTGCAGCCAGCAGGTCCCCTGCTTGAACGGGTTCCCGTCGCGTTCGAGCTCGGCGATGGACCCGACCTGTCGCTTCGAGGGGTCGATCAGCTCGACAGACTTCACCGCGCCGGACGGGCTCCGCTTCATCTTGATCGTCAACGCCTTCTTCTCCTCGCCGACCCGGCAGCGCATGCTCATCGAGGTGCCGACCTGGATGAAGGTGATGGGCGAGAGCTCACCCCCGGCCGCATCGAGGATCCGGAGGTCACCGATCCGGCGGTCACCGTTCCGGATCGCCTCGTTCCGCAACTGCCCGGATCCGTAGGACAGCTCGGCGCCCGCGCCGATGACCGCGTTCCCGTCCACGTCGCAGAGCACGTTCGTGCGGCCCTGGCGCCACACCTTGCCGACAGGCTGGTGCTGTTCGTCGAGCACCTGCCACCAGCCGGGCGGGAAGGTCCCCCCACCGGAACGGAAGCGCAACTGCGACCGCCCCAGCAACGACTCGGCCACTTCGGGCGACGCCGGCGGCCCCGGGCCGTCCACCGCCACCGCGGTGGCCCCGGTCGTCCCCGGAGGCGGGAGCGCCTCGACGCCCACGACCCCGTTGTCCGCCACCTGATCGGTCCATCGGACACCGTCCCACCAACGGAGCTGGTGGCGGCCCGATGGGTCGGCGTGCCAAGCGGCAGACACCGAGCTGTTCGTGGTCATCGTGTCCCTCCCCGATCGCCTGGAGGCACGGTGACACGATGCCGCTGATTGCGGATCCGGGCGACCCCGTGATCTCGTTCGCCCGACGCGTCCGATCAGCGTCCGATCAGCGTCCGATGGTGTGGGCGACGAGCCGGCCGTCGCCCGGGAAGGCTCCCTCGACGAACCACGTCGAGCCGCTGCCCGCGAGGCGTGGGCGCTGCCCCGTCGCGCCCTCGAGGCGGTCGCGCCACGCCGCCAGACGCGGCTCGACCGCCAGCGCCGCGGGCTCGAGGTCGTTGCCGTGGTCCCCTGTCGGCCCACCGAGCTCGTCCCACGCCCGGTAGACCGCCGGGGTCGAGCAGAACAGCGGTGGCGTGAGCAGCGTGTAGGTCCTGGTCTCGAAAGGCAGCCGTGCCACCTGCTCGCCGATGCCGGTGACCCGGGCACGGCCGCCCACCACGCAGAACGCCACGTCGGCGCCCACGCTCGCGGCGAGGTCGAGATCGTCAACGCCCGCCCAACGGAACACCGCGGCGGCATCGGCCGAGCCGCCCCCCAGGCCGGCGCCGGCAGGGATGCGCTTGTGAACGCGCACCTGGGCCGTGCGTCCGACGGAGCGGAGGGCCTTGCGCACGAGGTTGTCCTCGTCCACTGGCGCCCCGGGCGCGCCCACGACCTCGAGGCCGTCGCCGGCGGAGAAGGTGAGGGTGTCGTGGAGGTCGAGACTGACCATCTCGGCGTCGATGAGGTGCAGACCGTCAGGGCGCACGCCGGTGACCCGTAGGGACACCGTCAGCTTGGCCCGGGCCTCGACCACCTCCTGCACGGCGCTCACCCTAGGAGGGCGCTGCGGCGGCGTCGGCCAGCCGGCCCCACGCCTCGACGTCGAGGTCCTCGGCGCGCGCCTCCGGGGCGACGCCGGCGCACTCGAACGCGTCGGCGTCGACCAGACCGGCCAACGAGCGCCGGAGCATCTTGCGACGCTGGCCGAACCCGGCCCGCACGAGGGCGAACAGGCGGTCGGGATCGGCGTCGCTGGCGGGCGCGGGGCGTCGCACGATGCGCACGAGCGCCGATTCGACGTTGGGGCGGGGCAGGAACACGTTCGGGCTGACCCGCGCCACCACCTCGGCGGTGGCCCAGTACGCGACCTTGACCGAAGGGATGCCGTAGACCTTGCTCCCGGGTGGGGCAGCGAGGCGCTCCGCTGCTTCCCGCTGCACCATCACGAGCATCCGCTCGATGGCCGGCACGTCGTCCAACAGGTCGGCCACCAAGGGTGTGGCGATGTTGTACGGGAGGTTGGCCACCAGCGACCAGCGGCGGTGGCCGGCGAGCAGCGCCGCCCAATCGAGCGTCCGGGCGTCCCCCTCCACGATGCGCACCGACGTGTCCGCCAGCACCTCTCGCAGGACGGGGACGAGGTGGCGATCCAGCTCCACGGTCGTGACCTCGGCTCCGGCATCGGCCAGCGCCATGGTGAGCGAGCCGAGCCCGGCGCCGATCTCGATCACCGGGTCACCAGGGGCCACGGCCGCGAGGTTCACCACCTTGCGAACGGTGTTGGGGTCGACCACGAAGTTCTGGCCCAGGGCCCGACTGGGGGTCAGGCCGCGCGCCTCGAGGAGCGCAACGACGTCGCGCCGCGTCAGCACGGACCGAGTCTACGGAAGGTGGTCAGACGGCGGGCTTACAGCAGGCCGAGGCTGGAGGCGCAATGTGGCCACGGTGAGTAGCCGCTGCGGTTGTACAGCGCGAGGGCGACGTACTTCTGCTGTGCGTAGGTGTAGTCCCGGGGGTCGCCCGACATGCCCAGACCGTGCCAGGTGGCCAGCGCGAACTGGAAGGCGCCGTAGTAGCCGGCCGGATTGTAGGCGTCGGGGTTGCCGCCAGACTCGCAGCGGGCGATGGCATCGAGGTTGGCGCTGACGCTGCCCGCCGGTGCGGGTGCGGGTGCGGGTGCGGGTGCGGGCGCGGGCGCGGGAGGCCGGGTCGGGGCCGGTACGGGGGGAGCCGTGGTGGTCGGCGAGGGTGACCGCACCGATACGGGTTCGGGAGCGGTCTCCGGTTCGGCGACCTCTGTGGTGGGGGGCGTGGTCGTCGTGGTGGTCGTGGGCGGGGCCACGACGGCCACGCCCTTCGGATCGATCACCTGTTGCGGGTCGGGCACGGCTTCTCGCCCGAGGGTGATGGTGGACGGCGTGACCGGCGCGTCGGTGCGCACCTCGGTGGCGCCGAGGTCGGCGGTGAGTTCCTGGCTCGGCAGGCTGCCGACCAGGGCGAGCGCGACCACTGGGACGAGGATCACCGCGGCCGACACGCCGAGCAGGCGGGCGCGCTGACGGGGTGGCTCCGGGGTCATCGCCCCGTCATCGACCCTCAGGTCCCGCACTTCGCCGCGTCGTCGTCGCATATCGGTTGGGGAAACGTAACACAACCGCAACGCGAAGCGCTCACGCCGGCGGTCTGATCGGCCCCGCAGTGCCGGTCAGGGAGCGAGGCCGTAGAAGCGCTCGGCGTTGGCCCAGGTCGCCTCCGCCACCGCCTCGACGCTCACCCCCTTCGCCCCGGCCACCCCTTGGCCCACGTGCACGAGCAAGGCCGGCCGGTTGGTGCGGCCCCGGTGGGGCACGGGTGCCAGGTACGGCGAGTCGGTCTCGATCATCAACCGATCGAGGGGGCAGGACGCTGCCGCATCCCGAAGGTCGTCCGCGGTCTTGAAGGTGACGATGCCGCTGAAGGAGAGCAGGGCGCCCCGTCCGAGTGAGGCCTCGGCCTCGTCGGGCCCACCCGTGAAGCAGTGCATCACCGTCCGCTCGGGCACGCCGACCTCGTCGAGGATGGCGAACGTGTCGTCCCATGCCTCCCGGGTGTGGATCACGAGGGGCAGGCCGTGCTCGTGGGCCAGGGCCACCTGGGCGGCGAAGGCGTCGCGCTGGGCCGGGCGGGGCGAGTGGTCGTAGTGGTAGTCGAGGCCACACTCCCCCACGGCGACCACACCGGGTGAGCGCAGCACCTCGTCCAGGCCGTCGAGGCCGGTCGCCGCATCGTGGGGATGGACACCGGCCGTAGCCCAGACGCCGTCGAGGGCCGCCGCCCGCTCGGCGGCCGCCTTCGACGAGTCGACGTCGGTGCCGACGTCCACCAGCCGTGCGACTCCGACAGAGCGGGCCTCGTCGACGACGGCGCGCGCCTCGTCGAGGTCCGCGGGCAGGTGGCAGTGGTTGTCGGTCCAGCGCACCGGGTCGGCTCAGGCCTTGATGCGGGGGAAGAGCGGGGCGCCCGTCTCGATGGCGGCGCCGCCGGGGTACTGGCCCCAGCGGGCGGCGTCGGGCAGGCGTTGGTCCTCCGGGGTGCCGGGCAGGCCGAGGCGCCGCCACACCTCGGCGGCGGCATGGGGTACGGCCGGGCTGGCCAGGATGGCGACGATGCGCAACGCCTCGAGGGCGTCGCCCAGCACCGCGTCGACCGCAGAGCCGGGCTCGGCCTTCCACGGCTCGGCGTCTTCGAGCAGGGCGTTGGCCTCGCGGATGATGCGCCAAGTGGCGTCGAGGGCCATCGACGGGGCGAAGCGGCCCCAGGCCTCGGCAGTGGCCTCGTAGGCGGACGCCACCACCGCCGCGAGAGGACTGTCTGCCAGCGGCGACGGCGCCACACCTCCGCACTTCTTGCCCACCACCGTGGCCACCCGCGACAGCAGGTTGCCCAGGTTGTTGGCGAGATCGCTGTTGTAGCGGCCGACCATCGCCTCGTAGGAGAAGTCGCCGTCGGGCCCGAAGGGGTTCTCCCGCAAGAAGTGGTAGCGGAAGCCGTCGACGCCGAAGTCGGCGACGAGGTCGGCCGGGAAGATCTGGTTGAGCGAGGTCTTCGACATCTTCTCGCCGCCGATGAGCAGGAACCCGTGGACCTGCACCTGCTTGGGCGGCGCCTCGCCGGCGGCCAAGAGCAACGCCGGCCAGTAGACGGTGTGGAAGCGCAGGATGTCCTTGCCGATGACGTGGTGCACCTCGGGCCACCAGGCGTCGAAGCGCTCGCGGTCGTCGCCGTAGCCCACCGCGGTGGCGTAGTTGATGAGGGCGTCGTACCAGACGTAGAAGACGTGCTCCGGGTCCCAGGGGACGGGAATGCCCCAGTCGATCGAGGTGCGGCTGATGGAGATGTCCCGGAGGCCCTGACGCACGATGCCGACGGCCTCGTTGCGCTTGCCCTCGGGCATCACGACGTCGTCGCCGGCGTACCACTCGAGCAGGCGGTCCTCGAACCTCGAGAGCTGGAAGAACCAGTTCTCCTCACGGAGGGTCTCCACGGGGCGCTTGTGGATGGGGCAGAGTCCGTCCAGGAGGTCCTCCTCGGCGTAGTACGCCTCGCACGAGACGCAGTAGAGGCCCTCGTAGACGTCCTTGTGGATGTAGCCGTTGTCGTAGGCGGCCTGCATCAGCTTCGTGACCGAGGCGGCGTGGCGGGCCTCGGTGGTGCGGATGAAGTCGTCGTTGCTGATGTCGAGCAGCTCCCATGCCTCGCGGAAGCGGGCGCTGGTGGCGTCGGCGTGCTCGAGCGGGGTGAGGCCCCGCTCCTCGGCCGCCCGCTGCACCTTCAGGCCGTGCTCGTCGGTACCGGTGAGGAACCAGACGTCGTCGCCGAGGAGGCGGTGCCACCGGGCCACGGCGTCGGCGATGACGGTCGTGTAGGCGTGGCCGATGTGGGGGACGTCGTTGACGTAGTAGATCGGCGTCGTGACGTAGAACCGGGGCACCTGCTCAGGCTACCGAGAGGCACCAACCTGGCCGGACGGCCTTTTCGGCGGACGGGCAGCGTCGGGTGGCGCACCGGCCCCGGATCGGCCGCCCGCCGCCTCTCGTCCCGCCCTGGTCCGGCGGCCCCCTCAGGCGCCGCTGACCTCACGGAGGTGGGCCACGCCGGCGCCGCCCGACTCCGCCGCGTCGCCGTTCGCCCCGAGCTCGTCGATCCCGCGCCGCTCGCGGAGGTCGACCACCGCGTCGACCGCCCGCTGCAACTGGTTGCGGCGGGTGCCGGCGAGGTCGGCGAAGGCCCGCTGGCTGCCGTCGAGTTGGCGTCCGACCTTGTCGAGCTGCTCGGAGAACTTCTCCCACTGACGGGTGAAGGTGCCGAGGCAGTCGAGGATCTCGTTCGAGGCGCGCTCGAGGCGGAAGTGGTCGATGGCCTGGCGGACCACGGCCAGCACCGCAAACAGCGTGGACGGCGAGCACAGCACCACCCGCTGGGAAAGAGCGTGGTCGAGCACGTCGGGATCCTGCTCGTGCATGAACGAGTACACGGCCTCGTTGGGGATGAACAGCAGCAGGTAGCCCGGGGTGGAGCGCGGGTCGGCGTAGTCCCGGACGGTCAGCTCCTTCACCCGCTCGCGCACGTCGCGGACGAACTGGCGCCGGTGGGTCTCGCGGTCGGTGTCCGAGCCCGCCTCCAGGTAGCGCAGATAGGCCGACGCCGGGAACTTGACGTCCATGTGGAGCTGATCGCCGTCGGGCAGCAGGAAGGTGAAGTCGGGGATGGTGCCGGCCCCCACCGCTTTGCGCTTGGTGTAGTTGACCCCCTCGACGAAGCCCGCCCGGCGCAGCACGTCGTCGGCCATGCGCTCGCCCCACTGGCCCCGGGACTGGGGGCTGGCCAGGGCCTGGCGCAGGGCGCCGGTGACGTCGGCGAGGTCGGCGCTGCGGCGGGCGGCCTCCTCGAGCTGGGCGTCGAGGCGGCCCTGCTGGTCGGCCCGCTCGCGCTGGAGGGCGGCCACGAGGTCGCGCACCTGGGTGAGCTCGCCGGCCATGCCCGCCACCTGCTGGCTGATGACCGACCCGGTGTGGTCGAGCTCGCGGTTGCCGGCGGCGAGCTGGTCCCCCAGCTTGTCGCCGGCCAGGGCGTAGACGGTGTCGACCGCGGCGCGCACCGTGGCGTCGCGCGACGCCTCGGCCTGGCGGGAGAGCACGACCCACACGACCCCGCCGACCACGGCGGCGAGGACCACGACGAACAGCACGGCGGCGACGACGGTGACCATGCCCAGAGTGTGCACACCCGGTCTGACAGTTATCGGGGATGCGGTGGCCGTCCCCTCAGGTGAGGCGCCGACGGACGACGGCGACGGTGCCCTGGGGGTCGCCGGGGACGAAGTAGAGGGTGACGCCGTCGACGGCCTGGAGGCCGGGGTCGGGCAGCACCTCGATCATGGCGCCGCCGTCGGGCTCGGGGTCGAAGACCTCCCTGAGACCGAGGGCGATGCCGGCCAGCACGGCCCCGCCGGCGAGCGAGCCCCGCCACCGGGCGGCGACCGGCGCCTCGTCGGCGGCGGCCGGGTCCTCACGCTCGGGCTCCACGCCGGCGTCGAGCGCGGCCAGGGTGGCCTCGTCGTAGACGTCCTCGAGCGCCGGCGGCGGATCCCACGGCCACTGCGCCGAGGCCCACGACGGGGACGTCGTCACGGGAGCGCCACCGCGAGGTCGTAGGCCCGGCGCTTCGGCACGCGGAGGGCCACCGCCACGCTGGCCACGGCGTCCCGCTTGGAGGCGCCACCGGCGAGCTCCGCCTCCAGGGCGGCGACGATGTCGGCGTCCTCGGCGGGCGCCGCCGCCGGCGCGCCCGCCACGACCAGCACGAACTCACCCCGGGGCGGGTGTTCCTCCGCCCACGCCTGCGCCCCCTCGAGCGAGCCGCGCCACAGCTCCTCGTGGAGCTTGGTCAGCTCGCGGGCGATGGTGACCCGCCGGGTGGGGGCCAGGGCCTCGGCCAGGTCGGCCAGGGTCCGCTGGACCCGATGGGGCGCCTCGTAGAACACCATCGTGCGGGGCTCGGCGGCGAGGGCCACCAACCGCTCGCGCCGGCCCGACCCCTTGCGGGGCAGGAAGCCCTCGAAGCAGAAGCGGCCGGCGGGCAGTCCGCTCGCGACCAGCGCGGCGACGGCAGCAGACGGGCCGGGCACGACCTCCACGACGTGGCCGGCGTTGGCCGCGGCCGCCACGAGCCGCTCGCCGGGGTCGGAGATCCCCGGGGTGCCGGCGTCGGTGACCACTGCCACCCGCTGGCCCGCGTCGAGCAGGTCGAGCACGGTCCGCACCTGGGTGGGCTCGGTGTGGTCGTTCACCACGAGCAGACGGGGGGCCCGCACGCCGGCGTGCTCGAGGAGGCGGCCGGTGCGCCGGGTGTCCTCGCAGGCGACGACGTCGGCCGAGGCCAGCGCCTCGACGGCGCGGGGCGCGAGGTCGCCCAGGTTGCCGATGGGCGTGGCCACCAGGATGAGGGCGCCGCGCCGCGGCCCGCTACCGTCAGCGCCCGCCATGGCCACCACCGTCCAGATCGTCGGCGCCCTGCTCGTCCTCGCCGGCTTCGCCGCCGCGCAGCTGGGGCGCTGGTCGACCGAGAGCGTCCCGTACCTGGTCACCAACCTGGTGGGCGCGTCGCTGCTGGCCGTCACCGCGGTGGTGAGCCAGCAGTGGGGCTTCCTGCTGCTGAACACCACGTGGGCCGCGGTGGCAGCCGTCGGCCTCGTCGGCGCGGCGCGGCGCCACGGGCGCCCCCCCGCCCACGAGCACCCGCCCCTGCCGCCCACCTGAAAGCCCGCCACCGGCAGGCGCACGTCCCTCCGCGCCACCCGCCGCACGGCGAGGAGCACCAGCCGCAGCCGCAACCGCGATCCGAGGCACCGGACCGCCGATGGCCACCGACGGAACCGCAGTGGGCGACGCCGGGGCCCTCACGTCCTCACCTCGAGCTGCACCCCTGGCGCCACGCCCCACTTCTCGAAGGCGCCGGCCTCGGCCTCGATCACGCACCGAGCCTTCAGGCACGGGCGTCCCAGGCGGTTCGGCGCCATGCGGACGGTGCGTACGACCACCATGTCCGCGTCGCAGAAGGCGACGTCGATCGGGAAGCGCATGCGGACGGTGTGCACGGCCCGAGCGGGCCGCAGCAGGAGCGCACCGTCGATGCCGTCGCGTCCCAGGAGCCCCCGGCTGCGCCGCCGCGCGGTGTCGGCCACGTCGAGGCTGGCCAACACCTTGTCGTCGCGCAGCAGCCAGGGCACGCGGTGACTCTGGCCCCTCCAGCGCCGATGTGCAACGCGCAGGTGGGCCACGATGGAAGGCGACGGCGGCCGCCGGAGCCGCCGAGGGGAGGCAGCGACGTGGGACGACTCGACGGGCGGGTGGCCCTCATCGTGGGTGCCGGCCAGACCGAGGGCGAGACGGTGGGCAACGGGCGCGCCACCGCGCTGACCTTCGCTCGCGAGGGAGCGCTGCTGGTGCTCGCCGATCGCGACGCCGCCAGCCTGGCGGAGACCGCCCGGCTCACGGGCACCGACCCCGTCCAGGTGGTCGTCGACATCGCGGCCGACGACGGGCCCGACCGCGTGGTGGCGGCCACCATCGAGGCGCACGGTCGCCTCGACGTCCTCCACAACAACGTCGGCATCGGCGCCGGCGATGCGCCGCCCCACCACCTCACCGACGAGGCCTACGACCGCATCATGGACGTCAGCCTGCGGGCCATGTGGCGGACGTGCCGGGCCGC
>RRZU011898501.1_pt1 | contig 14753 bp, 15 predicted proteins | sample 2165561 | NCBI WGS metagenome assembly RRZU01 (sample SAMN10456909, study PRJNA506462) | wastewater metagenome | isolation source: wastewater sludge | place: USA: Moscow, Idaho
AAAGCATTGATGAATAAAGTATATCACACCAATGCAAAAATTAGAAAATCTTTTGGAGAAAAATCTTGTTTGTTTATAATATTTTCAAGACCGTAGTGATTTTATGAAAATTTACTACACAACCTGCTTAATTTGTACAAGTTAGTTTATTTGCAAATTTATCAATTATAATTATGAGTATTACATATTTTATATGTTATTATTTCCTAAAAAATAAAGAATAATGAAAACTAAAATCAAAGAATTAAGAGCTAGACACAATTTTACTCAAGAAGATTTAGCAAACAAAGTTTGAGTAAGAAGAGAAACTATTGTATTTTTAGAAAAATGAAAATACAATCCTTCATTAATTTTAGCAAAAAAAATATCTTTAGCACTTTGAGAAAGTATTGAAGAAATTTTTCAATTTGAAGAAAGTGATTTTGAAGAGTAAAAATCAGCAAAAAATCCAAAATCTATTAGATTTTGGATTTTTATTTTATTTTAAATATTTTTACAAATAATTTTATCAAGTATTAATTTTTTAATTCATAGAACTTTTAAGTTTTTATATTCTGAAACTAAACCAAGATTTTTTGGTAAACTATCAGTAGTAAAAAGAATATCTAAATTTTGAGTTAAATTTTTAACACTTTCTCAAACAAAAACTCAGTGAGTAGCAAAAGCTTGAACTTTTGTAGCTCATAATTCTCTTAATTTTTTAGATGTTTCTATAATTGTTCCTCAAGATTGAATTAAGTCATCAACTATTAAAACTTCTTTTCCTAAAACTTCTCATTCATTTATAGTTATTTCCCTTTTATCTCAAACTCTTAGTTTTGAACAAGCAATTACTTCATATCAAGCAAACTCATTTTTAAATCTTTTTTTAGCTCATTCATCAGGAAAAACAATTACAGTATTTGGAGAAATTTCTCACTTTATCAAATCCATTGCTGTATGAAGTTCAGGATTTACTTTAAAATCATCAAAGAAAAATCTTTGTTCCAAAGTATGTAAATCAAAAATATGTATTCAAGTTTTTCAAGTTCTTCATACAGGAATATGCCCTAGAATATCAGCAAAATACCTTGAAGTTGCAACTTCTCATTTCTCAGAAATTCTCTCCATAGTTCAAACAGGAAAAAATGGAATTATAACAGACATTTTATTAGCATAATATCCAGAAATTGCTCTTGTAATTGCATAATTTGTAAATAAATATTCTGGAAGAGAATAATCTCAAATATAAATTACTTCTTTATGTTCAACATCTCATCAAACATCATTTAGAAAAATATTTGGCCACCCATCTTTAAAAACTTGGAAAGAAACATTTCATTTTTTGAAATTATTTGGATAGTTTTTTATAATTTCATCAGCTAGATATTCAAAATTTGGATGAGTAATAATTGTTTTCATAGTTTTTAGTTAGATAATATTTTAGATATTATATTAATTTTTTATTTTTTAAAAGAAAAAAACCTAAAAATTTTAGGTTTTTAAAAATAATTAGATATTTCAAAATTATTATACATTTGTATTTCTTGATTTTTTACAGCAAAAGCTTTTAAATCATTACATTTATCAATTTTTTCTTTTGTATCAAGTTTTTCACATCAAGTTTTTAAAGCAATACTAAATTCACAAGATTCTATTTCTTGAGTCATAAATTGTTTTACATCTTCTCAAGTAAGTGCTTTAAATTTATTTTCAATAGTAGATTTACAATTAGAAATGCTGAAATTTTTATTTTTTTCATCAACTGAAACTAATGCTTTTTGTTTTATTTCATTACATTTATCTAAAAAATCTTGAGATATTTTTCTTTGATCATCTGAAATTCAATCATAAATTGGAAATAATCAAACACATTCTAATTTTGATTGCATAGAAAGAGATAATTTTTCATAATTAGATAATACTTCACTAGTTTTTTTGTAAGAATAGATATTTCTTCATTTTTTGATAATTCTTTTGAATTTTGAATATTTAAAGTTTCTCAAGAATTAGTGGTTTCTGTTTTTAAACTATTTTTAAAGCAAGAAGTTAAAAAAATAAGTAAAATAAAAAGTATTATTTTTTTCATAAATAAATTTTAAAATTATAAATTAAATTGAACGGACACATTTTACAACATAAGAGCTTGATGTACTGGTAGTAGATGAAAGTCAATTTATATAAACAAAATAATATGCAGTTCAATAAATTGGATAAGAGCTCCGAGCTTGACATGTTCAAGATTCTTGTCTTGCACAATATTGTTGACTTCAAATAACAACACTAGCAGTAGTAGAAGTCCATACTCATGAAGCATTAGATGAAATTGAATATGGATAATTTGTTTTTATTAAAACTAACTCATCTGAAGTAGGTAATCTCCAATTTGAATATCATCAACCTGAATAACTAGTACATAAAGAACTTGAAGAAGAATATAAAGAAGATCATAATGAAGAAGTAATAACTAAACTTCCTGTTGCTTTATATCAATAATATCAATGTGTTGAATTTCAACAATAAGATCAAATACTGGCACTTGCACAATCTAAAACACAAGTACCTGAATATCAAACATATTTTATATTACATCACCAATTACAACTTGAAGCAGTATTTGTAGTTCAAGAATAACTAGAATTTGAAGTCAAAGCATTTGCACAAACACTTCTAGTAGTTCATCATGTTGAATAATATCAAACTCCTACTTCACTACAACTATTTGTAGTTCAATTAGCCCAATATCCTGGATTACAATACAATTCAGAAATATTTTCTGTTCAATTTGTTTTTAATACTCAAGCATTACAAACAAAACTTTGAGTTTTTTTGTAACTTCAATTTGAAATTGTAACTGGTTTTTGAAAAGATTTTATTTCTCAATCTTGCATCAACACAGTTGTATAATCAGAAGATGTTGTTGCAGGACAATTTAAAAAATCCTTTATTTTATCATAAACAGCTTTTGATGTTGGTATTTTTGTATCATCATAAGTAATAATTTCTTCAGCTAAAGCTCAACTAAGAGCTTTAGTATTTCAAGCATTATTTAAAACACTACTTGGAATATTTTCTGATTTAATAGTTCAAGTAGAAAACTTTGAAGCATTAATATTTGTAGCTATTTTTTCATTTAAAACAGTATAATCTTTTAAAACTCAACCAGAAATAGAATTTGAATTAAATGCTTCGTTTGTAATAAGTAGAGCTGATTTATCTGCATTAAATTTAAAAATACTTCAAATTAATCAAGTATTTGATCAATAAGAAAAAGTAACTGATAAAAAAGCTCAAATACAAAATCAAAATAATACTTGTAGAAATTTTTTTATATTTTTTTTCATAAATAAATTTTAAATAATTAAACATCAACAACACATATTCAATAAGGTGTTGTATTTGATTCTGATAATCAATTAACCCGATATGTCTTATAATTTTGATAAAAAGCATAATCATTAACTATTGTATCTCTAATAGAAGTTCAGGACACACTTGATGACCAAAACCGATATCAACTAGTTAAAAAAGAATTTCAAGATGTCCATGAAGTCATTAAAATTAATTTTAATTCATCTAAAGTTGGCATTCTTGATGTTTTTCAAGATCACTGAATTGATGTATTATTTATATAAGAACACCATGAAACAGATTTAGTATAAGTATACTTCATAGGTGAATTTACTAACCGTAAAGATGAACTAATTTTCACGAAAGAAACTCCTTGTATACAATTATTTCAAGAAAGATAAGTACATACAGTACAATTTTCTCAGGCTGATGCATAGTCACATTTTTTTGGATATGTTCAAGTATAATACATATAGTAATATTCATCCTTTACTGTATTTGGACAAGGATTTACACTTGCTGTAGATGAAGTTAAATTAATATAAATATTAGTAGAATTTGTACAAATACTTCTATTTAAACCTCAAGTTGAATAATATCAAAGTCACACTTCACTACAACTATTTGTTGATCAATTAGACCAATATCCTGGATTACAATACAAATCAGAAATTACATCATCTCAAACTTTTTCAAAACTTCCATCTACACATTTAAAAACTCAAGTCAATACATATTGTCATCATGTAATTGAAACTGTTTTGGTTACAGTTATTTGATTCAATCAATCAGTATCAGGTAAATCATAATCATATAATTTTGTAGTAGAACATGAATACAATGGTAGTATTTTATCTAAAACAGCTTTTGATGTTGGTATTTTTGTATCATCATTTGTTAAAGTATATTCTAGAGTTCTTCAAGATAAAGTTTGTGAATTATTAGAATCTCAAACTAAACTAGAAGGGATAGATGAAGATGGAATTGTTCAAGTAATTTTTGAAGCATCAATATTTGAAGCAAGTTTCAAGCTATTAATACTTCATGATAAAATAGCATCTGCATTTATAGAATTAGTATAAAATGCTTCAGGTTTTATAACTATTTTTTGGTTTGATAAAGAAAATGAACCAGACATAAGTCCACTTGAAGCATAAGCTACTCATCAGAATATTAAAAATACTAGAAAATATTTTAGATAATTTTTTATTTTTTTCATAATTTTATTTTAAGATATAAAATTAAATACTACGAACACAACGAATTCAATAAGAAGATGTTGTTGATGTTGAATATCAAATAGTAGATGATGGAGTAAAATAATAATATCAAACTAAACAAGAATTAGAATAAGATCATGAACATCAAATACTTCAATACCAATAAGATGTCCAACATTTTGAACTTCAACAGCTTAAATTACTTGAAGAATAAATACTTATCCATTCATCCTTTGTAGGCAATCTCCAATTAGAATATCATCAAGAAGAATTTGAAGTACAATATGAAGATACTATTGAAGATCAAGATACTGAAATTCATGATGATCTATGTGAAGACTCTAAAATCAAACTAGATGTTGCTTTATATCAATAAAATCAATGTGTAGAATTTCAACAATAAGATCAAACAGTAGCTTGAGAACAATCCAAAACACAACTACCTGAATATAAAACATACGATGAATTACAAGACCAATCACAAGTAGAACTAGTTGATTTTGTTGTAGTATATATTGCATTACCTGGTTTATTTGTACATGCTGTTCTATTTATTCATCAAGTTGAGTAATATCAAACTCCAACTTCACTACAACTATTTGTTGTTCAATTAGGCCAATATCCTGGATTACAATACAAATCACTAATAATTTCAGTTCATTTTTTAGTAATAACTCAAGATAAACAATAAAAAGTTTGATTATAAGAATAATGTCAAATTGCTGTTTGATATGTTCATCAAGAAGGAATAACTAACCCTGATTTTTGAGATACTATAGTTTCTCATGATTTCATATTTGGTATACTATAATCATCAATTGTTGTAGTAGAACAATCTTGAATTAGTGTTGAAATTTTATCATATATAGCTTTTGATGTTGGTATTTTTGTATTATCATTTGTTAATGTTTTTGAAACAGTTTTTCAACTTAAAGTATCAGCATTTAAAGAACTTTCAAAAAGAGATGATGGAAAAACACTTCAAGTAAATGTTCCAGTTATTTTAGATGCATCTATTGAAACTATTTTTGAATTACTAATACTTCAATCAACAAAAGTTGCAGCATTAATTGAATTGTTTTCAAATGCTTCATCTTTTATTTTCAAAGTTTGAGTTGAATTATCTAAAACAAATAATTTTCAAATTAATCATTCATCTCATGCAAAAACAAGTAGTATTGAAAATAATATTCAAACAAATAATCATATAATTATATTTTTTTGTTTTTTCATATTAAAATATTTTAAAAAATAATTTATTAGTGTAGATTGTACACCTCTTATTTTTATTGTCAAAAGTTTTTAAAAAAAAATAAAAAACACTTTTTAAAAGTGTTTTTTATTTTAAATTAAACAAATTATAATTTATATATTTCTTCTGATGAAAACTCATAAAGTTTAGCAGGAGTTCTTTGTGTTTTATCCAGATTTCAAGTTTCGTGTATTATTCACAACGATAAAACTTTTTTTTGAAAATTTCTTTTATCAAATTCTTTCAAAGTAATTAACTCATACATTTTTTGTAATTGTGAAAATCTAAATATTTGAGGCATTAATTCTTTTACAATATTTGTTGTTTCAATTCTAAAATTTAGCCTTTCAAATGCTTTTTTTATAATAATTTTATGATCATATCAAAACTCAATATTATCAATATCTTTAAATTTTACTATATCAATTTTAGTCAAATCTACTTCATTTTGAAATTTTTCAAAAGAAACTAAAGCATAATAACTCACTGAAAAAACATGAGCTCTTGGATCTCTTTTTGGATCACTAAAAGTAAATAATTGCTCTTTATAAACTCAACTAATTCAAGTTTGTTCTTTTAAAATCATATCAAAACTTTCTTCTAGTGATTGTCATTTTGGAACTATTGATCAAGGTAGAGTATAAACTCCATTAGTCAAATGAGGTTTATTTATCAAAACACATAATTCTCAATTATAAACTGTAAAAATAACTATATCAACTGCCACAAGAGGAGAAAATCATTCATTTTCAAATAAGTTTTTTGGAAATCTAAAACTAAAATCATGTTTTAATTCATCAAGCATAATCATATATATTTTATGGAATAATTTTTGTATTATTATATAAAATATAATATTTAATTCAACTTTTTTAAATATTAAAAAAACTTAGCTTTTAAGCTAAGTTTAATAGTTTTTCAACTTTAGAATGTATTTTATTTACATCTAAAAATGAAAATTTTGTTTCAGTGTTATTTTTATCATATATAAATATCGTATCTGATAAATTAAATCTGAAAAATATTACTTTGTTTTTCACATGAAACGAATATATTATTTGTAAAGAATTTGTAGTATTTTCTATATATTTTGTTTTTTGCCAAAAACCTTTTTTTTCAAAAAGAAGCAAAGATAAAACTTCTTTTTGATATCTATCAATTATTTTTTCTAATTCTTTTTCTACAAGAGTTAATCCTCTTGGTAATTTTTGTTTTAAAGTTTTCATAACAAACTCCTCCTTTTATAAATTTTCAAGAATTTTATTCATATCAAAATTTTGAAATTCTTGAGTATTATTTTGTTTATGATTTTTAAAAATAATTTTTTCATCTTCATAAAAAAGTATTTCATAATGAATATTATTTTTTAAAGACATTTGCAGAGTAATTACAAATTTTTTACTTTCTTTTTCAATTTTATCTTCAAATTCAAAAGAATATTCCTCAAATATATTACAACTATCAAATAATGTAGCATATTCAGAATAAACTTTCATTGAAAAGTTTTTTTGATTTTCATTCAAAAATCTTAATTTTGGAAAGTTTGCCTCATCTAAAAATTTTGCAATGCCTTTTGTATAAATTTTCTCAAGTTGTGCATAATTGTCATTGTAAGATAATTCTACTTTTTCGTCAATAAATATTTTTAAAGTAAAATAATCTAATGCATAAGGAATCCAAAAATATATTTCAAAATTATCAACTTTGCAATTTTGAGTAATTTTTGAACCATCTATTTCAAATCCTCCAGTAATTAATTTATTCAACTCAAGAAAATAAAATGCATAAAATTTTGAAACTATAATATAAAAATGTGGTAAAATATTGTCTATTTTTGTATGTGGTGATAATATTAAATTACATATTGCATATTCTAAATCACCTCTAGAAAATGATTTTATATTACAAGTGAAATTACCATTATAAGTTAAAATTTCTTTATCTTTACAAAAAGATAGTGAAAAATAATAATTTTTATAATTTAGAGTAAAATAAAAATTCGGAACTAATTCTTTTTTTCCATCTTTACATTTAAATGAAGCAACAATCTCTTCAATTAAAATATTATTTCCATATATTTTTTCCAATGTTTCTTTTACTTGAAAAGCATTTTGCCTATATTTTCCATATCTTTCTTTATGAAAATCATCTAAAAAGAAATATAAAAATGCAGACTTAAATTCAATAAAAACATCTCCTAAAAAACTAAATACTTTCTTCACAATAATCATCTCCTTTAAAAAAAGAAACTTTTTTAAGTATTTCTTCTTTGGTAAAATCCGAAATAATAAGATTTTCCCGAGATACTCCAGGCATTTTTAAAATTATTTTATTAGAATAATAATAAAAATTAAAACTTATTACAAAGTCATCCTTATCAGTAAAATTTAGATAAAATACAAAATCTTTTTCATCAAAATCATATGAATAAGATTTATAAAAATTAGTATTTTCTCCAAAAATTACTTTTAAAATAGCTACATTTACTTCATTTATTTTCTTTACAAAAAATATTTCATCTACCAAAAAAGGTAATCCAATTTCAACCAAAGCAGTAGAAATATTTTCTTCTGTCAAAATATCAAATCGATTTGAATATTTATCTTGATAAGAAAACTCTATTTCTCCTTTAAAATAAAACATAATTTTAAAAGTTTCAGAATTATCCTCAAAATTTACAAAAAAAATTATAAAAAATCCATCTTCTTTTGTATAAAAAAATTTTTGAGACATTTCTATATCACAAGAAATTTTTTTATAATATTTTTTAATAGTTTTTCTTAATTTTTGAGCAGATACTTTTTTTGCATACTTAAGATCTTTTGAAGCAAAAATAAATAAAAAATAAGCACTTACAGTAAAAATAAACTCATAAAAATAACTTTTCATAACCAATTCCCCCTTTTTATTTTGTATTTATTTTAAATTACTATAAAAGAATTAGTATTTTTGTCAAACAAAAAAGCTTAAATTAAATTAAGCTTTTACTTTCAAAAATTTCTTTTAGAACCCATAAATTTATCAATTGCAATATTTAACTCTGTTTCATCAAAATCAGGCCAATATTTATTCGAAAAATAAAATTCACTATAATCAGAAACATATTGCATAAATCCACTCATTCTAATGTCTCAACCTGTTCTAACAAGTAGTTCTGGTTCCGGAAATCTTCAAGTATCTAAGTAATTTAGAAAACTTTTTTCATCTAAAGTTGAAATATCATCTCATGAGGCAATAAGTTTTTTAATTCATCTAATTATCTCATTTCTTCACCCGTAAGCAATTGCCAAAATCATAGTAATACTTGTGTTATCTTTTGTTTCTAAAATAGCATCATTTAAGACTTTTTGAGTAGATTCTGGAAGTAAAGTCATATCTCAAATCACTTCTAATTTCACTCAATTATTTAACATTTTTTTTAAATATGACGGTATTTTTTCAATTAATGAAAATAAACCTTCTAATTCTTCACTAGATCTTGATTTAATATTTTCTGTTGATAAAGCCCAAAAAGTTACATATTTAATTTCTTTTTTAGCACAAAGATTTACTATATTTATCAAATTATCAGCTCCAGCTTTATGTCAGGCAAAAGTTGGTAACAATCTAGCCTTAGCCCATCTACGATTTCCATCCATTACAAATCCAATGTGATTTATCATATTTTTTTATTATTATTTAGTATTTTAAGTTAATCTAATATAAAACTTTAAATATTTTTGTCAAAAAAAAACTTAGCCGTAGCTAAGTTTTTTTCTTTTATAATCACATATTATCTCAAACAGTTGTTGGAAGTTTTCCATCCCATTTATTTATTTTTTTCGTTTGGTTTTCAATTTCTTTCATTTTTAACATTTCAGAAGTAATTGAAGTAGAATTAATTATTTTATTACTTTCAGCAACAGCTTCAGCTTCAATAATTGAAACATTTTTATTATTATTTGCTTCAAGTAATTTTCTCTCAGATTCTTTTTTTTGAGTTTCAAGTTTTGCTTCAGCTAATTTTAGTTCATTTTCAGCATTAAGTAAATCTTGTTTTGATTTCAAATAAGTTTCTGGAAGTCTAATATCTAAAATATTTATATCTTGTAATTCAATTCAAACATCTTTTAAAATAGCATTTGCTTCTTTTAAAGTAATATTTTTTATTTCAGAATGTTTTGAAGAAATATCTTTAAAACTATATGATTTTATGATTCATTTTATTGATTCTAAAAGTCTTGGCATTACAATATCAGAAGAAACAAGTTGAATGTTTTTTGCTCCGTATTTGTTATAAAAATCAAGTCTTTTTTCATCAATAATTTTAAATCCTACTCTATAATCCAAAGTAACACCCAATTCTTCTGAAGTATTAGCTGTAACTTCAACTATTTCAAAGTCAAAATTATTTGTTGGTGATAAAAAATATGAAGTTGTAACTGGAGAATATAGAAAATATCCAGGTGGAATAATTTTATTATTTTTTAAATCAACTCAAACATATCAATTCCCTATTTTTGAAATTCTAATAAGTTTTGAATTACCTGATAATACATTATTTCAAAATCAAATCACAAAAACAAGTAAAATAATAATTAAACTAACTTTTTTTCTTTTATAAAAATATGTAGAAAAAAATTTTATTTTTTTTCATAAAAATTTTAAAAAATTTATAAATATTTTTTGTAAAAACATAAATAATTTTTTAATTTCTTCTGCTGTTTTTTCTCATCATTTAGTGAATAATGAAATTATTACATATAAACAAAATAAAACAGACATTAAAAATATAAATCCTCACAAAAATATTAAAATATATTCAAATAGATTTGTAAAAAAATTATTATATCAATTAAAAGAATATCCTAAATCTGGCATAACATTCATAGATTGCACAGAATTTAGAGAATCTGAAGCTATACGAGATTCAAATTTAGCATAATTTTGCATTCACATAAGTTTAAATTTAAGAAATAAATTTCCAAATCTTTTTTAATGTTTATTTAATAATTTAATCAACCCATCCGTCCTTCGGACACCTTCCCTTAAGTCTAAGGGAAGGATTTTTTGATAAAATTTAATTTAAAAACAAAATCCTTTGTCATTCTGATGAAAATCAGAATCTTTAAATCAGTTTTCAATATTAAAAATATGAATTATATTTTAAAGATCCTGAATCAAGTTCAGGATGACAATGTAGGAAAATTAAAAATAACTCCTTATATTCCCTTCCCTTAGGCTTAAGTGAAGGGATAGGGATGGGTTAATTATTTTCGGAACGATGCAATCGTTCCCTACATTTATCCCCCTCTCCTCCGAAGGAGAGGGGCTAGGGGTGAGGTAAAAAAAACTAACTAATCTTCCCTAATTTTTCTTCAAGTTTATGTAATTTATCAATAGCTTGTGCTTTCTTTTCCATTTCAGCTCTAACTAAAGCAGGTGGTGCATTTTTTACAAAACTTTCATTTAGTAATTTTTTATCTAAAATATTTATGTATTCTCTTGCATCAGTAATTTGAAGTTTCAATCTTTCAATTTCAGCTTCCATATCCATAGCATTTGAACTATCAACATAAAATTCTACTCAAGCTTTTGTAACTCAATAAACAAAACTATCATTATCAAGTTTTTTATCAATTACAGTTGTTTCTTCAGAATTAAGTATTCAAGAAAGAATAAATAATGTATCTTCAGAGAAAATATCTCTTAAAGATTTTTTAGGTTTAATCATTAATTTTATTGATTTATTAGGCATAATTTGATTTACAGCTCTAATATTTCTTACTTCTTTAATTAATTCAATAACAATATCTTTATTTTTCTCAATTTCTTTTGAAGAAGAAACTGCAACTTTTGAGATTGGAGCATTAATTATTTTTCATTCAAAACCTATTTTATTCCATAATTCTTCTGTAACAAATGGAATATATGGATGCCATAATTTTAATAAATTGTTTATAACATACATAATAACATCTTCTCCAAAAACTGATTTTTCTTTTGTAATTTTAAATTCTTCAATGTAATAATCACAGAAATCATTTCTTGTAAAACTTTGTAAATCCATTCAAGTTTCAGAGAAATTATAATTTTCTAAAGCTTTATTTGTAGCATCAGAAATATTTTTTAATTTTGATAATATCCATTTTTCATGAGTAAGTAAATTATCATAATTAGCAATAATTTTGTCTTCTAAAGTTTTATAATCAAGTATTTTGTAATCTCATTTTTCAAATAAATTAGTATAAACAAATCTCGTTGCATTCCATAATTTATTGATAAAAATTTTGTTTTGTTCAACATTTTCTTCATCAAATTTTAAATCATTTCCTGGAGTATTTCAAATACTTAAAGTCATTCTTAAAGCATCTGTTCAATATGCATTTATCATATCAATTGGATCAACTCAGTTTCAAGTAGATTTAGACATTTTTTTACCAAATTTATCTCTTACAAGTCAATGTAAATAAATAGTTTTAAATGGTGTCATTCCTGTAAATTCATATCAGAAAAGTAGCATTCTAACAACCCAGAAAAAAATAATATCATGTCCTGTTTCTAAAACAGAAGCTGGATAAAATCTATTTACAAGTTCATTTTGAGCCCCTGATTCCATAGAGTGGTCAAGTACAGCAAATGGCCATAAACCTGAAGAGAACCAAGTATCAAGAGCATCTGGATCTTGAGTTAGAGTTACAGCTTTCCCAAAATGTTTTTCTGCCTCAATTAAAGCTTCTTTTTCAGTTTCAGCTGCAAACATTTGTCCATCTTCACTATACCAAACTGGTATTCTATGTCCCCATAAAAGTTGTCTTGAAATACACCAATCATTTAGGTTATAAATCCAATCTTCAAAAGTTTTTTCATATCTTTTTGGAATGATTTCAAATTCTTTTTTTTCATATCAAGCAATAACTTTATCTACAAGAGGTTGTATTTTTACAAACCATTGAGTTGAAATAATTGTTTCAATTCTTGCATGACTTCTTTCTCCAAATCATACTTTATGAGTATATTCTTCAGTTTTTACTAGATTTCATTTTGATTTTAAAAGTTCAACAATATTTTGTCTAGCTGTCATAATATCTTGTCCAGCAAATTCACCTGCTGCATCTGACATAGTTCAGTTTTTAGTTAAAACTACTACATCAAGAGGTAAATTGTGTCTTTTTGCAACTTGAAAATCACTTGGATCATGAGCAGGAGTAATTTTTACAGCTCAAGTTCAAAATTCCATATCAACCATTTCATCTCAAATTAATGGGATTTCTTTATTAACTATTGGAAGAATTAATTTATAATTTCATTTTAATAATTTTTTATATCTTGGATCATTTGGATTTACAGCAACTGCAACATCTCAAAGCATAGTTTCTGGTCTAGTTGTAGCAACAACTATTTCAAAATCACTTCCTGAAACAAAATATGTAATATGGTAAAGTTTTCATTTTTCTTCTTTCATTACAACTTCTTGGTCTGATACTACAGTATTTAAAACTGGATCATAATTTACCATATATTCTCATTTGTAAATAAGTCATTTTTTGTATAAATCAACAAATGCTTTATTTACTTTTTTATTCATAGAATGTTCAAATGTAAATTTTTCTTTCGTCCAATCACAGCTTGTTCACATTTTTCTGAATTGATTTTGAATTTCTCATCAAAATTCTTTTGTCCATTTCCAACATTCATCAAGAAATTCTTCTCTTGGAATATTGTATTTAGTTTTTCAAACTTTGGCTAATCTTTCCTCGACTTTGACTTGAGTTGCAATTCATGCATGGTCAGTACCTGGCAAAAGTAATGTAGCATCTCATTTCATACGGTGATATCTAGTCATAATATCTTCTAGAGTTAACATAACTGAATGTCCGATATGAAGTTTTGCCGTTACATTTGGTGGTGGCATAGGAATATAAAAACTTTCTCATGTAGTAGAGGTTTTTGGTTGAAAATCAAGTGATGATTCCCAATCTTTATATATTGAATCTTCAAACAATGAAGGTTCATACTTTTTTGAAAATGTTGTCATTTTAAATAAGTAAAAAAATAAAATAGATAAAAGCCAAGTTTTATCTATTTTATTATATTGAAAAAGGGATTTTTGCAAATGTTTGTGAAGAAATAGTATTAATTATTTTATAAATTAATATTTAATTACTTTTCATTTTAAAGCCTGTTTTGCTACAGGTCAAAATATTCTTGAATCTATAGAATTTGTAATATTATCTCAAAATATCAAAAATCAATCTTCTCTAAGTTTTCAATTTATTACATGTGGTGTAATATTTCAAATTTCATCAGAAGAAAATACATATTTTTCATTTTTTGAATTTTTAAGTATTTCTCAATTTATTAAAATATTTCATTTATCATTAAAAGAAATCAGATCATTTGGTAATCAAGCAAGTTTTTTAATCATTTTGTCTCAATATCAAAAATGAACTTCTACAATATCTCATCTTTTTATCTCTTTTCAACACTCATAATATTTATCTTCTACATCTACAATACTTCATTCCTTTATAAGTGGTTGCATACTTGTTCAAATAATATTATATTTTCAAATACTTGTTTTACAGTCTTTTTGTACTTCTTGAGTAATAATACTTTTTGGAGATAAATTTAATATTTGTGATTTTAAAGACGAAATTTCTTTTAATAAAAATATATTTCAAACAATACTTATTATTAAAAGTATTGTTAAAATTAGTTTAGTTTTCATAGTTTTATTTTATAAATATTTATGTTTTTTCTTGATAATTTTATATCAAGAACTTATATAAAAATAGTTAAATAACTTTGCATGCAATTTGAATAATATCTTTTTTCTAAGTAAATATGTATTATAATTTTTAATTATTCATAAATAAGAATTTATTGAACTCAAACAAATATCTATTTTTTTATCAAATCCCTCCTCTCTAGGCATTTTATTGATATTTAAAATTTTTTGATAAAAATTA
>RRZU010285918.1_pt1 | contig 14752 bp, 16 predicted proteins | sample 2165561 | NCBI WGS metagenome assembly RRZU01 (sample SAMN10456909, study PRJNA506462) | wastewater metagenome | isolation source: wastewater sludge | place: USA: Moscow, Idaho
ACTGAAAAGCAAGGAGAGCAGCGGATCGATTCGCCGCTCTCCTTGCTTTTTTTGCATATGTGCCTCGACAATTTTAGTGTTGCTTGCTGAGGCAGGTTCCGGAACCATGGATAACTTTCTATTATTCATGTTTTAGCTCGTCATTGCGTCTGAATGAACAGAAGCTAGTGCTATCCAATTTTTTCGAAAGGAATGCTGCAACCGCATGGTTTCATTGCCGTTTACAAAAGGTTAACAACGAATCCAACTGTTCTTTACATCCGACTGTTAGTATTTATTTGTAGTCAAATACGTAACGAAAAAGAATGAAAAATTCATTCATAAATAAGGAGAGAATAAAATGAGATTGTCCAACAAAAGATTGTTTGCCGGTTTGGCATTGAGCAGCATGCTTGTTTTGAGCGCATGTGGAACGGGAGCAGCGACAACTGCTGAGGCGGAAGTCGATCTGAACGCCTTGACATTGAGTGAAATTGAAACACAAGCCAAAGAAGAGGGCCATGTGGAATCGGTAGGGATGCCGGATACATGGGCCAACTGGGGCGAGACTTGGGACGAACTCGAAACAACTTACAACTTGACGCATGCGGACACGGATATGAGTTCAGCTGAAGAATTGGCTTTGTTCAAAGCGGAACAGAAAAATCCGACGAAGGATATCGGCGATGTCGGCCAATCTTTCGGACCTGTTGCCGAAGCGGACGGCCTGACATTGGCCTACAAAACATCTTACTGGGATGATATTCCGGAGTGGGCGAAGGATGATGATGGCGATTGGATCGTCGGTTATTACGGAACATTAGCGTTCATCACTAATTCTGAAAAAGTAACGGATATCCCGACCAGCTTCGCGGATATTTTGGAAGGCGATTATAAAGTTACGATCGGTGATGTAAATGCCGCAACCCAAGCACAAAATGCGGTACTGGCTGCAGCCATCGCAAATGGCGGAGATGAAAACAACTTGGATCCAGGCATTGCCTTTTTTGCGCAACTGGCTGAACAAGGCAGATTGGACCTGGGCGACACTTCATTGGCCCGTTTAGAATCAGGCGAAATCGAAGTCGGCTTGTTCTGGGACTTCAACGCATTGAATTATGCGAACCAAGTTTCCGAAACAAATCCGAATGCCAGTTTTGAAGTGACTGTTCCGTTGGATGGAACGATCCAAAGCGGATATGCAACAGTCATCAATTCGACGTCTCCCAATCCGCATGCTGCAGCCTTAGCCCGCGAATATATCCTTTCTGATGAAGGACAGATCAATTTGGCGAAAGGCTACGCACGTCCTATCCGTGATAATGTCGAATTGCCGCAAGAAGTGCAGGATATCTTGCTTCCGGAAGAGCAATACGTGAAGGCGCAACCGGTCTCTGACTTTGATGCATGGGAAGAGGCTGCAGCCGGCCTGGGCCAAAGATGGCAAGAAGAAGTACTGACAAAAGTAAAATAATCGAGGTTGAATAGAGTGGATAAAGTAATTTTTGTAGTGTTGGACGGATTGAATGCCAAGACAGCCCATAACCATATGGGCTTCTTGGAACATCTGGTCGAAAAAGGAATCATGGCGGCTTATACCATCAAATCAGAAATGCCCGCACAATCAAGGCCCTTGTATGAAGTTCTGCAGACTGGTGTGCCGGCTGCCGAAAACGGCATCACCTCGAATCGCACAGTCCGTCGTTCCAAAGAACAGAGTGTTTTTGAAATCGCCAAGGATAACGGACTCAAGACGGGGGCGGCCGCTTACTTCTGGGTAAGCGAGCTGTATAACCGGGCACCCTTTCAAATGATGGAGGATCGCATTCAACTGGATACGAATGCTCTCATCGAGCATGGCATTTTTTATCATGAAGATCATTACCCGGACAGTCATCTGATTGCGGATGGCGATTACTTGATCCGGAAGAAAGCGACGGATTATACGCTGATCCATTCGATGAACATCGATGATGCCGGCCATAAATTCGGCGCCGACAGCAAGGAATATGTGCAGGCGGCCGTCCGCGTTGATGCTGAACTTTCTCAGTACATCTGGAGATGGATGAGCGAAGGCTATCAGATCGTGGTCACTTCCGATCATGGCATGAATGACTACCATACGCATAACGGTATTTCTGACGAAGATCGGTTGGTTCCGCTCTATTTGTTTTCTGATAAGGTAATCGTCAAAGACTTCCGCAAAGAAGAGGCAGTCGTCCCGCAGCTCGAGATTGCGCCATTTTTATGCAATTTGCTGGGCATTCCGGCCGGAGATCGCATGCAGGCGGTTCAGGGAATCCTTATGAAAAGAGGGTCTGGCGATGCTGCAGAATGAAAAACGCAAGTATCTCATATTGCTGCTGCCGTTCGCGCTGCTCATCCTCCTGTTCGAATTGATGCCGTTAGCCAACATCTTCATCAACAGCTTCAGGAATCCGGCAACAGGCAGCGTTACGTTCGCCAATTTCACGACCTTGTTTACGAGCGAATACTACTTGATGTCGATCAAGAACAGCCTGTTCGTTTCCTTGCTTTCCGCATTCATCGGGATCGCGTTGGCGCTCCTGGGTGCCTATGCCATCCATACAGCGGGCGACAGGATGAAAAAGTTCTACATCACCACTTTGAACATAGCTTCAAACTTCCAAGGAATCGTATTGGCGTTTGCGTTCATCCTGTTGTTGGGGAATTCAGGGATACTGACGACATTGGGTGAGAAATGGAACTTGGCTGTATTGAACAACTACGACCTGTACACAACCTCAGGGATCCTCATCACCTTCATTTATTTCCAGATTCCTCTGGCGACCTTGTTGCTGTATCCTTCGTTTGACGGCATCAAAACCGAATACAAGGAAGCGGCGAGCCTGATGAATGCGACGGCATGGCAATTCTGGACAAAAATCGGCCTCCCGTTGGTGCTCCCCAGCATTTTCGGAACCTTTTCCGTCCTCTTCTCCAATGCGCTGGCAGCCTATGCGACACCGTATGCTCTGCTCGGGAACAATTATGCCTTATTGCCGATCCGGATTTCATCCATGTTCACAGGTGATGTCGTCCAACAGGTGGAGTTGGGAAGTGCCTTGTCGATCGTGATGCTCGTATTGATGAGCACGATGACGGTTTTAAGCAACAGCCTGTTAAAGAAATTCAGAAAGGGTGTGTAAAAAATGAAGAAACGAAGCACGCCCTTTTCGTCATTCATCATCGTCATCCTGTCCGTGGTTTTACTGCTGCCGCTGTTTGTGACGCTGTTGAATTCTTTGTTCAGGGATTTGAGCAACATCATCCCGGAAGGGTTCACTTTTGAATTTTATAGCGGAATTTTTGTGGAGTCAGGCGGGATGGCGGGCGCGATAGGCAGGTCTTTGCTGATCGCGATCATTCCGACGTTGGTTCTATTGCTGCTGCTTTTGTTGGCGATGTATGTCGTGCAGATTCATTACCCGAAATGGGATAAGTATTTGGACCTATTGTCAAAAATCCCTTACGGCATCCAAGGGGTCATCCTTGCGGTATCAATCATTTCGCTCTATGCCTCTTCCAGCACCTTTCTGTCGAATCGCATTTTTTTATTGAGCTGTGCCTACGGAATCGTCATTCTTCCCTACATGTACCAAGGCATCAAAAACGCTTTGACCACACTGGAAGTCATGCCGATTCTGGAAGCCGCGGAAACGTTGGGCGCCAGTAGGCTTTATGCCTATTTCCGGATCATCGTACCTAGCGTGTTGAAGGGACTGGTTGCGACGATTTTGCTCTCGATAGGCATTTTGTTCAGCGATTTCGTATTGGTGAACATCATTGCTGGAAGTTACTATGAAACAACCAGCATTTTCCTGGATAAGACCAGAAGTGTATCGGGACATGCAGCCAGCGCTATTTCAGTAGTCATCTTCTGCATCATGCTGATTTTGACGAATTTGGCGGGTTATCTGGGATCGAAAGAGACCAAAAAAGCAAAAACAAATACAAAAATGGAGTGATAGCTTCACGTTTTGTTACGTATAGAGGAGAAATAATGGCTTATATAGAATTCAGAAACATTCGAAAATCATATGACGGTGAAAATTTAGTGTTGAAAAATCTTGATCTGCAGGTGAATGAAGGCGACTTGGTCACGTTGTTGGGCCCATCCGGTTGCGGAAAATCAACTTTGTTGCGTTCGCTTGCCGGTTTTGAAAGTATTGATGGGGGGAGCATCCACATCAACGGTCAGGATGTGACGGAGTTACCGCCGGGGAAACGGAATATCGGAATGGTCTTTCAACAATACTCGCTGTTCCCTAACATGAATGTAGCGGAGAACATCGCATTTGGTTTGAAGATGCAGAAAATGGATCCGGGTCTGATCAAAGAAAAAGTCGCCCGCATGATCGAGCTCGTTGGCCTGTCCGGTAAAGAGAACCATTATCCGACGCAATTGTCCGGTGGCCAGAAGCAACGGGTAGCTTTGGCACGCGCCATCGTGACTGAACCGAAAGTATTGTTGCTGGATGAGCCGCTGTCTGCTATTGATGCGTTGTTGCGGAAGAATCTCCAAAAGCAGATCCGCCGTATCCAGAAGGCTTTGCATATCACGACGATTTTTGTGACGCATGATCAAGATGAAGCGATGCTGATGTCGGATGTCATTCATGTCATGGCTGCCGGAAAAATCGAGCAGTCCGGCACACCGACGGAAATATATACGCATCCCAAAACGCATTTCGTAGCTTCGTTCATCGGCAACTACAATTTGTTGAGCGGTTCGGAGTTTGAAAAGCTGACCCGGATAAAAACGCATGCTAGCCAAATCGCCATCCGTCCGGAGGCCATCGAGTATTTCAAGGAACCGCAGCCTGAGACGGATGAACACCTGTATTTCAAAGGGAAAGTCATCGATGAAACGATCAGCGGGAATATTTTGTCATACGTGATCGAAACCGAGCAGGGCGTTGCGCTGCGAGCGGATCATCTGTACCGCACCTTCAATCTGCTTGATAAAGGCGAGCTCGTTTTTATGAAAGTAGAGAAGCGAAATATTTTGGAGTTTTAAAAAAAGCCCCTCATCACCGCCAGAATAAGGCAAGTGATGAGGGGCTTTTTGTCTGGATGATACATTCAAAACATCGTGACCAGCCAACCGATGAATCCACCCATGATGATCAGATAGGAAGAATTCACCTTGAATCGAGTGAGGCCGATAAAACTGGCGGCAAAAATGACGACACTGACCCAAGAGACGAAGGTGGCCATCCCCAATTGCCAAGATACGGATGCCATCAATGCCAGCGAAGCAATCGTGATTCCGTCCAAAATAACGGAGAAGATTTCGGATGATCGTAGTCGGTTGAACAGCGGATGCAACAAAAGAATCAGCAGGAAGGAAGGCAAAAAGATGCCGACAGTCGCCAAGATGGCACCCGGGACGCCCTGAATCAGATAGCCAACAAAAGTCGCCGTCGTGAAGACCGGGCCTGGGGTGAACTGGCCGATCGCAACGGCATCCAGCAACTGTGTGCTGGTCAGCGCAGCATAGCGCTCGATGAATTCAGCCTGTAAAAAAGCCAATAGCACATAGCCGCTCCCGTAAAGGACCGATCCGATTTTCAAGAAAGTCAGGAACAGCAGCATCAGCGACATCGGTTCGATCGCCAGATGATGCGAGCGCCATTTGGATAATTGCTGCATCAGCAGCATCGTCAGTCCGGTCAGGATGAGGATCGTGATTTCGCCGACGCCCATCAGCGACAGCAGATAGGCCGCCAAGAACAAAAGCAACGATTTGCTGTCCTTGATGGTCGTCTGTCCCAGCCGAAAAAGGGCCTGGATGATGACTGCAAGGATGACCGGTTTGATGCCGCTGAAAAGCGCTTCGATGAGCGGCACTTCGCCGTACTGTTTATAGAACATAGCCAGCAGCAACACGATTGTCATGGCCGGAAAGATGAAACAAATGCCCGCCAAAAACAATCCGATTTTCCCGCCGCGCTTGTAGCCCAACGCGATAGCCAGTTCCGTAGAGTTCGGACCGGGAATCAGATTCGTGAATCCGAGCAGATCCATGAATTCCGTCTTTTTAAGCCATTCCCGCTTCGTCACCAATTCGTCCTCCATCATGGCGATGTGTGCGGCTGGACCCCCAAAAGCGAAAAGACCCAGTCGGGCAAAAACAAAGCAAATTTCCTTGTAGATTTCTTTGGTATTGGTCATGAGGTTCCTCCATCAAAGATATAGTTTACAGCCGATTCAGATGGGTTCGGTATAGCCAACTTGATTTTTGAAAAGGGTCAATTCGTGCACACCCAAATCCTTTAACAACGCGATGGCATCGTCGAAGTGATAGCGGTATTTCTGGATGCTGTGCGCATCTGAACCAAGACTGAATCGGGTCCCGCCCATTTCCAGATAGAGGCCGATCATATAGCGGTACAAGTCGGCGTTGTTGTATTCATACATGCTGCGCGTGTTCAATTCCAGTGCCATTTCTTTCGCCATGATTTCATCGAGCAGCCCCTTCAGCAAAGGCTCGAATTCCCGAAGATCGTCTACCGTGACGGGCAAGCGACGGATTCCGTAATCAAAGTGCGCGAAAACATTTGCGCCATCGACTTGCCGGACAGCTTGCGTACAGAGCTCGAAATATTCCTTCATGACCGCTTTGGGGTCCATCTCATCGATGATTGGCTGCAAGTAATCATAGCGCCCGTTTTGGTGAACACTCAGCAGGATGACATCAAAGGCTTTGCCTTCCAGATAAGCTGTAATTTGCGCGTGGGACTCAGGCGTATAGCCGACCTCGATGCCACAGCGGATGCGTCCATCGTGGATTGTGTTCAGTGCGTCTATTTTATCCCTGTAGGTGGCATAATCCAAGACAGTGTCCACGCCGCCGTTGTAGGCATCGTGGAAATCCAGGTGCTCCGTTGTGACGAGCAGTCCGTCTGTTTGCTCGAGATAATTTTCAAATGATTCCGCAGAATCGGGTGAAAAATGCGTATGCATATGTTGATCGTAGTAGCCCAAAATCATTCCTCCTTGTGCATGGATGTCACCAGTATAGCAGACAGCGATGGATTTCCAGAAAAGATTGCGTTAAGGAAATGTAAACCATCGAAGCCAGAATATTAAACATTATCAAAAAATTTGCGCCAATGCTTGTGGAATTTTGCTATAATGATTAAGGTCGTGGAAAAATAAGATAAATTTTTTGGATTGGTGGTTTTTTATTTGGCAGCACGATATGTCATGGGAGTGGATGTCGGTACCACAAGCACAAAAGCCGTACTGTACGAAACGGACGGCTCAGCTTATGAATCAGCGTACGCACATTATCCATTAATTAAAGAGAATCCCGAAATGGCGGAACAAGACTTGGATGAGATCTTTTCAGCCGTATTGAAAACAATAAAAGCAGTCATACAGAAAGCTGAACTGGGCCCGACGGATATTGCCGGGATCGGCTTTTCGAGCGCCATGCACAGCTTGATCCTCATGGACGCGGAAGGAACGCCGTTGACTCGGAGCATCACCTGGGCCGATAATCGTTCAAAAAAATACGCAAGCATGCTGAAGCATTCCGGAATGGGCCAGCGTTTTTACGAAAAAACAGGCACACCGCTGCATCCGATGTCCCCGATAAGCAAGATTCTTTGGCTGAAAGCAGAAAAGCCCGAAGTGTTCCAAGCAGCGCGTTGGTTCATCGGCATCAAGGAATACATTCTCTGGCGGCTGTTCGGTGAATTCGTCGTGGACTATTCCGTTGCCTCGGCTACCGGATTGTTCAATATCCGGGAATTCCGCTGGGATGAGGAAATTCTGGAATTCTGTGGCATCACGAGTCAAATGCTGCCGTTGCCGGTAAATCCTGGTAAACAACTGAGCGGCCTCTCGGAGGAAGTGGCTGAGTTGCTGGGGCTGGCTGCGGATACGCCCTTTATAGTCGGAGGGAATGACGGCTGCTTAGCCAACTTGGGTATGGGAGCGATTCGCGCCGGTACGGCAACCATCACGATCGGTACGAGTGGTGCGGTCCGGATGACGAGTGAAAAACCTTATGTAAGCCCGGAAGGACGTACATTCAGTTATATCCTGGATGAAAACCATTATGTGAACGGCGGCGCCGTCAACAATGGCGGAAACATCTTTGATTGGGCCATCAAACAATTTTTGCCGGCCAATGTTGCTGATGAGGATCTCTACGACAAAGCGATGGAGATGATTGCGAACGTCGCACCTGGCGCTGATGGGTTGGTTTTTCATCCTTATCTGAACGGAGAACGGGCGCCTTTGTGGAATGCGGATGCCAGAGGGAATTTCAGCGGCATCAACATGCTGCATACGAAAGAACATTTTTTGCGCTCCGTTTTGGAGGGGATCTGCCTGAATCTGAAGGATGTGCTGGCAACGGTCATCTCTATGAACGGCGAACCAACAAAAATCATGGCCAGCGGGGGCTTTTCGCGCTCGCTGGCTTGGCGCCAAATCTTGACGGATATCATCGGTATGCCGATCGAATTCCCGGAAACTTTTGAAAGTTCCTGTACGGGTGCCGCTTTGATCACGCTGAAGAGCTTGGGCTTGGTGGAATCCGTGGATGACGCAGAAAAGTTGATGGGTGCTTCAATCGAACATCAACCGAACGAAGACAGCAAGTCCGTCTATGCGGCGATGTTCCCGCGTTACCAGCAGATGAGCAGGCTCTTGCAGGAATTTTATACAGAACAATGAAATAGAACCAATAAACAAAGGCAAGGCCACTGAGTGAAACTCAGTGGCCTTGCCTTTTTGTGCACTCAAAGAGGGTTTGGTTGTTCCAGTGCGCTTTCGATCAGCTTCGTCATTTTCTTCGGTGCCGTGATCGGGGCAAAACGCTTGATGATTTCGCCGTCGCGGCCGATGAGAAATTTCGTGAAATTCCACTTGATCGCACCGCCTCCGGTCTGTTCGACCAGATATTTGTAAAGAGGATCTGCATTCTCACCGTTCACTTCGATTTTATCGAAAATCGGAAAAGTGACGCCATAATTGAGTCGGCAGAATTCAGCAGCTTCGACTCCATTCAAAGGTTCTTGGTTATTGAACTGATTCGATGGAAATCCCAAAATGATGAAATCCTTGTCTTTGTATTTTTCGTAAAGCTCCTCCAGTTCATCCAATTGCCCCACCAAACCGCACTTCGAAGCTGTGTTGACGATGCAGATGACTTTTCCTTTATACTGTTCCAATGATACAGATGACTGATCTGTTTTAGTTGCTGAATATTCATAAATGGACATATTGAAGGACTCCTTTTATTATGCTACTTTTAAATGCTAAAACATAGTATAAACAACAATGTAAAGGATTGCAAAAGATAAGGCCCGCAAAAAAGTGAAGGAGATATGACAGTTTCATGAGAAATGATGAAATTGTAACAGTAAATTCCATAAATGTCTGTTTTTTTTTTCGTATTTGCTGTATGATAGTTGAGTATTATAAATCGAATCTGGAGGGATTTTTTTTGGACATGTTTGAAGGCTTAAGCCAAAAAATCGTAGGAAAAAAAATAAAAATCGTTTTCCCGGAAGGCTTAGAACCAAGAATCTTAGGTGCAGTCGTACGTCTTAAAGCGGAAGACTTAGTGGAACCAATCGTTATCGGAAATGTGGATGCAGTTAAAGAAGCTGCAAAAGGCCGCGGATTCAGACTAAATGGTATCCAAATCATCGATCCAACTGATTATGCTGAACTCGATGAAATGGTTGCGTCATTTGTCGCTCGCCGTAACGGAAAAGTCACTGAAGAACAAGCAAAAAAATTATTGTTGGATGAGAATTATTTCGGAACAATGCTAGTACACATGGGTTTGGCAGATGGCTTAGTGAGCGGTGCCGTTCACTCTACAGGTGATACTGTCCGTCCAGCACTTCAAATCATCAAAACAAAACCAGGCGTAAGCCGCACAAGTGGTGCTTTCATCATGATCCGTGGTACTGAAAGATTCCTTTTCGCTGACTGTGCAATCAACATCAATCCTGGCGCTCAAGAATTGGCTGAAATCGCTGTTGAAAGTGCTAAGACAGCTGAAATGTTCGAAATCCAACCAAATGTTGCTTTGATGAGCTTCTCAACAAAAGGTTCAGCGGCATCACCAGAAGTTGACAAAGTCGTGGAAGCTACAAGAATCGCAAAAGAATTGGCTCCTCAATACAACATTGACGGTGAACTGCAATTCGATGCAGCTTTCTCTGAAGTAGTCGCTAAACAAAAAGCACCTGGCTCAACTGTAGCCGGTCAAGCCAAAGTCTTCATATTCCCTGAAATCCAATCAGGAAATATCGGCTACAAAATTGCACAACGTTTCGGTGGTTTCGAAGCAGTAGGCCCAATCCTGCAAGGTTTGAACAAACCGATCTCCGATTTGTCGCGCGGATGTAACGAAGAAGATGTCTATAAAACAGCCATCATCACAGCAAACCAAACATTACTTGATTAATAAGAGAATGGAAAGCATGGATCAAATCCGGCTTTCCATTTTTTTTTGCAAGCCAAATTGGACTATGCTCAGAAAAAAGGTGCATTCCGGAGTGAATATTTCTATAATAAGGAATGGAACAAAATAAATTGGTGAAGATGGGGGCAGAAACAGAATGTTCACCTTAACAGCAAAGAATGAAGAAGAAACAAAGTGGATAGCTGCGCAATTGGCGCAACTATTGGAACCGAAAGACGTCATACTCCTTGAGGGAGATCTAGGTGCCGGGAAAACAACCTTTACAAAAGGGTTGGCGAAGGGCTTAGGTATTGATACTGTCATAAAGAGCCCCACGTATACTTTGATCAGAGAGTACACGAAAGGCAGGTTGCCGCTGTACCATATGGATGTTTATCGTCTGGAGGATGTCGGAGGCGATGATATGGGCTTGGAGGAATATCTGTATGGGAATGGGGTTTCGGTGATTGAATGGGCTACCTTCATCGAAGAGGAATTGCCGGATGCATATTTGACGATCCAATTGGTCCCTACCGGGGAATTTTATGAAAACCGGGAAGTCACATTTATCCCGACCGGCGAACGCTATGATGCTTTGGTCGAAACACTACAGGGAATACTCAAGAAAGAAGGACAATAATATGCGCAAGAGAGAAAAAGTCGAAATCATGATCCGGGAAGCCATTCCGGCCGATGCAAAAGACATCATCGCTTTCAGCAAAAAGACTGGCGCTGAGACACCGTATTTGGCATATGGAGCTGAAGGGTTGGAATTGTCCGAAGCTTTCGAGGAACTTTATCTGGAAGACTTGATGGAGAAAGACAACAATGTCATGCTGATCGCGACGATAAATAACAAGCAATTGATTGGTTTGGCGTCTGTCGGGGCAACGGATAAACCCAAACTTAGACATGTCGGTGAAGTCGGCATTACGGTCGAGAAGGAGTATTGGGGATTCGGAATCGGATCGGTCCTTATGGAAGAAATCGAGACTTGGGCAATCGAGAGCGGCGTGATCCGTCGTCTGGAGCTGACAGTCCATGGCGAAAACGAACGCGCCATCCATCTTTATGAAAAAATGGGGTACCAACGAGAAGCGGTGATGCCGCGTGCCATGTTGATTGACGGGGAATTTATCGATGGCGTCATGATGAGCCTGATGATCGATTAATATACAAAAGCAGCGTGACGGTTTAGGTGAAAAATTTGGGAAATTTTTTTATTTAAAGCGTCATTTTCTGCTTGACTTGATAACGCTTACATGTTATTATAACTATACAAAGAGAGACATACTAAGTAAGACTAAGAAACAAAAAAGAGTATGCCACTCTTTCAGGGAAATCCTTCAAAAAGATTTTCCGGTTAACAGCTTTTCAGTCAAGCTGTTAATGCAAAATCTTAGATGGTTCGGAATTTGTGTCCTAGATAATTTTCTAAGCCATGAAAACTTGATCCATTCTAAGATCAATAAACAGTAGATTTCATTCAAGCAACTGGAAGCGAAAGCTTAGATGACTTGCCTGAAAACCAAGCGTAACCAGTATTGAAAAGTTCGTAGATCATTAAGATTGAACAATCAATGAAGCGAGGATGAGACTACTGATTTAGGAGGAAGTGTTCCGAAAGTTGGAGCACTTCCTTTTTTTGCGTTGTAGTAGGGACAGGAGTGGGTTGCTTTCGATAAGTATAAAAATTTATATATATGAAGGAATAAATTATTTGATACATAATGCTTGCATCTGCATAATCTTTCAGTTATCCTTTAAAACGTAATCGTTACGATTTGGCGAGTGAGAATCATTATCCGATTTTGGATAGTCCATAAAGAGAAGACGGAGGAAGAGCAAAATGAAACAAAAAAAGAGCATGAAGTGGGCTTTGTCGCTAGTAGGGGCAACTGCACTATTGGCTGGTTGCGGAGCAGCCGGGAGCACAACAGAAAATACGGAGTCGGACAAGCTGCAGGTTGTCACGACCTTTTATCCGATGTACGATTTTACGAAACAGGTTGCGCAGGACGATGCCGAGGTGAGCATGCTTTTGGAAGCCGGAATGGAGGTGCATTCCTTTGAACCTTCGAGCCAGATGATCGCCGAAATCCAAGATGCCGATGTTTTCATCTACAACAGTCCCGAGATGGAGACATGGGTGCCGGATGTGCTGGCGTCCATCGATACTTCGGATATGGTGGTCATTTGTGCGAGCGACGCAATCACGCTGTTGGAGTATGAAGGCGAGGCTCACGCGCACGATCATGAGTCTGAGGAGGAAGGGGCGAATGCTGGTCATTCGCATACTGTCGATCCGCATGTTTGGTTGGACCCTGTGCTTGCGCAGACAGAGGTATCAACGATTGCGGAAGGATTAGCTGAAGCGGATCCAGACAATGCTGAGGATTATCTGGAAAATGCCGGAATTTATAACGGGAAACTGAATGAATTGGATGAAGCCTACCGAGCTGCATTTGAAGGAACAGAAAACCGTACTTTCGTGACGCAGCATGCGGCTTTCGCTTATTTGGCGGCCCGCTATGATCTTAATCAGATTTCCGTAACGGGTCTGAATGCCGAGGTTGAACCGAGCGCGGCAGCTTTGGCCACACTTTCCGATTACGTGAAAGCCAACAATATTTCGCATATTTATTTTGAGAACAATGCTTCTTCACAGACCGCGGAGACGCTTGCGGAAGAGGTCGGCGTCGAACTGGCGGTATTGAGTCCTCTCGAAGGGATCACCGAAGAGGACCAGAAAAAGGGTTCGGATTATATTTCGGTCATGCTGGATAATCTTGAGGCATTGAAGAAAAGTATCAACTGATCCAGAAGTGTTGTTGCTCCTCCTTGGGACCTTTGCGTGCTATGATTTGGTTGAGAAAAGACTGCAGAAAAAAATTGCAGTGAAAGTCGGAAAACAGTCGAACAACATGCACTTGTTTCAGTCAATGGGAAGATATTGTTGGACAAGGAGGGAACGTTATGCTTTTTAACGATCGCAAAGAGGCCGGCATGCTGCTGGCGGAAGCTTTGGAGAAGTACCGCGGAGAAGATATCGTCGTATTTGCTTTGCCTCGAGGGGGCCTACTATGTCCGCTTCGATCAGCTTGACGACAATGAGGTCGTCGCCTTACTCCGAAGTATGCATGTGAAGGAGGAGAAGGCAGATGAGTGATCCAGAAACGGCAGTCAGGATAACCGGTGCGGGCGTCACCTTGATGGGTGATTTGGTCCTGCACAGAGACCCGAAAGGCCTTGTCATTTTTGCCCACGGTAGCGGCAGCAGCCGACACAGTGTGCGCAACAAATACGTGGCCAGCGTACTGCGGGCACATGGCTTGTCCACTTTGTTGTTGGATTTGTTGACGGAAGCAGAAAGCGAGTGGACCGACAAGCGTTTTGATATCGATCTGTTGGCTCAGCGGTTGACGCTTGCCGAGAATTGGGCCAAGCAGCAGGATGAAACGAAACAGTTGCCGATCGGGTATTTCGGATCCAGTACGGGAGCGGCAGCTGCTCTGCAATCGGCAGCTGCGTTAGGCGATGAAATCAAGGCCGTTGTTTCGCGAGGCGGACGTCCGGATTTGGCGAAAGCATATTTGGCCAAAGTCACAGCCCCGACGTTGTTGTTGGTGGGTGGCTATGATGACGGCGTAATCGAGCTGAATGAGCAGGCCTACGCATTACTGAACTGCGAAAAAGAAATGACCCTTATTCCGGGAGCCACCCACCTGTTCGAAGAAGCCGGGACACTGGAACAGGTTGCCGAGTTGGCTGCACAATGGTTCGTGAAGCAGTTTCCGGGAAAATAAGGCCGACCGAATTGATTCGGGCCGGATAACAAAAATAAGCAGGATACCTTTCATATGAAGGTCGTCCTGCTTATTTTTGTGGGTAGTTCAGCATGCGCGTTCACCCAACACGGCCGATCATTCGGCTTCGGGATTATAGGTCCAGCCATGGTCGTTGTGGTAGATCATGAGCTTGGACATCCCGCCATCGACAGTGAAATTCTGTCCGGTGATGAAGCCGGCTGCGTCGCTGCAGAGGAAACGGATCATCTGTACGATATCATCCGGCACACCGACACGGCCGACGGGATGCTGCAGGAGATCCGCAGCTTCATAGTCCGGTTGATAGTTTTCCTCTTTATGGAAGGAACCCGTGTCGATCCAACCCGGGCTGATGGAATTGACCCGGGCTTTCCCGGCCAATGAGATGCTGAGGGCGTGCGTCAACGCGAGGATGCCGCCTTTAGCCGCCGAGTAACTTTCGGTGTCCTTTTGCGACATGAAACCGCGGCTTGATGCGATGTTCACG